>SMVA01397832.1_pt1 | contig 13275 bp, 10 predicted proteins | sample 2456451 | NCBI WGS metagenome assembly SMVA01 (sample SAMN11095933, study PRJNA526329) | marine sediment metagenome | biome: Marine sediment; feature: Surficial sediment; material: Deep marine sediment; isolation source: Hadal surficial sediment | place: Pacific Ocean | collected 2014-05 | depth...
CTTTCACATTAAAATTTATAATAGAAGAATATCCTATAGAGAGCATTAACGATTTACATTGGGGCGGTCTGTATCTTGGAACTCTACTTGGTACTACTGTTTGGGATGATGAGAAAATAATAATAAACGGAAAAAGGTTATCACTTAACAATATCGAACACGATATCGCACGCAAAAAATTTAATGAGGAAAGAGTGCACTTTGTGATGGTTTGTGCTTCTTATAGTTGTCCTCCGCTTCGGGATGAAGCTTATGAAGGTATTAAACTTAATGAACAGCTTAACGAGCAGGCAAGAATATTTTTTAATGATGAAACAAAAAATAAATTTGATTTGAAAAAGCGAATAGCATACTTATCTAAAATTCTTGATTGGTATGATGATGACTTTGGCAAAGATAAGAATGAAATATTAATTTATGTTTCTCAATATTTGGATGAAAATCTGGCAAAACAAATAAAGAATAATATTAACAAATGGCAGATTGATTATTTAGGCTATGATTGGGATTTGAATGAACTAAAGTAACTATTGCGGTAATTCTCACCATTATGATCAGCTCGTGCCCCAATTGGATTTCCGGAATAAAGCTGATAATTATTATTATTCGTGAAATATCATTAAACCGTAATGTCCAACGGTATAATCCCTGTTAAACTTATAAACAGATATTACAATTTTATATTCTTCATCTGATCGTGGCTTTATTGAAACTGTAGCCACATCATCATTTTCAGCATCTTCTTCAATTTTTTTCCATTTCCCCTTTCTTTCTATATATACAGTAATATCAATATCTTTAATTCTATAATCACCAAAAGCAGCTATTCCGTACGTCCAGCCCTCATATAAAGTTCGGTATGTACTTTTCTTATCAAATATTAAATCATATTCCATTCTTACTATTTCAAAATCTTTATTCTCAATTTCTTCCACCAATGGTTTAGCTGCAGCCAATATTGGCTCCATTGAAATTCCCTTTTCATTATCCAGGTAGGAATAATTCTTTTGACCAAAAGATATAGCGGCTGTAAATACAAACGTAATTGCGATAAGCATACTCAGTTTCATTATGCTACCTCTTACATTTAATGGGAATTGAAATTATTTGTAAGACAATTTAAGAAAGTATTTATTTATGATTCAGGCTTTAAGATCATTCCTTTGTTTGCATGTCCGCTCATTTGAATAATTAGTGGTTTATCAAATCGTAAGTGTTTTGTGTATTTTTTTTGTGCGTAGGGTTGAACAGAAAGGAGCCACTCCCAATTTATAAAACCATCATTATGCACAGTATTAATTGTAAAGTAACCAATCATAAAAGATGTTATATTCTGAAAAAAATGTGAACCCTGTGAAGGTTCAACTACCATGTCCTTAAAGCTTGTTTCAATTATTGCTTTCGCTCCGGCAATTTGTTCCCATTTTACAGGTATGCCAAGCCACGGATCAAGTGATCCCCATCTACCAACCCCTATAAGTAAATATGGTTTATTTGATTTAATTAGATCACCATTGAATGATGCAACTTCTGCAGCAACCTCACTGCTTTTTGAGCGCTCAAATAAGTGGTAATCTACAATTACTATATCCTTAATATCACTAATAATTCCGTTACCCAATACCTGTTTACTTCTGCAGATAAGTTCATCATCATTATGTTCCTCAATATTTAATTGCTCTTCCCCAAGACTTATAACAAGCGGTCTAATTTGCAATATTCCGAATTCGTTATTTGTATTCCTATCAGTATTTATGTTTACTGCAAATTCCATTTCAATCGGAGTACCCATTCCCCAGATTCCTAAATCCAACAATAAATTTAAAATTTCTGAAAGTGGAAACAACTTTTGTTTTAAAATTGGTCCGAATGTTACAACCCTGGGTCCGGTTCTTGAAAGACCATCATATATTGCATCATTATCAGCAACATATGTAGAACCAACTAAATTTAACGAACCGTCCTTTTCTGCAATATCTATACTATGGCATTTAACATTTAAATCGTGTGCATCAATGTGATGATCTAATTTCTCATCTAACTGAAGTGCGTAAAATCCTTTTTGAGAGTTGTTCAAAGATTCTTCAACCGAATAAAATTGAATAAGATCATCAGGATATTTTGGATTAAATCTTACGGTATTGCCTCCCTCAACAACCGTTTTGCCCAATCCAAGTGCAACGGCAACAACACCATCAGATGATTCCTGGTGAGGGAGCGGATAAAAGTTATATGATTTTGCTACTCCGCTAATATCGGGGTAAAACCTGTTCTCATGTGCTACACCAATCATCTTCTGAATAATTACTGCCATCTTTTCTTCTTCTGTTCGGTATGAAGTAATTTTTATATAATTTTTCGCACCTTGATAGAATGTTGAGGCAAAGACTTTTTTAATTGTTGAGATTAAATCATTCAATCTTTTATCCAGATCGGCATGATTATTTGGAATCATATATGTTTGATAAACTCCTGCGAAGGGATGATACTGCGAATCTTCCAGAAGGCTTGATGATCTGACGGCTAAAGGATAATTCATTAGTATTAAAAATTCGGTAAGTCTATCTAAAATATCCTTTGGAAAATTTTGAGCACTAAGAAATGTTTTCAATATTTTTTCATCATTTTCACAATTAAGTGCAAAATCCCGCAACTCATTTGAATCTAAAAAATAATCAAAAACTTCGGTACCTAAAATTACAGCAGGTGGCACATATATTTGTGTATTTTTAAACTTATTGCTAATGTGGTAATTATTTATAAGTGTGTTAATAAACCCCAAGCCTCTTGCCTTTCCACCAAGGGAACCGCCACCTATTCTTGCAAGACTGTTTTCCGGATCGAATGTTCCTTTATCGAAATCAGCAATTATACCTCTTTGTCTTATTGTTCTGTATTCATGCAACGATTTAATCAGGTCCTGCCTGAGTGCTTCATCGTTTGAATAATCAGAAATTTTTCTCGGTCTTAGTTGATGCGCCAGCCAGAATTCCGTTCTGGCTTTCAGCCAGTTTGAAAAGTGATTTCTTGAACCATGGAAATTAATGCTTTCAAGTGGAACTACTTTCAAACATTCTTCAAGACTCTTTAAATCTGTTGCTCTCCCAACTTCTTTTCCGCTAGGAATCTTAAAAACAAAATCACCAAAACCAAATTGATCATTGAGAAATTGCCTGAAATCGGTTAATAATGTTGGAGAATTTTTTAAAAGAAATGAGGTATTTATTTTATTTGCTAATTTTTCATTTTCCGGGTTATCTGAAGTAAGAAGAACAGGTATATCGGCGTGGTCCTTTTTAACAGCTTTTGCAAATCGTATCCCGGCTTTGATGTCTAATTTATTTTTACGAGGGAAAGATATATCCGATATTATACCCAATACTAATTGTTTGTACTTTTTATAGTATTCCCATGCCTCTTCATAATTAGAACATAAAAGGATTTTTGGTCTCGCCCTCATTCTTAAAAATTTATGCGTAAGATTTATCCCTTCCGAAATTAATTGGCGGGATTGTTTAAGTACTTCGGTATATATTAGAGGGAGGAAAGAAGAATAATAGCGAACGTTGTCTTCTATAAATATTATGTTTTGAACCCCTATCATTTCACTATCGTTCTCAATGTTTTTAATATCTTCTAAATATTTTATTATTCCCAAAATAATCCTGAAATCACCTGTCCAGGTAAATATTTTATTAAACACATCTTTTTCTGGATTGTTTAAGAGTAATTTCAACTCACTATTATCATGTGCAAGCAGCACTATTGGAATTATCAATCCGGATTGACGAATCATTTTTGCAAAATTCAAAACATGCATATCCTCTATGTGCATTGTTGTTATAATAAGGTCAAATCTGTTTTCATCATTTATCATTCGCATTGCTTCTTGTCCGCTGGAAACCCTTGTTAAATCGGGTGAGTGTGTGAGGTTTAACCCTTGATATTCATTTCTAATAAGTTCGTAAAGCCTGCCGTCCTCTTCAAACAAATATAGATCATAAAGGCTGGATACAAGAAGAATATCTCTTATTCGGTACTTCATCAGGTTTTGAAATCCCTGCATTCTGTTTCCAAAAGCGTTCTCTACCCAAAGTGCCTCACGACTAAAATTTATTTTTTTTGTGTACTTCATTACCATTAAGTTAAATAATTATTTCTGAAAATATATGAAGATTTCTTTCTTTAGTAAATTTAATAAGAAAACCACTTTGAAATAATAATGGCGAAGCAACTATTTGGATAAAAATAGTAATACTTCGCCAGCCATAAAGTGAGTTCAGGGAAATAACTGTGCTTTTAATGTTTATACAACACCCTGATCCAGCATTGCATCTGCAACTTTGAGGAATCCACCGATATTTGCACCGTTCACATAGTTACCCGGAGTATCAAATCTATCGGCAGTATCGAGACAAGTTTTATGAATATTCTTCATAATATTTCTTAACCTGTCATCGACTTCCTGTCTTGACCATGGTAGTCTCATACTGTTTTGACTCATCTCAAGACCTGATACTGCAACACCACCGGCATTGGCAGCCTTTGCAGGACCATACAGAATTTTGTTATCCAGGAATAGTTTAACAGCATCTAAAGTGGTCGGCATATTTGCACCCTCACTAACAACATAAACACCATTGTTTAAAAGATTTTGAGCATCTTTAGCATTTATTTCATTTTGTGTGGCACTCGGGAAAGCGCAATCGGCTTTATGGTTCCAAAGAGGATTAAAATCCTGATTAGAATCAATCTTCGTGTAAACCGCATTATTATACTTTTCTAAGTAATCTTTTATCCTGCCTCTTTTAATATTTTTCAAGTCCATAATAAATTTTAACTTTTCGTTATCAAATCCTTCATCATCATAAATATAACCGTCCGAATCAGATAGTGTAACCACCTTACCACCGAGTTCAAGTATCTTCTCTACTGAGTACTGTGCAACATTACCACTTCCGGAAACAAGACATGTTTTTCCTTCGAACGTTTCATTTCTTGTCTCAAGCATTTCGGCAGCAAAATAAACTGATCCATAGCCCGTTGCTTCCGGCCTGATGAGTGATCCTCCCCAGTTTAAACCTTTACCTGTTAAAATGCCTGTAAATTCATTTCTTAATTTTTTATATTGTCCGAATAAGTATCCAATCTCTCTGCCGCCAACACCAATATCACCAGCCGGTATGTCTGTGTTTGGTCCGATATGACGAAACAATTCGCTCATAAATGCCTGGCAAAATCTCATTATTTTAAGATCGCTTTTTCCTTTAGGATCAAAGTCAGAACCGCCTTTCCCGCCACCCATTGGCAATGTTGTTAAACTGTTTTTAAATACTTGTTCGAAGGCTAAGAATTTTAAGATGCCAAGGTTTACCGAGGGATGAAATCTGAGACCACCTTTGTATGGCCCTATTGCAGAATTCATTTCAATCCTGTAACCAATATTAACGTTTATTTCGCCTTGGTCATCAACCCAGGGAACCCGGAAAATAATAATTCGTTCGGGTTCAATAAGTCTTTCTAAAATTTTTGAAGTGCGATATTCCGAATGTCTATCCAAAACTATACTTAAAGAATCCGCAACTTCTTCAACTGCCTGGTGAAATTCAGGTTGAGCCGGATGTTTGGCTTTTACTTGTGCCATTAAGCTATTTACATAATCAGACATTTAGTAACTCCCTTTTTTTATTGTTGTATAATGCGCAATTCATCTTTTATAAGATAAACTGCATGTTAAAAAAATTTTACACCTTAAAAATAAGGAATGTATTACTGATTTCAATAATATTAAATGTAATTATATATTATTAACTCACCTTACGTAAAATTGTTATTCTGAACGGAACGGAATGGAGTGGAGTGAAGAATCTCAAAGTTTATAATTTGAAATATTCGGAGATATATTGCTGCGCTCAATATGACAAAAATCATTCATTTGCGTAACATGAGTTATTAAATATAGATGTGAAAAAACAGTGGGCACCAGATAGATCTATCAGACACCAGGTTTGGTAATTACCCCTTTATTCTTATGCCCATTAATTTTAATGCAGAGTGGTTGTTTAAAATATAAGTGTCTTGTAAATTCCATCTCTTCAACAGGAGACTGCTTCAATAACCAATCCCAATTGATGAATCCGACCTTATTAACAGGGTTAACAGTAAAGTAACCTTCCATTCAGGGCACACGAAATGTTATCACTCTCTCCGGCTCTATCATTTTTTCAAGTATTTTCATTGAACGGTACTCGGGATGCCGTTCTAATACAACAGATAAAGAGGTTAACACTTCTTCAACCGCCTGATAAAATTCAGGTTCGCTAGGGTTTTTGGCTTTTACATCAGCCAACAGCACTTTAAAATAATCATTTGTTTATTTTTCATCTAGAATAAATTTTTAATAGGCATCGTGAAAAATAGCAATTTTTTACTAAAGCATATTAATTGATTTATAATAATTTGAGAAAGATTTTGAACATCTAATGATGTAGTAACTCATTTAGTTATTTAATAAATTATTTATTGAAAGAATAAAACTTTTATAAGAGAGAAATCAAATGGATAACTTAATATTTAAAGAAAAAATAGTTCAGGCAATTTCAATATTAGAAGAAAAAGATATTGATATGTGGGTTACTTTTGTTCGTGAAAGTTCTATTAATCACGATTCTGTCATGGACATGATTGTTGGTGTAAATTCAACATGGCAGGCAGCATTTATAATTAATAAAGATGGTGATACTACTGCAATTGTTGGTGATATGGAAGAAGAGAATTTTAAACAAACAGGTTTATACAAAAATATAGTAGGCTACTTGAAATCAATCAGAGAACCATTTATAGAATATCTCAAGAAAAAAGATCCTAAAAAGATTGCCATTAACTACTCAAAAAATTCTGTATTAGCTGATGGTTTAACTTATGGTATGTATCAGATTTTATTGGATCATCTTAAGGGAACGGGTTTCGTTGAGAGATTAATTTCTTCTGAAGAGGTTATATCTGCGCTGAGGGGAAGAAAATCGTCTACTGAAATGAATATTATGAGGGAAGCTGTTGATGAAACAATAAAAATATTTAATCAGGTAACAGGATTTCTAAAGCCGGGAATGACTGAAATTGAAGTGGCTGAGTTTGTAAGGAAAATTACTACCGAAAAAGGATTTGAATTCGCCTGGGAAGAAACTCATTGTCCTGCTGTTTTTGCAGGTCCAAATCCAAGTGGACCACATATGGGACCAAGTAATAAGAAAATTAAAAAAGGAACTTTGGTAAATATGGACTTTGGAATTTTGTTTAAGGGTTACTGCGCCGATTTGCAGCGAACGTGGTACATATTAAATGATGGCGAAGAAAAAGCACCGGAACCGGTACAGAAAGGATTTGAAGTCATTCGCGACGCAATACAGAAAGTAGCAGATGAACTTAAACCCGGTGTTAAAGGTGTTGATATGGATTCGATTGCAAGAAGTTATATCATTGAAAATGGCTATCCGGAATACCCACACGGGTTGGGGCATCAGGTTGGGAAAACAGTGCATGATGGTGTTGCGGGGTTATTTCCTTCGTGGGAAAGATATGGCAATGCACCTTTTATGGATTTGGAAGAAGGTCAGGTTTTCACGATAGAACCAAGACTGCCTGTTGAAGGTTTTGGTGTTTCCACATTGGAAGAGGAAGTATATTTAACTAAAGATGGATGTGAATTTATTTCAAAGCCGCAAAAGGAATTGATATTAATAAAATCATAATGTTGCAATGAAGCAATTATTCATAAGCTCGGTTATTTTAGTTTTTATTTTTGCTGCAGATAATTGTTGAGTTTTCCGACATAAGTGGGGCAACAAGGTTAACAAGCAGAATATGTTTTTACAAACTAAATGCAGGAAATTTTACTGATACAAAAAAAATGATTCTGCTCAAGTAAGAAATAGAGGTTGTCTAATAAATGTCATTCCGGACTTGATCCGGAATCTAAATTTGCTATAAGAGTTTATAAAGAGATGCTGAAATAAATTAAGCATTACATATTTAGCATTTGAGACGACCTCTACAGGATTAAAACTCACATCCTCTTGTGTAAGCGCTGTGCAGCAGTTTTTTGTATTCATCAAACGAAATCTCAATTGCACCAAACATTTGTAAATGTTCGGTCATATATTGAACATCCAGAAGAAGAAAATCCTTTTCGATCAAGTGATTGATCAGTGCTACTAATGCTGCTTTTGATGCTTCAGAAACACGTGAAAACATCGATTCGCCAAAAAACGCACCCCTGAAAGTAACCCCATAAAGACCACCAACTAGTTCACCGTCAAGCCATGTTTCAACAGTATGAACATGTCCGCGCTTTCTTAATCTTTTATAGGCATTAATTAATTCTTCGGAAATCCACGTTTCTTTCCTGTCAGAACAAAACATAATAACCCGGGTAAAATCCTCATCAAATTTTATTTCGAAATTCTTCTTTTCAACTGCCTTTCGTGCAGAGCGGGGGATATTATAATTGTCCAGCGGTATTATGGATCTTACATCCGGCATATACCAATTAATTGCACCGGTTTTATCATCTGCCATTGGAAATGCGCCGCTAGCGTAAAGCCTCAGCATATTATCAGGTTTAAGTAATTCCTTCTGGTCAAATTTATTCCGAGAATCCATAATTAATTATATCTTGTTCTAAATAAAATTAAATTTAACAATAATTTTTTACTCTCTCAATTTACTACAGAAGAGCGTATTATGTTTTACCCGTACTGTAAATAGTGTTTTTATTTGAAGATAGAGCTTTATAAGTTAACGCTCTGTTTTCAATTGATTGTTTAATAAGAATTTTCAGGGAATAAATATTGATAAAGAAAATTGCTGTTGTTGCTTTTGGAGGTAATGCCTTGCTCAGGGATAATGAGATTGGTACAATTAAGCAGCAGGAAAAACATGCTTATGATACATTAACTCATTTATTAAAGTTATTAGAAGATGACTTTAGCATTGTAATTACTCATGGAAACGGTCCGCAGGTAGGAAATATTATGCTTAGAAATGATGCCGGATATAACGAGTTTAAAATTCCTAAAATGCCACTGGATATTTGCGTTGCGGATTCTCAGGGTGGTATTGGATATATGATTGAACGACAGATGAAAAACATATTGAACGAAAATAAAATAAGTAAAAATGTTGTTACACTTGTTACACAGGTAGTTGTTGATATTGATGATCCCGCTTTTAAGGAACCAACAAAACCGATTGGTGCTTTCTATCTTAAAGAGGAATCTGAGTTGCTTTCAAAATCAAATCCTAATCTTTTTTTTAAAGAAGACCCGGGCAAAAGAGGATGGCGAAGAGTAGTACCATCACCAAGACCAAAGGAAATAATTAATAAAGAGGCCATTAAAGATCAAATAAAGAAAGACAATATTGTAATTGCTGTAGGCGGCGGCGGGGTACCCGTTTACAGAGACGATAATAATAATCTGCAAGGTGTAGAAGCAGTAATTGATAAAGACCTTGCTTCGGCTTTATTAGCAAGAGAGATTAATGCGGATGTTTTTTATATTATTACCGATGTTCCGAAGGTTTATATTAATTTTAAAAAACCGGACCAAAAAGAATTAGACAAAATAACAGTAACAGAAGCTGAAAAATACTATGAAGAAGGGGAGTTTGCGGCAGGAAGTATGGGACCTAAGATACTTGCAGCTATTGATTTTGTAAAAAATATTAGTAAAGAAACAATTATTACTGAATCAACCCAGTTGGCAATTCCAAATTGCGGCACACGCATAGTACTAAAATAAAACTATAGCAATTGAACATAATAATTCACCCCATCTAATTAAATAAGCGAAGAATTTAACTCAAACCTTTTTTAATTGTAGAAGTAATTATATCTCGGTTCTTTTTATGAATTCCCGGATTATTTGATCATCAGAATTTATTAACTGCTCCTGGCTTCCCATAAAATAGATTTTTCCATCATGCATCATAGCCACTTTATTCGCCACATTTTTTACACTGTACATATCATGAGTTACCACAATAGAAGTTACATTAAGTTTGTCTGCTAAATTTTTTATTAATTTATCTATTGAGTCTGCCATGATCGGATCGAGCCCGGTTGTTGGTTCATCGTAAAGAATATAATCAGGATTAGTAATTAATGCACGTGCCAAAGCAACCCGCTTTTTCATTCCCCCGGAAAGTTCAGCCGGTTTTAATTTTTGAGTACCCGGTAATTCGACCATCCCAAGCATCTTTTCTACAAGAGAGCTAATCTCGGCATTGGTGTAAGCATTCGCTGAATCAACCAGGGGCAGCGATATATTTTCTTCAACGGTCATCGAATCGAATAGAGCTGCTCCCTGAAACAAAAATCCGAATTTTCTTCGGAGCTTGTAGAGATCATTTAGTTTCAAATCGTTAATTATTTGATCTTCGACTTTAACAGTTCCCGAATCAGGTATAAGTAATCCTACGATGTGTTTGATCAAAACACTTTTACCGCAGCCGCTTTTCCCAATTACTACAATTGTCTCACCCGAATCAATTTTTAGATTTATTCCTTTTAGAACTTTGTTTTCCCCAAAGCTTTTATGTAAATCTACAATCTCAATCATTTTAAATTTATAAGCTAAAAGTTTTCCCGCAGAGTATATGTTCTTCCCTCGTTTACTTTTTTAAGATAGTCCATCAAAGGGGCAAAATAATCCACCATTGGTTTTGCGCTCATTTCAGAACCAAGGTTTGTTTTCATTAACTCTCTCCAATCTACAGTTGCTCCTGGCGACATAACATCAGATAGAAACTCTCCCACTTCCTTATTTCCATAATAATTTGTTGCATGCGGATCCTGATGAAGAATTTGCTTTGCTATGTAATTGTGAAACTGAAATAAAAGTACGTAAGAGATTGCATAATCATAATATTGAGCAGCATCGTTATTTATATGGGTTTTGGATGCTGCATCACAGTATTGTTCACCCCTGTCGTAAGGCGGTACAATTCCCTGGTATTTTCTTTTTAAATTCCACCATTCAAAGTTATACTGATCTTTTGGCAGATCAAGTGTGTATAACTCATACTCAAAATCAGTCATAACACCGGCACTCCAAGGTATAAATACAATGTATTCTAGCGCTTCTTTAAATAGCACTTGAATGTCATCCAATTTTACGTTCTTTGGTATCAAACCCATCTCTTCTAAAAAAGGTTGTTGAAGAGAAGCTAACCCGATCATACTTCCAAATGCTTCGTGGAAACCCCTGTTACCACCTTCTCGTAAAATATAGGGTACATCCGGATTTGAATAAGATAAGAAATAATAAATATGTCCAAGCTCATGCAGAGATGTGCTCCACCAATCAGAATTTTTTACATCTACACTCATCAAAGATCTAACATCGCGCTCGAAATCCATATGCCAGGCAGAAGCATGATTATTTTTTTTGTAATCTGCGTCCGGCGGTGCAGGATATAAACTGGATTTTTCCCAAAAAGTTTGTGGTAGATTTTCAAAGCCCAAACTTACATAAAAATCCTCACCTTTTTTTACAATCCACTCAGCAGATTTTTTTTCCAGCTCCTCACCAAAATTTATTCCTTCTACTTCCACAAGTTCTTTCCAATCCTGTCCCCATCTGTTTGGAAGCCAGTGTGCCGGAAGCATTTCAGGAACATCCTCTCCATATTTTTCAGCAAGAATATATCGTGCCCATGTATGAAGCTCTCTGTATAATGGCCAGATATCCTTTATCATATTCTGACAAACATTACGCATTTCATCAACCGTCATACCGTAATCAGAAACCTGATAGGTAAAGAAATCATCATAGCCAAGTGCCTGTACTGATTTATTTCTTAATCGTTGGAGATTTGCCAATCCATCTTTTAGTCCAATTCCCACCTCTTTGCTCGCTTCCCATGTTTTAAGTCTTTTTTTAATATTATTTTCAGTTTTTAAACTCACATCAATTTCATTAGTAGATACTGACTTATTATCGATTTTAAAATCAAAACCATAAAGCAATTGTGTTTGTTTTGTGTCTGCTTCTATTTTTTCCTTAACTATTTCACTTGCAGTTTCAGGGTTATTGGCAGCCAGGTACAGAACTCTTTTTAACTGTCTGATTTGCAGGTCGGATAGTTCATTTTTTAATTTAAGATACTTAGCAGCCTTCTCTATATTTTCTCTACTGCCGGTAAACTTTGCATATTCAGCTTGAGCATCCTGAGCATTTTTGCTTGTGATGGTATCGCCTTCAACAATTTTAGTGTTCAACGCCCATTCTCCTTTATTCCACTCATAGCCAAGCTGCCGATATTGTTTATTATAATCATCTAAGTATACCTGTACTTCGTTTTGAGTATCTGAATTTTTTGAACAAGACATAGTGGTTAAAAGCACTGCTAAAAGAAAAAATATTATAGTTTTCATGATTCCTCATTATATTTTTAAACAATTGTTTATTCCTGCTAATTGAGTAGCAAAGATAGTTATTTGAACGTTTTAAAAAAAAATAAAAAAGGAGTGTGTTATTAATACTATAAGATTTGTAAATATCTTAACCGCAAAACAAAAAAAGGCAGAGCACTTTAGGTACTCTACCTTATGATAAGTTGCCCCCTTACAAATCAGATACTATTTTATCAGCACTAATTTTTTTGTGCTTATAAACTTTCCTGCTCTTAGAGTATAAAAATATACTCCGCTCGATAAATTGCTCCCATCGAATTCTACCAGATAACTTCCTGTTTGCAATTCTTCGCTGACTAATGTTGTGATTTCATTACCCAGAACATCATATATTCTTATTGAAACATATAACGCTTGAGGAACCGAGAATTTTATTGTTGTCGAAGGATTAAATGGATTGGGATAATTCTGCTCCAGAATAAAGGAATGGGGCATCAGAATTTCCTCGTCTTTTGTAATACCGGTAGCAAAATCACTACGGTAAACGCCGTTGGTAGAAGCAATGTAAGCAAAATTATCGGTGCCGATGGAAATGTCATTAACAATAGTATAATCGCCTATAATACCATTTGATAAAGTGCTCCAATTATTTCCTGTGTTTAGGGAGCGAAACATATCATAGTGAGTAACATCCTGTGTGTCCAGGTATTTAATACTGGAAAAAACATGACCTGCAGAATTTGTTTCCATAGCATAAACGGTAAATATATAAGATCCATTAGCCCCTTTTGGGATACCGTTATCAGCTAATACCCAACTATCACCCAGATCGTCGGAGCGGTGGATACCGTTGCCGTCTA
>SMVA01073389.1_pt1 | contig 13273 bp, 12 predicted proteins | sample 2456451 | NCBI WGS metagenome assembly SMVA01 (sample SAMN11095933, study PRJNA526329) | marine sediment metagenome | biome: Marine sediment; feature: Surficial sediment; material: Deep marine sediment; isolation source: Hadal surficial sediment | place: Pacific Ocean | collected 2014-05 | depth...
GCACCTGACCAAAATAGTCGAACTGTTGGACATCGGGCATTCTCAATCTTCAGGGACTGCCGGTCCCATTTTGGTGTTGCTCGATGAAGTGATTAGTTCGACCGATCCGGCAGAGGGCGCGGCGTTGGCCGAGGCAGTTCTCATTCACTTTGCTCAGTTGGGTTTTAAGGTTGTGGTCACGACTCATTACAATTCCTTGAAGACGTTAGCGTTCTCGACGCCTGGTTTTCTCAATGCGAGCCTTGAGTTTGATGTGGCGACTCTGACGCCAACCTATCGACTTATTCAGGGAGTGCCAGGAGGTTCTTCCGCGTTGGATATTGCCGGTCGCCTAGGCATGGATCCAGGCATTCTCAAACAGGCGTCGGATATTGTGCATCAACAGGACCGCCAATTGGATCATGTCTTTTCAGACCTACAGGCTATGCACCATCGGCTTCGTCAAGAACTCGAAGATGCTGAAACACATCGACACACGGCTGAGAGCGCCGCAGCCGAAATACAAGAGCGCGTTGATCGTCTCCGCATGACGGAGCGTGAGGAATTGCGCAAAGTCAAAAAGAAGTTCAAAGAAGAACTCACTCGGGCTCGAACGGAAATCCGGCACACACTGGATGCTCTGAAACAGGACAAGTCTCTGGTCAAAGCGAAAGAAGCCAAACAACGCGTGAGTGATATTGAAGGGGAATTGATTCGAAATACCCAAGATGACAGTCTGGCAATTCCTCTTAATTCCTTACAGGCCGGCGCCTTGGTCGAAATCTCACATTTAGGCACATCTGGAACGTTGCTTGAAAATCCTCAAGGAAAGAAGCGAGTTCGTCTTCAGGTAGGGGATTCAGAGCTGTCGGTTGCAGTTGAGCTTCTCATCGGGAGAAGTCAAGGGGGCGATACACCGTCAAATTCTTTGTCGGCCACTCATGCTTCTCCCAATCAAAAAACAGGAAAAGGATTTGCCGAACAGAATCGCACGTCCCCATCACCTTCTGGGTTGTTGACGATTGACCTTCGTGGGCAAACCGTGGAAGAGGCTCTGGAATGTCTGGCCTCACGTCTCGACGAAGCTGCGCTCACGGTTGCCAAATCGCTGCATGTCATTCATGGCCATGGAACGGGCAAACTGAAAATTGCGACACGACAATATTTATCAAATTCCCCTTATGTCGAGTCGTATCGACCGGGCATGCAGGGAGAGGGTGGGGATGGGGTGACGATTATTGAGTTGCGCTAGAGGGGACTGATCAAAAAGGCCACCAGCTGCGTTCTCAACCTTCGGGCTCACGGACTTGGCGCTCCCGCGCCGTTCGCTCTCGGAGGCTTGCTGGATGGCCTTTTTGATCAGTCCCTATATCGTTGGATAGGGCCACTTGGATATTGCGTTGAAACCCGGAATGTTTTGGTCGGCGAATGGGACTACCCTGAAAGGTGTTCGCAAAAGATTCTTCGTTCATCTGTGAGAGTTGATTGAGTTTCGGGCTTCGTGTGAGTGGGGTTGGGAAAAACGCTGTTTCTTTGGTTGGTGAGGCGTAGACGTTGTATGGGCAGGCGTCCAGGCAGTCATCGCAGCCAAAGATTCGATTGCCCATTTGTGAGCGAAGTTCTTGGGGGATGGAATTCAGGTCGTCACGGTATTCGATGGTCAAATACGATATGCATTTCGTGGCATCAACGATATAGGGTTCGGTAATTGCCTGAGTGGGACAGGCTCGAATGCACAGCGTGCAGGTCCCGCAGAGATCACTGCCAGGTTCGTCTGGTTCTAACTCTAGCGTCGTTAAAATTTCTCCCAACAGTAGCCACGACCCGAGGGTGGGTGACACCAGATTCGAGTGTTTCCCGATCCATCCCAAGCCAGCTCGTTGCGCCCAAACCTTTTCCATGATCGGGCCGGTATCGACGTAACTACGAGTGGTGGATTCCGGGGCGAATTCCGAAATTGATTGTTCGAGATTTTTTAGGCGCTTTTTCAAAAGATGATGGTAGTCTTTTCCCCAGGCGTAGCGCGCAATCCTGCCGAAACCTGGTCCCTCTTCTGGCTGGATGTCGGTCCAGTAGTTCATGCCGACACAGATAATAGATCGGCACCCAGGTAAAATCTTTCGTGGATCAGCTCGACGCTCGGGGTCTTTGGCCATCCATTGCATGGTTCCGTGATAACCCATTGAGAGCCAATCCCGGAGGTATTGAAGGAGCGAGGTGGGTGAGGACGAATTTGCGTCAGTGGTGGAGGTAATTGACTGGGAATCTAAGGGATCCAGGCAGGCGATGCCCACGGCATCAAATCCAAGCGCGGTGGCAGCCTGTTTTATGGAATCTGATAAAGACGGCACGGCTTGCAAGGCGACGGTGAATATTGGTTGTGAGGTGAAGTCACAGGCTTCTCGAGCGATTTAATGGGTTTTTCGAGATTGAGGCTTGTATCCCCCCGTGCTACCTAAACAATTGAATTTCACGCTGAATTGTGCTGAGCAGTTATCAGTTGCACAGGGTCCACAGGATCCAGTGATGATGGTGGCCCAATCAGTTTTTTGTGTATCAAATTGGCATGTGGTTGCCCCACCTTTAGAAATATCCGCCCAAGGTTGATCATAGCCTGGTACCTTCGCGGTAGTACAGCCATCAGGAATAGGCACTTCACAAGTCCGACCTTTCTCTCCCTTGACCATACCGATGGTGCACATGGATTCTGTCTGAGGGGCTGCAAAGGACGTAGAGGTGTGTCCCAGCAGGGTGCCACACATTAAACCCATCATCAGGAATCCAATCATATACTGCTTCATCACGGTGTCCTTTCAGTAAAAAAATCGTAACTCAGGTGGATAGACTGAAGGCCGAAGGCTTTTAGGGGGCAATCATGCGTGATCATACAATACGTTAAGCATTATGAGTGATAGCCTTCAGTCTTTAGCCTTCAGCCTAAATACCTGAGTAGTTACAAAAAATCGGTGTTATGCTTCAGTGTGTTCGACTGTTTGTGTATAACACAGAAGCTGTTCATCAGGCTAGGAAATGGAATGGGAAAGTTCTCAAAAGGATGAGTTTGCCATAAAAACAAAGGCCCGAGGAGATATTCTTCCTCGGGCCTTTGGACAATAACCTACTTTCGATTAGACGAAAATTACATCATTCCGCCCATGCCACCCATACCGCCCATGCCACCCATTCCATGGTCATGGCCGCCGCCCATGCCGCCATCTTTTTTATCTTCTGGAATATCAGTGACGGTCACTTCGGTGGTCAACATTAACCCTGCGACGCTCGCGGCATTTTGTAATGCGCAACGGGTGACTTTGGTTGGGTCAATCACACCGGATTCCACCATATCGACGTATTCACCAGTGGCGGCATTGTATCCTCGGTTCGTCTTATCGTGTTTCACTTTATCCACGACAATGGAACCTTCGACACCGGCATTTTCTACAATCAACCGAATTGGTTCTTCGAGGGAGCGACGGATAATATTCACACCGAATTGTTGATCGCCCTCTAATTTCAATTTGTCCAAAGCTGGAATGGCTCGGAGAAAAGCCACGCCGCCTCCAGGGACAATCCCTTCTTCCACAGCGGCTTTTGTCGCATGAAGGGCGTCCTCGACGCGGGCTTTCTTTTCCTTCATTTCAGTTTCCGTTGCGGCACCTACGTTAATCACGGCCACACCACCTACAATTTTTGCCAACCGCTCTTGGAGCTTTTCGCCATCATACTCAGAAGTGGTTTCATCAATTTGAGTTTTAATTTGCTTCACGCGGCCTTCGATCTTCTTGGGATCTCCAAAACCTTCCACGATTGTGGTGTTGTCTTTGTCGATGGTGATGCGTTTGGCACGGCCAAGATCGGTGAGTTTCACATTCTCTAATTTCAGACCGACTTCTTCTGAAATGACTTGACCTCCGGTGAGAATGGCAATGTCTTCGAGCATGGCCTTGCGGCGATCACCGAAGCCTGGGGCTTTCACGGCGGAGATATTTAAGGTTCCCCGAAGCTTGTTGACCACGAGGGTTGCCAAGGCTTCGCCTTCGACATCTTCAGCGAGAATCACCAAGGGTTTGCCCATTTTGGCGACTTGCTCCAGAATGGGGAGTAAGTCTTTCATGGCACTGATTTTTTTCTCGTTGATCAAAATGAAGGCATCTTCCAGGACAGCTTCCATGCGCTCGGCATTTGTGACGAAGTATGGGGAAATGTAACCCCGGTCGAATTGCATACCCTCAACTACGTCCAAGGAGGTGGTCATGGATTTGGCTTCTTCCACAGTGATCACGCCATCTTTTCCAACTTTGTCCATGGCTTCGGCAATGAGATCGCCAATGGAGGGGTCATTGTTGGCAGAAATAGAACCGATTTGGCCGATTTCTTTTTTGGAATGGCAGGGCTTGCTGATTTTCTTCAACTCTTCAATGACTACTTCAACGGCTTTATCAATCCCGCGCTTCAATTCCATTGGATTGGCACCGGCGCTGATGTTCCTCACCCCTTCGCGGTAAATGGCTTGGGCCAACACGGTAGCCGTGGTGGTTCCGTCACCAGCCACATCACTGGTTTTGCTGGCTACCTCTTTGACGAGTTGGGCACCCATGTTTTGGTAGGGGTCTGACAGTTCAATTTCTTTCGCCACGGTCACACCGTCTTTGGTGATTGTTGGGGCACCAAATTTCTTGTCTAAAATGGCGTTCCGGCCTAACGGGCCCAACGTCGCTTTTACGGCATTGGCCAATTGGTTCACACCCTGGAGAATCGCACTCCGGGCTTGATCTCCATATAGTAACTGTTTCGGCATAATCTTCCTCCATCAAACTTTAAAGTGTAACTTCAAATTCTAGATATTCAAGTAATTGAGAAATCACCATTGGAGACCTAATCGTCAACAAAAACGCCCAGAATGTCTTCTTCGCGAAGAATCAGGCAATCATCGTTCTCAATTTTTATTTTTGTCCCGGAATATTTATCGAATAACACTTGATCTCCAACCTTCAGGGATGTGACGTCTTTTCCTGCTCCCTCGACGGTTCCACGTTGGGGCTTTTCCCGGGCTGTGTCAGGAACATAAATGCCACCGGCCGTGCGTTCTAATTCTTCAGTATAGGTCACAAAAACACGATCGCCTAATGGAAGAAAGCCTTTAGCAGCGGTCCCTTTGCTCTCTTCTTTGCTCTCTTTTTTTTCTTCTTTTTCCTTGGTTTGCGTAGCCATATCGATTACTGCCTCCTTTGGTTGACCAATGACCTGATTGTAAAGGTCACAAATGTCGTGGTTATGTTGTGGTGATCATGAAAATCCATTCAATCAATGCATGCCATTAAGGCTAGATATATCCGGGATATCCAAAGTCAAGGTCTTTCAGGAGAAAAATTCTTCTTTTTCAATCCTTTCAAGTTTTGGGGCCTCCTCATTATTATTACGGCCTTCTGGGTTACAGGTCTGTCTTACAGGCGAATTTCATCGAAATCCTTCACCTCAGCCTTCATGAACTCTCGTAATTTTTTGATGATTTTCGCTTCCAGTTGCCGTGAACGCTCTTTGGTAATTGAATATTTTTTCCCTAATTCCTCAAGGGTTAGGGGGTTCTCGGACAGAAGTCGATTTCTCAGAATGTCCTCTTCGCGTTCATTGAGTGTTTTGGCAAACTCTCCGAGTTTTCTCCGAAACAAGAGTCGAAGCTGGTTCTCCGCCAAGGTGTCATCGATGGCTGGTGTTAGGGCCGGTAGGAGGTCGAGAAAGGTGCTGTCGCCTTCTTCGCTGTTTATGGGCTGGTCCAGGGATAATTCCCATCCCCCGAGCCGTTGGTCCATTTCCACCACATCTCGCTCGCGAACCTGAAGCCGATCGGCGAGGAGCTTGGCATCGGGGACGAAGCCCAAACGTTCCAGTTTGGCCTTTTCTTTTTTTAAATTGTAAAAGAGCTTACGTTGCTCCTGGGTTGTTCCAATTTTCACCAACCGGTGCGTATTCAAGAGATGCCTTAGTATAAACGCTCGGACCCACCAAGCGGCATACGCATAGAAGCGTACATTCCTGGTCACATCAAACTTTTTGATGGCCTGCATGAGCCCCACATTGCCTTCTTGGATCAAATCCATCTGATCCGCCCCGGTGTGGGCATATTCCGAGGCGATGGACACGGCTAGTCGTAAATTGGCCAGAATAAGTTTGACGGCTGCTTCCCGGTTGCCCTTGTGTTGATATTCGTGAAAAAGCTGAATCTCTTCTTCTTTGGACAAAAACGGATATCGTCGGATTTCAGCTAAATACCGGTTTAACGTCGTGCTGGGAACAAGCGAACTATCGCTGGTAGAGGAGGCCTTTTCACCCGGTTCTAGGTGCGGTGCATTCTTGGGAAATTCGGAGTCACTGTCGTCTGAAGAGAACTTGACATCAATCGCATCATCCTCGTCCGGTAGGGTCTTGTTGTGTGTAGGCGTGTTGGGATTTTTCATCCTAGCGTTTTTCGTTAAGAGAGTTTTGTGAAAGGTACGCAATTCTTGGAAAATACTATACACCATTTGATGGAATGACAAAGACCTGCCGGGTATGGCCTTAGGGTTCGCGCAAAAATAACTTCCCTTGTTTGGGCGTCGATCCATCCCGTCTGGCGGCGTTGCTCGTCCTTTCCATACGAGGAGGCTGTGAAGTTCTCGAGCCTTGCCAGACAGGGCTCTCAGTACCCAAACAGGGGAAGTTATTCTTGCGCAAACCCTTTTCACCGACGCACATTGAATTGCGATAGCAAAACCGGATCTTCTATAGTACCAACGCGTGTGTAAAGGAGGGATTTGATCACGATGAAATGCTGCGAAAGCTATGAAATTCAACAGTTTGACGGGTTTTGTGGTGAAACTGGATTCACCGTTCTTGGACGCGTGAAGGTTTTCGGGTCATGAGACTGCAAGGCTTAAAAGACGGACATTGGCCGTCATTGCTCGGGGCCTGGCTGCATTTTGAAGTCAGCTTTATGGTGTGGCTTTTGGTTGGGGCGTTGGGGGTGGCGATTGCCCAAGATTTTGACCTCAGTGCCACACAAAAAGGATTTCTCGTGGGAGTCCCTTTATTAGGCGGAGCTCTTCTGAGAATGGTGGTTGGTCCGTTTGCCGATCAGTTTGGCGCCAAACGGGTCGGAATGGCTCTGTTAGGGTTGGAAGTGGTGGCCCTGGTTTTAGGTTGGCTGTTCGGACAGAACTATTTTCACATGTTGGGCGTTGGTTTGCTGTTAGGATTTGCCGGGGCAAGTTTCGCCATTGCCTTGCCGCTCGCGAGTCAGGCCTATCCCCCGGAACGCCAAGGGCTGGCGATGGGGGTGGCAGCGATCGGGAATAGTGGGGTGTTGCTGGCCACCTTCTTTGGTCCTAGAATCGCTGAGTTGATAGGATGGCATGGGACTTTTGGCGTCATGATTATTCCCGTCGTCATCACGGCCGTCCTGTTTTATTTCCTTGTTCCCGATCGCTCGGGCCATGCCAACTCTCAAGTGGCGCCACGGGCTTCTTTGTCCGTCCGGTCCGTTCTTCAACAGCCAATGATGTACTGGCTGTGTTTTCTGTATGCGGTGACCTTTGGGGGATTTGTCGGGTTTTCTAGCTTTCTGCCGATTTTTTTCCACGACCAATATCAGTTGGATATGGTATCCGCTGGGACCATTACCGCCATGTGCGGGTTAGCCGGAAGTTTGGCGAGGCCTGTGGGAGGGTATGTTGCTGACAGGATGGGAGGAATCGGCCTTCTCCTGGCGGTTTTTCCAGTGACGGCTATCCTGAGTGGTATTTTATGTGGGCTGTTTCCGCTTGTGTTTTCTCTGCCCTTAATTTTTACGACCCTGTTATTTCTTGGCTTTGGAAATGGTGTGGTGTTTCAGGTTGTCTCATTACGATTCCAGGGGGTGATGGGAACGGCTTCGGGTTTTATAGGGGCAGCTGGAGCAATTGGCGGATTTCTGCTTCCATCATGGTTTGGGTTACTCAAAGATTTCACAGGGACCTATGCCGGTGGGTTTCTGATTTTCGGGCTATTTTCAGGTGTGGCCGCAATAAGTGTCCTGGTGATGCAACGATGGCTGCGGGTATCTGTTGAAACGCTCAGTAAAGAAAGTTCAGATTGACAGGGACCAGTAAACCTGAGATAAGGGTTTGCGTAAGAATACCTCACCCTGTTTGGGCGTCGATCCATCCCGTCTGGCGGCGTTGCTCGTCTTTTCCATACGAGGAGTATGCGCAGTCCTCGCGCCTTGCCAGACAGGCGTTCTCAGCACCCCAACAGGTGGATGTATCCTTGCGCGAACCCTAAGCTGAATATGAGAGGAGGAAGACAGTAGCGTGGAACCGTTTCATTCGATAGATGAAGCCCTTCAGGATATTCGGGATGGGAAATGCGTCATTCTGGTAGATGACGAAGACCGAGAAAATGAAGGGGATTTGGTGATGGCGGCGGAATGCGTGACACCCGAAACCGTCAATTTCATGGCCAAAAATGCTAGAGGACTGATCTGTCTTACCTTGACCTCTACTCGTGCCGATGAACTCCAGCTTCACCCGCAGACGGTTGAAAATACCGCACCGCTTGGCACGGCATTTACAGTATCCATTGATGCCGCGCGAGATGTGACTACGGGCATCTCCGCATCCGATCGTGCCACGACTATTCGAATGGCTGTCGATAGTACGTGCAAATCCTCTGATTTTACAAAGCCCGGGCATATCTTTCCGCTTCGCGCCCATGATGGCGGAGTGCTCAAACGGGCAGGGCAAACAGAAGGCTCGGTAGATTTGGCACGTCTGGCCGGTATGTACCCAGCGGGCGTGATCTGTGAAATCATGAATGACGACGGCACCATGGCCCGTGTTCCGGATTTGGTCACCTTCGCCAAAGCGCATCAGCTCAAAATCATCACGATTAAAGATCTGATCCAATATCGGCTGTCACGTGAGACCTTGGTGAAGCAATCGGTCAGTGCTCAGTTGCCTACTATCTTTGGCAACTTTGAGGCGAGGGTGTTTGAAAATGAATTGGACAATGGAACCCATATTGCCTTGGTTAAAGGGCTTATTGATGAGTCTCCCACGCTCGTCCGTGTTCACTCAGGATGTCTGACGTCAGATGTGTTTGGATCCCTTCGGTGTGATTGCCGGGAACAGCTTCATCGAGCCATGGAGATGATTGAAAAAGAAGGAAAGGGCGTGTTGCTCTATTTGAACCAAGAGGGCAGGGGAATCGGTTTGCTCAACAAGATTCGAGCGTATCGCTTGCAAGACCAGGGCAGTGATACGGTTGAGGCCAATCTTCAACTCGGGTTTAAGCCCGATCTTCGTGATTATGGAATTGGGGCTCAAATTCTTGTTAGCTTGGGTTTAAAGCAGATTCGATTGATTACGAATAACCCACGCAAGATCGTCGGGATTGAGGGGTATGGTCTGAATGTGGTTGAGCGGATTCCGATTGAAATTGATCCGAAAGAATCCAATGTTCGATACCTTCAAACCAAGAAGGCGAAGCTAGGACATCTACTGAACAATGTGTAGATTTCTGGTGTGTTATTATTAAAGTAGATATTCATGTTGGTGTATAATTTTATATTGTAAGTACTTGTTTTTATGGATTTATTAAATGCAAAAAATTAAAGAAGGAAGTCTTGATGGGAAAGAGTGCCGGATCGGTATAGTTGTGAGTAATTTTAATGAATTCGTCACGAGCCGACTCCTGAACAGTGCTCTTGAAACACTCCACAAGGAGGGCGTGGAGGAAGATAACATCGAAGTCGTGCGTGTTCCTGGTGCGTTTGAGATTCCGCTATTAGCCAAGCAGTTAGCCCGGTCTCGTCAATATGATGCCGTGATATGCCTCGGGGCGGTCATTCGGGGTGAGACCCCGCATTTCGATTACATCAGTACAGAAATGAGTCGAGGGATTGCTCAGGCATCCTGGGACACGGGGATTCCCATTGTGTTTGGTGTGCTGACGGCAAATACGGCAGAGCAAGCCCTTGAACGTTCAGGGGGACCTGAAAAGAATCGTGGTGCTGACGCAGCTCGAACGGCCATTGAGATGGCCACGTTGATGAAAGTGTTGGAAAATAGTGAACGGAAGCTTACGGGATTTCGTCAATCGTAACTTTCCCCATCACCTCTATCTAAATGAAAGTCTTGGGTAACTACTCAGGTTGCTTCAATTTTGGCTCAGGATAAGGCGTGAGGAGCACAGAACCCATCCCTTTTGAGGCCTGCCTGAGGTCCTCGAAGGATGAGGATTCGAGCACCACAGCAACTCCGTCATGAGCCAAAAGGGAAGGGAGCTGAGTAGTTACAGTCTTGGATCCATTGGTGGACCCTGTGAGCGACACACCCGAATTCCAGACTCCGCCTGCGTTAACACGCCACAGTGCCAGAGAGCTGGTGTTGCAGATCCTGTTTCAACTCGATTTTCACGGAACGACTGAGGGGTGGCTAGACGAATTCTGGGCCCAACAGCGGACATCAAAATCGGTTCGGGAATTTGCGAATCAGATCGTTTCTGGTGTCCAGGCCCAACAAGAGGAGTTGGACCAACTCATTGAGCACACTTCTGAAAATTGGTCTCTCGATCGGATGCCCATTGTGGATCGCAATATTCTCCGTCAGGCCATTTATGAATTGGTGTGGATCCCCGATATTCCGGCAAAAGTGACCGTTGATGAAGCACTTCAATTGGCCAAGAGTTTTGCGGATGATGATGCCAAACGTTTTGTGAACGGTATCTTGGATAAGATTTTACAACACGACCCACGTCTTGAAGCGAAGCGAGCCATGATTACGTGACCGATGTCCTCGTTTTTATATAAGTTTCCCCCACCCCATCATTGTAAACGGAACACTTCATGATTGAACGGTATACCTTGCCCCGCATGGGTGCACTCTGGACTCAACGCCGTAAATATGAAGCGTGGCTTCAAGTCGAATTAGCTGCCTGCGAAGCTCTTGAGGAGGCGAAAAAAATTCCCAAGGGGACGGCCGCCCATGTCCGGCGAAAGGTCACGATTGATCCCGATCGCATTGATGAGATCGAGAAGGTGACCAAACATGATGTCATTGCCTTTTTGGAAGCCGTGGCTGAGCAGGCAGGTCCCAAGGCGCGTCATCTTCATGCTGGGTTGACTTCTTCTGACGTCCTGGATACAGGGCTAGCTCTCCAATTGGTCGAGTCCGTCGGGATTATTCTCGAAGACATTGATCTGTTGTTGGAAGTGTTAGAGAAGCGGGCTATCGATCACCAAGAGACCATCATGGTTGGGCGATCCCATGGCATTCATGGCGAACCGATTTCTCTAGGAGTGAAGTTTGCTCTCTGGTTTGAAGAGTTTAAGCGGCATCGAAAACGGTTTATCGCGGCGGGTGAGGATATCGCGGTCGGGAAATTATCCGGCGCCATGGGGACCTTCGCGCATTTACCCCCACGCATCGAATCTGTGGTCTGTAAAAAACTTGGATTAAAGCCGGCCCCGGTCTCAAATCAAATAATCCAACGAGATCGACATGCAGCCTATCTCACGGCTTTGGCTTTATTGGCCGCGAGCATTGAAAAAGTGGCCACCGAGATCCGACACCTTCAACGGACAGAGGTGTTAGAAGCCGAAGAATATTTTAGCGAAGGTCAAAAAGGGTCTTCGGCCATGCCGCACAAGCGAAATCCTGTGGGATCGGAAAATCTCTGTGGTCTAGCCCGGGTGATCCGCAGTAACAGTCTAGCTGCCCTGGAAAATGTAGCCCTCTGGCATGAGCGGGATATTAGTCATTCCTCTGTTGAACGGATCATCATTCCCGACAGCAACATTCTGATTGATTACATGCTGGTCCGGCTCACCAAGCTGCTGACCAATTTGGTGGTGTACCCGGATCGGATGCTCAAAAATTTAAACCTCACCGGCGGCTTGATCTATTCCCAACGTTTGTTACTGGCCTTAGTGGATCGTGGCGCTGAACGGAAAGCCGCCTATGAGGCTGTACAACGCAATGCGATGGATGCGTGGCAAGGACGTGGAGTTTTCCAAGACCTGGTTATCAAAGATCCGTTCATCAGTCGAAAACTTAGCCCATCAGACATTCAATCGTGTTTTGATCCGCACGCGTATCTGAAGAACTTACCTCAGGTATATCGTCGAGTGTTCGGAACGTTGCGAATGACAAAAAAGAAGCATGCTAGTCCAACACGCAAAAGAAAAGGACGTGCATAAGTCATGAAAGCGAAAATTCATGTGACGTTGAAATCAGGAATTTTAGATCCCCAAGGACGTGCGATTCAGCAGTCGTTGGCCACGTTGGGGTTTTCAACGGTCAAGGATGTGCGAGTTGGTAAGTTTCTTGAAATTGAGCTAGGGGATACTGATCAAACCCAAGCCGAATCTCAGTTGAAAGCCATGTGCGAAAAGCTTTTGGCTAATACGGTCATTGAAGACTACCGGTACGAAATCGAGACCTCCAACCCCTCCACAACACCATGAATTTTGGCGTTCTCGTATTTCCCGGATCCAACTGCGATCACGATTGTGCCCATGCCGTGTCAGAGGCCTTGGGGCAAGACGTTCGTTTAATCTGGCATCACGACACATCGTTAGAAGGGATGGATGCCGTTATTGTGCCAGGAGGATTTTCTTACGGTGATTACCTGCGCACTGGAGCCATCGCGCAATTTTCGCCGATCATGGAAGCCCTCAAAGGGTTCGCGGCACAAGGCGGACTAGTACTCGGAATTTGTAACGGGTTTCAAATTCTCCTTGAAGTTGGACTGCTTCCTGGGGTCATGATGCGGAATCGTGATCTGGCCTTTATCTGCGAAGACATCTATGTCAAAGTTGAAAACGCCGCGACATCGTTTACCAATGCCTGTCAATCGGGACAAATTTTGAAACTTCCCATCGCCCATGCGGAAGGGAATTATTACACCGATCCTGTCACACTGTCTTCACTTCAAGCCAATGCCCAAGTGGTGTTTCGGTATTGCACTGCGGATGGTCAAGTCACGCCAGAAGCTAATCCCAATGGCTCACTCGACAACATCGCTGGTATTCGCAATGCCGCAGGCAATGTCTTAGGCATTATGCCCCACCCGGAACGTTGTGCCGAAACCGTTCTAGGCAATCAAGATGGTCTCTTGTTATTTCGATCGATGGTTGATGCTTTCACCGGTGTACATACCTCTTAAGGGAATGTTGAAAAAAGCCGCCAGCGGCGTTCTCGCCCTTTTGCCGTGCTCACGTACTATGAGTACGCTCCGCTCGTCAAAATGGCTGCGGCCTTGCTGGATAGACCCTTCGGAA
>SMVA01271364.1_pt1 | contig 13272 bp, 15 predicted proteins | sample 2456451 | NCBI WGS metagenome assembly SMVA01 (sample SAMN11095933, study PRJNA526329) | marine sediment metagenome | biome: Marine sediment; feature: Surficial sediment; material: Deep marine sediment; isolation source: Hadal surficial sediment | place: Pacific Ocean | collected 2014-05 | depth...
ATTGAAGGAAAGTCGGGACGGGGTCGCCTTCCGCTCTCTTTGTAGCAGAACTCGCCAGAGTTCCCGGCCAACCAATGGACTCGTTTTAAAGGTAAAGTTCGCCCGTTGCCAATTGATATTTTCTAATTGTTATTAGAATTTCGTTTATTTATATTAACTAACATTTCTCACTGGTAAGTACGTCATTCTGAGCGCGAAGTGCTGAATGTGTGCCTGTACGCAACCATGTTTGGCGCGAAGAATCTTTGGAGGCGTAGCAGATTCTTCGCACAGATGATTTGTTGCAGAAAAAAAACTGTGCGTCTTTGTGCTCAGAATGACATCTAAGTCGTTGTTTAACTGATGGGTACGCAAGAGAGAAATGTTACTATTAATCTATTCCTACCTTGGCATTTTTTTTCAACATTATGAGGTTGAAGATTATGCAAATTCGAATTCTGAGCGAACGTGATGTCTACGACTTGCTTCCAATGGCTGAATGCATGGAGGTGATGGAAGAGACGCTCAAAACTCTCGGCCGGGGAGACGGCGTAAATCCCTTGCGCTCAATGTTAAAATTTCCCGACGGCAACGGTCTTCTCGGGCTCATGCCGGCTTATCTTGGCTCTCCTAAAACCACCGGCATCAAGGTGGTTACCGTCATGCCCGGAAATCACAGCACCGAATATGATTCCCACCAGGGGCTGGTGATGTTGTTTGAAGTAGAACACGGCTCTCCTTTGGCGCTGATCGATGCCAGTTCGATCACGGCCATTCGCACCGCCGCGGTGAGTGGCGTGGCGACCCAACTGCTGGCGCGGAAGGATGCAAAAAAGTTGGCGATTCTCGGATCCGGTGTCCAGGCAAGAACCCACCTTGAGGCGGTTTTGAAGGCAAGGAAAATCAGAGAAGTGTCCGTGTGGAGCCGTACGGAGTCGCATGCCTGCGATTTTACTGAGCGGGAGTCTGCAAAACATAATATCGAAATGAAAGTCGCATCTACCGTGCAGGAAGCGGTGTCAGAAGCAGACATTATTTGCACAACAACCTTCGCTCAGGAGCCTGTTTTGAACGGTGAGTGGATTTCACCGGGAGCGCATATTAATGCGGTCGGAGCCTGCGTCCCCACTTTCCGGGAATTGGACAGTGCTGCTGTCGTGGGCTCACGGCTGTTTGTCGATCGGCTTGAGTCCGCCCTGAACGAAGCCGGCGATTTCCTCATTCCAAAGAAAGAAGGCGTCATCGACGATTCCCATATTTTGGGCGAGATCGGCGACATTTTGCTTGGCAAAGTCCAGGGCCGCAAATCAGATGACGATATCACTTTGTTTAAATCGCTGGGGATTGCAGTGGAAGACTTAGGCGCGGCTCACTATATTTATGAAAAAGCACTTAAAGCAGGTACAGGCGTTGCGGTCGACCTTGGAGGACCGAAAGCGTGAAAGCCGTGCAGGCGCCGACTCTGGCAGACATTCGAGCAGCACGGGAACGAATCTCTGGTTCGGCCATTCGAACGCCGCTGATTCGGCTCAATGCTGAAGATGCCCCGGCGGAAATTTATCTCAAACTTGAAAACCTGCAGCCGATCGGCTCGTTCAAAATCAGGGGCGCCGCTAATGCCATGCGGCTGGTCGGTAAAGAAAAGTTTAGCAACGGCGTCTACACCGCCAGCGCCGGTAATATGGCCCAGGGTGTGGCCTGGAACGCACGAGAAATGGGCCTGCCCTGCGAGGTCATTGTGCCGGACCGCGCCCCGGAAACCAAGTTGGCGGCAATTAAGCGTCTCGGCGGCAAAGTTGTTAAAGTACCTTTTGATGAATGGTGGCAGGTGATTATCGAGCATACTTATCCCGGGATTGATTCGTTTTTTATTCATCCGGTCAGCGATTCAGCGGTTATTGCCGGTAACGGCACCATCGGACTGGAAATTCTCGAAGACTTACCCGAGGTCGAAACGATCGTTATTCCTTTTGGCGGCGGCGGGCTCAGCAGCGGCATCGCGGCGGCCATCCGTTCTTTAAAATCAAATACGCGAATCTACGCTTGTGAAGTAGAAACCGCCGCGCCGCTAAAAGCTTCGTTAAAAGCCGGGGCACCACTAACTGTAGAGTATATCCCCAGCTTTGTAGATGGAATCGGCGGCCGCAGTATTCTGGAGGAGATGTGGCCGCTGGTGAGCAACCTCATCGATGATTCACTTGTAGTATCGCTGCAACAAGTGTCGCAGGCTTTGAAACTTTTAATCGAACGCAATCGTGTGATCGCCGAAGGAGCGGGCGCAGCTGCCGTGGCAGCCGCTCTTTCCGGAATGGCAGGCAGCGGCAAAATCGTCTGCATCGTTTCCGGAGGAAACATCGATTCTGATAAACTAGCGGAGATTATTTCAACCTGAACTTATGCAAAGGCGCATGATGTAAGGCAAAGTTTTTTCTAAATTTGAAACCCAGCACTTAGCCTGATTAATTCACAGCGTGGCAAAGCCGTAACCAACACGAAGTTTAAGGTATAAGGAAATAAGGTAGAAGGGGATAGGGGCGCAGGATGGAGCCTTATTTCCATATGTCCTTATTCCCTGAATCTGGGAGCTGTATCGGCGATTAATCAATCTTCGGATAGTGTCGGAGTTAAGAAACCATCTAACTTTATGATTTCTTTGCGTTTCTGCAACGCTTCGCTGTCATTGACAGAGGTGAATTTTCTGCTCTCTAAAATGACGCCCAAGGCAAATGACCCCATGACCTAATGACGGATATTGTCATTCGCTTCGCGTCATTCAGTCATTTTCTTGCAAAAAATGGGAAAGCTTACGACAACAGGATAAAGGCTCAATGGTAGTTAGACGGGCAGCCCGGCTCTCGAAATTCGTTTCCATCAAAATAAGAAAAACGGTTTTAGCAAACCGGGATAAAATCTATCAGGAAATTCGCCAGACCAAAGAACTTTACCGGTTAATGGTAAAATGGAGCTCCGGCGAAACCCTCACGAGCGAAGAAAAAACCGCGGTCAAATCTCAACTTCTTGATATTTGTAAAACCATCCCTGCCTTGGCTATTTTTGTTCTGCCTTTCGGCTCCATTCTGCTTGCTGTATTAATTAAATTTCTTCCCTTTAAAATCCTGCCAACTGCTTTCAATGAACCGCCAGAAAATCCCGAACCGCCCTCGTGAAAAACTCTGCATTTCTCCCAAAACTTGTTGACTTTGGTTCTCTCAGTGTCTATATTCAAGACGTCTTGATACTATTTAATACTACTGGGAGACTACTATGCCCATCGAAATCGAAGGGAAGCGATTCTACCGAACGAACGAAGCTTTAAAACTTATCGGAATTAGCAAAGCGACCTGGTTTAGATGGCTGAAAGAAAAAAAGGTGGAAGATGTCGCACACAAAGATGTGCGCGGCTGGCGTTTATTCACCGATGAGGAAGTTGAAAGAATTCGTAAGTATGCGAACACAATCAATATTTTGCCGATTCAGGAGACGCTCAATTTTTAGAGGGATGACCCAATGGCCTGGATAAGAACAGTTGCCGAAAATGAGGCTACCGGAAGCACGAAGCAGCAGTATGATGCTGCGGTCAAGCGTGCGGGGCGGGTTTACAACATCGTCAAGATTTCCAGCCTGAAACCGGAGATCATGCGGACTTTTATGCAATTTTATATCCAGCTCATGCATGGCCCTTCCGGACTCAGCCGGGCGCAGAGAGAAATGATTGCCGTGACAGTCTCAGTTCTGAACCAATGCCGCTACTGAATTGAAGCACACGCAGAGGATCTGCGTACGGAGACCCATGACGATGATCTGGTTGCCGCAATTAAAACAGATTTCCGCACGGCCAAACTTGACGCCGCTACCAGAAGAATGCTGGAGTTTGTTGAACAAATGACTTTAAAAGCTTACGAGCTTAAAGAAACCAACGCAGCAGAATTAAGGCAGCATGGTTTCACCGATGAAGACATTCTGGACATCGCGCACATAACCGGATTTTTTAACCATATTAACCGGGTGGCAGATGCACTTGGCATCGACTTGGAAGATTTTATGCTTCAAGGAAGAGGAATTCCAAAAGTTTGAACGCAAATTTTTACAACGATGGAGACCTTGATGATTAATTTTCAAGAATCGCTTGAAGAAGTGAAAAATTTGACCAACGAATTGGCCGCCCAAATCAAGTTAGTCCAAGCGCTGGCGAATTTTCATGTTAACATAAACAGCAATGGCGACCGGGCAGTTCTAGAGAATCAGCGGACTCAAATTTGCAATTCCGTAAAGGAAATGGAGGACCGTTTTTCAAAATTAGCGATGCTTTGGGAGCAGTCTGTTAAAGAGCTGAAATCCCAAACTGCTTACGATCCCGAAGCCGACGGCCAGAACGACTTAATCACAAAATTCGTCAGGCTCACTGTTCCAAACGCCATGCAAACGAAGTGGAGCCCGGATGATTTTACCGGCTCTCTGCTGGTCTTTTTTAAAGAGGGTAAAATCGACTCGAGCTCTCTTCTCGAAAAAAAATATGCACCAGCAAGAAAAGAATCTTCACAGGATGATTTTACTAACCCTCTTCCTCATAGATTTGAAAAATCTTTAACAGTCGTCACTGAACCAAGTGAGTCATTTACGGTTATAAAAGCACGCAATGAGCCCAAGTTCAACATTCACTTTTCGTTGTCAAACGCCGAAAACGTTATCATTAAAATTTACGATAGCGAAGAAAAACTGGTGCGGCTTATTGAAAAACATTTTGACCAACCCGGAGAATTTTCTGTGGAATGGGACGGCAGAGACAACGAAAATGAAGAGCTTCCCAGGGGTGACTACACCTGTCAGCTCAAAATCGGCCGCTCCCTCTCCGAATTAAAAACCATTTCTTTGAATCAAGCTTAGTCCTGCCTAAAAAGTAGTTGACATTTCTTATGCAAATTTCTTAATTTGCAAGTAGTTGTTGAATTGACTTGTGAATAAAGTTCAAGCCCTCATCTCAAGGAAAGAATTTATGAAATTACAACCAAAAACAATTGCTCTCTTAGTTGTTCTTGCCCTATTCGTGATCGTGCTCTTCCAAAACAGTGATGCGACTTCTATCGAGTTACTTTTTTGGGATCTGGTCAATATACCTTTATTTGTTCTCATACTTTCAACGATTATCCTCGGCTGGGTTATGGGTTGGATCACCCACATGGCTTATCAAAAAGGTAAAAAAAATCAAGCAGCTAAGACCGCACCAAATGTCGAACCGCCAAAAGAAAACACCGATAAGGAAACGCCTGCCGGAACTGAGGCCAACCCTTGAAACTCGTTCAATCTCTTCCTGAATTCAATTTACCAACCTGAATGAATTGTCCGCAAGCGCCGATAATATTAGAATAAGTTATTCGGCTTTTAAAAGGAATTGCATCTATGCGAATTTTTTCAAACAACAGCGACGAGCAAAAATTAATTGACGCAGTTTACGCCGCTGGCCAGGGGCACGTTTTCAGATTCTGGAATGAACTTGGTTTGGAATCTCGCACGAAGTTGTTGGCTCAACTTCGCGAAATAGATTTAGAATTGATGGCCACACTAAATCAAGAGTTCATTCAATCGACTGAAAACCATCTTATGCAACAGAAACTCGAACCTGCTGATTTCATTTCGTTACCAAAAACCCCCGAAGAAATCGAGGCTTTCAACAACGCAAAAAAGCTCGGGGGAAAAGCCTTGAAAGCCGGCAGAGTCGCGGCTTTTTTGGTGGCCGGAGGTCAGGGCACCCGGCTTGGATTCAATGGTCCTAAAGGAAGCTTCCCGGTCAGTCCAATCAAAAAAAAGAGTCTGTTTCAACTTCACGCTGAAAAAATTCTGGCCATGACCGCAAGACATGGTGCAACCATTCCTTGGTACATTATGACCAGCGAAACCAATCACCAACAGACCATCGATTTTCTTGAGAGGAACAGTTACTTTGGTTTGCAGCCGCAAAATGTCATTCTTTTCAAACAAGAGATGATTCCGGCTTTGGACGATAATGGCCGCTTAATTTTGGATGCCAAAGATAATATTTTTAGAAATCCAAATGGACACGGCGGTTCGCTATCGGCGCTTAAAAACAGCGGCGCTTTGCAGGATATGAAAAAACGCGGCGTCGATCTGATTTTTTACTTTCAAGTAGACAATGTTTTGACAAAAATATGCGATCCGGTTTTCCTGGGATTCCATATTCAGAAAAAGGCAGAAATGTCTGCCAAGATTGTCCCGAAAACCGACCCGGAGGAAAAAGTCGGTGTTTTAGGAAAAATCGACGGCCGGCTGGGAGTAATCGAGTACAGCGACCTGCCCGCAGAACAGCAAACTGCCCGCAACTCAGATGGCAGGCTGAAGTTCTGCGCCGGTAATATCGCAACCCATATCCTCGACCGCAATTTTGTCGAAAAAGAGACCCAGGGTGGTTTGCGGCTTCCCTGGCATTTGGCCCACAAAAAAATTCCCTTCATCAGTGACACTGGCGAACAGGTGAACCCAGTTGAATCGAATGGCTACAAATTCGAAACTTTCGTTTTCGATGCCTTAGCGGACGCTGAAAGGGCTGTTTTTTTAGAAGTCAAACGCGAAAATGAATTTAGCCCGGTTAAAAACGCAGACGGCAACGCCTCACCTGCGGCTGCACGCCGTGACATGATAAACCAATTCGGTTCATGGCTGGAAAAAATCGGTGTTTCTGTGCCTAAAGATACCGACGGCAATGTAGAAGGCGAAATCGAGATCACGCCACTTTTTGCATTAGATAACGAAGAATTAGCCGAAAAGGTGAATCCCAATTTGAGCTTTGGCGGCAGCTTGTATTTGGTTTAATTTTAAAAAACGTTACTTTATTTTCAGGATATAAGAACCGCCGGCATCGAGCTTCACCATACCTTGGTCTAAGGTCATAAGCCCTTTACTAAGGAGATAAGTCACCCTTTGCCTTTAAGGTCGTCAACCGACACGACATTAGGTTCAAGCGATGGAGCCATTCATCACGACAAGCGATGTTTCTCCATTTCTGCAATCCTTTAAAATTGATTTGAACGCAAGCAAACGAAAGTTTGGGCAATTTTGCAGATTCACTAAAACCGCAAAGAAGCAGCAATCAAATTCAACATGACATTTAAAGGTTTTGGGCAGCGAAGATTTGTCAAGCCAATCATCGACCTGTTAAACCAGGGCATCTCCCTGCAAAAAATCGTTTTGAGCATTGCCATTGGGGCTACTTTAGGAGTGATCCCGGTCCCCGGTGCAACAACAATACTTTGCGCCATTGCGGCAATGTTATTTCGTCTTAATCATCCCGCCATCCAATTAGCAAATTTCCTGGTGTATCCCCTGCAGATAATTCTCTTGATTCCATTCTACCGGGCGGGCGAATTTGTCTTTAATGCAGAGCCATTAAGTTTATCAGCGAGTCAAGTGGTTGGAATGATTAAAGAAGATGTTTGGGCGGCAATCAAATTTTTGGGGGATACCACGCTCCATGCCGTTGTTGTTTGGTGCATACTGGCGCCTATACTCGCTGCAATTCTATATTACCTCCTGCTTCCACTAGTAAAAAGACTACCTTTCAAGTTGGCGGATCCCCCAATGAAGTCATCATAAATTTTAAAGGTATTAAAAAAATAGTGAGTATGCTTTTCGTTTCACTCTTAACAACGATAGCTAACGAACAAAACTTCCCTTCCGCACGATTTTCTCCTTGACATGGCTTTAGCATTTTAACATATTAACAATGGCAACCGAATTTCTTAACAACCTAAGAAATGGACAAAAAACAAGTCTCCACTATCTTAGAAGAAATTGGCACGCTTCTCGAACTTAAAGGTGAAAATTTTTTCAAAAGCCGCGCTTATGAACGAGGCGGCCGCACCATTTTGAGCCTCAGCGAAGATATAAGCGACCTCGTCGAATCCGGAGAGGTTCGTAAAATCGAGGGAATCGGTTCGGCGCTGGCAGATAAAATCACGGAGCTTGTCACTACCGGAAAACTTGAATACTATGAGAAGCTAAAGGCTTCCATTCCGCCCGGACTGGTTGAAATGACCGCCATCCCCGGATTCGGTCCAAAGAAGATTAAGAAAGTCTATGACGTACTCGACATCAAGACCATCACCGAACTTGAAAAAGCCTGCAAAGAAGACGGACTTAAAGAATTGGAAGGATTCGGCAAAACCACCCAGAGAAATATTCTGCAAGGAATCGAGTTTCTCCGCAAACATAAAGAGCGCCACCTTTTTCATCACGCCCTGATGGCTGCCCAACCGCTGCTCGAAGCAGTTAGAAATCACCCCAAAGTCATGCGCGCAGAATTGGCAGGCAGCTTACGCCGAAAAAAGGAAACCATCAAAGACATCGATATTGTGGCCAGCGCCCGGGACAAAGATGTTGAAGAAATCATGCATTTCTTCTCCACTCAACCGGGCGTCAAAAAGGTGACCGGAAAAGGGCCAACCAAGTGCAGTGTGGTCCTGGAAAAAGGTATCAACGCGGATTTACGAATCTTGCCGGATGACAAATTCGCTTTTATCCTGCATCATTTTACCGGCTCTGCTGAACACAACACGGCGATGCGAAGTCTGGCCAAAAAGATGGGCATGAAAGTGAGCGAATACGGCCTTTTTAAAAACGAAGATGAATTGATTCCCTGCAAAGACGAAAGGGGAATTTTCGCTGCCCTGGGGTTGTCTTACATCCCCCCGGAACTGCGTGAAGACAACGGTGAAATCGAGGCTGCTGCTGAAAATAACATCCCCGCAATGGTTGAGCTTGCCGACATTAAAGGCATTTTGCATTGCCACTCGACCTGGAGCGACGGCGCTAATACACTCGAAGAAATGGCGCTGGCCACCCAAGAAATGGGCTACCAATATTTCGGAATTTGTGACCACAGCGAGATCGTTGTCTACGCCCGCGGCATGACTCCGGAACAGGTGAAAGAGCAACATGCTGAAATCGACGAACTCAATAAAAAATTTACTGACTTCAAAATCCTCAAAGGCACCGAATGCGACATCATCAACGACGGCTCCCTCGATTATCCCGATGAAGTGCTGGCCACTTTCGATTTTGTGGTAGCCTCGGTGCACACCAATTTGCACATGTCAGGGGATGACGCCATGAACCGAATCATCAAAGGAATGCAGAACCGATACGTCGATATTCTCGGCCACCCGACCGGACGGCTGCTTTCCGGCCGCGACGGCCTGCCTTTGGATATGTATAAAATCATAGACGCCGCCGCTGAATATAACGTAGTCATCGAACTAAACGCCAGCCCGCACCGGTTCGATATCGATTGGCGCTACTGCAAGTACGCCAAAGAAAAAGGCGTGTTGATCAGCATCAATCCGGACGCACACAGCATCGACGGTATCAATGACATGGAATACGGCATTGGCATCGCTCAAAAAGGCTGGCTGGAAAGAAAAAATATTTTCAATGCTCTTTCATTAGCAGCAGTCGAAACGTTTTTTAAAAGAAAGCGAGCATAAATCAAATGAGTAAATCAAAAAAAGATGAATTGTTTTGGGGGTTCCTTCTTGTCGGACTTGGAGTTGTCCTTTTGTTAGATAAGCTTGATGTGATGGATTTCGGTGAGTTCTTCAGTACATTTTGGCCGCTTATTCTGATTGGCATCGGACTCAAATTAGTTCTAAATCGAAACAGCGGTGGGTCTGCCGAAAGTAAGAAAGAAACCTTGACTCTCAATGAGCAAAATGTAAAATATTCAAAAGTGTTCGGAGATGTGAAATTACATGTAAATAATCAGGATTTTAACGGCGGCAGCATCAGCGTGATGATCGGTGAAATTGATCTCGATTTGGCGAAATCAAACATCAAAGAAGGCGAAAAAATTCTCAGGCTCAGCGGCGTCATTGGTGAAATTTCCGTCCTTTTACCTAAAACACTCAAAGTAAGCGTGAAAGCAAATGTCACCGTCGGAGACATCAAAATACTGGACACAACCGATGATGGATTTCTTATAAATCGCACCTTCCAGTCCGAGGGTTACGAAACTGCGAAAAAAAAGCTTTACATATCCGTTTCGCAAGTTATTGGGGACATTGAAATCAGGAGGAGCGCCAGTTGACCATTCCAGGCCTTTACAAATCCTTTCGCCGCAACTCCTACCCAATTATTTCAATTCTGCTGATCGGGACGCTGACTTATTTCTGGATAATTAAGCGTTTCACCTATGAGGGCCTCGCCTTCGTCACGGCAATCGCGGCATTTCTGTTGTTCAATTGGGTCTGGCTTAAACCGGGTCACTTCAAGTTAGAAGCAAAAGCAGTATTTGACAACATTGGCAACGGTCGCCCAACTTTCTTGAATATTTATTCGAATACCTGAATTGGCTGCGTTGAAAGCAATCCCATCGTGAAATGGGTGCAGAGAAAAATCGCAGGCGATATAAATTTCTTTCGATTGAATATAAGGACACGTTCGGGAAAAGAGGTGATGGCTAAATTTAATATCTCCTTGAATTCAGCCTATTTGATTTTCGACCAGACCGGCAAGGAAATCTGGCGAAGTTACGCCACGCCCTTAAACGGCAGAAAAACCGTGAGAATTTTAGAAAGTCTTCTTCAAGATTCCTCTCTTAAAATACTTGTTTTTTGTTTTGTCATGCCGGTATGTTTTTAAGCCGGCATCCAGAACTGGATTCCAGCTAAAAGCATAACGGAATGACACAAAGGAGAAACCGAATCAGGCTAAAAACAGGATAGCCAATTTTTAACCGCACGCTCTCAAAAATTAAAACCATTTGATTTTTAAGTTTTCTTTGTATTTATTCTTACTTCCAAACTCTCTATCAAGAAAATCAAAAATTGCAATACACAAACCTAGGAAAATCCGGCCTGCAAGTCTCCCGTCTCTGCCTGGGCTGCATGACCTTCGGCTCCAAAAAATGGCGGGAATGGGTCATCGAGGAACTCGACTCACGAAAAGTGATCAAGAAAGCCCTCGAACTCGGTATCAACTTCTTTGACACGGCAAATATGTATTCACTGGGGGTGAGTGAAGAAATCGTCGGCCGGGCGCTGAAGGATTTTGCCAAACGGGATGAGATTGTCCTGGCCACAAAAGTCTTTTTCCCCATGAATGATCTCCCCAACCAGGGTGGACTTTCGCGCAAACACATTTTCTCTGCAATTGACGCCTCCTTAAAACGTCTCGGCACAGATTATATCGATTTATATCAAATCCACCGCTGGGACGACAACACGCCGATCGCAGAAACCCTGGAAGCTCTGCACGACCTGGTACGAATGGGCAAAGTACGCTATCTCGGCGCATCCAGCATGTTCGCCTGGCAGTTTGTTCAATCGTTGTACCTGGCGGATTTGAATGGCTGGACGCGTTTTGTCAGCATGCAGAATCATTACAATTTAATCTATCGGGAAGAAGAACGGGAAATGCTTCCTTTGTGCCGATCCGAAGGAATAGGCCTGATTCCCTGGAGCCCGCTGGCTCGAGGATTTTTTGCCGGTAATCGAAACAAGCAGGGCAGCGGCGAAACCATCCGGGCCAAAAAAGATGATTATTCCCGGAAAATGTATTTTTTCGATGATCAGGATTTTACCATCGCTGAGCGAGTCTCTGAATTAGCGAAACGCAGAAGTGTAAAGCCGATTCAAATTGCCCTGGCCTGGGTTCTGCATCAAGAGGGAATCACGTCGCCAATCATCGGTACAAAAAATCCCCTGCAGTTACAGGAACTTGCAGACGCTGTTGCTATACCTCTTTCTGATGAAGATCGAAAGTTCTTAGAGGAGCCATACAAAACCCGCCCCGTCTCGGGCCATGAATAAAAATACTTTCCAAATTTGCTTTCTTTTTTTATACATTTGAGGGACAATTTATGAAAACACGAATACGGGCTCTTGGCTTTCTTTTGTTAATTTCTCTGGCCGGACATTTAACCGCCGCACCACCTTCCGATGCAAAGAAGTTCAGGGTTAATTCCGGGAGAATTGAAAGCCGAATTCTGCAGCTCTCGGAGTTCGGCAAAAACCCGGATGGCGGCGTCAGCCGGGTTGCCTTCAGCGAAGCGGATATTCAAGGGCGAGAGTACGTCATGTCGTTGATGCGCGAAGCGGGTCTTAAGGTTCGCATCGATATGGCCGGAAATATTCTTGGCCGCAGAGAAGGTCTCGATTCAAACTTACCGCCCATCGTTTTTGGCTCTCATATCGATTCGGTTCCCGGAGGTGGAAATTATGACGGCGATGTCGGTGTGATTGGTTCAATTGAATGTGCGCAGGTTTTACATGAAAATAATTTCACAACACGCCACCCCCTCGAAGTTGTCGTTTTTTCAGATGAAGAGGGCGGTCTGGTTGGCAGCCGCGCCATGATCGGCAAACTGACACCGGATGCGCTGCAAGTGGTCAGCCATAGCGGCAAAACCATCCGGGAAGGCATTCGCGCCATTGGCGGCAACCCGGATAAACTTTCAGAAGCGCTTCGGGAAAAAGGGACAATAAAAGCGTTTATCGAGCTGCACATTGAACAGGGCAGTTTTTTAGATGACAAAAAAATAGAGATTGGGGTTGTCGAAGGTATTGTTGGCATAAATTGGTGGGATGTAACCCTCGAAGGATTTGCCAACCACGCCGGGACCACGCCGATGAACAAGCGCCAGGATGCCATGCTGGCTGCCGCTCACCTCATTGTCTCTGTCAATGAAGTTGCCACTTCAATTCCCGGCCGCCAGGTGGCAACTGTTGGCCGTATAAAAGCCGAACCGGGAGCGCCGAACGTAATCCCGGGGCGCGTTGTTATGAGTCTTGAAATTCGCGACCTCTCTTCCCAAAAAATGGATTTGATTTTTGAGAAGATCCAAAAAAAGGCAAAGCAAATCGCAAAGCAGACCGGTACTAAAATTTCCTTTTCATTTATTGATGTCGCGGCAGTTCCGGCGCCCACCGATGAACGCATGCGCAAAATCATCGCCGAAGCCGCTGAGGATTTAGGTCTGAGTTATCAATTTATGCCCAGTGGTGCTGGTCACGATGCACAGGACATAGCCCGAATCGCACCCACCGGAATGATTTTCGTGCCAAGTGTCGGCGGCATTAGCCATTCGCCAAAAGAATTTACCGAGCCGCAGGGCATGGCAAATGGGGCAAACGTGTTGCTGCAGGCAATTTTAAAAATCGATGAAGGAGCTCTTGAATTAACTCAGAAATGAAAGGTCATAATATGTCAAACAAATCTGCTAACAAAAACCACTTAACCCGACGCCATTTTTTGGCCTACTTTTCCAGTATTGGTTTAACAACCACC
>SMVA01013903.1_pt1 | contig 13268 bp, 10 predicted proteins | sample 2456451 | NCBI WGS metagenome assembly SMVA01 (sample SAMN11095933, study PRJNA526329) | marine sediment metagenome | biome: Marine sediment; feature: Surficial sediment; material: Deep marine sediment; isolation source: Hadal surficial sediment | place: Pacific Ocean | collected 2014-05 | depth...
AGTTTTTTCAACCTGGATGATCCGTTATTGGAAGAAATTAAAGAGGAGATTCTTACGACAAATATTGATATTATTACACCCATTGAAGCTTTAATGAAATTAAATGAGATCAAGAGGATGTTGATAAAAAAGTAATGTCATCGGGAAATACTCTTTTGAATGAAAATTTTGGATACTATTATTTTTACCCCCGATTTTTTTTACCATCATAGGTAAAACACCTAATTCGATATTTTTAAGGTCTTTTTTTCCAATTCAATTTCGCGGACATTCACTTGAAGTTTGGACAATATGACTTTTAACCCACGTAATCCATTAGAAAATCCCTGCCTTGCCGGCAGGCTGGAATTACGGCTTCCAGCCATTTCAATCAAACATACCGGAAATATAACAGTAGAAACTTTCGAATACATATAAAAGAATGGTTCTACTGTTATTTTAATGGAATATTTAATTTTATGTCCTTATGCCGGACTGGCATTTCATTTTTTTCTTGATAAAAAAACGAAACAAAAAAATCAAGGCTTACAATAATTTAATAACCTAAATTTCATAAAAACTAAGTGCAGCCGAGTGATTTTCGAGCAAGCTATCAACTTCTCGGTTTTACTAAGTTTTAATTTTATTTAGAACATCAAATTCTTGAAGGCCACCCCTCAACAACCAATACCAATTATGTTTCATCAGTTTCCCATTAAATTAGATATAGTACCAAAAGAATTATACAATTCATTTTATAATTACTTCCTTTAACATGAATAAATTGTTATTAGTCTAAATTATTTTTTCTGCCAATTGGAAATGAGGATATTTATCTATTCATATAATAGATATTCTACCAATGTACCAGATTAAGCATAAAACAATTTTTCTAATAATATTTCTAATATCCTGCTCAACGATTTTGCTGGCCCAAGAAAAAACTGGCAATATTGTAGAATATTTTGGAAAGGAAAAAGTTGAAGAAATTCATGAAGGAAAACTTTTACATGTTTTTAAATCCGGTTTGTATTTAAAAATTCAAAATTTTTCATTGAACTCTTCATCTTTTCCGAAAGACCCGGTTTTTTCAAAGTTCTTATTTGATCCTCAGTATAAAGCTACAAAAGATCTGGTTTTTGACATTGATTATGCCGGTAACGAGCAGAAGTGGCAAGAGATATCAACCGACAAAACCAATACTTTCAATGATTCAAAATTAAGATCGAGCTATATTTATTTAACTTATCATTCAAAAGAAGTAAAGACGGTTCTGTTTGAAGCTTCAGGCCACTCTATAGTCTTTATCAATGGCATGCCTCATGAAGGAGATCATTATGATTTTGGATGGAATTTGATTCCCGTTCAATTGAAAAAAGGAACCAACGTTTTTGTTCTAAAAGTTGGGCGCTTTCCAAGAATTCGTGCTCGACTAATTGATCCAAAAGGCCTTGTTCAATTCACAATTAGGGATGTGACGATGCCTGATTTGTTATTGGAAGAAAAAAAACAATACAAAGGAGCCATTAGAATAATCAATGCAACTGAAAACTGGGTTAAAAACTATACAATCCATGCGCAAATATCCGGTGAAAATGTTGTTACAAAAGTGCCTTCTATTCCGCCTTTGAGCGTTCGAAAAATACCATTTTCATTTGCTTCAATACCCAAAAATTATGAAAAAGAAGAAATTGATTTAAAATTACAATTGAAAAATCAAAATATTATTTCGACTCAAGAATTAACGTTGAAAGTTAAATCAAAACACAATCATCATAAAAAAACTTTTATTAGTGATATTGATGGAAGTGTGCAATACTATAGTGTAGCACCTTCAAGTAATAAAGAAACAGATTCTCAAGCCTTATTTTTATCTGTTCATGGTGCCTCTGTTGAGGCAGTAAATCAGGCCAATGCTTATAAGAAAAAAGATTGGGGAAATTTAATTGCCCCTACAAATCGTCGCCCCTTTGGTTTTGCCTGGGAAGATTGGGGTAGATTGGATGCATTGGAAGTACTGGCTCATGCGAAGAAAATATATCAGCCTGACTTAAAAAGAATATATTTAACCGGCCATTCCATGGGAGGGCATGGAACCTGGTACTTAGGAGCTACTTACCCAGATAAATTTGCTGCTATAGCCCCTTGTGCCGGATACCCTGATTTACTATTATATAGAGATAGTTTTTTAAAAAGGACTTTAAAAATGCCTCGTGAACAATTATCAAAATTTGGAATGACTCCTGAAATTGTTGCAAGATTAAATATGCCAGTTACAGAAACTCCTGTTGAACAAATGATGAAAAGAGCTGGTAGCCCAAGCAGAACACTGGAATTAATTAGAAACTATTCTCATTTTGGTGTATATATATTACATGGTGAAAAAGACAATGTGGTTCCCACATTTATTGCTCGTGATATGAGAGAACGTTTGGGAAAATTTCACAGCGATTTTACTTATTATGAATATCCTGACGGAACTCATTGGTATGGAAATCATAGTGTTGATTGGAAACCAATTTTTGATTTCTTCAAACAAAGAACCATCAAAGCACCTAATGACATTAAAAAACTAGTTTTTTATACTGGCTCCCCGGGTGTATCGGCCACATCCAACTTTATCACAATTCATCAGCAACAAATTCCTTTCAAAACAAGTTCATTTAAATTTTCAAAGGAAGATGGTTTTAAAATTGATACAGAAAATGTTAGCTTGATTGAGGTTGATATAACTCAGTTAACAGATACCATAAATAGCATTCATATTAACGGCAATGAAATTAAAATTCAGAATAAAGAGAAAATTTTTATTAAAGAAAGTGAAGGGATTTGGAATCTAACCACTGCTCCTTCTCTTAGAGAAAAAGGGCCTCATAGAAATGGGGGATTTAAAGATGCCTTTAAAAATAATGTCGTGTTTGTATATGCAAGTCAAGGTTCAAAACAAGAAAATGAATGGTATTACAATCGAGCAAGATTTGATGCGGAAACCTTTTGGTATAGAGCGAATGGAAATATTGAAATTATCAGGGATAAGGACTTTAATCCCAAAAATTATCCGGATCAAAATATCATAGTCTATGGTAATAAAGATAATAATTCGGCATGGAAAAAATTGTTGAAAGATAGTCCGATTCAAGTTGGAAATAATGAGGTGAAATTTGGAGAAAGAAAACTATTGGGTTCTCAATGGGGAATGTATTTTATTGTTCCCAGAACGGATAGTGACATTGCCAGCATAGGTGTTGTTTCGGCCACCGGAATAAAAGGGATGAAAGCGGCATATGCCAATCATTATATGGTTAATGGAACCACATTTCCTGATGTTTTACTATTTGATGATGACGTTTTGATTCAGGGTGCTTCATCTATTAAATGTGCTGGTTTCTTCGGAAACGACTGGTCACTGGAAAAAGGTGATTTTAAATGGAATTAATTTTGTTCTTAATATTTTGTTTGAAAAGATGCTTTGAAAGGAGCATCTTTTTTTATGAGTCATTATTTATTGTATTATTTGAATAAACAATATTAACTTTGGCTGTTGACAAATAAACCTTCAAAATTGGATTCAAAACTATATTTAGTGCCTACACCGATTGGTAATTTAGAAGATATGACTTTTAGAGCCATAAAAGTCCTTCAAGAAGTTGACCTTATACTTGCTGAAGATACAAGAACTTCCGGAAAATTATTAAAACATTTTGAAATCAATACCCAAATGCAATCTCACCATATGCATAATGAGCATAAAATGGTAAATCGAATTGTTCAACGTATTAAAAGTGGGGAAACCATTGCCTTAATTTCGGACGCTGGAACACCTGCAATTTCTGATCCCGGTTTTTTATTGTCAAGAGCATGCATTGAAAACAATATTGAAATTGAATGTTTACCGGGGGCAACAGCTTTTGTTCCGGCATTAGTAAATAGTGGTTTGCCCAATGATAAATTTGTATTCGAAGGATTTTTACCTGTAAAAAAAGGGCGGCAAACACGATTAAAACTATTAGCTGAAGAAACTCGAACGATGATTTTTTATGAATCTCCGCATAAATTGATAAAAACATTGACTCACTTCTCAGAATATTTTGGGGAAGAAAGACAAGTTTCTGTATCCAGAGAGTTGACCAAGTTATTTGAGGAAACTATTCGAGGGACTGTGAAAGAAGTCTTAGAATACTATACCAATAAGCCTCCTAAGGGTGAAATTGTGATTGTAGTTGGAGGAACGAGACACTAATTTCACGGATTTACACGAAATTGTTACACCAATATCAAATGATTACCTTGTAATCAAACTAAAATGCCCTTGTTTTTCCCGAACGTTTCCATTTTTATCAATGAGTTGAACTGAAAACCAATAGTCGGAATTAGGTTGGAGTGTACCATTATAAAAACCATTCCATCCTTCACCTACAGGATCAACATGAGCAATTATTTTTCCAAATTGATTAAAAATATAAATCAATGATGTCGCATAAAAGTTTTCACTGATTCCCTGAACTTGCCAGGTATCATTGACAGAGTCATTGTTGGGTGTGAAAAATTTAGGGTATCCAATGATGGCAACATCAAGCTGAGCAATTCCACAATTATTTTTATCCCGAACAAAAATTGTGTGTATTCCCGGTTCTACATAATCAAAAAATGGTTCATTTTGATACATAGCTTTATTCAATGCAAATTCATAATCACCTATTCCTAAATTGTTATTGCTATTATCTATAGTTATTGTATTATTTTCAGAATCATCAACGGTGGTAACATCATCTTCTGTGATTGTTGCAATTACTGATTCATCAACAAAAACTGTTTTAGGAAAAGATTCACAATTGAAAGAAGAAGTGGCAATAACGGTATACAATCCTCCTGTAGATACTGTTGCTATAGATTCGGTACTTATTATTTTTCCACTTTCGTCAGTCCATTTATAAGTAAAAATATCTGTAGCATTGAATGTAATCAAAGTTATTGGCGATAAATTCAAACAAACCATTGCCTCAGGTATTACTTCAAAATCCGGTCGTGGGTTTACGTTTAACACCAAATGAGGGCCAATACCGAAACAATCACCATTATCCTCACTCTCAACTCGTACATAAAGTATTTGCGAAAAAGGAACCTCACTGGTATAACTCTCTTGAGGAAGTATTTCATTTTCTTCCAATTGAGCATCTGTTAAATTTCTATAGTATTGAACAGCTAAATTTTGATCGGGTGGAAGCTGTGCAATAAAAATACCTGAAGCTTCTGTAAGGTTGAAAGTAGTCATTCCATCAATAATGTCATCATTATCACATGCTACTAATTCCTGGTCAAATCCCGGAGGAAAATTAGTGGTTGAAACTTCTAACTCTATCGTTGCTATTTGATAACATCCTTCAAAACTTTCTGCCCGTCCATAAACAACATTACCATCAGCATTATTATAAGGTGAAGGATTTAGTGGGTTTTCTGAATTCTCTGCATCAATGAGAGAAGAATAGTAAGTTATAATTAAAGAATCATCTCCAAGACTGATATACTTATCCGCCTCTTTCAAATTAAAATCAACATAACCATCAGGGTTTCCATCTTCATCACAATTTTTAAGAATTACCAAAGCTTGAATTAGGGGAATTTCGTAAATACTCGCTATGGCCTCGGTTCTTATACCATCGGTACAACCATTTTCAGCTGCCAAAACATAATAAGTGGTGGTTGTAGTGAGTGTTGGGGTAAGAAAAGATTTTCCTATAAATATTGGGGTATTGGAGGTTTCTGATTCAAACCAATAAATTTCCGACGATGGTGAAATTTCGGCTAGTTGGGCTGTTAAATTGACTTCTCCGGGACCACAGGAACTCCCATTTTCTACAGCTTTCAAAGCCGGAATATAAATTCTGGTAAAAGCAGAAATATCTAAGTCCGGATCGCCTGGCATTCCTCCATATTCAACAATAAATCCCTGGGGATGATATGGGCTGTTTGGGTCGGAAGCCCCGGAAACTGCCAAATCATTCCATGATCCCTTAATCCCAATAGATGGTGCGGTAACATGTGCATAATCCTCGTCACCCAAATTATTTGGTTCTGAACTATTCCAAAATGAATAGGTAATTGTATTCCCCGTAGGGTATACACCACTATAAAATAAAGCCATTGAAGTCCCGGCTTCAGGCCCTGTAACCCATTTCCATTGTCCCTCAACTGCGGCATCGCTGCCACCAATCCAACCTGCTCCTGCCGCCTGTTCACCTGAGAGTTGTGCTTCATCGCGGGAAGTAATTGTTGCCAAATATCCTTGCAGGCCATAATAATTCAAGTTCTGAGCCTTTTGTCTCGCTTGTGTCCAGGTAATCCCCTTATCAGGAATATATTCATAATAATGTCCGGTTGAAGGCAAATAATTTGCGGTACCAATCGTAAAAGAAAATAATTTTTCACCGGAAACATTGATGTTACTGCTTTCAAATATGACATCTTTTACTGCTGCAATTAAATCCATTTGCGCATCTATTCCTGATCTTGTACTTTTTAATGTTAACTTACCTTCAGAAGAATTCCATCTTGGAGGATTTGAAATGTATGGATGGTCAACTATATTTGGTAATGAAAGGATATCTTCTCCACGTCTATAACCCTCGGAAATTTGAATATATAAATCTGTAATCTCCGTTTCATCAGGATCAATAATATCAAAGTTGGTCACTATTTTAATTTGACTTTGAGGGCAATAGGCCTGATTCCCCAGGGCTATAATTTTAGGCGGCGTAGCAGATTGACTCCAACAAACCCAACAATGTAAACTTAGGAATATAAATATAATGTTAATGTTTTTGAGCAAATACATTGAGAAATAGCAATTTGTTTTTTTGTAAAAGTAATGAATTGCTAGAAAAATTCAAAGACCATGTCATTCCATAAACCTTATACAAATTGTTTGATTCTGTAATATGCTTTATAAATTTTTTTATAAACCAAAATTTTGTATTTAGATTCCTGCATTCCTACCTGACATAATCACGGGGCAGGAATGACAATTTTATAGAAATCCGGGTCATCCTGAATTCTTGTGATCGAAGAATTCTTTCGATTAAATTAATTAAATTTGCTCCAATCATTTATCACTATTTCATGAAAATCGAATTAAGATCATATAATCTAACACTTAAACACACTTTCACTATTTCCAGGGAATCTTATAATGAACAACAAACCTTGGTTGTGGAACTAAAAGATGGTGAATTTATCGGCTTAGGAGAAGCTACTTCTAACCCATATTACGGAATTACTATTGATAAAATGAAGGATGACATTACTTCTGTGATAAAAATTATAGAAGCAACTTCAAATTTAACTCCGGATGAGTTTTGGAATAAAATGCTCCCATATTTAAAACATAATATGTTCGCTTTATGTGCTTTGGATATTGCGTATACTGATTTATATACGAAAAAAAAAGGGCTCAAATTGTACGAATATTGGAATTATTCTATAGAGAAAAATCCAAAGACAAACTACACCATTGGAATTGATTCTATAGATAATATGGTTGCAAAACTGAATGAAAAACCATGGCCTATTTATAAAATAAAATTAGGAACACCTGATGATATTAAAATCATAACTGAGCTTCGAAAACATACGGATTCAATTTTCAGAATAGATGCAAATTGTGCCTGGAATGTTGATGAGACGATAAAAAATTCAAATTATTTAAAAAAATTAGGTGTTGAATTTATAGAACAACCTTTAAAGTCTGATGATTGGGATGGCCACAGAGAAGTTTTTCTAAAATCTGTATTACCTATAATTGCTGATGAAAGCTGTCAAATAGAATCTGATGTTTTGAAATGCCATAATCATTTTCATGGAATTAATGTAAAGTTGGTGAAGTGTGGCGGGATTACTTCAGCCAAAAGAATGCTTTTAAAAGCAAAAGAATTAAATATGCGAACCATGGTAGGATGTATGACAGAATCATCTGTTGGAATCTCTGCCATTGCACATTTATTACCCTTGTTAAACTATGTAGATATGGATGGAGCATTATTATTAAAGCAGGATATTGCAAAAGGAGTAATGATTGATAATGGAATAATTTCGTATCGTAGTATCAATGGCATCGGAGTTACATTAATATAATTTATTCATGATTGTTGATAATTTTCCTGATAGAACAGTCCAAATTGATGGTGAAGAATACTTGTATTTTGGAGGCACATCTTATTTAGGGTTGGCTACAAATAATGAATTTCAAAAAATCTTATATAAAAGTTTGATCAAATGGGGAACTGCATATGGAAGTTCACGAAATTCAAACATCAAATTATCCGTCTACGAAAAGTTTGAAAATCAATTTTCCAATTATATAAAAGCAGAATCTTCATTAGCAATTTCCTCAGGAATGTTGGCCGGTAAATATACTATTGACTACTTGTCTAAAAGCATCAGGAGTTTCTATCATTTTCCAAAAACACATCCTGCAATCCTTTCAATCAATAGTTTGCCTTTATTTATCAATGGAAAATTACATCCTAATCTTTTAAATGATAAAGCCGAAGATATTGTAATTTCTGTAGATGCTATTTTGTCTTCTGAAGTTACACCCACATCTTTCCGTTTCTTAGATGCTATTTCAAACAAAAAGAAAATAACACTTGTTGTAGATGAATCGCATAGTTTAGGGATCGAAGGAAAGAATGGTGAGGGAATATTTGATAACATCCACCATCATAATATCAGTAGAAAAATTATGGTTTCCTCATTAGCAAAGGCCTTGGGTTTATCAGTAGGAGTTATTGCGGCGGATAAAGAATTTATTGAAGAACTTAAAAGTGAACCAATTTTTGTTGCTGCTTCGGCAACAAATCCGGCATTTTTAGAAACCTATATTCAAGCACAAAATTTGTATAAATTACAACGAGAAAAATTACAATTAAATTTAGACTATGTAAGCTCAAGGCTTATCTCAGCTACAAATCTTAAGTATACCATTAGATATCCCGTAATTTATAGTAATGATGATTCAATATTTTCAACCTTATTAAAAAATAAAATCGTAATATCGAGATTCAAATATCCAACTTATGAAGGGTTTTTAAATCGAATGGTTATTACGGCTAATCATACCCAAAATGATGTGGAAAAATTAATAGCTATATTAAACGATAATTATGAAAAATAAAGTAACAACAACCTGGAAAGGAAATATGCAATTTGAATCTACCAATCAAGGTGGAAATTTAATGATTGATGCTGGACCTGAAAACGATGGTGAAGGAAAGGGTTACAGGCCAAAATCATTAATGTTATCTGCTCTGGCAGGATGTTCTGGATTGGATATTGTACCTCTTTTAAAAAAAATGAGGGCGGAAGTAGAAAATATTGAAATAGATATTACTGCCGAATTAACTGACGAGCTTCCGAAATATTATAATAATGTTCACGTAGTATATAAATTCTATGGAATGAATTTTAAAAAAGGAAAAATTGAAAAAGCAGTTGACTTATCCGTTAACAAATATTGTGGTGTTATGGAAATGTTTCGACAGTTTGCCAATGTAACAACAGAAATCATATATATTGAAAAACCCTTGTAAAATAAAATTTACAAGGGTTTTTCAATTAGCTATAAATTCAATCTTATGCGTTAATTATTTAAATTAATAATCGTAAGAATAAGAGCTGATGTTGATAACAGAAGGCCTAATGCAGAGAATATAACGCCTGTACTAGGCCCGATAGATGATGCTTTCGCTTGCGTTTTATTCGGTTCAACATATACGACATCATTTTGTGACAAATAATAAACAGGAGAACTAAATAAATCATCTGATTTTAAGTTTACCCTTGTATATGTTTTTTTTCCATCATAATCCTGAATTACCAATACATTTTCCCTTTCACCATAAATTGTCAAATCACCTGCCATTGCAATAGCTTCAATTAATGTAATACGCTCATTAGTAGCTGTATATGTCCCTGGCCTATTTACCTCACCCAATACGGTAATTTTATAATTTGTTGTTTGAATATCTACAATTGGATCTTTGATATAAACCGTCAATTTATCCTGAAGTAAGTTTGTTGCCTGTTCTCTATTTAAACCGGATAATTTAATTTTCCCCAAGACCGGGAAATTAATATTTCCTTCAGAATCAATTCTGTATGTTTGTAACTTTTCTCTTCCTCTTGCTTCAGCCATGTCCTGAGATACACTAACTGAAACCTTATTAAAAGGTCTTGCCGCTTCCGCATCTAACGCATTTACAATAATTATCAATTGATCATCAACATGGTAAGTTGGTGAATAACTATCCAATCCAATAGAATTATCAGAACTGTTCATTCCATTAAAATATACTACCTCTTCTTTAGTTGCGCAAGAAACCAATAGAATAGTGACAATAATAACTGTTAAAATATTTTTCATGTTGAGGGGTTTTAATAAACGAATATACTTATTTAATTTTAAGATTTTAAATGCCAACAATTTTTTCATGTAATTTTCAATTATTTTTTAAGATTTTTTCCCTATTTGATAATATTCAAATCCTTTTTTCTCCAAATTCAAATTGTGATATTGATTTCTACCATCAAAAATAACAGAGTTTTTCATTTGTGTTTTCAATTCTTCAAAATCCGGTGAACGAAATTCCTTCCATTCAGTCAACATGATCATTGCATCCACATTTTTAAGGGTTTCATATTTAGAATTAAAATATGCAATATTCTTAACGTCTTTTAAATAAAAAGATTGTGCTTCTTTCATAGCCTTTGGATCATAGGCATTAATTTTAGCACCTCTTCTAACCAAATCATTTATTATATAAATAGATGGAGCTTCTCTCATATCATCAGTTTCGGGTTTAAAAGCTAATCCCCATATTGCAAAAGTTTTTCCTGATAAATTTTCTCCAAACCTTTTGACAACTTTATTTGCGATCACCATTTTTTGACGATTATTTACATTTTCAACAGATGAAATTAATTCGGCTTTATATCCTTTTTCCTCAGCAATTTTCCGTAAAGCTTTGACATCTTTTGGAAAACAAGATCCTCCATATCCACTTCCAGGATAAATAAAACTATATCCTATTCTAGAATCAGAACCAATGCCTATTCTAACCTGGTTTACATCAGCCCCTACCAATTCACAAATATTTGCTATCTCATTCATAAATGAAATTTTTGTCGCCAACATAGCATTTGCTACATATTTGGTCATTTCAGCAGAACGGATGTCCATAATAATTATTCTATCATGATTTTGTGTAAATGGAGCATATAAATCTTTCATTTTTTCAATAGCATTTTGACTTTCTGACCCGATTACAATTCTATCAGGTTTCATAAAATCTTGAACTGCAGCTCCTTCTTTTAAAAATTCCGGATTGGAAACTACATGAAATTCAATATTTACTCCTCTTCTATCCAATTCTTCTTGAATTACCGCTTTGACTTTATCACCTGTTCCTACCGGAACTGTAGATTTATCAACTATGATCAATGGCTTTTGCATTTCTTGACCTAATTGTTTTGCTACTCCCAAAACATATTTTAAATCGGCCGAACCATCATCGCCCATTGGAGTTCCAACGGCTATAAAAACCATCTCTGCACTCACCAATCCGTCATCTAATCTGGTACTGAAATGTAAACTATTATTTTCTGCATTTTTTAACACCATTTGTTCTATTCCCGGTTCATAAATTGGAATAATTCCTTTTTTTAAATTCTCAATTTTTTGAGTATCTACATCAATACAAGTAACATTATTTCCCATTTCCGAGAAACAAGCTCCTGTAACTAAACCCACATAACCGGTTCCAATAATTGTTAAATTCATTTCTTTATTTTAAATTTTCCCAATACCATTGAGTAGCCTTTTGTAAACCTGTTTTTAATGAATATATTGGATTGTATCCCAACAAATTTTTCGCTTTATCAATTGATGCCAATGAATGAGGAATATCCCCTTTTCTTGCAGGTCCATATTTTATTTCAATACTTGCTATTTTTTCGTCAAACTGACTTAAATATTCTTTTAGGCTTTCCACCAATTCGTTGAGTGTCGCCCTTTGACCATATGCTACATTATAAACAGTATTCAAGGCCTTAGGATTTGTTGTGGAAATTGATAATAAATTCATTTGAATGACATTATCAATAAATGTGAAATCTCTCGAAAATTCCCCATCCCCATTAATTACAGGTGATTCATGATTCATAAATTGCTTTACAAATTTTGGAATCACTGCTGCATAGGCTCCATCCGAATCTTGTTTTCTACCGAATACATTAAAATACCTTAGACCTATGGTATCTAAACCATACGTTTTATAAAATATTTCAGCATACAATTCATTTACATATTTTGTTATGGCATAGGGTGAAAGTGGCTTCCCAATTACATCTTCTACTTTAGGCAATGATTCAGAATCACCATAAGTTGATGAGCTTGCCGCATAAATAAATCTTTTTACTTTTGCATCTCTTGCCGCAATCAACATATTTAAAAATCCGGAAATATTTACATCATTTGTCGTTTTTGGGTCAATAATTGATCTAGGAACAGATCCTAATGCTGCCTGATGTAATACATAATCTACATGCTCACAACTCTTTTTACAATCATCCAAATTTCGAATATCCCCTTCAATTAAAATAAAATTTGGATCCGAGATAAGATCTTGAATATTTTTATGTTTTCCCGTGGAAAAATTATCCAAACAAATTACTTTGTTTTCTTTTTGAAGTAAGACTTCGCAAAGATTGGACCCTATAAATCCCGCCCCTCCAGTAACTAATATTCTTTTATTTTTAATATTTGGCATGGATTGGATTCGATTTATATTAAGCAATGGATTTATTTTCTATTTTTCTTAAATAACTTAAAGGAACATTAACAATGAAACAACTACCCAAAGATTCGATATTAACCATAACTCGATGATTGCTACCTGACTTTTGACATGTTGCTATCAATCCCATAAAGGGCCCCTTGGTAACCTCAACAATATCGCCTTTAATAAGACTTATACTAGTCTCTATTCGATAGTTTTCTTCACTGTCGCTTAATATTTTTAGATTTTCAATTTCCAGAGTTTTTATTTTTGCCGGCTTACCTAAATGCCTTAAAACATTAATAGTTCCTGGAATTGGAAGTGTTATATGCAAATCTTTTTCCAACATATTGACAAATACATAGGAAGAAATTAATGGAACTTGAATGACTTTTTTACGATCGCTCCATTGTCTGACCGTTTTAATTAAAGGTAAAAAAACTTCAATGTTAACATCCA
>SMVA01430279.1_pt1 | contig 13263 bp, 11 predicted proteins | sample 2456451 | NCBI WGS metagenome assembly SMVA01 (sample SAMN11095933, study PRJNA526329) | marine sediment metagenome | biome: Marine sediment; feature: Surficial sediment; material: Deep marine sediment; isolation source: Hadal surficial sediment | place: Pacific Ocean | collected 2014-05 | depth...
ATTCCAGTCTAGATTGAAAAGGAGCATGCAGCAAATATTGCGGCTACTGCAGCTTAACCTATTTGAGAAGCGCGACCTTATGGCATTATTGAGGGGAGATCCACCTCGTGCCAGCGTGGTCAATATCTATCAGATGAACTTGCTGTGAAAGTTAACGGGACAGCAGTGATTTTTTGTATAAAAAAAACAGCACATCATTCCAAAGCAGAAACTTAAAAATATTGCTAAATATATTACATACACCAATAACTGCAAACCGCTGACTGAATTTAAGCCATCAGCATAGCATTCGCTGCACACAAACAAGTACATTGAGATATAACTAGCTTCAGTAATTTTTTCGGATCTACTCATCTCTAAATTTCCTAATGATCTCCCGCAATATAGGCGTCAAATGCCAGCTGCGCAAATAGCCATCAGCTTTTAAACCCGCATCGCTTACCCCTTGGGTAAATCCGTCCGTTAATTCAGCTGGTTGATTTATACTATTTCCCGACTCATCTACAAAAAATTTCCCTGGCATTGCAAACATTAACGGGACATGAGACTCTGAAACAAAGGGCTTGAGTCAGAAAAATAAATCTGCCCCATTACTCCCAAATTGGCATCCGTAAAAGATCATCTGGTCGAACCGCCAGGATTTGGTGAGCTTCACCACCAATATGAGTGGCAAGAAGCAGCTTGAATTTCCCCGGATCAATCTTTGCGCTGGTTGAGCGATAAAGTTGTTGGGCAGCGGGTGAAATACTAGAACAGGTGAATTTGGGTATGTGGGTTTAATTGTTCCTACTTTTAGTGTTCGACCACTATTGTATCTCCACGAAGATGTCACGGCTGGGGTTTTGCGCGTTTATCACAGCAAGATCAAGCAGGAAGTTCTTCACCCTTCAGAAACGCACGAAAGAATGATGGCTCGCGTATTGGCATACTGCATCAATGCCGAAGAGCATCTTTCTTTTACTAAAGGCTTAAGCTCGACAGAGGAACCTGCTTTGTGGGTGAAGTCTCTGGACGGTCAGATTAGCTCGTGGATCGATGTTGGAGAGCCTTCACTGGAACGAATCAAGAAGGCGACACGAATCTCACAGGTGGTGAAAGTTTACACTTTTAATACGAAATCCGAGCTCTAGTGGAGCAGAATTTCAGCCGCCGTGAATCCGTTGCCGGTTTCAGTCTTTCGATTTCAATACGCGTCGCTCCAAGCTCTCACGGCGATGCTGCAAAGAACCATGGCATTCAGTGTCACCATATCAGAAGAATCTGCATTTATCGCAACAGCAATGGGTGAGTGCGAAGTCAATTGGTTAGCCTGCTAATTCAGAGACTCGCTAAAGCCCAATGGTCCTGAATTGAAGCGCCTAATCCTCAAACCCCACATAGCTGACAAAATCTTCATTATCGACTCGAGTTGACTTGACGCGGGCTGGTGATGCCCACATGGTACACACCAGAGAGGAAGTCGAAGAAGAAACATGATACCGGTGAATATCCAGACAATTCCGAATCGCCTCACTGTGCAACTTTTACTTTGCGTGAAAGTGATAGAGCATACCGAAGCATCCATCATAATTAGAGGGTAAATATCCCGCGATGTTTAACAGCAAAGTATTTGGCCTGGACACTGCTCGATTAGCGGCAGAGGCATTAGAGGCAACATTCGCACGTCGCACACATATAAAGGTGATATTTGGAGAGGAGAGGAGAGTGTCTGGAACGCTTGGCAAGGCAGTCAATCTACCGGGTATCAGAAAACGCCTGGAGAGCCGTGTATCAAAACAAAGGGAACAGGGCCTGGACGAATTCAGGGCACTTTGGGATACACTTTCCAATACCACCCGCGAGTCTGTGTTGGTCGCGATTGGTTGGTTTGATCCAGATAAACTGGATTGGGATGATAAACGTTCCAATCGCCGACCGGACATAACATAAGATTCTTAGTGCCAGAAAGTGGAGCGGCTTTGTCTAGTCAGGCATCAATAGTTAGGTGTGGCCAGGGATGGGAGGCCGTCAAGGCTTCTGGCGTTGGCAATCTGGCCTCGCCTGATGTCACCGTCAGAAAGACCCGCTGTATATTTGGTGTAGGTGTCACGCTCTTGAACAAACTCATATTCAGGTACGCCCCAGCCACAGGAATCTGCGATTCGTTCAGCGCTTAGTCTGATGATAGCGCGGGTGGCGCGTCTCTCCGGGAATTTCTTTAGAAGTACCGGATACTCCGGATGATCCGATTCCAGCACCTCACCTTTACCATGAAGCCTGAGGATAAATGGTTTGTTGGTAAACGAACAGAACAGGCGCTGTGCCGATAAAGAACATATGCTGAGATTCAATAAAGCTGATCAGTTTCTCGTCAAGTTGCTCGTATAGTTTTCCCATATCATCGAATCCTCTGCTTATTTGTTGATTAGTATACAAGCTACCTCCTGACAGCTATATGTCAGGAGTGACAGTTGCCAGAGTAAATCTCTCGCATTGATATCCGTCCGGGTTTGTTATGTTGTAAATTGCAACTAAGTAACCTGACCGGATACATAAGATTTAGTGTATGTCCCCGTTTTTTTCGGTTTTTATCAATGATAAAAATTACAATGGAATAAGTCGTCAAAAAAACAGAGAAGGTGCCTTGAAGATTTCGCCGCGCTCATTAAGACACAATATGACAATGCCAGTGGGTAAGGAGAACAAATTATGAAAATGGGTATGATGTTAGGGTTTGAAGACTCTATTAAAACAATAACCACAATTTCCCGCGAGGCAGAAGCCGCTGGAATTTATTCCCTTTACACGGTTGATGCTGGTCGCAGCGCAACAATTACAGCGGCAGCCGTGATTAATGCGACGCAAAGAGCACTCGTGGGCACCTATATTGTCAATGCCTACGCGCGTGAGCCCTGGATGACTGGCATTGAGGCTCGTGATCTAAACGAAATCGGAGAGGGGCGCTTTGTTCTGGGTGTCGGCACCGGGAATCTCCACTTTAATGATCTCTATATGGGGCTTGATTCGTCAAAACCGCTGGCAAAGATGCGCGACTTTATGGAAATTGTGAGCGCCGTTGTTTCCGGAAAGGCAGCTGAGCCAGTTCGCTACCAGGGTAAGACACACCGTATTCGTTGGCGCGCAACGTGGGAGCCGGAAAGTTCCAGGGTGCCCGTGTATTTATCTGCCTCGGGTCCGAAAATGGTGAGGCTGGCGGGTGAGGTATCCGACGGTGTTGGCATAGGCATTATGTCGTCCGTCAAATTTGTTCGTGATATCGTGCGACCCAATGCTCGCGTTGGTGCGATAACTGCAGGACGTGATCCTGATGCCCTCGCTTTTCCGATGGCGGCTATGGTCAGTATCAATAGCGATGTCGAAAGTGCGCGCGATGCAACTCGAAGATCGATTTGCAAACTGTTTCATCCAATCCCGCACCCTTACTATGATTCGCAATTGCGTCAACTTGGCTTTGGTGATTTTGTGGACCAGGCTGCACAACTGATGCCGGAAAAACGCTTGCGTGAAGCAATGGATCTTGTCCCTGATGAGGTAATTGACACAATGACCATCACGGGAAATGTTGAAGAGTGTGCAGCAAGAATTAGGGAATATGAGGGTATTGCCGATGAGGTCATCCTTGCTCGCACAGCGCAGCGCGACGAAGCCAATGGTATGGCAGCCTATGAAGACCTTTTCGAATTAATCGATAAGGTAAGCGGTTAGCGAGAACCAGGCAACCTAAGAACTTATCTACCCATCCTCCTAAATCCTCCACGTGATGCAATTCGCTGTTTCCTTCAAGATGATTCGATTTTGCATGAACTCTAGTCACAATCAGTTATGTTTTCTGATTCAGAGTGAGGTGAGGTGTCGGATAACATTATCCTTGCGCTGTGATCTCGCCAGGCAGTTTTCCACGAAAAGGATCAAAATCCAAAGCCATCAAACCAGGTGGCTGAAGTACTAGGGCTGATTGCCATCCAAACGCGGGACCAGTCCGAGTCGCTCGTTTACAATAAGAAGCCCTGACAGTTCAAGGTCGGTCAGCAGTGCCGGTGTAATTTTATCAAAATATCCTTCAAGACCACTGTTTTCACCGGAGACAATGGCGCTGGCGAGGTTGAGAATTATCAGCTGTTTTGCCAATCTGTTGCCCAGTGAATCCCGTTTTTCGAAATAGCCTTTCGTGAGTTCGATGACTTTTTGATACTCCTGCATCGTCCAGGCCAGGTTGACATCGACCCAGGTGTTTGCGTCTTCGTTGAGATTTGTTTTACATTTTTTTACCTGGTTGAGAATTTGTTGCTGCTTCTCTGATACCAGAAATTGACTTGACCACTGGGTTATAGTCTGTACCCTGTCGCTGAAAACCTCCCTCAATTCGCTATTTCTATGGGTTTTCTGACAATTAAGCAGCACCTCTGCCAGGTCCTTGGCATTAATTTCAGCAGTGCTACTCTCAAACATGGGGAGTTCACCGACCATATACTGCTCAAAGAGTTGGTAAAATTCATTAATATCAAGATACAGGTTAATGTGATCAATGGCGGTGACGCTGGTGATGTCTTTGAACTGGAGCTCAGGATCCTGTCCTAAAAAGTTGAGTACATTTGACGTTCTTACCCTGAAGAGCCCTGAAGCGTCACTTTTCATAAATCGTGCCTTCGCCGCTCCACTGTTCAGGATGGGAAAATAGTCTGAATTAGGACCTGCATTCAGTGATGCAAAGATGATATCGAGATTCTGTTTGTCACCGAGTTTTCTTATTGCCAGATCCTGGGCATTGTGGATGTTGACTCTCTCCAACTCCCTTCGCAAATTTTTGGTATTAAAAACCTGTCCGTAATCCGCCTCAAGCTTTCTGTTGGATGCAACCAGGGCAATATCTCCATCAGAGATCTGATAGAAGTGAACATAACTGAAACTTTCGATCAGGGCAAAGTAAACAGAGGAAACCAGTTCGGGTGATATTTCATATAAATGCATCCACTGCACAAAGACACCGTCGTCCGCAAGATAGCGAATCATATTTTGATAGAACTCCCTGCTGAAAAGACCAGAAACACCGCTGACCCATGGGTTGGGTGGTTCAGAGACAATCGCGTCGTACTTTTCCCCTGAAGCGGCGAAGTAGGTTTTAGCATCATCGACAATAATCTTACTTCTGGGATCGAGAAAAACGTTATCGACCTTGGGTCGAAAATAAACCATTGCCTCCACAACCGCCTGCTCGATTTCAATTGTATCGAGCTTAACGAGGTTTTCCTGATGCAGGATCGTGTGGGCGGTGAGACCGGATCCCAATCCGATGTTTGCGATAGTTCGAATATCAGGTTTGTATACAAAGGGTAGTGTGCCAAGCAGAACCATCGTTGGCTCGTCATTGGTATAGCCTAATTTGGACTTCGGTGTATCATTAGCTTCGATTGAAGCAGTCTTGTCCGCGTTTGTCCTGATAGCGGCGTCCGGCTTGCCATTGTTCAGAAGGGATCGAGTTTTACCCCGTTCAAGGACAACTACGGTTGACGTTTTACCGTCCTTGGAGAAAAGAATGCTGGACTCATCAAACTGATGTAAGCCATCGCGGAAAATGCCGGATACCATCTTTGTTGGATCCAGTCTTGTCAGTGGAGATATCAACACAATGATGACCGCTGACAGGACCAATAGGGCGCCTGAGCGTGACCGTCCGAGAACGACCCCGGAATTGTAGATAATAAAAACACCCAGAGATATGTCTACCAGTGCACCCGTCAGGATCACCCATCTAAGTCCAAGGATTGGCATAACCAGTTGGATCGCAAAAATAATTCCGAAGATACTTCCCACGGTGTTCCAGGAATAGACCTTGCCGATGTTCGAATCATCAGATTCCTTTTGCAGCAACATATAGGTCACAAGTGGTAATGTGGTTCCGGCGCAGATGGTCGCGGGCAGCATAATAAAAAGAGATAGTCCATAGCTGAACATGGAATACAGGGTATAGGCGCTCTCACTTCTGTTAAGCGCAGTCTGCAGGAAGTTCATCATCTCATAACTGTAGTTGTACAACGGCAGCGTCAGTGCTGCAAACACTCCCATCATCAGTTGAATGACGCCTAAAGCCAGGAGTGGATCATGAAATTTTTGGATGCGTGTTCTTATCCATAAACTGCCGATGGCCAAACCCAGAATGAAGGCACTCAGCATGATCTCAAAGGAGTGGCTTGAACCTCCAAGAACAAGGGTCAACATCCTTATCCAGCCGATTTCATACATGAACGAGGCGAGACCGGTAAAACCGGCGATCACGAAGAGGTAACGACTGGAAACCGGGAAACGGTTGTGTGGCTGGCTCGGGCTCTCAACGACATGGGGATATCGGTCGTTTCTACTCAGGCCGTATACCATGAATGCCAGGGCGATATTGATAACCCCGGCGAGTAAAACCGCCCCTGGCAATCCGATTGACGGAATGAAAATGAATGTGTTGCAGAGAATGCCGACAGAGGCACCGAGGCTGTTGACGAAATACAAGGTGGCAAGGGTCTTACCTGAATCCCCTGAAAACCTTCTTATCACCCCGGCGCTGAGCAATGGAAATGTGGCACCTAATAAAATGGACTGCGGCAGAATGAGGATGCTTGCCAGTGTCCATTTGATCATATTCACCGACCAGGCAGATCCCATTGCTGGGAAGATCTGCTCTATTGATGTTGCCTGGACAAAAACAAACAACTGATGAAATGACAGGCCGAACACACCGATTAATCCTTCGGCGATTCCGTACCAGAGAATCAGGTTGGAAAGTCTTCTACCAAATCTGGCAGCCAGCGCTGAACCTATCGCAAGCCCTCCCATGAAAATGACCAGCACCAGAACCTGCGAGTATGAGGCATGACCGAGGTAGAGCTTCAGGTAATGAGTCCATATGGATTCGTAGATCAGCCCGGAAAAACCTGAGAGTGCGAAAATCAATATAAAAATGCTGGGGCCGGGGTATTTCATAGTTGCAGGTGATGCTGGTGAAGTGATAAATTTGTCATGGGCGGCTGCCAGATTCCCACCCGGCAGTTAGACTCATGTTTTCATGAGAATAGGCACTTTCTGTATACCTGGCAATAACATGACGGCTGAACAAGCACTTTGAGGGGACGAGCTAACCATCCGGCTGGTTATACCCCATCGAGTGGATTGCTCGTGTTATCGGTTTGCAGGGTAGCGAACTAAGCAATGTCCTGCTGACTGCATCGAGTGATGGATAAGTCCATGAAGACGCTTGTTATTCAGGGCAGTTCAAGTTCCCGGACAAACGTGCTGAAAGGAATCATTCTGATGCCATTGGCTGACTCGTAATCTTTGTTCCCCAGGTGCACCTGATAGTACGAAGGTATGCTCAATCGCTCCTTGAAATACTTTAGATGCGGGGAAAGCGCTCTGTCGCTGACCTTGCACTCCACCGCAAACAGTGGCACGCGATCCCGGATCACTACAAGATCTACCTCACGTTTGTCGGTATCGCGCAGATAACGCAACTCCATATCGTATCCCTCGGTATCTTCCAGATAGTGACAATACTTGAGTAGCTGGCAGGCAACCAGATTCTCAAACTTTGCACCGATATCCTTCAGAACCGACCAGTCCCAGAAATATAATTTCTGTTCCTTTTTTACCGCACGTATGGATGGCGCACCGTAGGGAGATATTCGGAAGGTCAGATACAGATTGTCGAATATTGTCGTCCACCGTCTAATGGAGTCATGCGATACCTGTAATTCTTCCCGAAGGGATTGAAGTGACAAGGGTGATGCCACTCGATCCAGCAAGACCGTATACAGAAGTTCCAGAAGACTTACCTCGTTGACTCTTTCGAGGCTGATCAAGTCTTCGTTCAACACTCTGCTTTGTCTTTCCCGATGCCAACGGCGCCAGCGAGCATATTTATGTATCTCATCAAAAACGAGAAGTTTGGCAGCAGGTAATTCATTTCGAAGTATTGTCTGCCGATCTCTGTCGATGTCCCAATTCAGATACGCAGAACTATCCGCGGTCTTCTCCAGAATGTATAAAGCAAGTGTAGTTTTGCCCACTTGTCTTGGACCACCGACGAAAACGAGTTTCTCTGCGAGGTACTTTATGCACTCATCAGTGATATATCGATGTTTGGTAGACCAGCACGCGTCGTCGGGCAAACAGTCCGAAGGCGGCCCCCGGTTTCTAATTACACAGAAGTCGCGCCAGCAAAACCCAGTCGAGGTTGAACCATCTTTAGATTGATTTTGCTGAAAACAGTTTCGCAGTCGAAACTATGGCATAGATCAAGAAAATTTCATTTAATAATGAATCGTGTGGATTAAATCTGTTTTTTGGAATTCGGCAGGGACTATAATCCAGACTGTGTACAGCAGAAACATTAAGGGTCAAGGATAGAATGTCCGCGATCTTTTTTTCTGCGCGGAAAGGGTTTATCCTGTTTAGAACAGGAGCACTCCCATGGTCCAGAATTGAGTGAACACCCCTGTTGACTGGTTGCGGGGTACAACCATAGTGTTAACTGCCGTGTTTCTACTGTCGGCTTCGCACTGCGCGAGCCATCGTCCCTTTGATCCATGTGCCATTCCTGCGGACAACAACCCGGTCGAACCATTGACTCTTGGTCGTGGCCTTAGCTGCCCCAGTGTTTCGTCAGATCGTCCACCACCGCCTCCTGACGGTTACTTTATCCGCGGCTCTTCGCTGGTTGGCGGTCGTGATTTCAATGGATCACCGAATATTCACATTGATGTCAGCACGACTATCAACCCGACAAAAAAACAGGTTGTTGCCTTCATCGATCTCAACGAAGATACATCAGGTACTAACTTTCAGTATAGATATCCTGCGCGGGTTCTGTACACGGTTCCGAATGACAGGTTTCGAATCGTTGCGGTTACCTCGCCAATGACTTCCACTCTCACCACTCGAGGTCCATCGGCAGGTGCAGAGTTTGGACTCGGTTGCAATAACGGGCCCATAATTCCCTCGTCCGCTTTTTTGATCAGCGGTGGACTCGTCACTGGAATTGAGATGATTGGTGACACAGGTGGAGACGATGTCAGCGACGATGCAGACTGCGACTGCGATTCCAGGATTAACAGAATTGAATTCGCCAGAATTTCGGTGCTACTGGCTGATAATGAAGTATGCCCGGACCCGGACCCCTATCGCCCTGATATCGGACGTGAGGCACCCCGCGCGTGTTTGACTGGTTACTGCTCTAACCCGGTACCGGACGGGCCTGACTGTATTCCATGCTGATTTATCCTACTCATGGAGCACCCGTCTCAACGAAGCTTCACCGAATAGAATTAGTTGAGATAAACAGTCTTCCTTAACTGATCTTACCCAGCATTCAGTGAAGGCATCCAAATTTAGGCTTCAAGCAGGAAGCTTGAGTGGCACAACATCGTAAGATTTTATGATGGACTGAAGCACCTGGGTCTTGATCAAGCAAACGAGCCGCCCGGCTTGAACCACATTCGATCGCCACCTGCTGGAGCCATCACGGTCACCTTACACCGCCGACTTCATGAAGACCCCGTTAATTCTGCCGACTTTCTCCATTGGAGGTTGATCCAGTTCCAGCGCCAGGTAACTTTCATCCATCACCACATCATTTCTCCTGTGTACGTTGCTGTGTCTACGGCAGGATCTGAAGACTAGCTCAACTTGATTATTTTCACCCTGCTTTCATGGAAGGTCCCACCCTCTCCCAGATCAGTAATCTCCTGGGATGTGAGGTCATTGATTCCAGTATGACTCGACGATTCATTTTCCCAGTAGATGCCTTCGGCCACCAACAAGTGGGGTTGAGTCTTGTCGGTCACTTTTGCTGTGCGCAGATTACTGCCCCGATCATTGCAGATCTTGACAAGGTCACCGCTGTTGATATCTGCCGATCTGGCATCTTGGGGATGGATCAACACCTCGCCTATCTGACCCGCATAGCGTTCGCCAAAAGTGGAGTTCAATAGTTCGCTATTTGGCGGCGTAATCAAAGCAAAGGGATAGCGGTCATTCAAACTGCCGTCATCAAATTCGCTATTCGGCATGACGCTGGGAAATCCCGGACTCGATGAAGCAACGGTAAACCGGAATCGATGCCCATTGAATTGCGTAAAATCGCCACCAGCCTGGTACAGATCAGACAGAATGACATCTCCTGCGACAAGCCCATCTCTTAACACTTTTTCAGGCAAACCCGAGATGGCGGGCAGATAGGTGTTTATTCTGTCTGATGCCGTCTCATCGAAAGCCTCATCATTAAATCCCATTTTCCTGGCTAACGTCTGAAAGAGATCGAAATTGCTGATGGCCTCCCCCCGTGGAGCAATGACCGGTTCTGTCCGGCCCATATAAAAGTGGCCATATCCAATATAGAAATCTTCATTTTCAAAAGACGTTGTCGCGGGCAGCAAAAGGTCTGCATATCGCGTTGTCGGTGTATAAAACTGTTCATGAACAACGGTGAACAGATCCTCTCTTTCGAAACCTTTGCGCACCTGACTGGAATCGGGTGCCACGCTCAATGGATTGCTTGAGTAGACGAACAGACCTTTAAGCGGTGGTGTTAATTGAGTGAGCGCTTCACCCAACCTCACCATGTTGATACTTCTTGTCGGTTTGTCCATCATCGAAAAAAAGGACATGACGCCATGATTAAGGGAGAAAGAAAGACTCGACAGTAAAGCGCCAGCCCCCACCTTGCCATCGAACAAACCAAGCGCGGCAGAGAGGCATGCAATGGCACGAGATGACATGGCACCCTGTGTATTTCTTGAAAGACCGATGCCGACTCGAATAAACGTCCTGGGATTGTCAGCGAACAATCCTGCTAACTCTCTTACTCGAGATACTGATAATCCTGATTTAGCGACTAACGATTCCAGCTCGACAGACTCAACGTATTGTCTTAACTCCTCAAATCCCTCTGCGTACTGTTCAATAAAGTCGTGATCAATTTGATTATTTTCGACCAGGACTTTAAGCACACCCAGGGCAAGTGCAGTATCTCCACCAGGTTTAACGCGGTAATGATCGTCTGCGGCCTGGGCGGTAATGTTCTCGTAGGGATCAATAACAATAAATCGAGCGCCCGCCCGCCGGGCTTTTACAACATAAGGCATGAAATGAATATTCGTCACCTTGATGTTAATCCCCCAGGCAACGATCAGGTCTGAGTCAAGCGCCTTCTCCGGAGGACTGCTGGGGTGGCCGCCATAATGCAATGCCCAACCTGCTTTAGCTGCCGTTGAACAAATAGTTCTCTTTAATCGGGAAGCGCCATACCTGTGAAAAAAGGGATCACCGGCGTGAAAGTTAACTTTGCCCATGTTTCCCGCATAGGAGTATGGCAGCAGTGCTTCGCCCCCATGTTCATGCCTGATCGCACTCAATTTTTTGACCAGAATTTCCCAGGCTTCATCCCAGGAGATCCGCTCAAATTTACCTTCACCCTTTTCCCCCACACGCTTCTGCGGAAACAGAACGCGATCGTCCGACTGAACCCGATCGTGGTAGGTTCTCACTTTTTTGCACAGGAACCCTTGAGTAAAGGGATGCTCCGGGTCCCCGTCAAGCCGGGTTATTTTCCCGTCTTCCAGTGTTGCGATGATGCCGCAAGCATCAGGACAGTCCAGGGGGCATATGGTTTTCTTTTTATTCATCCAAAATCATTCAGTTAACAAACCGGGGTCAGGGCAAGTACAGGGTCAGGTTTCATTGCGATAACAGAGAATGGCATTGTTTTTATACGGGGGCAATCATCAATTCAATCAGGGCTGAAAATGGCCAAAGCTCTACCCTGGCGTACTGTAGGATTTATTGTGAGTTTCAGACTAGCGGCGGCTTATTACCCATATTTGGTTCGCTGTAACAAATATTCCTTGAACGAGTTGGCAGGTCCTCACCATCAATGTCTTCGGCCAGGGTGATGCTATCACCGCGGTTGTAGTTCGCCTCGATTTTGTAGTGCTCAATTTTATGGTTCCCCTGTCCCGTGCTACCGGATTTTTTAATCGACATGGAGGTGATCTCTCGTGGTTTCAAATTCTTGATCATGATTGGGACAAGAAACAGGCTGCGTTTGACAGAGACATTTCTGCGGCTGATCTTAACTGTCAGGGAGTTAAAAAGGAGATATATTGTGCCAACGATGCACACCACACCGATCAATGACCGATTGCCATGGGTCCCCGGGATCAACAAATATCTGCACTTCCTGCTTGTTCCGGTACAGGTGACTTAAGCGTTCATACATTTCACTCTGGTAGCCACCGATATTGTCTTTGAATGCTGCAAAAAACAACCCGAATAGTCCTCCTATCACGATACTGACCGCGCGAATGTTATTCCTCCTTCCGGTCTATTCCAGACTATTCCAGGCTATTCCAGGCTATTCCAGGCTATTAAAAAAATATCGCATCTGCACATAGGCTAACGGATTGAATTAGTATGATCAGCAGCGATATGACATTGTGGCACTATAATTAAACCGGTGGAGTTGCCGGAACATTCGCTTGCCTCATGCCTGACCCCTCACCAGGATTTCCTATACACTAGTGGGCTATCGGGTTGGAACGGCACTTTCGCGCCAACCAGATTACTGACCCGCTAATCCCTGGAGGAAGCATGATTTACGAAATCAGAGACTATCACTACCGACGCGACATATTTGATGAATATGTGAAATGGGCTGAGGCTGCAGTCGTGGTGCTAAGAGACAAATTGGATGTTGTGGGATTCTGGGTTGACGAGGGTGAATATGAGGCGGAAGTGGCAGGCAGCGACCCGCAAACCACGTCGATCGGCAGCGCCAACGTGACGTGGATCATACGCTGGGAGAGTAAGTCACAGCGGGATGAGGTGATGAAAACTGCATTTGCCGGTGATGCCTGGGAAGCGGTGATGGCAAAACACCCGGACCCTAACGGTTATCTGCAATTAGCCTCACGTTTTATGAACGAAATGTAGGTAAATGTGTTCTGCCATTTCTGCTAACGGCACTGCAGCGAATCCAATACATCCAGGTTCGGGTGTGACAGTGGGTTGAAAATGACTCGGTAACTCCTGCCAGCGTTTTCGAAATAGACAAACCGGCCATGAAGACCTCCGTCAGATATCGATATTCAGGTTGGAAATGTAACCATGAATGGCATCAAGATCCTGTAACGACTCAATAAATCGGATTGACCGGTCAAGACGCACGGGCTGAGGTTGCATACCGAGGATTCTCGGGAACACCGGAAAAGGGTCAAGTAAATG
>SMVA01016324.1_pt1 | contig 13256 bp, 14 predicted proteins | sample 2456451 | NCBI WGS metagenome assembly SMVA01 (sample SAMN11095933, study PRJNA526329) | marine sediment metagenome | biome: Marine sediment; feature: Surficial sediment; material: Deep marine sediment; isolation source: Hadal surficial sediment | place: Pacific Ocean | collected 2014-05 | depth...
ACCGAGATTGTCCTGAAAGCGTTAAAATCACCATCGTCGAACTTCCGCGCCGACCCGGAAAGTATCGTGGAATCAACGCAGTACATGCACGATTTTCAGAGGAGCAATAAGATCAAGACGAATGTGTCGGTGGACGGCCTGTTCGATCTCAGCGTGTACAAGGAAGCCAAGAAATAGGCGAAACGAAACGAGGCCTGCTGACCGGGCGCGCCCATGGCGATCGGTCCAGCGGGCCTTCGTATCGCCGGTGAGCAATCCAGCCCGGGGGGGCAAATGCATGAAGGTGCAAAGTGACGATCCGGTCCGCGACGAAGAACCGCGCCGCGTCGTGTTGCACGTGAATTTCAATGACCCGGACGCGTTGAACTACATTCTCAACAACGCGGAGAATATCGACAACTACTACGCATCGGCCCGGAAAAAGGTTGAAATCCGGGTTGTCACCCACGGACCAGGCCTGCACATGCTGCGCGTCGATACTTCGCCGGTGAAAGAGCGGCTTCAGGCGATGGCGGCGGCACAAGCGGGGCTTTCTTTTTACGCCTGCGCCAACACACGCGATCGCATGGCGAAGGCAGAGGGCAAAATTCCGGAAATCCTTGAAGAGGCCACCATCGTTCCCTCGGGCATTGTCGAGATCATGGAACTGCAGCGCGCCGGCTGGCTATATCTGAAACCGTGATTAGCCGTCGCGCTCAGTATTCGGCCAGGGTGGAGATGGCGGCACAGTGACTCCGGCAAAACGATATGTCCATTCCGCCGCGGGGTTGGTCGCCTTCCTGCTGATCTGGGAGTCGATTGCCCGCAGCGGCCTGGTCGAGACCCATCTTCTGCCGCCGCCCTCCACCTTGCCGGGAACTCTTGCCTCGGAAATCGGCCTCGGCATCTGGCAATCGATGGTGTGGGCCAGTTTGCGGCACTATTCGGTGGGTTTCGTGCTGGGTTCCACGCTCGGCGTAACGCTCGGCGTATGTGTGGCTCTATTTCCGAAGGTCGAGGCAAGCCAGGCGTGGCTGGCGCGCATGTTCCGCCCGATCCCGCCGCTTGCCTGGATCCCATTCGCCATCATCTGGTTCGGGATCTCCGAAACGGCGGCTGCCTTCATCATTTCGATCGGCATTTTCTGGATCAACTACTTCACCGCCATGGCCGCTGTTCAGGCCGTCGACAAGGACCTGATCGAGGTCGCCCGCGCCTTCGGCCACCGCAAATTCTTCGCATTGTTGGGCAAGGTCATTCTCCCCGGCGCCGCGCCCGGTATCCTCAGCGGATTGCGGGCGGGTCTCGGGCAGGGGTGGATGACGGTGGTCGCGGCGGAGCTTTTTGGTATCGCTGGTATTGGTCAGCGCATGATCGAGGCGGCGGGGCTTCTCGCCAGCGAGGTTGTGGTACTCTACATGTTTTCAATCGCGTTGCTCTACGGGGTCAGCGATTACATCTTCGTACGAATTCAGGACAAGATTCTGGAATGGCAACGGTAATTCAAACCGAGGACCTGGCGGTCAGTTTCGACGGCGAAGTGCTTGTGTTTGAAGGGCTCAATGTCGCGGTCGAAAAAGGAGAATTTGTTACGCTGGTCGGCGTTTCGGGCTCGGGAAAGTCTAGTTTGCTGCGGGTGATTGCCGATCTTATTCCCCCCTTTAAGGGTTCGGTAAAGGTCGACACGCCGAAGGATGCCTTGAAACGGCCTATCGCCATGGTTTTCCAGTCGGCGAATCTCATGCCGTGGCGCCGGGTCTACGACAATATCACTCTGGGACTGGAAGGGATCGACGTTTCGGAGGATTTGAAACGCGAACGCGTCGACTGGACACTCAAGCTCGTCGGCCTCGACGGATATGCCGACCGCTGGCCGTACCAGCTTTCCGGCGGCGAGCGTCAGCGCATCGGCATCGCCCGCGCGCTTGCGATCGACCCGAACATTCTGCTGATGGATGAACCCTTCGGCTCCCTTGACGCGATTACCCGCACCGGGCTGCAGGACGAATTGCTGCAAATCTGGAAAGAGACGGGCAAGTCGGTTCTGTTCGTGACCCATGACATCGAGGAAGCGGTTTATCTCGGCGACCGGGTGCTGTTGCTCGGCGAAAAGCCGGCGCGGATCGTTGAGGAATATGAAGTAAATATCCCGCGCGCCTCCCGCCGCGACAGCGCCGCATTCATGAAATTGGTCGACCAGATCAGAAATGGCCTCCAAAAGGCAATCGATGCCACCGCCGGAGCGTGATCTGGCGCTGATACCGGGAAGCGCTGAGGAGAGGAAAATCCGATGGCTGTAACACGGGACCGCCGGCCGATCATCGTCACGGGATCGGAGCGCTCCGGAACGACACTGATTATGACGATTCTCGGCTGTCATCCCGAGATCGCCGTGCCCGAGGTGACCTGGTACTACCCGCGTTTCCGTCCCTATCTGTTCACCTATGGCGATCTTTCGCAGCCGGAGAATTTCCGGGCGCTGGTCAACGAGATGGCCTACGGGCTGCGCAATCCTTTTTTTGGCATGGACGTGAACCCGGCGGTGTTCGGCAACGAGATTTACGACCGCGCGGTGGCTGAGCAGCAAAGTTTCGCCGGGGTCTTTTCGGCCATGCTGGGGCGTTATGCGGAGACGAAGGGCAAACCGCGCTGGGGCGAGAAGACGCCCTATAACCTGTTTTACATCGCCCAGATCGTCGAAGACTTCCCCAATGTGCAGATCGTGTTCATCACCCGCGACGGACGCGACGTTTGTGCGGAGTTTCTCGATGCCTCCTTCGGCCCGACGAACATTTTCGCGGCCGCACAGCTTTGGGATATGGGGCAAAAGGCGATCAGACCGTGGCGAAAATCGCTAAGTTCGGACCAGTGGTACGACGTGAGCTATGAAGCGCTGGTCCGCGATCCGGTGAGGGAACTGAAGAAGCTATGCGACTTTCTGGGCGTCGATTACACAGATGACCTGCTTTCCTTCCACACCACCGAGACGGCGCAGCGGCGCGGGCGCACCAAGGACAATGCCGCGCTAGGACATCCGATCTCCGACAAATATGTCAAGCGATACGAGCAAGAGCTGAGCTTGCGCGACCAGCGGATCTTCGCCTGGGTCGCCGGCGATACGATGGGCGAACTTGGCTATGAGGATCTCGCCGATCCGTTGGCGCTGACAGGGGCTGAAGTTGCCATCCATGACGAAATGGATGGGCGTTACCGTGCCGCTTCGCTCGACGCCCCCGGCGGGTGGATTGTGCTGGAAAGTTACAATGACTGGCTGATGGACCAACGCGAGGCGCGCCGCCGGGCTGGCCTGTGGTCGAAGGTTCCCGATCCGGCACCGTTCCCGATTGGCCACAAATATGAGGAGTATTTCTCCGGCATGCGCGCGCAACGGCGCTGGAAAGAGCATTTTTGCGTGAAACGGGAATATTCCCAGGCAAAGGCTATTCTCTAATATCAACCGTTGGTATTACTCAGACCTTTCCTGCTCCTCGTTTGGTTTCTTCTTGCCGCAGCCATTTTCGCCATGGCCATGCCCGCCGCCACCGCAGCAGCCATGCCCGCCGCCGCGTCGGTGACCAATCAGATGCATGGCAACCATACCGCCTGCCAAGGCAGCAAATATCCAATTTTCAGCTAACCATTCCATAATCGAAGTCCTTTTCTCTCGTTGCAGAAGTGGGGCACCGGTTCAACGGTTCTTGCCCTTGTCAAAGTCGAAAAACGTGTCCAACACCTCCCTCGGCGTAGGGCCAGCAATCGGCGCAGCCGACGCTGAAAAAGACATGCGTTGTCTTTTGCGCCGTGGCTGGCTGCGCAGCCACAGGCAGCGCCAGCCGGAAGAGCGGTGCCAGGAGAACCGTGACCGCGAATAGAAACGGCCCAAGCCACCGCACAAAAAACATCCGATCCGTCTTCGCGCCCCTCAAAGCTGTATCTCCTGGAAGAACGGAAAGCTGTTCAGCATCCAGGTGCCGAAGGAGAACAGGTAGCCGGTCAGCATCAGCACCCCGACCGCGGCCAGGATGGCGCCTGCGGCTATCTGCAGCGGCCGGCCGATCTGCCGGAACCTTCCTACACTCCCCATGAAGCGATCGGTAAAGGCCGCAACCAGGAGGAACGGCACGGCAAGCCCGGTCGAATAAATGGACAACAATACGGCGCCGTCGGACAGGCCCATGGTGGATGCGCCGAGGGTCAAAATAGCGCCCAGGATGGGGCCGATGCAGGGTGTCCATCCAAAGGCGAACGCGGTTCCCAGCAGGAATGCCCCAAAGGGACGCCCGCCTGGAATCTGCGGCATGAAACGCACGTCGCGGTTCATCCAGTTGAACCGCAACACGCCCATCATATGGAGGCCGAAAAGGATTATGAGGGCGCCAGCGACATAACTCGCCTGGTAGCGATAGGACAGTAAAAAGCCGCCGATGGCCGATGCGCTTGCTCCAAGGCTGATGAATACGCTGGAGAATCCGAGAACGAAAGCGAGGCTGAGGCCGAACACGGCAAGGCGCTGGCGCATCGCCTGCTCCCGCCTTATTTCGTCAAGCGAACGCCCGGCCACATACGATACGTATCCCGGCACCAGCGGCAGCACGCAGGGCGACAGGAAGGAGACGATTCCGGCGAGGAAGACCGTCAAGATTCCGATCCCGGCTATTTCCGGCATTCTTCAATCCTCCCAAGGATCGGGACTGATGCGCGCCCGTTCGTCATGGCGCCGCCCGAAGTTCCTCGATAAGCGGCAGGATCGTTTCCTTCAGCGCCCACTCGCTCAAGGCGCCGATGTGCTTGTGGACGATCACCCCGGCTTTATCGATAACGAAGGTTTCGGGAACGCCGTAGACGCCGAAATCGATGCCGACCCTACCGTTAAGATCGGCGCCGGTTCGGGTGTAGGGGTCGCCAAGTTCGTCCAGCCAGTCGCGGGCGTCCTCAGGCTTGTCCTTGTAGTTGAGACCATGGACCGGGACGACGTTTCCGGCTTGCAGGCGCATAAACAGGGGATGCTCGCGGCGACATTCGGTGCACCAGGAGGCAAAAACATTGAGCAGCGACACCTCACCCTTCAGATCACTTGCCGACAAGCCCAGCTGACGGCCCTCAACCGGCGGCAGCGTGAATTCAGGAACCGGCTTGCCGATCAGCGCCGATGGCAACTCGTCTGCGTTTCTCGTCAGCCCGTATGCGAAGAGCGCCGCAAGGCCAAAAAACACCACCAGGGGCGCATAGACGGCGTAGCGAGGCGGCCGGCCGCCGGAAACAGGCTCGATCGTTCGATCGCTTGTCTTGTCAGTTTTATCCATTGCCGGTCACATGATGTGAGGCTGCGTGACAATCCCGGTGGCGGCCTGGAGTTCGCGCACATAGGTCGCGATGGCGCGCGCCTGGGCTTCGTTGACGCCATCGACCGGCGGCATGTCGCCATAGGGCCAGTGATGGGCTCGAACGCCGTTGCGCGCCGCAAGCACAAACGATTCATCGGCGTGATGGGCGGGATTGTAGATGTCATGGACCAGCGGCGGTCCGAATTCGGTGCCAGAAGCATTGTTGCCGTGGCAGGCCGCGCAATTGCGGTCAAACAAGATCTTGCCGTCGCGTGCCAGCGCCGAATAGGTCGCCGGTTCCGTTACCGCGACGGTCAAGCCGGGGTCCGTCGATGAGGCGCTGCCGCCACCGGAATCGTTGTATCGGGTTGCGATCACAACAACGCCCGCGATTGCGACGAGGCCGACCAGCAGCTTCGGCCATGGAATTGAACGAAAGCCGGATTTGCTCATGGTGTCTTTTTTCCTTTGTCAAACGGTGACGGGGCGCCGATCAAGCCGGCGCCCCGGTGAAACTCCCGGCCAAAATCATCCGGAAACCTGAACCATTTGATGCCCCTTTCCGCCGATCTCGATCTCGCCGATGAGGGAAAGCGTTTGCTGATCGACAACCCAGATCTTTGGATCCTCCCCACTTGATACGTAAAGCTTGCCGAGACCCCTGACGGCGGCGACGTGGTAGGGCGAAGGCGAAAGCGCTATCGATTTTGAAGCGCCGCTTTGCAGATCGATAGCGGTCAGGGAATCGCCGCCGCGCACGGCAACGAAGATGGTTTTGCCATCATCGGAAAGGTCGATGCCATGCAGGAGTTCGCCAGCTTCAATCGTCTTGTCGACGCTCCAGGATGCCGTATCGATCACAGATACCGTGCCGCCATCGATATTGTTGACGTAGAGCGTCTTGCCGTCAGCGGAAAGCACGACATGTTCCGGGCTTTCGCCGACGATCACATTGCGCATAACGATCCAGTCATCGGCGGTGATATCGCTCACCGTGTTGTTGCCGGCATTGCTGACGTAGAGGCGCTGGCCGTCAGGACTGAATACGGCGTAGTTCGGCAATGGCCCGGTCACGAATGTTGCAACGACCGCGTAGCTGGCCAGATCAAGAATGGTGACCGCGTCCTGGTTCGGCTGGGTCAGCGCGGCGAACCGGCCGGCCGGGTCGATGCTGACATGGTGAACGGCGCCCGGCACATCCACCCGCCGCACGACCGACCCGGTTGCGATATCAAGGATGGAAACCGTGCTGACGACCGGAGCGCCGGTCTCGCCGCGCGTCGCCGTATCCTTCGAATGATGGGCGGCATGTTCGTCTTCCGCCATACCGGCCGGTTTTTCCGGCACCATTGCGCCGGCCTGGCGTTCGTCAAAGCTGCCGGCGATGAGGAAGCGTCCGTCTGGCGTGGCCGCCAGGCCGTGGACCGCCGGAACGCCGTCAATGCGGTCAACGATCGCGTCCTCCGCCGGATCGATGGCGACGATCGCGTTGTTGCTCCCGAGGGGTATGTAGAATCGTTCGGCGCTGACAGCGGGAGCGGCCAGAATCGCAACGGTCGCGGCAGCCGCCGCAATGGTCGATAGAGGTTTCATTTCTCATCTCCTGAGAACGCGCCTCATGGGCGCTTGTCGAATTGAAGAGTTTTTTAGTCGCCGGATTACCGGCATCACGACAGCCGGTCAGTGCCGGCGAAAGATTTCGCGGCAGCGATCGGAGGCAAAAACCGATGGTCCCGCCAATCCCGCCGGCGCGGATCTAGCCCTGGAACTTTGGCGGCTTGGGGTCCGGGCCGGAGCGTTGGCCAATGTCGGTATTGGCAATGAATGCCGGCCAGTCAGAAGGGTATGCAACCGGCCGCATTGAATCTTCGGCATAAGAGGAAACAGCGCATCCGGCATGGAGGAGGCAATGGATTGCAATCGGCATGCCGGCGCCGCGGTCGGCATCGCCGTGATCTCCAGAAATGCCGATTGTACATTCCATGGCGCCGATCGCAGGCGCGTTTGCGGCATATCCGTGGTTCCACGGCTGCAAACCGATCATCAGCAGTGCAAGAGCCACAATCATTGCCACGCGAACCGGCCAGGCGCGGCGTCCTGCCGGCGGGTGGTGGCCCGATCCGTCGCGATATCGGCTAATCACGGCGCAAACTCCGGTTGTGCGGAGAGACAGTTAAGGTCATGGGCGCCGGCGTGACCTTGATCTTGATCAACCCGCGGTTCCGTACCGCGGCGCGGTTCACTCTCTCTGGACGCCGATAATGGTTGTGATGGCATCGGCTCGGACCTGTCAGAGTTTGACCGAGCGCAGCCGAAGCGCGTTTGAGATCACCGATACGGATGACAGGCTCATGGCCGCCGCCGCGATCATCGGTGAGATCAAAATGCCGAAAAACGGGAACAGCACGCCGGCCGCCACCGGCACGCCGGCGGCGTTGTAGATCAGCGCAAAGAACAGGTTCTGGCGAATGTTGCGCATCGTTGCCCGCGCCAGACGGCGTGCCCGCACGATGCCGTTGAGATTGCCCTTCACCAGGGTAAACCCAGCACTCTCGATCGCCACATCGGCGCCCGTGCCCATCGCAATCCCGACATCGGCCTGGGCAAGGGCTGGTGCATCGTTCACCCCGTCGCCGGCCATGGCGACCTTCCTGCCCTGATCCTGCAATTCCTTGATGATCCGGACTTTGTCCTGGGGCAACACGTCGGCGCGAATCTCGTCGATGCCGAGTTTGGCAGCCACGGCCCTGGCCGTGCGCTCATTGTCGCCGGTCGCCATGATGATCCGGAACCCCTCAGCGTGCAGCGCCTTCAACGCTTCGGGCGTGGTTTCCTTGACCGGGTCGGCGACGCTGACGAGACCGGCGATCTCGTTCTCAACCATGACAAACATCACCGTTTCGCCGTCGTCGCGGCGGGCGTCGGCTATCTCGGCCAGCGCACCGCCATCCAGACCCATATCGGCGACCATCCTGGCATTGCCCAGCGCGACCGCCTTGCCATCGACCCGTCCCTTGACACCCTTGCCGGTGATCGCCTCGAAGTCCTCGGTCTTGGCAAATTTTACGCCGCGCTCTTCTGCTCCAGCGACGATGGCTTCGGCCAGCGGATGCTCCGAGCCGCGCTCCAGGCTCGCCGCCAGGCGCAGCACCTCGGCTTCGTCATGGCCGGCCTCTGGCAGGACAGCGACGAGCTTCGGCTTGCCGAGGGTCAATGTGCCCGTCTTGTCGACGATCAAGGTATCGACCTTGGCGAAACGCTCCAGCGCCTCGGCGTTCTTGATCAGCACGCCTAACTGCGCGCCCCGGCCCGTCGCCGTCATGATCGACATGGGCGTGGCAAGCCCCAGCGCGCACGGGCAGGCGATGATCAAGACCGCAACCGCCGATACCAGCCCGTAGGCCAGCGCCGGGGCCGGTCCCCAGATCGCCCAGGCGATGAAGGCGAGGATTGCGATAGCAATCACCGCCGGCACAAAAATGCCGGCCACGGAATCGGCCAGCTTCTGGATCGGTGCGCGCGAGCGCTGCGCACTCGCGACCATCTCGACGATCTGGCTGAGCATGGTGTCGGCGCCAACGCGTTTGGCCTCCATCACCAGGGAGCCTGTGCCGTTGATGGTGGCCCCCGTCACCGGGTCGCCGGTGACTTTTTCGACCGGGATCGATTCGCCCGAGATCATCGATTCATCAATCGAGGAGCGACCCTCGACGACGACGCCGTCGACCGGAACCTTGTCGCCAGGGCGGATTCGGAGCCGGTCGCCGACAACGACATCTTCAAGCGGGATTTCCTCTTCGCTGCCGTCGGGCCGGATCACCCGCGCCGTCTTGGCGGCAAGATCGAGCAGCGCCCGGATCGCCGCGCCGGTGCGCTCGCGCGCGCCAAGCTCCATCAACTGGCCGAGCAGGACCAGAACGACGATCACCGAGCCGGCTTCGAAATAAACGCCGACATTGCCGTCGGCATCGCGGAAACCGTCCGGAAAAATCCCCGGCACGAGCACCGCGACCACGCTGAAGAGATACGCCGCGCCGACACCCATGGCGATGAGCGTGAACATGTTCAGGTTGCGGCTGATCACGGACTTGACGCCACGCACGAAGAACGGCCAGCCGGCCCACAGGATCACCGGCGTGGCCAGGATGAATTCGATCCAGAGCGTCACCCGCTCGCCGAAGATGTCGCGGACGAAGCCGAGCCCGACAAAAGGCCCCATCGTCAGCACCAAAAGCGGCACCGTCAGCACGGCGCCGATCAAAAACCGCCGTTTGAAATCGATCAGCTCCGGGTTCGGCCCTTCATCGCCCGCCGGTATCCCCATCGGTTCGAGCGCCATGCCGCAGATCGGGCAGTCTTCGAGCGCGTCGCGCACAATTTCCGGGTGCATCGGGCAGGTGTATTTGGTGCCCTCCGGCATCGGTTCGGGCGCCGGGCGCCCGTCAAGATATTTTTCCGGCTCCGCTACAAACCGTTCCTGGCAGCGCGCCGAGCAGAAATAGAAGCGCTCGCCAATGTGCTTGGCCATATGCTTCGCCGTGGCGCGATCGACCGACATGCCGCAGACCGGATCCTTCGCGGTGAGATAGAGCGCAGGGTCCGCCACGAACTTCGTCCGGCATCCCTCGCTGCAGAAGTGATAGGTCTCGCCGGCATGCTCCGCGCTCGGCTTGCCGGCATGGGGATCGACGCTCATGCCGCAAACCGGATCGATCGCGGTAGCGGCACCGGCCGGATGATTCCTGGCCTTTTGGTCCTGCGCGCCGCTATGGCCGTGGCCGTGCTCGGTATGGGAATCTTTCAAGGACATCAGATTGCAACCTGGTTCATGGATATTGTCTCATCCAGATAGTCCTTCCAGTTACTGGAAGGTCAAGGGCCGTGGCAAATTTGCAATGATTGCGTCGGTCAGGCCGCAATTGTCTCCGTTTGCCAAATCCTCGACATCGCGCAAGCGCAGGGGAAAGCGGAAACAGAGCCGGGGGGCGTGTTGCATGATTCGTGCCGGAAACCGGTATCGGGCACCAAGTTAGGGTCCAGACCCCGGCGAAGCGGGTTCCAGCCCTCACCGCGAGTCATCAAGCAGCGCGATTGAGACCGCCCTTGCGCGCCACAAAGCCGATCACCTCCTCCAGCCCCTTCCCGCGCATCAAGTCGGTGAATACAAAAGGCAGCTCCGCGCGAGCCTTTATGGTGTCTTCGCGCATGATCTCCAGATCGGCATTCACATGGATTGCAAGGTCGGTCTTGTTGATGATGAGAAGATCGGAGCGTGTGATTGCCGGGCCACCCTTGCGCGGTATCTTTTCGCCCTGGCAGACGGAAATCACATAGAGCGACAGGTCCGCCAGTTCCGGCGAGAAGGTGGCCGCCAGGTTGTCGCCGCCCGATTCAATGAAGATCACATCGAGATTGGGAATCGCGCTGTTAAGATCGGCGATAGCCTGCAAATTGATTGACGCATCCTCGCGGATTGCGGTGTGCGGGCAGCCGCCTGTTTCAACGCCAAGGATTCGGTCTTCGGAAAGCGCCTGCAACCGGCACAGGATCAGGGCGTCTTCGCGCGTATAGATGTCATTGGTGACGACGGCGATCGACCAGATGTCGCGCATCGCCTTGCACAATTGGGCGATCAGCGTCGTCTTGCCGGAGCCAACCGGCCCGCCGATACCAACGCGCAACGGTCCATGCGCAGATTGTCCCCCTATTCTGCTCATGACCGAAATAACCTCACATTCTGGGTTTCGTGTTTCATCGAGGCAATGTCCGCCATGATCGCCGCGCCGCCGATATCGCCCAGGTCAGCGGCAAGCGCGTTCTGCGCCACGACGCGGCAAACCGGCATCAGATCGGCGATCACCCGTTGACCGTCACTTTGGCCAAGCGGGATCAGACGCACCCCGGCGGAGACGAGATTGGCGGCAAAACCGTGGAGAAACAGGACGATCGTGTCCCGCAGCGGTATGTCATGCGCCGAAGCGGCCCGGCCGACCGCGACCGGATAGGCGACCGGATCGGTCGGCACGCCGCCCCAGGCGGCGGCTGTCGTTTCGGTGAAGGCGGTACCTTGCGCCATCGTCTCCAGATACCGTTCGCGCGAGGGCTGAAGGGCGACGGCGAGGTCGGCGATCGCATTCTTGTCCGGGTCACGCCAGGCGGAGGCAAGCAGGATGGCGTCGGTTCGTCCGGCACCGTGTTCCAGGCAGTCGCCGATCCAGTCGCGCAGCGTTTGGCGGCTCGTGACGGCGCCCGAGCCGATCGCCCATTCCAGACCGTGGGAATAGGAATATGCGCCTACCGGATAGGCCGGCGAGAACCAGGTGGCGAGTGTGTAGAGCGCATCAGTCATGCCCATGCCCATAAGCGCCGCCTTCCGGATTAAACGGAGCGTTGACTTGCGTGACGGTCGCGCCAAGCCCGCGGACCATGTCGGCGATGACAGGATCACAGCGGATCAGCAGGCGCTGTTGGTGAATTTCCGTCGCCAAATGCCGGTTGCCGAGATGCCAGGAAATGCGGGCGAGATGCCTGGGGTCGAGACAGGTGATTTCCAGGAGCTGTTCCAGCGCGGCTTTCACCCCGATCCGTCGGCCGTCCTCCAGCACCAGCGCATCCCCATCCTTCAGCGACGGCACGTGGGCGAGGTCGAGGAGGAAATCCAGGCCGCCATCTGTCGTCATTGCGATGCGGCGGCGATGCCGGTTATCGAAATCCAATACGACACAATCGAAGGGGCGAGCAATCCGCGTAGCGAATGTGCGGCGGCCGGTTTTTAGAGCGTTCTCCCCTTACCAGCCGATCGCTTTGGGCAGCCAGGTGGCGATCGCCGGGTACTGGAACAACAGCACCACGGCCACCACCTGCAGCAGCACGTAGGGCATGACTCCGACATAGATGTCGCGGCTCGAAACTTCCGGCGGCGCAACGCCTTTGAGGAAGAACAGCGCCCAGCCAACAGGCGGGGTAAGGAATGAAGTCTGGAGGACAAGACAGACCAGTATGGCGATCCACACCATATCGGCGCCCGTGGCGTTAAGGATGGGCAGAAATAGCGGCAAGACGATGTATGAAATCTCGATCCACTCCATAAAGAAACCCAGGATGAACAGCAGGAACAACATAAAGATGATGTCTGCGGTGGGCCCGCCCGGTATCAGTTCAAACAATTTCAGAACCAGTTGATCGCCGTCGAGGCCACGGAAAGCGAGCGAGAAGGCCTGGGCGCAGATCAGAATAAAGAACACCATGGCGCTGATCCGTAGCGTATTGCGCACCGTTCCCGTGAGCACCTGCCAAGTGAGTTTACGCGCAAAGAGGGCTACCAGAATGCTGCCGAGCGCGCCAATCGATGCGGCTTCCGTCGGTGCGGCGATACCGCCGATGATGGAACCGAGCACGGCGACAATCAGCCCGATCGGCGGCACGACGACTTTTATGACTTTAACAAGCAGTTGGAGTTTGGAGACTTGCGCGCGTTCCTCGGCCGAAATCGCCGGCGCCATGTCTGGCCACAGCCAGCCCACCATGAGCAAATACACAACATAAATGGCAGCGAGCAACAGGCCAGGGATCATGGCTGCGGCAAAAAGCGTGCCGAGCCCCTGGCCAAGAATATCCGATAGCAGAATGAGGACGAGACTTGGCGGAATAATCTGGCCCAGCGTGCCCGATGCGCAAATGGTTCCGCAGGCCAGCGACTTGGAATAGCCACGCCGCAGAAACACCGGCAGCGTCAACAGCCCCAGCGTAACGACCGTGGCGCCGACAATGCCGGTAGAAGCGCCCATCAGCACGCCGACCAGAATAATGGCCAGCCCCATACCGCCGCGCAGGCCCCCCATTGCAAGACCGATAACGTCCAACATATCCTCGGCGACCTTCGATCGCTCCAGCATCACGCCAATGAACACGAATAACGGGATCGCCATCAGCGTATAGTTTTCCATCAACCCG
>SMVA01331906.1_pt1 | contig 13252 bp, 11 predicted proteins | sample 2456451 | NCBI WGS metagenome assembly SMVA01 (sample SAMN11095933, study PRJNA526329) | marine sediment metagenome | biome: Marine sediment; feature: Surficial sediment; material: Deep marine sediment; isolation source: Hadal surficial sediment | place: Pacific Ocean | collected 2014-05 | depth...
CAATGGTCGTCATAGCGCCACGGTAGAGAGATTTGCGCCGATTCGCGAGTCCCGGCGGCCAAGAGGGCAGCCAAGGGAGGTAATTGGGGTGGCTGATGGGATTTGAACCCACGGCCTCCTGGACCACAACCAGGCGCTCTAACCAACTGAGCTACAGCCACCATAGGGAATACGCGGCGCCGGAGATCATCGGCTCCGCTCCGGCCCCGTTAAATCACCCGCGCCGGAGTGCGTCAAGCATACCCCCTCATAGCTTGCCGAAGGCATCCCCGGCAGCGTAGGATTCGACCGGGGGAGATCATCATGTTGAAGCCTGCCGCGGCCATGAGCCGCATCGGCACCGAGAGCGCCTTCGAAGTCCTGGCCCGGGCCAAGGCTCTGGAGGGCCAGGGCCGCTCGATCATCAATCTCGGTATCGGCCAGCCGGATTTCCAGACCCCGGCGCACATCGTCGAGGCCGCCGTCAAGGCGCTCCGGGACGGCCACCACGGCTATACCCCGGCGAACGGCATCCCGGAGCTGCGCGCGGCGGTCGCCGCCGATATCGACCGGCGCCTCGGGGTCGCGGTCGACCCGGACGACGTCATCGTCGTGCCCGGCGGCAAGGTGACGATGTTCTTCGCCGTGCTCTGCTTCGGCGAACCGGGCGCCGAGATCATCTACCCGAACCCCGGGTTTCCGATCTACGAATCGATCATCGCTTTTAGCGGCGCGACCCCGGTGGCGGTGCCGTTACTGGAGAGAAACGGTTTTGCGTTTTCCGCCGAGGACGTGCTGTCGCGCATCACCCCGGCAACCCGCCTGATCATCCTCAATTCACCCGCCAATCCGACCGGCGGCGTGACCCCGCGCGCGGAGGTCGACAAGTTGGTCGCGGGCCTGGAGCGCCACCCGCAGGTCGCGGTGATGTCCGACGAGATCTACGGCCAGATGCTCTACGACGGGCGCGAGCACGCGAGCCTGATGCACTATCCGGAACTCCGCGACCGCCTGATCCTGCTCGACGGCTGGAGCAAGACCTACGCCATGACCGGCTGGCGCCTGGGCTACGCAGTCTGGCCCAAGGAGATGGTCGAGGGTGTCACGCGGCTGGCGATCAACTGCCATTCCTGCGTCAATGCCTCCGCCCAATACGCCGGCATCGCCGCGCTCACCGGCCCGCAAGATGCGGCGCGCGATATGGTCGCCGCCTTCGAGACCCGGCGCAAAGTCGTGGTCGAGGAATTGAACGCCTTGCCGGGCGTGTCCTGTATCGACCCCGGGGGCGCCTTTTACGCCTTCCCCAATATCACCGGGACCGGGATCCCGGCCAAGGAGCTGGAGGTCAAACTGCTCGAGGAGGCCGGCGTGGCTAGCATCGCCGGCACCTCGTTCGGGGTCCACGGCGAGGGCTACCTGCGCATCTCCTACGCCAACTCGATCGAGAACATCCGCGCGGCCATGGACCGCATCCGCGCCTGGCTCGAGAGTCGCGCGGCAGCGTAGCCTCACGGGGCGGCTGCTGTTTCCTTGGGCAAATCGCTCAATAATTAGGCAATCGCCAAAAACACCAAACACCGGCCATTCGATAGAATCTTTATGAATCAAAGCCTTGCCGGGAATCCTGCGATGGCGCCCATTTGGCACGATCCCTGCGAATAGGAGAGCGGCGGCCACCGTCCGGGGTGCGTCGCCGTTGACTCATGAGTCTCCATTGAATGAAGAACGGTGCGCCATGAAAAAAATCGAAGCGATCATCAAGCCCTTCAAGCTCGACGAAGTGAAGGAAGCCCTTCACGAGGTCGGCATCAAAGGCATCACGGTGACTGAGGCCAAGGGTTTCGGCCGTCAGAAAGGCCACACCGAGCTATACCGCGGCGCCGAATACGTGGTCGATTTCCTGCCCAAGGTCAAAGTCGAGGTGGTGCTCGAAGACAATCTGGTCGAGCGCGCCATCGAGGCGATCCAGCAGGCCGCCCACACCGGGCGCATCGGCGACGGCAAGATCTTCGTCAGCGGGATCGACGAAGCGATCCGCATCCGCACCGGCGAGCGCGGCGCCGAAGCTGTCTAACCGCAATAGATTGACCATCGAACACGAAGGAATTTAGAGCCATGTCCGATCCCACGACGATCCTTGAGACGATCAAGGAAAACGACGTCCAGTACATCGACTACCGATTCACCGACCCGCGCGGCAAGTGGCATCATCTGGCCATGCACAAAAGCGCCGTCGATGAGGAAGCGCTGACCGAGGGCATCATGTTCGACGGCTCCTCGATCGCCGGCTGGAAGGCGATCAACGATTCCGACATGACCCTGGTGCCGGACCTCTCGACCGCGGTTATGGACCCGTTCTCGGCGCAACCGCTTCTGGTGCTGTTCTGCGACATCAGCGAGCCGGCGACCGGCCAGCCCTACGCCCGCGACCCGCGCTCGACCGCGCGGAAGGCGGAGGCCTATCTGCAGTCGACCGGGATCGGCGACATCGCCATGTTCGGCCCCGAGGCCGAGTTCTTCGTATTCGACGACGTGCGCTTCAAGGTCGATATGAACCACTGCTTCTTCGAGTTCAAATCCGAAGAAGGCCCCTACATGTCGGGAGTGACCATGGAGGAAGGCAACACCGGCCATCGTCCCCTGCCAAAGGGCGGCTACTTCCCGGTGCCGCCGGTCGATGCCAGCAGCGACCTCCGTGCCGAGATGGTCACCGTCATGGCGGAGATGGGCCTGGCCGTGGAGAAGCACCACCACGAGGTGGCGCCGTCCCAGCACGAGTTGGGCATCAAGTACGATACCCTGGTGCGCACCGCCGACAACATGCAGATCTACAAGTACGTGGTCCACAACGTCGCCCACACCTACGGCAAGACCGCGACCTTCATGCCCAAGCCGGTCTATGGGGACAACGGCTCGGGCATGCACGTGCACCAATCGATCTGGAAAGGCGACAGCCCGGTTTTTGCCGGGGATGGCTATGCCGGCTTGTCGGAGACCGCACTCTACTACATCGGCGGCATCATGAAGCACGCCCGCGCCCTCAACGCCTTCTCGAACCCGAGCACCAATAGCTACAAGCGCCTGGTGCCGGGCTTCGAGGCGCCGGTGCTGCTCGCCTACTCGAGCCGCAACCGCTCGGCCTCCTGCCGTATCCCCTTCGGCGCCAGCCCCAACGCCAAGCGCGTCGAGGTGCGCTTTCCGGATCCGACCGCGAACCCCTACCTCACCTTCGCAGCCATGCTGATGGCCGGGCTCGACGGCATCCAGAACAAGATTCACCCAGGCGATCCGATCGACAAGAACCTCTACGATCTGCCGCCGGAGGAACTCAAGGACGTGCCCACGGTCTGCGGCTCGCTGCGCCAGGCGGCCGAGTCGCTGGCGTCGGGCATGGACTTCCTGCTCGCCGGCGACGTCTTCACCAAAGACCAGATCGACGCCTATCTGGAGCTCAAGTGGGAGGAGATCTACACCTTCGAGCACGCCCCCCATCCAATCGAATTCCAGATGTACTATTCGTCTTAGGGTCTTATCGTCTTAGATCGAAACGATCTAAGACGTGAATAAGCCCCAAACTTCATGAGTTAGAGTGCGATTGACGGGGACCGCCACCGGCGGTTCCCGCCCGGACAAAGGAAGAGGGCCGCGGGAGGCAACCGCGGCCCTCTTGTTTCATGTGCGCTGGTACTAAGGAGACCCCCGCAAAAGGCTCTCCGGAAACGGTTGGGAAAGTGGTTCTGGGCGGAACCAGCCCTCTTCATCCGTGCAACTGAATAGAACATAGCACCGGCGGCGACAGATTTCAAGTATTAATTTAGATACAATTGTATATATATAGATTTTTATTTCTTGTTATTATTTTATATTTTATTTTCTAGGGCATTATGACCTTTCTCGATATATCGGTCACTTTGCCCTATCATGCTTAGGGTACTACGCCCTAATAACCAAGCGTTAGGACCTCTTGTCCTACACTGGGGCCCACGGCCTTGAAAATCTACGCGATATGGAGAATATCATGGCTCTATCCAGCGCCGATACATCTGCCCCCGCCCCGGCCATGACCCGGGACGAGCTGCGGCTTTACTGCACCCGGCTCTACGGCGGGCATCGCTGGCAGACCGCGCTCTCCAAAGAGCTCCAGGTCAACGACCGCACTGTGCGCCGCTGGGTCTCCGGCGCCTCGGAGGTGCCCAAGTCGGCCGCGCTCTGCGTGCGCCTGATGGTGTTTCTGGACGAACTCAGTTGGCTCGGCGAGTGGCGCAAGATGCTTGACGAGGAAGGACTGTAAGGGCACCTCAGACGCCTCTTACTTCGCCAATTCGACCGTCATCTCCTGGCCGCCATAACCGTGCTTACTGTCGTGGGCGCGCAGGACCACCGCGCCGGTCCCGGCCGGTATCTTCACCCCGCCGAGCGAGCGGGTGAAGGGCTGCTCGGCCTCGTGGGGGTGAAGGAGCACCCGGGTGCCCAGCACGGCCCCGTCCGGCGCCACCACGTCCCACTTGTCGGCGTAGTGTTGCCAGCCGGTGTCGCCATGGGCCACGGTGACGTGGAAGCGCCATATCCCGGAGCCCTCGGAGACCGCCTCGACCGCGACCACATCGGCCTCCCCGGCTAGGGCGAAGCTGGGGGCCGTCACCCAGATCGGCAGAACGAGTGCCGCCAAAAATACCTGTCTCACGACCTGCCCGCTTCCTCGGGAACCGGCCGCGGCCGACCGTCCTCGTCGAGCGCCACGTAAACGAACTGGCCCTCGGTGACCCGGACCCGGCCGCCGTCCTTGCCGCGCAACGCCCAGGCCTCGATCCAGGTGGTAATCGAGGTGCGGCCGATCTTTTCGACATCGACGTAGGCACTGAGCACATCGCCCACATAGACCGGCAAGTGGAAGGTCATGGCGGTCACCGCCACGGTCACGACCCGGCCCCGGGCACGCTCGCGGGCCACGATGCCGCCGGCAATGTCCATTTGAGACAGCACCCAACCGCCGAAGATGTCGCCGCTCGGGTTGGCGTCGGCAGGCATGGCGAGGGTACGGATCGCGAGCGCGCCCCGGGTCTGAGTATCGGACTCGGCCTTGGATTCGACCATGGGGTATTTCCCGTCTGTTAATAACTATATGCTGTGAATGATTTTGCATGAGTCCGGCCGTGAGGGCAATTCGGGCTTTATGGCGCTACGAATCAGGGATACATCACGCGGCATGCCCGATCTGTTCGAAAACATGGTTCAAACTACCGATAGCTACTCGGCCAAAGATATCGAGGTTCTGGAAGGCCTCGAGCCGGTACGCCGGCGCCCGGGCATGTACATCGGCGGCAGCGACGAACGCGCCATGCACCATCTGGTGGGCGAATTGCTGGATAACGCCATGGACGAAGCGGTCGCCGGTCACGCCAGCCGTATCGAGGTCGAACTCGGCGCCGACAATCTGGTCACCGTGCGGGACAACGGCCGCGGTATCCCGATCGACCCCCACCCCAAATTCAAAGGCAAATCGGCGCTCGAGGTCATCATGACCACGCTGCATTCCGGCGCCAAGTTCACCGACAAGGTCTACACCACCTCGGGCGGCCTGCACGGGGTCGGCATCTCCGTGGTCAACGCGCTCGCCGACTCCATGACGATCGAGGTCGCGCGCGACCGCAAGATCTACCGCCAAGGCTATGCGCGCGGCAAACCCACGAGCAAGCTCAAAGAGATCGGCAGTACCCAGAACCGCCGCGGCACCGTGATCTCCTTCAAACCCGACGCCACGATATTCGGTGATGACGCCCGTTTCCAACCGGACCAGCTCTACCGCATGGCACGCTCGCGCGCCTATCTGTTCCGCGGCGTCGAGATCCGTTGGACCTGCGAGCCAAGCCTGGTCAAGAAGCTCAAGAATACCCCGGCTTCGGAAACCCTGCATTTCCCCAACGGGCTCGGCGATTTCCTGACGGCCAGCATAAACGGCCGCAAGACCCTGACCCCCGAGCCCTTCGTCGATCGTGCCGAATTCGCCGACGACGAGGGCCACCTGGAGTGGGCGATCACCTGGCCGGGGGACGAGGACGGCTTTCTTAATTCCTACTGCAACACCATCGAGACCGCGGACGGCGGCACCCACGAACAGGGCCTGCGCGCCGGCATGCTCAAGAGCCTCCGGGCCCACGCCGAATTGCTTGGCGTCAACAAGAAGAAGATCGCCGCGGTCACTGCCGACGACGTGCTCGGCGGCGCCTGTGCGATCCTCTCGGTGTTCATCCGCGACCCGCAGTTCCAAGGCCAGACCAAGGAGAAGCTGGCCAGCCCGGCCGCCGCCAAGCTGATCGAGAGCACCATCAAGGATCACTTCGACCACTGGCTTTCGGGCCATCCGGAGCGCGCCAAGGTGCTGCTCGACCGGATCGTCGAGCGTGCCGACGAGCGCCAGCGCCGGCGCCAGGAGCGGGAGCTCAACCGCAAGTCCGCGACCCGCAGGCTGCGCCTGCCCGGCAAGCTGACCGACTGCGCGCGCAACCGGGCCACCGGCACCGAGATATTTCTTGTCGAGGGCGATTCGGCCGGCGGCTCGGCCAAGCAGGCACGCGATCGCGAAACCCAGGCGGTGCTGCCCCTGCGCGGCAAGATCCTCAACGTCGCCAGCGCCACCCAGGACAAAATGAAGGCCAATCAGGAGATCTCGGACATCACCCTGGCGCTCGGCTGCGGCCTGCGCCACCAGTTCGATCTCGAAAAGCTGCGCTACGAACGGGTCATCATCATGACCGACGCCGACGTCGATGGCGCCCACATCGCCGCGCTGCTGATGACCTTCTTCTACCGCGAGATGCTGGAGCTGATCGAGGCTGGCCGGCTGTACCTGGCCCAGCCGCCGCTCTACCGCCTGAGCCAGGGCGGCCAGACCGCCTATGCGCGCGACGACAAGCACAAGGACGAGCTGCTCGAGACGCAATTCAACGGCCGCGGCAAAGTCGAAATCAGCCGCTTCAAGGGCCTGGGTGAGATGCCCGCCCGGCAGCTCAAGGAAACCACCATGGACAAGTCCAAGCGGACGCTGCTGAGGGTCACCTTGACCGACGCCGAAGCGGCCGCCGGGGTCGCCGACGCCCAGCGGAAGGAAGCCGACAACCTGGTCGAGCGCCTGATGGGCCGCAAGCCGGAGTTGCGCTTCGCCTACATCCAGGAAAACGCCAAATTCGTTTCCGAACTCGATATTTAGGCCCGGTTCGGTCCATGGAGTGGGACCCTCGGCAATAATCCATAGAATTCGGACACGCTAGGAGAAGATTATTTCGCCACCGGATTTCAAATTCCAGCACCTTGGTTTTATCGATGATTTTCCTTGACAGCGGCCATTGACAGTTTGTTATTGCTTTTTAAATAGAAGGCTATTGCGATTAACCATTGATCCCAATTTCCGATTGTTTGGAGTTACATGACATTCACTGATTTGGGCCTCAGTCCCGAGGTCCTCAAAGCGGTGGGCGAGGCTGGCTATGTCGAGCCCACACCGATCCAGGTCAAGGCCATACCCTACGTGCTCATGGGCCGCGACATATTGGGTTGCGCCCAGACCGGCACCGGTAAGACCGCCTCCTTCACGCTTCCCATGATCGACGTTCTGGCCAGCGGCCGGGCCCGGGCGCGCATGCCGCGCTCGCTGATCCTGGAACCCACCCGCGAGCTGGCGGCCCAGGTCGCCGAGAGCTTCGACGTCTACGGCAAGTACAACAAGCTGTCAAAGGCGCTCCTGATCGGCGGCTCCTCGATCGCCGACCAGGAGAAGATACTGAACCGCGGCGTCGATGTGCTGATCGCGACCCCGGGGCGCCTGCTCGATTTGTTCGAGCGCGGCAAGATCCTGCTCGCCGACGTCAAGATCCTGGTCATCGACGAGTCCGACCGCATGCTCGACATGGGCTTCATCCCCGATGTGGAGCGCATCGTCGGTCTGCTGCCCAAGATCCGCCAAACCCTGTTCTTCTCGGCCACCATGCCGCAGGAGATCCGGCGCCTGGCCGATATCTTCCTGATGAACCCCAAGGAGATCGCCGTCAGCCCGCCGAGTTCGGCGGCCGAGACCGTGAGCCAGTCGTTGGTCAAGGTCGCTGGTGAGCGCAAGGAAAAGCGCGTTGCGCTGCGCGGCCTGCTGCAGACCGACGACGTCAAATCCGCGCTGATCTTTTGCAACCGCAAGCGCGACGTCGATATCCTGTTCCGCTCGCTCAAGAAGCATGGATTTTCAGTCAACGCGCTCCATGGCGACATGGCCCAACCGGTGCGCATGGAGACCTTGCAGCGGTTCAAGGATGGCGAGGTCAAACTCCTGGTCTGCTCCGATGTGGCGGCGCGCGGCCTCGATCTGCCGGCGGTATCCCACGTCTTCAATTTCGACGTGCCGGTCCACGCCGAGGACTACATCCACCGCATCGGCCGCACCGGGCGCGCCGGACGCTCGGGCCAGGCCTACACCCTGGCGCTGCCCGAGGAGTCCCGGGCGCTGGCCGCGGTCGTCCATCTGCTCGGCCATAAAATCCCCGAATTCGCGACCGAGGGCGAGACGGCATGGACCCAGGCCGACGTGCCGGAGCGGCCGGGCCGGCGGCGGCGCGGAGGGCGCAAACCCGAGGATCGGCCGAGGTCGAGATCCGCGCCCAAGAAGGCCGAGACGCCTCGAATCGAGCCGGCAAAGCCAATCACGGCCGCAATTGAGCCCGCCAAGCCGGATGCTGCCAAGCCGGATGCTGCCAAGCCGGTGATCGTCGCGGCGGAGGCCGTCGAGGAACAGGCGTCCGAGCCGACCAGGCCCGCGCCGGCCAGAAAGGCGAACCGGCGCGCAACCGAAGCGTCGCTTGGCGATGCCGCCACCGAACGCCCCGCCAAACAACCGGCCGGAGTGTCCCAATCTTTCGGCGAGCACACCCCAGCTTTCATGCTGCGTCCGGTAAAAGTCGCCTGACCCGCAAACTTGCGAATCATCGATACGAATCGGCGCCTGGGCTCCCCCGGCGCCTTTTCCATGCACCGATAGAGGCGAAGACGACCGTTGGCGAGGCCTGCGAATGAGGTATCATGGCAGTCGAGCGGGAACGGAAGCGAGGGCGCCATGCAAACCATCTTCGTCATGGTCAAGTGCGAACTGGGCAAGGCCTACCAGGTGGCCGACGCGGCCGTTCAGGCAATCGAGCAGGTCTCCGAGGTCTATTCCACCTCCGGCGAATACGACTTGCTGGTCAAGTGTTACCTGCCGTCGGACGCCGATATCGGCCGCTTCGTGACCGAGAGCGTCCAAACCCTCCCCGGCGTCAAAGACACCTTCACAATCATCGCCTTCAAAGCCTTCACCTGAAGCAATACCCGGCGCCGAAACAAGAAGGAATTACCACAGAGACACAGAGGCACAGAGAATCAGAAAGGTTCAACACGAAGATTTTTTGGTTGCGCGCTACGGGCACTGAAAGACTTCTTGGTGCTTTGGTGGTGACTCTTTTTTCTCTGTGCCTCTGTGTCTCTGTGGTCAATCTTTCTTGTTACCCCCGCCAGTCCTCGCGGATCATGTCGGAGGCTTTTTCGGCGATCATCATGGTGGGCGCGTTGGTGTTGCCGGAGGTGATGCGGGGCATGACCGAGGCGTCGGCCACGCGTAAGCGCTCGATGCCGCGCACCCTAAGGCGCGCATCGACCACCGCGAGATCGTCCTGGCCCATCTTGGCGGTGCCGACCGGGTGGAAGATGGTGGTGCCGATGTCGCCTGCCGCCTTGGCCAGCTCTTCGTCGCTCTCGAATTCCGGACCCGGCTTGAACTCCTCGGGCTCGAATCGCGCCAGCGCCGGAGCGGCGGCGATGCGCCGGGTCAGGCGGATCGCCTCGGCCGCGACGCGCCGGTCGGTCGCGGTCGAGAGGTAGTTGGGCCGGATCGAAGGTGCGGCGAAGGGGTCCGGGCTTTGGATCCGCACCTGGCCCCGGCTCTCGGGCCGCAGGTTGGCGACCGAGGCCGTGAACGCCGGGAAGGGGTGCAGCGGCTCGCCGAACTTCTCCAGGGACAGCGGCTGGACGTGATACTGGAGATCGGGGGTTTCCATTGCCGGGTCGGACTTCGCGAAGGCGCCCAGTTGGCTGGGCGCCATGGTCAGCGGCCCGCGTTTGAACAGGAAATACTCGATCCCCATGCCGATGCGTCCCCACAGGCTGTTGGCCTGCTCGTTCACGGTCCGGGTGTTCTTGACCTTGAAGGCGAGGCGCACCTGAAGATGATCCTGGAGGTTGCCGCCGACCCCTTCGAGGGCGTGGACCACCGGGATGCCATGTTCTTGAAGCAACGCGCCGGGACCGATGCCGGAGAGCTGGAGGAGCTGCGGCGAGCCGATAGCGCCGCTCGCCAGGATCACCTCGCGCCGGGCCGACACATAGGTGTCTCGACCGCGCAGCCGCAGCTCGACCCCGACCGCCCGGCGCTCGTCCAGGCGCAGGCGCGTCGCCTGGGCGCGCGTCACCACGGTCAGGTTGGGCCGGTCCTGGACCGGTCGCAGGAAGGCCTTCGAGGTGTTCCAGCGCACGCCGCGCTTCTGGTTGACGTGGAAGTAGCCGCAGCCTTCGTTATCTCCGCGGTTGAAGTCCCCGGTCTTGGGGATGCCGATCTCGGCCGCGGCCTCCTGGAAGGCGTCGAGGATCTCCCAGCGCAGGCGCATGTCCTCGACCCGCCACTCGCCGCCCGCCCCGTGGGCGCCATCGGCGCCGAGGTAGAAGTCCTCGGCGCGGGTGAACAGCGGCAGCACATCGTCCCAGCCCCAGCCCGAATTTCCCAGTTGGCGCCAGTGGTCGTAGTCGCGCGCCTGGCCGCGCATGTAGATCATGCCGTTGATCGAGGAACAGCCGCCCAGCACCCGGCCGCGCGGGTAGTTTAGCGCCCGGCCGTTGAGGCCCGCCTCGGCCTCGGTCTTGAAACACCAGTCGGTCTTGGGATTGTTCTGGGTGTAGAGGTAGCCGATCGGGATATGAATCCAGATGTAGCTATCCTTGCCGCCGGCCTCCAGCAGGCAAACGCGAACATCGGGATCGGCCGAGAGCCGGTTGGCCAGCACACAACCGGCCGAACCCGCCCCCACGATCACATAGTCGAACTCACCGAGAGCATTTTCGCCAGGACCCGCCATCCGGCTCCCTTTCGCCAACCAGTCACCGGCCCCATTATTGCCGGAATGGCGGCGGGCTCAAGGCAAGCCTCGGGCGAGCGGTCCTTCATTTTGAGGTTCCGCTTCGACACGGCTATGTTGGAGTCGTCTTCTCCGCGCGGCGGGAGTAAACTCCACGGAAATCCGTGCTGGACACGGGCGCGCCGAAGCGGCAGTCCGGCACCTATTGAACCGGGGGATTCCATGTCCACTCAAGAGACGGCCGTCATCGACCTTACACAGCACCACCGACCGCAGGGCCTATCGGACCACTTTGCGCACTCTTTCGTGAAGGTGCTGCGTTTTTTCGCGGACACCTTCTTCGCGAAGCGCTACGGCCACCGCGCCGTCGTTCTGGAGACCGTCGCCGCGGTTCCCGGCATGGTGGGTGGGGCACTGCAACACTTGCGTTCCTTGCGCCGCATGACCGACGACGAGGGCTGGATTCGCACGCTGCTCGACGAAGCCGAGAACGAGCGCATGCACTTGATGACATTCGTCCACATCGCCAAGCCCAATCAACTGGAGCGGACACTGATCCTTCTCACTCAAGGGGTTTTTTACAACGCGTTCTTTTTGCTCTACCTAATCTCGCCCCGGACCGCGCACCGGGTTGTCGGGTACTTCGAGGAGGAAGCGGTGGTCAGCTACACACATTATTTGGAAGAGATCGATGCCGGCAAACATGAAAACCTGCCCGCGCCCCAAATCGCCATAGACTACTGGAAGCTGGCGCCCGATGCGCGGCTGCGAGACGTGATCCTGGTGATCCGCGACGACGAGGCTGGCCATCGAGACGTCAACCACGGGTTTGCCGATACGCTCACCGGCGCCGAGCCCGCCCCCACGATCACATAATCGAACCCGCCGGGAGAATTTTCTCTCACACATCCATCCCGATCTTGCGATAGGCCTCGGTCCAGAGATCCTTGTCTTCCTGGCGTTGGCACAGGCGCATGTGGCTTTCGAAAAGTTTCAACTCGTCATAAGCCTCTGGCATTTGCTCGCGATAGAGTTTCATGTGCCGGGCGCTGGCTTCCATCTCATCGAGCTGTGCGTAACACATGGCAATCTGCTGATGGGCGTAGGGCCGGTTGAGCATCGTCTCAAGGACAGCGATGGATTTGTTGTATTGCTCGGTCATGAAATAAGCTTCCGCCAAGACTTCCAGTTCAAGCATTTCTATGTTGTAGGGGTCGAGGCGGGCCGAACGATGATAGATTTCGATAGCCCCATCGCTGTCGCCACTGTAAGCCAGAAAAAACGACCAAAATCCCATGATCTGAGTGCTGTTTGGATTCAGCGTCAACGCGCGTTCCAGGTGCCGGCGCGCGGGTTCGTATTCGCCACGTTCCTGATAGATCATCCCCATCACCCCATGGGAGCGATAGTCGTTGTCATCGATTGCAAGAGCTTTTCGGGCATAGTCGTAGGCGCGGCCAATCGGGTCGTCGCCCGACGTCGATAGATACCAGATTTTTTTGATTTCCGTGAATGCGATCCCGGCATAGGCGGCGGCACAGCCCGGGTCCAGTTCAATCGCCTTCTTGTAGGCTGCGACGGCATCGTCGTTTTTGCCCGCGTGCCGGGGCGCCAGATAATTGCCGCGCAAGAGATAATCGAGCGCCGAGAGATTTTCCGTTGGCTTGCGCCGGGCCTGCTCGAGTTTCGAATCGGCGATCCGGCCCGGAAGAACCGTCACGATCGCGCGGACCACATCGTCCTGGACCTCGAAAATGTCCTCCAGCTCGCGATCGTAGCGATCGGCCCAGATATGCCCCCCCGCCGTTGCATCGATAAGCTGCGCCGTGATCCGCACCCGGTTGCCGGCTTTCCGGACACTGCCCTCGACCACATAGCGCACACCGAGCTTCTTGGCCACGTCCTTGATATCGACCGCCTTGCTTTTGACGGCGAAGGAGGAGTTTCGCGCGATCACGAATAGCTCCGGAAAACGGGACAACTCGGTGATGATGTCCTCGGTGATGCCGTCGGAGAAGTATTCCTGTTCCGGATCGCCGGACATATTGTCGAAGGGCAGAACCGCGATCGACGGCTTGTCCGGGAGCGGCAGCGGCTCATTCGTCCCCAGCGCGGGCGTCCCCAGCGCGGGC
>SMVA01030031.1_pt1 | contig 13248 bp, 13 predicted proteins | sample 2456451 | NCBI WGS metagenome assembly SMVA01 (sample SAMN11095933, study PRJNA526329) | marine sediment metagenome | biome: Marine sediment; feature: Surficial sediment; material: Deep marine sediment; isolation source: Hadal surficial sediment | place: Pacific Ocean | collected 2014-05 | depth...
GGTCCCGACACACAATCGCCCCCCCACGTCGCGGCGCGGGGTGGGCGATTGCTGTCGCGTCAGGATGGGCCGCAGGGTAAAATGGCTAGCCTGGCTACTGGGCATGAAGTCCGTCGCTGCCCGGCTCTCAACCGTGGAGAATAGCGGCTCGCCTGACGTGACTCCACCAACGTACGGCTCGGTACCGGCGCCCGCAAGCGCCCTCGCGCTAGAAGATGCCGGTGTTGTCGACCAGGATGTAGGTCAATCGCCCGCCGACGAGGATAAAAGGGGTTGTGGTGCCGAGGGTCCGTGTCAGGTGGGCCATTAGGCTCGGGTTGGTGGTGGTGACGCTGATTCCCACCAGGAACGGCACGCTGCCGCTGAGGTTGTCCCAGTCGAGTGTGTAGTCACTGTTGGTGAACTGGACGCTGCCATGGAGATGGAGGCGGATCTCGGGGGGTACGATTCCCGGGCCGGCGTCCGGCGGCCACTGCTCGTTGTCCGTCCACGCGGTAATGGCCGCTATTTTGGTGGAGGTCATGTCGGCCGCCACCTTGGTGGCGTAGGCCTGCTCGCGGAAGTCGATGTACTTGAACAGCCCGACTGCGGCCAGGATGCCCATGATCACCAGGACCACGAACATCTCGATCAGCGTGAAGCCGCCGCGGCCGGTCACGAGCCAACCCGTTTGGCGAGGGTCTTGAGACTCTCGCCCAGGAAATCGTCGAACGATTCTTCCGAACGAAGCACCAGGTCCACTTCTCCGTTGCTGCCGGTAATGAGGTAGCTGTCCTCGCTGACTTGGTGGTAGGACACTCCGGCCACGTCCGGCGCGCCGGCCTCGGCCAGGTCGAGGGGAAGCCGACCTTTCTCGCTGTGGTAGCGCTCCACGTACAGGGCTTCCTGCCACATGGCGACCCGAAGACTCGCTTCCACGATCACCGGAGATTCCGGCGGCGGCGGCGGCGTGACCAGCCAGGCGGGTTGGGACGCGAGGGCATACAGGCCTAACGCCACCGAGGCGATGAACGCGAAGGGCAGAAGGCGTGACTTCTTCGATCCGCGGCTTTCGCGCACGGAAATGGCCCGGCGCTTGGCCGAGTCCTGAATGGCGCTCTCCCTCGCTTCCAGGAGGGCTCTCTTGCTATCGCCCTGGGGCGGACTGGGCGTCGGCTGCGGTTCCATCGGAGGGTCTCGGAATGACGGGGACGGAAAGAAAGATAGAACAATCGGGCTGCGGGGGCACCATGGGAACGGGCCCTCAGTCGGTAACGGTCTCTCCGGCCAGGGCGCGCTCGATCTGGTCCGGGAACGCCCTGATGTCGATGGGCTTGCTGATGTACCCGTCGAACCCGGCCTGGAGGGCCCGCTCCCGGTCACCGGCCATGGCGTGGGCCGTCAGGGCCACCACCCGGCAGTCCGGCACGGCTGAGGACCGGATGGACTCGAGCAAGGCAAACCCATCCTGGCCCGGCAACTGGATGTCCATGAGCACCAAGTCGGGGCGCTCGTGGTCGATGGATTCCTGCAGGCGTTCCCCATCGGTGCGCTCGATGATTTCGTGGCGTTTCAGGGCCAGGATGGTGCGGAACAGCTTCATGTTGTCGTCGTTGTCTTCCACGATCAGGATCTTGGCCATGACGTCGCTCCCAGTTTGCCCGCGTCGACGGTTCGGCGCGGCGCACTCCACTCAATAATATAGGCGGGGCGCCACCCGAGGGACTCCCGCTGGTGGCGCCTGACCGGGCTCGATTGTGATTCGCTGGGGCTTCGGGTACAATTGACGGTCGCCTCCCGTTCCCAGCCACCGGTTCCCGTTTCCATCCCGCCATGGCCGACTTGCAACGCTCCAGCCGCCACAGTCTCCGGTCGTGGACGTCAGACGCCTCTCCCGGCGGCGCCAACGGGGAGGTCCCATGATCGTGCAAGGCACCATCACGGTTCCCGGTGACAAGAGCATCACCCACCGGTTGCTGCTGCTCGCGGCACTCGCTCGCGGGACCAGCGAAATCCACAACCCGCTGACATCGCTCGACGCCCGCTCGAGCGGGGCGGTGCTACGGCGCCTCGGCGTCGAGGTGTCCCCGCTCCGCAGCGGCCGCCCAGTCCGGGTTCGTGGCTCCGGACGGTTCCAGCCACCCGACCGCCACCTGTATTGCGGCAATTCGGGCACCACCGCCCGGTTGCTCCTCGGGGCGCTGGCGGCCCATCCATTTACCGCCACCGTAACCGGTGACCGTTCGCTCAGGCGGCGGCCGATGCGACGCATTACCATGCCGCTCCAGCTGATGGGCGCCACCGTCAAGGACGAGGGGACGGACGGCTTGCCGGTGACCATCACCGGTGGACCCCTGCGCGCGCTCCGCTACGAGATGCCCGTATCCAGCGCCCAGTTGAAGGGGAGTCTCCTCCTGGCGGGCCTGGTCGGCGAGGTTCCGGTGGCCATCCGCGAGCCGGTGGGCCGGTCGCGCGACCACACCGAACGCCTGCTGCGCTCGTTCGGCTACGCGGTGACCGATGATGGCGAGTGGATTCGATTCGAACCAACCGGCCGGCTGGAGACGTTTTCGGTGGTAGTGCCGGGCGACGCCTCGTCGGCCGCGTTCCCCGTGGGGATCGCGCTCCTGTCGCAGGGGGGCCAATTGCGCATCGCCGGCGTGGGCCTCAACCCTACCCGGATCCACTATCTGGAGGTGCTTCGACGCATGGGTGCCGCTGTTGCAATCGAGGAGGGAGCGGCCCAAGCGGGAGAGCCGGTGGGCGACCTGATCGTTGGCCCAGCCACGCTGCAGAGCGTCGAAGTGGTGGCCAAGGAGATTCCATCGCTGATCGACGAGATCCCCATGCTGGCGGTGCTGGCGAGTCGTGCGCAGGGGACCACGGTCTTTCGCGAGGCCGGCGAACTCCGTGTCAAGGAGAGCGACCGGTTGGGGCTTCTGGCCTCGAATATCCGCCGTCTAGGCGGCGTGGCCGAAGTGTCCGGCAACGATCTGGTAATCGAGGGGACCGACTACCGGCCGGCCGGGACGGTGCGCACCGATGGTGACCACCGGTTGGCCATGGCCTTCGCCGTACTGGGGACCGTGCCGGACGCGCGGGTGTTGGTGGACGACATGGGATGTGCCGACGTGAGCTTCCCCGGCTTTCAGCATATGCTTCGTGGTTTGGGGGAGCACGCCTCGTGAGTCCCATCATCGTAGCCATCGATGGTCCCGCGGCCTCGGGCAAGTCGAGTACCGCACGGGCCGTAGCCGCCCAACTCGGCTTCCGTCACCTCGACTCCGGAGCCCTCTATCGTGGGGTGACCTTGGCGGCGGTGCGGGCCGGACTCCCGCGCCCGTTCGATGCCCCTGACGTCGTTGCCGAGGCGGAGCGGTGGGGTGTGGACCTTCGGCCGCGCAACGGTGATTTCGAGGTGGTCGCCGGGGAGCCGGTGCCGGACGCATCGCTGCGAGCCGCGGCTGTTACCGAGCACGTGTCGGAGATCGCCGCCCTGGCCGAGGTGCGTTGTTGGGTCAACGAGCACCTCCGGCGAACTGCCCTGGAGGGACAGGGAGTCGTGGTAGACGGCCGTGACATCGGGTCGGTAGTGTTCCCCAAGGCACAACTCAAGGTATACCTCACCGCCAGCCCGGCGGCCCGGGCCGGGCGCCGGTTGCGGCAGCGTGGGGAGGCCGTCGATCCGGAACAGCTACGGCGCGAAACCGAGGCTCTGGCCGCGCGCGACCACGCCGATTCCAGCCGGGCGGTGGCCCCGCTGGTCCGGGCCGCCGATGCCGTGGCGCTCGACACCAGCGACCTCTCCTTTGAGGAGCAGGTGGACCGCATCCTGGAGCTTGCCCGGGACCGGGGACTGGCTAGCGACGGCTAGCGGCGCCTCCTCGGCGACGGCTCCCCTTGCCTTGCTCCCTGATTGCCAAGCCAGTATCTTTCTATGCTATCCCGCTCGGGCAACTCGGCCCGTGTGGGGTGTGGACCTCCGACCCCGTGGGTGCGGGCTGACCCGCGGGCTGTAAGGATTGTAGACCACCGCCATGACTGAAACCACCACCGACACCCCGCAGCAACCCATCGAAGACATAGCCGACGAGCCCATCCTCCGCGTGCGAGCGGATCTCTACGACGAATCGTACAGCGACGAAGAGTACCAGCAGATGCTGGCGATGTACGAGGGCACCATGGCCTCGATCGCCGAGGGCGAGATCGTCACCTCGAAGGTTCTCCGCATTACCGACAATGCGGTCATCCTCGACTTGGGCTTCAAGTCCGAGGGCTCGGTCCCGCTCGAGGAGTTTTCCGATGCCGGCGAGCTCAAGGAAGGCGATGAGGTAGAAGTCTTCCTCGAGCATCTGGAAGATCAGGACGGGGCAGTCGTGCTTTCCAAGAAGAAGGCCGACTTCATGCGGGTGTGGGAGAAGATCCGCCAGGCCCACGAGAGCGACGAGCCGGTCGAAGGGACGCTGGTCAAGAAGATCAAGGGCGGGGTGGTGGTAAACCTTATGGGCGTCGACGCGTTCCTCCCGGGGAGCCAGATCGCCCTGCGCCGGGTCCCCAACATCGACGAGCTCCTGGGACAGTCCTACGAGTTCAAGATCATCAAGCTCAACAAGCGCCGTCGGAACATCGTCGTGAGCCGCCGGGTCATCCTGGAGGCCGAGCGGGCCAGCAAGCGCGAGCACCTGATGAAGGAACTGGAAACCGATCAGGTGCGGACCGGCGTGGTCAAGAACATCACCGACTTCGGCGCCTTCATCGACCTGGGCGGTGTCGACGGCCTGCTGCACATCACCGACATGTCCTATGGCCGGGTGTCCCACCCGAGCGAGATAGTGCAGATAGGCCAGGAACTCGAGGTCAAGATCCTCGACATCGACTGGCAGCGCGAGCGCATCAGCCTCGGCATGAAGCAGCTGCAGAATTACCCGTGGAAGGGCGTCTCCGAGAAGTACCCGGTGGGCAGCCGGGTGCAGGGCAAGGTGGTGTCGATCACCAACTACGGTGCCTTCGTCGAGCTCGAGCCCGGCATCGAGGGCCTGGTCCACATCTCCGAGATGAGCTGGACGCGTAACGTGCGGCACCCCTCGAAGGTGGTCAGCATCGGTGAGACCATCGAGGCGGTAGTGCTCAAGGTGGACGAGAGCGAGGAGAAGATCTCCCTCGGGATGAAGCAGACCGAGCAGGATCCGTGGATGGTGTTGCCCCTCAAGTACCCGGTGGGCACGCGTATCACGGGCACGGTTCGCAACCTGACCAGCTTCGGCGCCTTCGTGGAGATCGAGGCCGGTATCGACGGCTTGATCCACATCTCCGACATGTCCTGGACCAAGCGGGTGCAGCATCCGTCGGAAGTGATCAATAAGGGCGACGAGGTCGAGGTGGTGATCCTCAACATCGACGGCGACAACAAGCGGATTTCCCTGGGTCTCAAGCAGGCGGAGGAAGATCCCTGGCTGAAGATCGGGGAAACCCTCCCCATCGGCACCGAGCTCAAGGGCCACGCCGTGCGCCTCATGGACAAGGGCGTCGTCATCGACATCGGCGACGACCTCGAAGGATTCGCGCCGATGTCCCAACTGGGCCTAGAGGACGCCACGGACCCCAGCGAGGCCGTTATCGAGGGGCAGCCGCTCGAAGTGAAGGTGCTGGAGGTGGACCCGATCCATCATCGGATCGTGGTGGCGGTCATCAACTACCCCGAGTTCACCGAGGCCGATCTGGTCAAGCGGGCTCCCATTCCCGAATTGGAAGACGGCGATACGGAAGACACGGCCGGCGACCGCGGCAAGCCCGCCACCGACGACGCGGCCGAAGTGTCCGCCGATTCGACGGTCGCGGAATCCGTTGAGGAGGTCCCAACCGCGGAACCGGAGCCGGAACCGGCGGACAGCGAGGCCTCGGCTGCCGTGGAAGAGCCGGCCCAGTCCCCAGCGGCGTCCGAGGCGGAAGCGGCGGTGAGTACCGGGGAGCCGGAGGCCCAGCCGGAAGCGAGCGTGAGTGCGGAGGAGCCGGAAGCCGAGGCGGAAGCGACCGCCAGTGCCGAGGAACCGGAGGCCCAGCCAGAAGCGACGGCCAGTGCCGAGGAGCCGGAGGCCGAGCCGAAAGCAGGGGAGTAGCCGTTCCAATCGGTTAGCACCATGCGACGGGCCCTGGGAACGGGGCCCTTTCGCTGTCACAGTCAGGTGAGGCCAGCCATGCCCGAACCCCGGGAACTCCTGGAACTACTCCACCGCCGGCAGGCCGAAGCCGAGCAGGGTGGTGGTCCCGAGCGCATCGCCCAACAGCACGCCAAGGGCAAGCTCACCGCGCGGGAACGCCTTGATCTCCTGCTGGACGAAGGGTCGTTTGTCGAGCTGGACCGATTCGTCACCCACCGCATCACCGACTTCGGTTTGGCGGAGCAACGCATCCTGGGCGACGGCGTGGTAACCGGCTACGGACGGATCGATGGCCGGCTCGTCTACGTCTTCTCCCAGGACTTCACCGTCTTCGGTGGGTCGCTTTCGGAGGCACACGCGGAGAAGATCTGCAAGGTGCTCGATCTCGCGGTGCGGAACGGGGCGCCGATGATCGGACTCAACGACTCCGGCGGCGCCCGCATTCAGGAAGGTGTCGCGGCGCTGGGCGGGTACGCCGAGATCTTCCTGCGGAATACCCTGGCCTCCGGAGTAGTGCCGCAAATCTCCGCCATCCTCGGTCCCTGTGCCGGCGGCGCGGTCTACAGCCCCGCCATCACCGACTTCATCGCCATGGTCCGGGGCGTTAGCTACATGTTCGTCACCGGGCCCAATGTGGTGAAGACCGTGACCCACGAGGACGTGTCGTTGGAAGACCTGGGCGGCGCGGACGTCCACGCCTCGAAGTCGGGCGTGGCCCACTTCGCCTACGATTCTGAGCCCGAGTGCCTTGCGGGGTTGCGGGAGTTGATCGGGTATCTACCCAGCAACAATCTGGACGAGCCGCCGCTGGTGCCCACGGACGACCCCGATGACCGGCGTGACGAGGGGCTCCTCGACATCATTCCCGACAGCGCCTCCAAACCGTACGACATGCACCAGGTCATCGGCCGGGTGGTGGACGACGGTCGGTTTCTGGAGGTGCATGCCGATTTCGCCGGCAACATCATCGTTGGGTTCGCCCGGCTGGGTGGACGGTCGGTAGGCGTCATCGCCAATCAGCCCGCCGTGCTCGCGGGCGTGTTGGACATCAACGCCTCGGTCAAGGGTGCCCGCTTCATCCGGTTTTGTGACGCTTTCAACATCCCGCTCGTCACCTTTGAGGACGTACCCGGGTTTCTCCCCGGCGTGGCGCAGGAGCACGGCGGCATCATCAAGCACGGGGCCAAACTGCTCTACGCCTACTGCGAGGCGACGGTGCCGAAACTCACGGTGATCACCAGGAAGGCCTATGGCGGTGCCTACGATGTCATGAGTTCGAAGCACATCAGGGGAGACATGAACCTGGCATGGCCCTCGGCCGAGATCGCCGTCATGGGCCCCAAGGGCGCGGTCGAGATCCTGTTCCGCGACCGGATCCAACAGGCGGACGATCCCGAAGCCGAAACCGCCCGATTGATCGAAGACTACAGCGCCAAGTTCGCCAACCCGTACGGTGCGGCTGCCCGGGGATATGTGGACGACATCATCGACCCGCGGGACACCCGTCCCCGGCTGATCGATGCCCTGAGGACGCTGGTGGCAAAGCGCGACAGGAACCCGCCCCGCAAGCACGGCAACCTCCCCCTGTAGCCCTGGGCGTAAGGCGAGCGATTTGGTCGGCATTGGAGGAGGAAAGCTGGGTTGGCACTGGCACGATTCGGGCATCGGCCTCATTATTGAGTCTTATCCCATAGGGGTATTCCACTTGGTACCAGGTTTCTTTCGGCGACACGTTTACGGTGGTCTTGCCATCGTCCTTGCCACGGCCATGCTGCCGGGTTTGGTACGTCCGGCCATGGCCCAGGGCGCCGTCGATCCCAATGTCGCTCCCCGCGCCGCCGCTCTGGAACGCGCCGGCGACTGGACCGGGGCCACCGAGATGCTGGGCCGGTACCTGGCCACCGCTCCCGGTGACGGCCGGGCCTGGTTCCAGTTTGGCCGCATGTATCTCCTGGCGGCCCGGCAGTGGCATGTCCAGGGACACGAGGGCGACCCCGACGGGGCTCTCTACCTCGACCTGGCCGCCATCGCCTTCGACAAAGCCATCGAACTGCAGATCGACTCAGGCCGGGTGTATCGTGGCACCGTGGAAATGGAGCGCGGCGTCCTGAGGATGGAACAGGGTGGGTGGAGCGCGCTGGCGGCTGTCGATCCGCGCAGGACGACGCCGGTGCCGGGATTCGTGCTCGAACTGGGCGCCAACCTCGTCGCCTCCTGTCCCAGCAACGCTATCCTGGTACCGGGGAATCAACTCGAGTCCCTGGCCGCCTGGCTGGCCTCCGTCGAGCTGGGCTTCCGCCGGGATGTGTTTCCGCTGCTACCGGAGCGTTTCCAGGACGATTCACTCTATCGGCGACAGGTCGCCGTCACCTTGGAACTGGCCGGTTCGGCGGGTGTGACCGCGGCGGCAACGGAACGGACGCTGTGCCTGACCCCGTTTGCGGATTCGAGCCGCTTCGGTGGTGAGGAGTGGTCGGTGACGCAGCTGGCCCTCGTCACCGGCGCTGCGCCGGCGCTCCCTGCCCATGTCCTGAGCATCACCCAGCTACAGCAAAGCCATCAACAACGGCCTACCGCGTGGACCGAAGCGGTCACCGCCGTCTACCTCCAAGCCGCCCGGCGGAACGTTCTGCTGTGCGGTGGCCTTCTTTCCTACTTGAAGGATCCCGCCATTACCACATGCGGCCGGTAGGCCGCGTTCTCGTCGCCAATCGCGGCGAGATTGCTCTTCGCATCATCCGCGCGTGCCATGAAGAGGGCCTCGAGGCCGTCGCCGTGTATTCCTCGGTCGACCGCGGGGCGCAGCACGTTGCCCAAGCTGATGCCGCCGTGGCCATCGGCGGCGCCCCAGCGGCCGAGAGTTATCTGGTCATCGACCGGCTGATCGCGGCGGCGCGATCCTCCGGTGCGGAATTGATCCACCCCGGTTACGGCTTTCTGGCCGAGCGCGCCGAGTTCGCCGATGCCGTGGCCGCTGCCGGTCTCGGCTACGTCGGTCCGCCGGCGTCGGCGATTCGGGCGATGGGCAACAAGACGGAAGCCCGCCGCTGGATGGCGGAAGCCGGCGTGCCGGTAGTTCCCGGGAGCGACGGACCTGTCCACGACCCAGCCGAGGCCCAGCGCGTGGCCCAACGGATCGGCTACCCGGTCATGGTCAAGGCGGTGGCCGGTGGTGGGGGGAAGGGCATGCGCGTGGTGGCCGGGCCGGAAGAGCTGGCCGGGGCGCTGCAGGCGGCAGCGTCCGAGGCCGAGAAAGCGTTCGGGGATTCCAGCGTATACCTGGAGAAATTCATCGAACGGCCCCGGCACGTGGAAATTCAGATCCTGGCCGACGAGCACCGCACGATACATCTCGGTGAACGGGAGTGTTCCGTGCAACGGCGCCATCAAAAGCTGGTCGAAGAAGCTCCGTCGGTCGCGGTCTCCCCCGAGCTTCGGGCCGCCATGGGCAAAGCGGCGGTAGCCGGCGCCCTGGCAGTCGGCTATCGCGGAGCGGGGACGTGTGAGTTCCTCCTGGCCGCGGACGGATCGTTCTACTTCCTCGAAATGAACACTCGGATCCAGGTCGAGCATACCGTCACGGAGATGGTTTACGGGGTGGACCTCGTGCGGGAGCAGTTGCGTATCGCCCGGGGCCAGCCGATGTCGGTCCCCAGCGGTCCGCTGGCGCCCCATGGGTGGTCGATCGAATGCCGCATTACCAGCGAAGACCCAAGCAATGAAATGCTGCCGTCCACGGGCACCGTGCGCTATCTGCGGACGCCTGGCGGCCCGGGTGTCCGCTGGGACGGAGCCATCCAAGTCGGCGATGAGATCACCCTGTACTACGATTCGCTCCTGGGCAAGCTGATCGTCTGGGCTCCGGACCGAGAAGCGGCGTTGGGGCGGATGCGCCGCGCCCTCGACGAGCTGATTGTCGTAGGGGTAGCGACCAACCAGGGGTTCTACCGGCGGTTGTTCCAAGACGAGGCTTTCTGCCGCGGAGATATCGACATCCAATTCCTGGATCGCCGGCAGGACCTGCTGGCAGGGGTGCACGATGAGAGCCTCATCGTGACCGTCGCTGTGGCCGCGGCCCTGGCCGAGGATCAGGCCCGCCGGAGCCGGGCGCCGACGGTGGGTGCCGACGGGTGGCGTGCCCGGAAGGCATGGCTCCAGGCCGCCCGCCACGAAGCGTTGCGGTGACCGACCCGCAGGCCGAAACCGCAGTCACCATCGAACGGATTGCAGCGGGCGGCGACGGGGTGGGCCGCTGGCCCGACGGTCGGGTGGTGTTCGTGCCGCGCACGGCGCCGGGCGACCGGGTCGTGGTGACCCTGGCGCTCGACCGGCCCCGCTACCTCAAGGGCGAACTACAGCGCGTGGTAGAGCCGGGTCCGCACCGAGTGACGCCATCGTGCGCCCACTACGACGACGACCAGTGCGGCGGTTGTCAGCTGCAGCACCTGGACGAATCCGCCCAGCAGGCCGCCAAGCGCACCATCGTCGGCGACGCGCTGCGCCGGCTGGCCGGCCTGGACGTCGCCGACCCCCCGATCGAAGGTGCCGATGAGCCCTGGGGGTACCGCCGCAAGATCACCCTCAGCCGGGCGGAGACTGGGGGCTTCGGATTCCACCGGCGACAGCCGTTGGGATCGGTCTTCCCGCTCGATCATTGCCGGATCGCTGCGCCCTCATTGATGGAGATGTGGCAGGTGCTCAGGGCTCACCCGGAGGTCATTCCCCGGCGGGCCGACCGGCTCTCCTTGCGTGAAGACGGGACCGGCGGCCGGCACGTCGTGGCCCACGGCGTCGCTCCAGATGGCTGGCCCCAGTCGGGGGCCTGCGCCGCACTGCTCGAATCGGCCGGCATCGAGGCCAGTATCTGGCTGGCCGACTCCCCAGACGGCGCCAGGCGAGTGGCCGGCCCAGAGGCTAGAGTGGCCGGCCTGGCGTTCGAGCAAATCAACCCGGCCATGGGCGCCCGGGTTCGCCGGGATGCCGTTGCCCGTCTGGGGTCCCTGGCTGGACGCCACGTGTGGGACCTCTACGCCGGGATCGGCGAAACGGCGTCCCTCCTGGTTGAGGCGGGCGCCGCCGTCAGCTGCGTGGAGTTGGCCGGCGATGCCGTTCGCTCCGCCCCCGAGCAGGCCGGCGTCCGCTGGTTCGAGGGCCCGGCGGAAACCGTGGTCCCGGGATTGGACCCTCCCGATCTGGTGATCACCAACCCGCCCCGCACCGGGATGGGCAAGGCGGTGATCGAGGCGCTTCTGGCCGCGGCCCCAGAGCGGATCGTCTACCTTTCCTGCGATCCGGCGACCATGGCGCGGGATATCAAGCGGCTGGCCGGGGGATTCGTCGTTACCGAGGTGACGGCATACGATCTCTTTCCCCAGACGGCCCACGTGGAGGCGGTGACCCTCCTGGAGCGGCGATGAAATACTTCGTGACGATCGATGACCGGGAGCTGGAGGTGACCGTCGAGGGCGACCGGGTGACGGTCGACGGGACGGTGGTCCGGGCCGAGCTGACCGCTGTCCCGGGCACGCCCCTCAAGCAGCTGACCATCGATGGGAAAACGCTCCACTGGCCCATGGAACGGGCCCCTGACGGGGGAGGGGGGGGGCGCTGGGTGGTGGCCCCGCTGGGTGAGTCGTGGGACGTCGAGGTGCTCGACGAGCGGGCCCGGCACATCCGGCGGCTCACCGGCTCGGGGCAGCGGAAGAGCGGCGAGAACGTGCTCAAGGCGCCGATGCCGGGCCTGGTGGTCCGAGTCGAGGTCGAGCCGGGGCAGGCGGTGGTGGCAGGCCAGGGGATAGTGGTGCTGGAGGCCATGAAGATGGAGAACGAATTGCGTGCCTCGGCGGCGGCAACGGTGGCGGCCGTCCGGGTGGTGCCGGGCGCGACGGTGGAAAAGGGGGAGGTCCTGGTCGAGTATTCGCTTGGCCCGGGCGCTTGACCTAAGCCGATATGCCCGGGTATCTTATGGGTCTGTGTAAATTTGGGGTTCCTCAGCGGACAGTGGAGTCATGCGGACGTATTCACAACGGCCTTCGGACATCTCGCACGACTGGTATCTGGTTGATGCCAGCAACGTGCCGCTCGGCCGGCTGGCCACGACAGTGGCCCAGCTGATCCGGGGTAAGCACAAGCCCACCTTCACGCCGCACATGGACGGCGGGGACTTCGTGGTGGTGATCAACGCGGAAAAAGTGCGGCTGTCCGGCCGGAAAATGGATCAGAAGACGTACTTTTCGCATTCCGGCTACATGGGGCACGAGAAGCACATCCCGGTGCGGACGATGTTGGCCAAGCACCCTGATCGGGTCATCGAAAAGGCCGTGTTCGGCATGCTGCCCAAGACCACGTTGGCACGGCAGAAGCTGCGGGGCAAGCTCAAGGTGTACGCCGGTGGTGAGCATCCCCACCAAGCGCAACGGCCCAAGCCCTTCCCGATTCAGGCTAGCAAGGTAGGCGTATGACGGACACTATCGAGTTGAGGTGGAACGCGGTCGGTCGTCGCAAGACGAGCGTGGCGCGCGTGTACCTCACGCCGGGCACCGGGAAATGGGACATCAACGGTCGGACGTTGGGCGACTACTTCCCGCGCTTGTCGCTGGTGCAGCACATTCAGCAGTCCTTCACCGCCACCGATACCCTCGGGGCCTTCGACGTCAAGGCGCGAGTGCGGGGCGGCGGTCAGTCGGGACAAGCGGGCGCGTTGCGCCTGGCGATCGCGCGGGCCCTGCTGCGGGCCGACGAAATCCACCGGCTCAAGTTGCGAGCCGCCGGGTTGTTGACCCGGGACGCGCGCAAAGTTGAGCGTAAGAAGCCCGGTCGTCCGGGAGCGCGGAAGCGGTTCCAGTTCTCCAAGCGGTAGGCTGGGCCGGCCGGCTGGGACCGGCCAATCACACACATCGCAGGATCCCGACCGGGGTGCCCCTCCGGGGTTCGGTCGGGAGATGAATGCGGTGGCGGATCAACCCTTTGCGTGACAGGACCAGGACAGGAATGCCACAACCTACAGTGCAGGACATGTTGGAGGCCGGTGTCCACTTCGGACACCAGACTCGCCGCTGGAACCCCAAGATGCGCCGGTTCATTTTTGCCGAGCGGTCGGGCATCTACATCA
>SMVA01465053.1_pt1 | contig 13241 bp, 15 predicted proteins | sample 2456451 | NCBI WGS metagenome assembly SMVA01 (sample SAMN11095933, study PRJNA526329) | marine sediment metagenome | biome: Marine sediment; feature: Surficial sediment; material: Deep marine sediment; isolation source: Hadal surficial sediment | place: Pacific Ocean | collected 2014-05 | depth...
CATCGCCTGATCGATAAAAACGACCCCGACAGCGAGGCCAGGGTGATCGCGCGGCGCGACGCGTTTTCGCCCACCGGCAAGATGGGCGACGCCTGGGACGTGGCCTACGCGGCGCTGTTCCTGGCGTCCGACGAATCCAAATACGTCAACGCCACGGAAATCGTCGTCGATGGCGGCCTGACGGCCAAAAGCTGATTAGAGGACGCCGCCCCCGCGTGAGGGGCGGCAATCAGTTCGCGTTCAGCCGGCGAGGCGGATCGGGGTCAGCATGAAGGCGGGTACGTGATCGCCCATGCCGAGCACCTTGGGGCCAGGCTTGTCGCGGCCGCGGTTGTTTTGGCGCGGTTCGTCCTTGGGCCGGGCCTCGGGCGCCTTCTGGATCGGCGCCACATCCGGTTTCTGGACCGGCGCCACGTCGGCCTTCTTTTCGCGCGGCGCGCGGCGGCTCTCGGGCGGCTTTGCCTCGCGCCGGGCGGGCCGGCCCGACGATGCGCGGCGGCGCGGGCGGCGGCCGTCGTCCTCGGACAGCTCGGCCGCCTCCAGTCCCTCGATCGTGTGCGGCGGAATCTCCTTGCCGATCAGCCGGGTGATGGCGGCGACATATTTGCCTTCCGCCGGCGTCGCCAACATGAAGGCGCGGCCGACGCGGCCGGCGCGTCCCGTGCGCCCGATGCGGTGGACGTAGTCCTCGGCGTGAATCGGCACGTCGTAATTGAACACGTGGCTGAGTCCGACGATATCGAGCCCGCGGCCCGCCACGTCCGTGGCGACCAGGAGCTTGATGTCGCCCCGCTTGAACTTTTCCAGGGTCTCGGTGCGCATCGATTGAACCATGTCGCCATGTAGCGCGGCGCTGGGCAGACCGTGGCGTCGCAGCGAGCGGTCGAGCAGATCGACGTCCTTCTTGCGGTTACAGAAGATCAGCGCGTTCTCGACTTCCTCGCCTTGCAGCAGCGCGCGCAGCGCCGCGCCCTTTTCGCGCTCGCTCACCACCGAAATGGCCTGGATCACAAGCTCGGCGGGCGAGGCCGGCGGCGACACCGAAATTTCTTTCGGCGAGATCAGGAAGGCTTCGGCGAGGCGGCGGATTTCGCGCGGCATGGTGGCCGAGAACATCATGGTCTGGCGCAGCGGCGGCAGCAGCTTGACGATGCGCTCGACGTCGGGGATGAAGCCCATGTCGAGCATGCGGTCGGCTTCGTCGATCACCAGAATCTTCAGCCCGCTCATCAGGATGTTGCCGCGCTCGAACAGGTCGAGCAGGCGGCCCGGCGTGGCGATCAGCACATCGACGCCGCGCTCCAGCTTGCGCTTCTGGTCGTCCATCGACACGCCGCCGATCAGCAGCGCCATGGAGAGCTTGTGATACTTGCCGTATTTCTCGAAGTTCTCGGAGATCTGGGTGGCCAATTCGCGCGTCGGCGTGAGGATCAGCGATCGCGGCATGCGCGCCCGCGCCCGGCCCGTCGACAATATCTCGATCATCGGCAAGGTGAAGCCCGCGGTCTTGCCGGTGCCAGTCTGCGCGCAGCCGAGAACGTCTCGACCTTGCAAGATTATCGGGATGGCCTGGACTTGTATCGGGGTGGGGATGGTGTAGCCGGCGTCGGCGACGGCATTCAGAATTTCGGGGCTGAGCCCCAATTCGTCAAAGGTCATTCAGTCCGTTTGCTTTCCGCCCGTTTAAACGAGCCGATCATAAAAGTTGGCCGAACATAGACGGGTTCGGCGAAATGTCAATGTTAACGGTTACTTGCCCGCATATGGGAATGCTGTGACGGCAATCAACCCGGCGTCATTCTAACCGAAAAATATTACGGATATATGAATCCGGCGGCCGGATTATTGAAGATCGCGCCGGATCGTGGCCTTGTGTCCCGGTCGGGCGATGCAAGGGAAACGCCGATGTCTGAGCGAACCCCGCTGGTGCTATGCCCCGGCCTGCTGTGCGACGAGGCCTTGTGGGCGCACCAGTTGGAACACCTGGCCGACGTGGCCGAGACGCGCGTGGCGGACTTCACCCACCATGACAGCATCCGCGCCATGGCCGAGGCCGTGCTATGCGGCGCGCCGCCGCGCTTCGCCCTTGCCGGGCTGTCGATGGGCGGGTATGTGGCCCAAGAGATCATGCGCCTGGCGCCCGAGCGCGTGCTGAAGCTCGCCCTGCTCGACACCTCGGCGCGCATCGACGGGGATGACTACCTGTCGCGCCGGCGCGGTCTTTTGGAGCTGGCGCGCAAGGGCAAGTTCAAGGGCGTCACGCCGGCGCTGCTGCCGATGCTGATCCACCCCAGCCGCCTCGACGACCGCGTGCTCATCGAAGCCATTACCGCCATGGCCGCGCGCGTCGGCCAGCCGGCGTTCATTTCCCAACAGACCGCCATCATCGGCCGCATCGACGGCCGCGCCGACCTCGCCAACATCGCCTGCCCGACCCTGGTGCTGTGCGGCCGCGAGGACTCGCTCACCCCCCTCGACGGCCACGTGGAGATGGCCGAAGCGATTCCGGGCGCCGACCTCATCGTGCTCGAGGCCTGCGGCCACCTCTCGACCATGGAACGCCCCGACGCGGTGACGGCGGCGCTGAGGGCGTGGTTGGCCGGGTGAGGCACTAGCCCGCCGCCACACTCATCCGTCGTCACCGGGCTTCGACCCGGTGATCCATGAACACGGACCGCGGTTCGTGTTCACGGATTCGCGCCTCGAGCCCGCGAATGACAAAGAATTTGATATGGGAAAACGTTAGTGAACTAAGAAATAGCCGCGCCCTCACACATCCAAATCCTCGACGAACTGGGCGTGTTGCTGGATGAAGGCCAGGCGAGTCTCCGGATTGCGGCCCATCAGGGCCTCGATGCGCTTATCAACGCTCTCGGCCTCGCCTTCGGCGATTTCGACGCGGAGCAGGGTGCGCGTGGCGGGGTCCATGGTGGTGGTCTTGAGTTGCGCTGGCGGCATTTCGCCGAGGCCCTTGAAGCGGCTGATCTCGACCTTGGCCTTGCCCGTGAATTCGCTTTTCAGCAATTCCTCGCGGTGGGCGTCGTCGCGGGCATAAAGCGTCTTGGCGCCCTGGACGAGGCGGTATAGCGGCGGCTGGGCGAGGTAGAGGTGGCCGGCGTGGATCAGCTCGGGCATCTGGCGCTGGAAGAAGGTCATCAGAAGCGCCGCGATATGGGCGCCGTCCACGTCGGCGTCGGTCATGATGATGACGCGCTCGTAGCGCAGGTCGGCCTGCCGGTACGCCGCGCCCGCGCCACAGCCGAGCGCCTGGATCAGGTCCGAGAGTTCCTTGTTGGCGCGCATCTTTTCCGCGCTCGCCGTGGCGACGTTGAGAATCTTGCCGCGTAGCGCGAGCACGGCCTGGGTGTCGCGGCGGCGCGCCTGCTTGGCCGAGCCGCCCGCCGAGTCGCCCTCGACCAGGAAAACCTCGGTGCCCTCGGCCTCGGCGCGGGTGCAGTCGGCGAGCTTGCCGGGCAGACGCAGCCTGCGTGTCGCCGACTTGCGCGAGACTTCCCGTTCCCGGCGCCGGCGCAAGCGGTCCTCGACCCGCTCGAGCACGCGCTCCAGAAGCGCTTCCGCCGCGACCGGGTCCTGGGTCAGCCAATGCTCGAAATGGTCCTTCAGCGAGGTCTCGATGAGGCGCTGCGCCTCGGGCGAAGACATCCGGTCCTTGGTCTGGCCTTGGAATTGCGGATCGCGGATGAACACCGACAGCAGCCCGATGGCGCCGACCAGAATGTCGTCCGCCGTGATCTGGCTGGCGCGCTTGTTCTTGGACAGGGCGCCGTAGGCCTTGAGCCCGCGCGCGAGCGCGGTGCGCAGCCCGCTTTCGTGGCTGCCGCCATTGGGCGTCGGCACCGTGTTGCAATAGGAATTGAGGAACACCTCGCCATGGTCCTCGGGCCAGGCCAGCGCCCATTCGACACGGCCCGCCTCGCCGTTGAGCTTGGCCTCGCCGGTAAATGGTGTTGGCGTCACCGTGTCGCGGTCCGCCAGCGCGGCGGCGAGGAAATCCTTGAGCCCGCCCGGGAAACGCAGGCTCGCCTTGGCCGGCGTGGCGTCGCCGGCTCCGATCAGCGCCGGGTCGCAGCGCCAGCGGATTTCGACCCCGCGGAACAGGTATGCCTTGGAGCGCGCCATGCGATAGGCGGTGGCGGGACGGTAGGCGGCCGCGCCGAAGATGTCCGGGTCGGGATGGCAGGTAACGGTGGTGCCGCGCCTATTGTGAACGGGGCCGACTTCCTCGAGCTTGCCGACCGGCTCGCCGCGCGCGAAGGCCTGGCGCCACAGGACCTTGTCGCGCGCCACTTCCACCACCAGGCGGTCGGACAGGGCGTTGACCACGGACAAGCCGACGCCGTGTAGCCCGCCCGACGTCTGGTAGACCTTGCCGGAAAACTTGCCGCCGGAATGCAGCGTGGTCAGGATCACTTCCAACGCCGACTTGTTCTTGAACTTGGGATGCGGGTCCACGGGAATCCCGCGCCCGTTGTCGCGCACGGTCACGGCGCCGTCCGCGGTCAACTCAAGGTCGATGAAGCTGGCGTGCCCGGCCACCGCCTCGTCCATGGCGTTGTCGAGGAGTTCCGCCACCAGATGATGAAGCGCGCGTTCGTCGGTGCCGCCGATATACATGGCCGGGCGCCGGCGCACCGGCTCCAGGCCTTCCAGCACTTCGATATCCTTGGCGGTGTAGTCTTCCTTGGTGGGCTTCGCGTGTTGGAAAAGGTCTGTCATGGAGCGTTTCAGGGACAGGGAAGGGGCTCAGTATAAGAAGACCAACCGGCGGTCGGCAAGCGTGATATGGTAGCGCGCCATCGTTTGGCAACGATATATTGTGTAAATTCACCCAAACGTCGCGTCCCCGCACAGGAGCCCGCATGCCCGACCGCCAACCCCACCACCCCGACGAGCCGGCCGTGCGCACCGTCGCCATGCCCGCCGACACCAATGCCAGCGGCGATATTTTCGGCGGCTGGGTGCTGTCGCAAATGGACATCGCCGGCGGCATCATCGCGTCCAAGCGCGCCAAGGGCCGCGTGGCGACAGTAGCGTTGGAGGCCATGACCTTCCACAAGCCGATCAAGGTGGGCGATATCGTAAGCTGCTACGGCGAGGTGACACGGGTCGGCACCACCTCGGTCGCGGTCAAGGTGGTCACGGAAGTCGAGCGCCGGGTGTCCGGCGAATCCATCTTGGTCACCGAGGGCACGTTGACCTATGTCGCCCTCGACGACGACGGCCGTCCGCGCCCGGTGGAGGCCGGTTGACCGGCATCAAACCCGCTTGTCGCGTCCCCACGGCACCAGAAAGCGTTCTGCGAGATGGCGCAGCGCGTCGTCGCCGCTATCGAGACAGACCCGGCGCAAGTCGCGGATCAGGTCGCCGGCGGCGGTCTCGTTCCACAACCAGTCCGACACCGCCGTGGGCGAGGCGTGGCCCGGCTTGGCGGTCGCCGCGTCCAGGTAGAACGCCTTGAGGTCCTCGGTGGCGTGCTTGAGCGCCTCCGCCCGGTCGAGGTCGGGCCAGGGGCTCGGCGTCGCGGGATCGTCGCGCAGGGCGAGCAGAAACCGCGCCACGTCGGCGATCGGCGCGCCGGTGGCGCCGCGCCCATTGTTGGCCAGGTCGTGCCATGGCGCCAGCGCCGCGATCTCCCTCGTTAACGCCGCCGAGCGGTCGCCGGCCTCGCCGGGCGGCGGGGCGAGGTTGACCGGGCAGGACCAGCCTTCCATGTCCCCGGCCTCGGGCGCGTCGTCGGGAAAGTCGGCCAGCACCGGCCCGGCCTCGGCGTCGAGCAGGGCGAGCAGGGCGCGCAGCACGCGGGTCTGAAAGTCGGGCTCGTCAGGGGCGCCGAGTGGGCGGCCAAGCTCGAACGGCACCCACAGCGCGCGCGGTGGGCGAATCTTCTCGGTGTGGACGCGGATCAGGCTGATCTGCGCGGTCGCCAGTCCCTCCCGTTCCAGATAATGTCCCAGCCCGCCCACGGCGCGCGTGCAGAACGGTCAAACGGGAAACAGCAGAACCGTGTCGACGCCGTCCGCCTTGAACAGAGCGGCCATTTCGCGCGCCGCCGGCGCCAGCTTTTCCGGCGCCGTGAAGCCCATCACCGAATAGTGGTAATCCGCCACCGAGCCGATCTCGCCGGCCTCCGCCCGTTCCCGCAGCCGGTCGATGGGGAACACGACGTTCATGTCCTGCTGAAAGCCGGCGCGGTCGAAATTGGACGAGACATGGCTCATCGCCAGATCACCAGCCGCGACATCGCCGGGGATCACGCGGTAGTCGGTGGCTTCCAAATCGAACGCGGCATCCCCGCGCCGCGCCAGCCCGGCGGTGGAAATCATCGCCACCCGGCGCTGGGCGGCGGGCTTGGGCACCACCCAGGGCGTGTCGTCGAATGTCGGGCAAGCCAGTCCGGCAAGCCGCGTCCGCCCCGGTTCGGGAACGTCGTCCAGTCGCATGGCAATCTCCTACAGGTCCGCGCCCACTCTAGATCGTGACCTCGTAAAGAAACAAGAGTCGGGCCGACGACGGAGCGCTAATGCCGGCTTTAGAATAAACGACTCGTCAATTAAGTATTGTGTCCCCAAAACTCCCAGGGCGCTTCCCCGGTCTTGGCTCGGGACTCGGCCAGCGCGCCCCATAGGCCCGGTAATCGTCCTTGCCGAAGAAGGTCCGCTGCCGCCAGCTGCCCCGCTGGGTAATGTGATGGGGCGGCCCCGGCGCCACAACCCGCGCCAATCTCACCATTACGGGAGTGTGCCGGGAGGAGAGGAATCATCAATTAAATATTGTGGGGTTTTGGGGACACGGGGTTTTGGGGACAGGGGTTTTGGGGACACAATACTTAATTATTATTCTTTCGCCTCTTTCCTTGCCCCCGGCACCACGACCCGCGCCAGTCCCGTCATGGCGGAGACACGCCAGGGGGAAGGGGACTCGTCAATTAAGTATTGTGTCCCCATAACTACCAGAGTTGGATCAGCGGCGAAGCGCCAATGTCGGGTTAGAACGAACGACTCGTCAATTAAGTATTGTGTCCCCATAACCTGCGTCCCCATAACCTGTGTCCCCATAACCTGTCCGCCTTTTTTTACCGCCGACAAAAGGCCAGTAATGGAAATTTCCAAAGCTCTATGATAAAATTGTTTTATGAAAGATACGAAGACCACTGACGTTTCCCATATCAAGTTCACCTCGACGGCGTTCCCTACCGACGAGGACATGAAGCTGTGGAACAGCCTTACCCCCGGGCAGCGGGAAGCCGTCATTATCGAAGCCGAAGAGAAGGGGTTTCAAAGCGGAATTGCGCCGGATGAATCGGCCGAGGAACGCTTGGCTCGCGTTCGAGCCAAAGCGGTTCATGGACTATAGACTTTCCCGCCAGGCATCGGCACGAATAGACGAAATCATCCGCTACACGGATGAGAATTTTGGACCTCTACAGACCCTGGAATATATTGACGGGCTGTACTACAGCTTCGACCTTTTGACCGACAATCCGCGACTCGGCCGGAACTGGCGGGACGGCAAGCGCCGCTATATCTACCGGTCTCACGTCGTTTATTACCGCATCATGGATGATCACCTGTTCATCACCGAAATTCGGCACGGCCGCCAACATGCTCCCGATGAATGACGCTGTTTGTTAATGCGGTGACGTTTGGTCGGGCCGAGGGCAGGTTTACCTCTACGAGCGGATAACGCCACTCGCGATCTCTTTTACGAATCCATGACCTAATCCACCATCTCCGCGGCGGGGAGGGCGAGGGTGGCTTTTAGGCCGCCGGCGGGGGCGGCGTCCAGTTTCAGCGCGCCGCCGTAGAGGGCGGCGATGTCGTGGACGATGGGCAGGCCGAGGCCGCTGCCAACCGTGGTTTCGTCGAGACGGCCGCCGCGGGTCAGGGCCTCGGCGCGTTGCTCGGCGGCGAGGCCGGGGCCGTCGTCGGCGATCGTGATCTCGATGCGCCGACCGGTCCGGCGCGCCTCGACATGAACCGTCGACTCCGCCCATTTGCACGCGTTGTCCATCAGGTTGCCGAGCATTTCCTCCAGGTCCTGGCGGTCGCCGCGAAAGACGGGCGCGTCGTCGCAGGCGACCTCGATGGCCAGGTTCCGCTCGACGTGGATGCGCAGCAGGGTGCGGCGCAGGTCGTCGATCACGGCGGCCACCGGCGCGCGGGCGCCGAGCACGGTGCCGGACGCGGCGGCGCGGGCGCGGGCCAGGTAGTGGTCGACCCAGCGGCGCATGACCACGACCTGGCGGCGCACGGTGTCGCCGAGCCGGCCCTCGGCGCGCGCCGCTTCGTTGTTGAGCAGGCTCAGCGGCGTCTTCAGCGCGTGCGCCAGGTTGCCGACATGGGTGCGGGCGCGTTCGACCACTTCGGCGTTCTGGCTCAGCAGCGCGTTCAATTCCCCGGCCAGCGGGTTGATCTCGGCCGGGTAGGTTTCGTCCAGGCGCTCGCGCCGCCCGGCGCGGATATCGGCCAGGGCGGCGCGCATGCGGTGTAGCGGGCGCAAGCCGAAGCGGACCTGGATCAGCACCGCGCCGAACAGACCGAGGCCAAGAATTCCCAGCGACCAGCCCAAGGTGACGTTGAACGGCGCCACCTCCGCCTCCAACTCGGCCAGATCGGCGGCGACCGCCACGACGAACGGTGTTTCCATGCCGGGCAGGGTGATACGGCGCTGCATCACCCGCAGATGTTCGCCGTTCGGGCCGGCCGCCGGATAGCGGCGCGCGCCGTCTTCGCTGGCCACGCTGGCCTCGCGCGGCGCCAGTCTGAGGGTTTCGTCCCACAGGGACCGCGACCGGAGAGGGGCATCGTACGCGCCGTCGATTTGCCAGTACCAGCCCGAAAGGGGTTGGTCGAAACGGGCCTCGCCGGGCGGGCGCATGAGGAACAACCGGCCGTTAACGTCGAGTTCCGCCGCCGCGATCAGCGATTCCAGCAGGACTTGCAGCCGGGCGTCGAAATTGCGCTCGACATAGTCGTCGAACAGGCCGGCGAGGACGAAGCCGCTGACCGTGAGCGCGACCGATATCCACAGCACCGCGCCAACGATCAGGCGGCGCGCGATGGATCTAGTCGCCCTCATCGCCCGCCGTCATGACATAGCCCAGGCCGCGCTTCGTTCGGATCACGTCGACGCCAAGCTTGCGCCGAAGCCGGCCGACGAACACCTCGATGGTGTTCGAATCACGGTCGAAGTCCTGGGCGTAGATGTGCTCGGTCAATTCCGTGCGCGAGACGATCTTGCCCTGGTGGTGGATCAGGTAGGACAGCAGCTTGAACTCATGCGCCGTGAGCTTGACCGTGGCGCCGTTCACGGTGACCCGAGCCGCGCCGGGGTCGAGCGAAACCGGACCGCAAGTGAGTTCCGCCGAGGCGTGGCCGGCGGCGCGGCGCATCAGCGCGCGCAGGCGAGCCAGGATTTCCTCCATCTGGAACGGCTTGGTGACGTAGTCGTCGGCGCCGGAATCGAACCCGGTGACTTTTTCGCTCCACCGTTCGCGCGCCGTGAGGATCAGCACGGGCATGTCGCGCCCGTCGTCGCGCCAGCGCCGCAGAACCGAAATGCCGTCGAGCTTGGGCAGGCCGAGATCGAGCACCACCACGTCGTAGGGTTCGGTGTCGCCCAGGAAGTGGCCTTCCTCGCCGTCATGGGCGACGTCCACGGCGTAACCGGCCTCGCCCAGCGCCTCGGCGAGCTGCGCCGCCAGTTGCGGTTCGTCCTCGACCACCAGCGCGCGCATCAGCCGCCGTCCGCGCCGATGACCCGCGCCGTGCGGGCATCGACCAAGATGATCCGCACGCGCCCGCGCCGGCCCAGCAGCTTGATCCGGTAGATCGCGTCCACCAGCCGCACGTCGATCACGCGCCCACGGAACCGGCGCTTGACCTTGGCGAGGACCTCGCGCAAGGGCCGGAATTCCCCCGATTCGACCGCTTCACGCACGCTGTCCTGGCCGCCCTGCGCCGACACCGGCCGCGGTTGGGACAGAATCATCAGGCAGGCCAGGGCCAAGGCAAGCAGTCGCATGGGCGCAAACCTAGGCAATCGAAGATGAACGCCGGATGAACGAGGCGTTCAGGGTCGGTTCAGCGGCGCCTCGCCACACTACCCCCATCACTGACCCATTCGACGAGGAGACACAAGTCATGAAACGGATCTGGATCGCCGCCGCGGCCGTGGCCGCCCTCGTGACCCTAAGCGTCCCGGCGATGGCGAACGATAATCAATATGATCACAATCGGCGCGCGGGCGTTCTGAGTGGCGTGCTGAGTCTCTATTTCGGTCCCCGCAACGTGGCGCCGAGATATACCCACCGACACGGTCCCCATCAGAGCGCCCATCACCATCCGCCCGGGCATTACAACCACCACAAGGCGCGGCCCAGCCGCCACGGCCAACGTCATGCCGCGATTCAGAAACACAGGCGGCACGGCGGCGCGCGCTGCTACGACCGCGGCCATTACACCTGGTGCGACGAAACCTACAACCGGGGCCACGGCCGTGGGGGTCATGACGGCGGTGGCCGCCGGCACAGCCGCTAAGGGCCATGGCGCGATACGATTCTCATCCACCTGAAGGGGAGCCAGATAATGTCCAAATACTCAGCAATTCTCGCCAGCCTTGCCTTGTCCACCGTCCTGATCGGCTGTTCGGCCAACTACGGGCCGAAGGAAACCGGCGGCACCCTTGTCGGCGCCGGTCTCGGTGCCCTGGCCGGCTCGCAAATCGGTAGCGGCACCGGCCAATTGGTCGCCGTCGGCCTCGGCACCCTCGCCGGCGCCCTGCTTGGCAACGAGGTCGGCCGCTCGCTGGACCGCGCCGACCGGCTCCACGCCGGCCAGACCGCCCAGACCGGGCTCGAGTCGGCGCCTTCGGGCCATACGGTCGCCTGGCGCAACCCGGACAGCGGCCATTCGGGAACCTTCACGCCGACCAGTACCTATGAATCGCCGAGCGGACAATATTGCCGCGAATTCCAGCAGACCGTGTCGGTGGGCGGGCACATGGAACGCGCCTACGGCACCGCCTGCCGCCGTCCCGACGGCTCATGGGAAATCACCAGCTGAGCGTTCAAACCGCAACAAGGAACTTCTCTTATGTTCTTAAAAGAAGCCCTTAAGATAATGAATTTAAATCGCGTTCTTTGTCTTCTGGTGGTCCTTGTCGCGGCGGCGGCTGCGCCCGCCTTGGCCTCGGACGACCCGCCGCCCGAACCGGAGTGGCGCGAGCACGCCACGGAGCGTCCGTTGTTCGATCCCGGTTTCTCGGTGTGCGACCTCGGGTCCAAGGAACGCGAACTGTTGGGCGGGGCGGTCGGCGGCATTATCGGCGGCATCCTCGGCGCGCAAATGGGCGAGGGCGATGGCCAGCTCGCGGCCACCGCCGTGGGGACGCTGCTGGGCGCGGCGTTGGGCGTTCACCTGCTCGGCGACGGCGGCGCCATGGGCAAGTATTGCACCGCCGAGACCCTGGACCGCGCGCCCGACGGTCAGACGGTGACGTGGCGCAACCCGATTTCGAACGCCTATTACGCCGTGACGCCGATCCGCACCACGGCGGCGAACGGGCGCGCCTGCCGCGACTATATCACCACGGTGATCCTGGATGGACGCACCGAACAAACCCATGGCACCGCATGCCGCCGGCCGGACGGCTCCTGGGTGACCGGCTCCTAGACCCCTGATCGCAGTCCCCTCCCCGGTCAGGGCGGTCACGCGCCCTCCCACTGTGATATCCTCCGGTGGGAGGTGCGCGTGATCAGATTCTTTGCCATTGCGGTACTGCTGTTTGCCAACGGCGCGGGTGCCATGGCGGGCCAGGAAACCGCTTTCGTCGGCGCCACGGTCATTATTCGCGCGGATGCGCCGCCCATCGCCAACGCCACGATTTTGATCGAGGACGGCCGGATCGCCGCCGTTGGCCACGCGAGCGAGATACCCCTGCGTTCGGACACGATGGTGCTGGATATGACGGGGAAATGGATCATTCCGGGCCTGATCGACGCCCATGTCCATTTCTTCCAGTCCGGCGGCCTGTACACCCGCCCCGACGTGATCGACTTGCGCGCGGTGCGCCCGTATGCGGTTGAGCTCGCGCGAATCCGTGCCCGTTTGCCCCAAACCTTCGCGCGTTACCTGGCCAGCGGCGTGACCGGCGTCGTCGATGTCGGCGGGCCGTTCTGGAACTTCGAGGTCAGGGACCTGGCGCGGCGCGCGGCCGTGGCGCCCCGTGTCGCGGTGGCGGGTCCGTTGCTCGCCACCATCGCGCCCAAGCAACTCGCGAGCGACGATCCGGCGATCGTGCGGATCGACTCGCCCGACGCGGCGCGCGCCGAGGTCCGCCGCCAGGCCGCGCGAAAGCCAGACCTGGTCAAGATCTGGTTCATTCGGACGCGCGACGAAAATCTCATCGCCGAACTGGCCTGGATCCGCGCCGCCATTGTCGAGGCACACGCGCTGGGTCTCCGCGTCGCCGTCCACGCGACGGAACTGGAGACCGCGCGCCTCGCCGTCGAGGCCGGCGCCGACGTGCTGGTGCACAGCATCGAAAGCGCGCCGGTGGACGACGCCTTCCTGGCGCTGCTGCGCGCTCGCGGCGTCATCTACATCACCACGTTGGGCGTGTACGAGGGCTACTGGGAAGTGCTCGGCCAGCACGTGCGGCTGACCGATATCGACGCCCGCGTCGGCGACCCGGACGTGATCGCGAGTTTCGCGGAACTGGCCGATTTGCCCGACGACGTCAAGCCGGCCTGGCTGAAACCGCGCCCGCCGCCGCCGATCAGCCGGATCGTGCTCGACAATCTCAAGCGCGTTCAGGCCGCGGGCGTCGTGGTCGCCGCCGGCACCGACGCCGGCAATATCGGCACCTTGCACGGCCCCGCCCTGCACCGCGAATTCGAACTGATGGCCGAGGCCGGCCTGACGCCCGCCCAGATTCTCGCCGCCACCACCACCGGCGCGGCGCGCGCCATGGGCCGGGACGACATTGGAGCCATCGAGCCGGGCATGCGCGCTGACATGGTGATTCTCGACGCCGATCCCCTGGCCGACATGCGCAACGCGCGGCGCATCCACCGGGTGATCAAGGACGGCGTGATTTACGACCCGGCGGCGATCCTGGCCGACTTGCGCCGATAGCGGATCAGCCGCGCGACGCCCACTCGGTGACGACGCCGACAAACCGGTCGGTCAGCAGGGTGAGGTCGGCCTCGGAAATCACGA
>SMVA01026417.1_pt1 | contig 13240 bp, 11 predicted proteins | sample 2456451 | NCBI WGS metagenome assembly SMVA01 (sample SAMN11095933, study PRJNA526329) | marine sediment metagenome | biome: Marine sediment; feature: Surficial sediment; material: Deep marine sediment; isolation source: Hadal surficial sediment | place: Pacific Ocean | collected 2014-05 | depth...
GCGCCGTGCTCTCCTGGCTCGCGCTCGCCTACGCGAAGCTGGGCGACGCCCGCGCCCGCGACCTCTGCGCGGAGGCGGTATCGCCCGAGCGCGCCCGGGCCGACTGGAACCCGGCCGAGGTCTGGCTCAACCGCGCCCGCGCGCTGCGAGAACTCGACGCAAAGAGCGACGCGGCCGAGATCGAGGCCGCCCTGGCCGAGCACCGGCAGCAGCTCGACTTCGAGCCGGCGGACCTGGGACCGCTTCTGGGCGGTCCGCCGGACGCCGGGTCGATCGGTGGGGCCTTGGCCTGCAACCTGTCCGGACCGCGGCGAATCAAGGCGGGCGCCGCCCGGGACCACTTTCTGGGCCTCTCGGCCGTCTCGGGCCGGGGCGAGGTGTTCAAGACCGGTGGGCGGGTGGTCAAGAACGTCACCGGTTACGATCTCTGCAAGCTGCTGGCCGGCTCCCACGGCACCCTGGCGGTCATGACCGAGGTCACGGTCAAGGTGATGCCGGGCCCGGAGAAGACCCGCACGGTGCTGCTCTACGGCCTGGACGACCGGACCGCGCTCAAGGCCATGACCCTGGCCCTGCAGTCGTCCCATGAGGTCTCCGGCGCGGCCCACCTGCCGGATGGCCCGGCGGCCACCTCCCAAGTCTCTTACGTGGCCGAGCCCGGCCGGGCGGTGACCGCGATCCGGGTCGAGGGCCCCGGACCGTCCGTGGAATACCGCTGCGCCGCCCTGCGCCGGGAGCTGGGCGCCCTGGGCCAGAGCGAGGAGCTGCACGGCCGCAATTCCGCGGCGCTGTGGCGCGAGCTGCGCGACGTGACGCCCTTCGTGGGGGATCCGGAGCGGCCGGTGTGGCGCCTCTCGGTGCCGCCCCAGGACGGCCCCGCAATGGCCGACGCCCTGGCGGACGGCCAGGACAGCCAGTATTTCTTCGACTGGGGCGGCGGCCTGGTTTGGCTGTGCCCGTCCCGGTGGACCGAGGGCGCGCCGGATGAGGTGCGCGCCGCGGTGGCGTCTTGCGGCGGCCACGCGACCCTGATCCGGGCCGGCCGGGACGTGCGCGCCAGCGTGCCGGTGTTCCAGCCCCAGGACCCGGCGCTCTTCGCGCTCACCCGGCGGGTCAAGGAGAGCTTCGATCCGCGCCGGATCCTCAACCCGGGCCGCATGTACGCGGGCGTGTGAGCCATGCAGACCGATTTCACCCTGGCCCAGCTGGCCGATCCCGATATTGCCGAGGCCAACCAGATCCTGCGGACCTGCGTGCACTGCGGCTTCTGCACCGCGACCTGCCCCACCTACGTGCTGCTGGGCGACGAGCTGGATAGCCCGCGCGGGCGGATCTACCTGATCAAGGACATGCTGGAGAACGACCGGCCGGCCAGCGCTCAAGTGGTCAAGCACATCGACCGCTGCCTGTCCTGCCTATCGTGCATGACCACCTGCCCCTCGGGCGTGCACTACATGCACTTGGTCGACCACGCCCGCCGGCACATCGAGGAGACCTTCAAAAGGCCGCTCTCGGACCGCCTGCTCCGGCGCCTGCTGGCCTGGGTGCTGCCCAGCCCCTGGCGCTTTCGCCTGTCGCTCGCCGGAGCGGTCCTGGCACGGGCCGGCTGGAGGGTGATGACCGGGCTCGTTTGGCTCCTCAAAGTGCCCTACGCCCTGCTCCGTTCGGCGGACCTGGTCGGGCGCTGGCCGGGGGCCGGGAACGCTTGGGTTCGATCCAGCCTGCTCGGCCGCCTCGGTGCCATGCTGGCCCTGGCGCCCAGCCAGGCCCGGCCGCCCAGTCCCGTGGACCGGCCCCAGGTGTTCCCGGCCGAGGGCCAGCGCCGGGCCCGGGTCGCGCTCATGACCGGCTGCGCCCAGCAGGTGCTGGCGCCGGAAATCAACGAGGCGACGGTGCGGCTCCTGACCCGTCACGGGGTCGAGGTGGTGGTCGCTAAGGGGGCCGGCTGCTGCGGCGCGCTGACCCACCACATGGGCCAGGCGGCCCCGTCGCTGGCCGCCGCCAAGGCCAACGTAGGGGCCTGGACCCGGGAGCTGGAGGGCGACGGCCTGGACGCTGTGGTGATCAACGCGTCGGGCTGCGGCACCACGGTCAAGGACTACGGCTTCATGCTGCGCCAGGACCCGGACTGGGCCGAGAAGGCGGCACGGATCTCGGCGTTGACCCGGGACGTGAGCGAGCTCATGGACGGCCTGGGTCTCATGGCGGCCACCCGCCAGACCGGCCAGGTCGTCGCCTACCACGCCGCCTGCTCCCTGCAGCACGGCCAGAAGGTGACCGCCGCGCCCAAGGCGCTGCTGGCCGCGGCAGGCTTCGACCCGCGAGAGATCCCCGAAGGCCATCTCTGCTGCGGTTCGGCCGGCACCTACAACATCCTGCAACCGGCCATCGCCGCGCGCCTGCGCGACCGCAAGGTCGCCAACATCGAAAGCGTCCACCCCCAGGTGATCGCCACCGGCAACATCGGGTGTCTCACCCAGATCGCCGGCGCCACGGAGATCCCGGTGGTCCACACCGTGGAGCTGCTCGACTGGGCCACCGGCGGGCCCTTGCCGGTCGCCCTGGAAGGCCGGGCGTCCCCCTCGCCGTTCAGCTCTCCGCCAGGCCCCTGAGCGCCTGGCGCTGGGTCTCCACGGACCGGTCCCAGACCGCTTGCTTCCACGGGTCGTCGTCGCCGTAGAAGGCATCGCGCATCTGCCGCTTGATCGCCTGGCCCTGGGCCGAGCCCGGGTCGCCGTGAACGTGGAGCCAGTTGTCGGCCCGCAGCGCCAGGCGCACCTGGCGCGACGGGATCGTGCCGAACTCCAGGGCCACGGCGGTGAGCGCGGCCCCGGGCAGGGCTTGGGCCATGCCGATCCCATTGTGGCCGTGGATCTCGCAGGACAGGGAGTCGCCCAAGGCCGGGCAGGTGACGTCGTCCTGGTACCAGGCCCGAGCCCGCTCCAGGGCCGGCGAATCGGGGGTGTGGGGGCAGATCCGCTCGCCGTGGCCCCGAGGGCCCAGGCCGGTGTGGTAGTCCACCACCGCCACGTGGCGCGCGCTGGCCAGGTGCTGCGCAAAAATCTGGCGCAGCAGTCGGTTCGACCAGACCGGACGGTCGCCGCCGTAGAAAATCCCTTGAGGGTCCACGTACTGGCCGCCGGAGTGGGCCACCTGGAAGGCGCGGGGTCCATGTTCTTCGGTGTAGGCATCGAGCACCTTCTGGGTCTCGGCCACCACCCGGTCGTTCCAGTCCCGGGGGCAGATCGCCTCGCGCAGGGCCAGGTAGCCCGGGTTCTCCGGATAGGGCTTGGTGTGGTCGACGAAGTTGCGGTTGAGGTCCACGTTGTCTTCGTTGGCCCGGTGCAGACAGGCGAAGCCGTAGGGGTTGATCCCGTGGATCTGCAGCAGCCCCAGGCCGGGCGGCAGCTCCTCGGCGAGCCCGCTCTCCAGCCAGCCGCTCTGGACCCCCGAGCCGCAGAAGCCCTCGACCCCGTGGGTCGCGGAGAGGGTGACCAGCACCCGCTCCGCCCCGGCCGGGCCGTGCCAGGCCACGTCGCAGTGGAGCGCCTCACCGTCCGGGCCCGGAGCCGGACAGCGGTGGGTCTCGACCCGGGCGCCGGCGTCCCGGCAGGCCGAGAGGAAACGGGCACGCGCGTCGTGATAGTCCGCCGCGAAAAAGTCGGCCGGCGTCATCCGCGTTATTCCTCCAATACCCTCATCCAAAAGTGATCGCGTCGCGGGCCGATGGCCCTTGGCAAGGCGTCATTGCCGGTCATACTTAGAAGCGAGATGGCACCCAGAGCAACCGTATTGGCGTTGCTGGCCATGGTCATGGCCGGTCCGGCGGCGGCGGATCAGAACGATCCGCGCCTGGAGGCGCACTTTGCCCAGCTCCTGGCCGCGCCCGACGCCCAGAGTGCGCAACCGGCCGAGACGAGCATCTGGCAGATCTGGTTCGAGCACGAGGACGAGGCCGTGCGCATCCTCATGAGCGAGGGCGGCGCGGCCATGAACCGGGGCGATGCCCGCGGCGCCATGCGGAACTTCGACCAGGTGATCGCCATCGACCCCGGCTTCGCCGAGGGCTGGAACCGGCGCGCGACCCTCAACTACATGATCGGCGCCTACGACGCCTCCCTGGCCGACATCGAGAAGACCTTGGCCTTGGAGCCGCGCCACTTCGGCGCCCTCTCCGGCCGCGGCCTGGTGTACTCCCAGCTCGCGGAATGGGACTCCGCGCTCCAGTCCTTCGAGTCGGCGCTGGAGGTCCACCCGAGCATGCAGGGGGCCCGGATCAACGCCGAGGAAATCCGCCAGGACCTGAAGAACCGGGAGATTTGACCCCGGCGACCGCGCGCCGCGCGCTCGTGAATTGCCGATCGGGGTCTTGAGGGATCAGGTTCGGATCGCGACTTCGGCCTCGATCTCCACCGCGGCGCCGAAGGGCAGGCCGGCCAGGCCGACGGCGGAGCGGGCGTGACCGCCGCGCTCGGGGCCCCAGAGCTCGATGATCAGATCGGTGAAGCCGTTGATCACCAGGGGGTAGCGGTCGAAGGCCGGTCCGGAATTCACCATCCCGAAAGCCCGCAGCCAGAGGGAGACCCGGTCCAGGTCGCCCAGTTCCCGTTTCAAGCTGGCCAGCATCGCCAGCCCGGTCAGGCGCGCCGCACGGTAGCCCTCTTCCAGGGTCAACTCGGCGCCCACCTTGCCCAGGGGCGTGGCCAGGGAGCCGTCGGCGTTCAGGGCGACGTGCCCGGAGACGTAGGCTCGATCGCCATGGAGCCGGACCCAGGCAAAGGGCAGCACCACCCCGGCCGGAAGCTGGATCGGCTTCGGCAGGGTGAGGCCGAGCGCATCGAGTTTCGAGTCGATGTCCGACATCACTCGTCCTCGATCCAGGCGATGCGCAGCAGATTGGTGGTGCCGGGGGTGCCGAAGGGCACGCCGGCGGTGATCACGATCATCTGGCCCGGCTTGGCAAATCCTTCCTGGGCCGCGATGCGGCAGGCCTTGTCGACCATCTCGCGGGTGCTGTCCACGTCCTCGGTATACACGCAGTGGGCGCCCCACAGCACCGAAAGGCGCCGGGCGGTCTCTTGCTTGTTGGTGAGCACGACGATCGGCACGTCGGGCCGCTCCCGGGCCGAACGCATCGCGGTCGATCCGGTCATGGTGTAGTTGACGATGGCCGCGGCCCCGATGGTGTGGGCGACCTGGGCCGTGGCCGCGGAGATGGCGTCGGCGGCGGTGGCGTCCGGTGCCGGGTTGAGGGCATGGACGATGCGTCGGTAGGAGGGGTCGCTCTCGGTGCTGGCGATGATCCGGTCCATCATGGCGACCGCCTCGACCGGATAGTCGCCGGCCGCAGTCTCGGCCGAGAGCATGACCGCGTCGGCCCCGTCGTAGACCGCGGTCGCCACGTCCGAGGCCTCGGCGCGGGTCGGCGACGGACTGTTGATCATGGATTCCAGCATCTGGGTGGCGACCACCACTGGCTTGCCGGCCATCCGGCAGGCCCGAATGATCTCCTTCTGGCGCCCCGGCACCTCCTCCGGCGGCATCTCCACGCCCAGATCGCCGCGGGCCACCATGATGGCGTCGGACTGATCCACCAGTTCGGCCAGGCTCTGGACCGCCGCCGGCTTCTCGATCTTGGACATGATCGTGGCGCGCCCTTCGATCAGGCGCCGGGCCTCGACCAGATCTTCCGGCCGCTGCACGAAGGAGAGGCCGATCCACTCGACCCCCAGATCCAGGCCGTAGGCGAGGTCCTCCCGGTCCTTGTCGGTGAGCGGCGAGATCGGCAGCACCACGCCCGGCACGTTCACGCCCTTGCGGTCGGTCAGCGGGCCGCCGGTGATCACCAGGGTCTCCGCATAGTCGGGGCCGCAGGCCTTGACCTCCAGGCGCAGCTTGCCGTCGTCCAGGAGCAGCATGGTGCCCGGCTCCAGCGCGGCGAAGACCTCGGGATGGGGCAGGGGCGCGCGCACCCGGTCGCCGGCCGTGTCGGCCAGGTCGAGCCGGAAGGCGGCGCCGGCCTTGAGCTCGATGCCGCCGTCCCGGAAGGTGCCGACCCGGAGCTTCGGGCCTTGCAGGTCCAGGAGCACGCAGATCGGCCGTTTCACCTCGGCCTCCAGCGCCCGGATGATCCTCATGCGCTCCTTGTGGCCGTCATGGTCGCCGTGGCTGAAGTTCAGCCGAAAGACATCGGCGCCGGCCTCGTAGAGCGCGCGAATCGTCGCCGCGTCGGAACTACTCGGACCCAGGGTGGCGATGATCTTGGCTTTCCGTCGTCGTCTCATGGGATCAAGCTTAGCGGGCTTTGCCCAGATGACCAGCCGAAATCCGCCCGGGGGTCAATTGGGAGTACGGACCGAGCGTGGACCGCTCTGCCGTCTTCGCGGCCCTCACACCACCTGGAAGCCGTGGGCGTAGGGGTCGCGGTCGTCGATGAAGATGGTGTTGAAGCCGGTGATCCGGGCCCAGCCTTCGACCGAGGGCACGATGGCGTCGTGGTTGCCGACCTTGGCCTGGGCCTCGATGCGGCCCCGGAACAGGGAGCCGATGATGCTCTCGTGCACGAAGTCGTCGCCCACCTTGAGGTCGCCGCGCGCCGCCAGCTGGGCCATGCGCGCCGAGGTGCCGGTGCCGCAGGGGCTGCGGTCGATCGCCTTGTCGCCGTAGAACACGGCGTTGCGGGCCTGGGCCTCTTCGTGGCGCGGCCGGCCGGTCCACAGAATGTGGCTGACGCCGCGGATCGTCGGATCCTCCGGGTGGACCACCTGGAGCGCCTGGTTGAGCCGGTCCCTCAGTTGGGGCGACAGGCGCTGGATGTCGCCCGGCGTCAAGTCCTCCAGGTCCCGGTAGTTGGCCTGGGCCTCGACGATGGCGTAGAAGTTGCCGCCGTAGGCGATGTCGACCGTGAGGGGGCCCAGCTCCGGGCAGTCCACCTGAACACCTTCCTGGGCCAGGTAGGCCGCCACGTTGGTGATCCGCACCGCGTCCACGTGGCCGTCCCGGGAGCGGTAGCGCGCGTCGACCCTGCCCGCCGGCGTGTCCAGGCGCAGCAGTCCCGGCTGTTCCGGCTGCACCAGGCCCCGCTCCAGGGCGAAGGTGACCGTGCCGATGGTGCCGTGGCCGCACATGGGCAGGCAGCCGCTGGTCTCGATGAACAGCACGCCGATATCGCAATCTGCGCGGGTCGGCGGGTAGAGAATCGCGCCGGACATCATGTCGTGGCCGCGGGGCTCGAACATCAGACCGGTGCGGATCCAGTCGTAGCGGGCCAGGAAGTCCTGGCGCTTCTCGCTCATGGTCTCGCCTTGGAGCGGCGGTCCACCACCCGCCACCAGGCGCACCGGATTGCCGCAGGTGTGGCCGTCGATGCAGAAGAAAGTGTTGGGCTTCACGGTAAGCGGGTCACCAGTCATGGACCCATTAAGGCGCCGGGCGCCCGGCGGGTCAACGACTGCACCCAGGTCGGTGAACTCGGGAGGCCGTCGTATGGCTAGCCTATGTTAAAATTTGTCCACTGGTGCCGTTAGGAGGAGGATTTGGCGTTTTTCGCCATTTCGCGTCTGACGATCTGATCCTCGTTTCTGCGCTTGCGAAAGCCAAAGCGCACACGACCCTGGCTGGCCAGTGCCTGCCCCGCGACGCCGCCCGAGGCCCGGTCGAACATGGCGAAACAGATGCGCCAGATGATGCCCCAGACGATGACGGCGATGATACCCGGGAAAACGTCGCCCATGAACTCGACCAACCCGGCGGTGAGCTTCACCAGCCAGCCTAAGGCGAAAAATTCTCCAAGCCCAACCATGGTAATAACAAGAAAATCGCCTGGAAAAAGCAGCAGGTTGGCGAGCCAATTGTCGCGCTTTGTCTTGGCCTCAACCCGTTTGAGCGTATAGCTCTTGGTTGCCGTGGCGATCAGGGCGCAGTCCTGTCGGGCGAGTTGATAGGCGCTGGCCACGGTTGCGTCGTTGAATAGGCCGATGGGGTAGCGCTGGATCTTGGCCTTCAGCTTGAGCCAATTGCCGACGGGGCCTTCGGCGACGCAGGTCAGCCACTTATAGGCCAGAAGATCGTTGCCGGGCGTGCCCTCCCCATCGGCATACATGGTCCCCAGGCGATAGCGGGCCTCGGCATCTCCCTGGCGGGCGGCGATCGAGAACTCGCGGAACGCCGTTTGCAGGTCGCCTCGCTCATAGGCGGCGGCCCCGGCCGCCAAATCGGCTCGCGCCGGACTAGGACCTGCCAGTGTCAGAAGGCTCAGGGCCAGAATTACCGACGTCACCGCCAAGCCGGGCAGTAGAGATCGCCATCCATGCGCCAAAGTCATGGCGTTCGGAACTCCCTATCGGACGCACCAACTCCGGGCCTGCCGTTTCCGGCCCCAAAGTCTCAGGCAGACGCCGCCGCGCACATCGTTCTGCCGAGCCATGCTTCGCCGGAGCGAAGCCCCTTTGGTCGTCCATAACCATTCCCCAGAATGATCCTAGCACATTCAGACTAAAGATCCAGTGCAAAGTACATAGGCTCGATGCCGTAGTCGGTTTACAGGAATCAAGGGGCCACTGGTCAACAATTAGCGGCAAATCCACTCGGATTGACACAACCCTCTTCGACCGCCGGGTGGCGATGCTGGACGGCTGCCAAAGGTCGACAACGCAAGCGATAGAGCCGGCAAGCCAGCGCAAAACCGCCCCGGCGACCGAAGTCCCCGGGGCCAGTGGCAGCGAGCCGCCCGGCCGCGGCAACTGCCAAGCAACATATGTTCCGAAATTATAGATAATAGAATACCCCGACACGGAATCGCCCGGCCGAACCGTTTCAGATGTTGTCCGGGTTGGCATGAGAAAGTGCTCTAGCCGGGGTTTGCCGCCGCTCACAAGCTTGGGCATGATAGGCCCGAGCACACAAGACCCGATTCTACGAGAGTGGAATGAGAATCTGTGGGGAGAGAACCATGATCGACAATGCGCCCATTATTGCCGCGCTCGGCCGCCGCCTGCGGCTCGGCGTGGTGGGCGGCGGACCGGGCTCCTTCATCGGGGCGATCCACCGGAGCGCGGCGCGCCTGGACGACCGTTACCAGGTGGTTGCCGCGGTGCTGTCCTCGAACCCGGAGCGCTCGCTGGCCGCGGCCGGCCAGCTGGGCTTCGACCCGGCCCGGTCCTATGGTTCCCTGGACCAGATGCTTCAAGGCGAGGCGGCGCGGCCCGACGGCATCGACGTGCTGGCGGTCATGACGCCGAACGACAGCCACTACGCCGCGGCCCGGGCCGCGCTCGACGGCGGGCTCGACGTGATCTGCGACAAGCCGCTCACCAACACGCTGGATGACGCCCTCGACCTGGTGGCGCGGGTGCGGGCGAGCGGCCGGGTTTTCTGCGTGACCTACAACTACACCGGCTATCCCATGGTGCGCCAAGCCCGGGCCATGGTCGGCGCGGGCGAGCTGGGCGAGATCCGGGCGGTCCAGGTGGAATACGTCCAGGGCCATCTGGCCGAGCTCACGGCAGCGGAGACCGGCGCGGCCAGCAACTGGCGCATGAACACAGACCAGGCGGGCGAGTCCCTGATCCTGGGCGACATCGGCAGCCACGCCCACCATTTGGCCTGCTACGTGAGCGGCCTGGAACTGGCCCAGGTCTCGGCCGATGTGGGCGCGATGGTGCCGGGGCGCAAGGTGGACGACACCGCCGCGGCGCTGCTGCGCTTCGAGACCGGCGCGCGCGGGATCCTCTGGGTGACCCAGGCCGCGGCCGGTGCCGAGCACGGCCTGCGGTTTCGGCTGTTCGGCGCCAAGGGCAGCCTGGAATGGCACCAGGAGCACCCCAATCAGCTGCACTACGCGCCGCTCGGCCGGCCCCGACAGGTGTTCAGCCGGGGCGGCCCGGGCCTCCTGCCCCAGGCCCAGCGGGTCACCCGGGTGTCGATCGGCCACCCGGAAGGCTTCCATGAGGCCTTCGCCAACCTCTACGCCGACGCCGCCGAGGCCATCGCCGCGCGCCTGTCGGGCCGGACGGCCGACCCCCTGGCGCTGGATTTCCCCACCGTCGAGGACGGCGCCCGGGGCCTGAAGTTCATCGCCGCCACGGCCGAGTCAGGCCGGGCCGACGGCCGCTGGACAGACTGTCGTCTGCGTTTCGAGTGATACCAAGTCTCGCGGCCTTCGGTGGGGCCACTCCGTCCTCCGGAGGGCGTCGCGATGCTTGCCCGATGCTGGTGCATCGCCCTGCGCAGCGCTCCTACCCGGAGGGCGGAATGGCCCCATGAGATGGGCCTTTATCACCGAGATTTGGTATAAAGCGGGGCGTTGGGCTGGAGCGGCGCTGACCGGGCGTGGGTGTCGGGGGACGGTGGAACCGAACGCCGGAAAGTCGCCCTGTGACAGTGTTGGGGCAAAATTCGAGCTCCCGTTCCTTAGGTTTCGAGACCGGTGACCGGTGCCGTGTCTGATCGTCCAGTGGAAGCGGTCTAGATCCGCCCGAGTAATGGGCACGTAGTGGACCCGCAATTCATTGATTTGAATGTCAGTATGTGCTATGGAATTTGTTACTGGCAGGACCCTTGAACGTTCGTTTCCTTGGTCTACGAGCGCGACAGCCTGCGAGAGGGGGATGACCGAGCGGGGCCTAAGTGTGGAAATAATCGTGGATGTGGGATAAGTCACCGCATTCGGGCGACCAATCGGTAAAGTCCGTTATGGCGCCGTCATAGACGGGCCGATAGGATGTTTGGCCATGTGGGCCAAAAGGGTGCGGGCGCCTAGGGCGTCGGGTTGGGGAACAGGAGAAGACCATGTTCAATCGCAAATTCGCCCATAAATTCCTGGGCCGAAGGGGTAACCGCACCGTCTCGGTGAGACCACGGGGAATGAAGAGCATGACCAGGACAACAATCAACTCGATTCTCGCCGCACTGCTGATCGCAGCGACGGCCCCACTCGTCAACGCGGCGGAGACTCACAACCTGCGTCAGAATCCGCAAATGCTCGAGCAGGCCAGAGCCGCGAGCGGCGACGCCGCCGACCCTGGATTCCGGGCGGCGCTGGGGCTCTCCGGCGACGAGGGGCTCGACGTGCTTCGCACCTACCCCGACGGCCTGGGCGGCACGGTCACCCGTTACCGCCAGACCTACCGGGGCGTGCCGGTTTGGGGCGAGCAGATCGTGATCGGCCGTGACGCGTCAGGCCGGGTCCGGAGCCTGCACGGGCGCGTGGTGCAAGGCCTTGCGACCGGGCTCCAGCAGCTTCGTCCGTCGCTGAGCAGCGAGGATGCGCTGCAAGCGATGAAGGACCGGGTGTGGGCAGACTTCCCGGACACCGATGAGGTGGTCTTCAAAAATGAGCGGAGCGAGCTCGTCATCTACCTGGACGACGACACACCGCTGCTTAGTCAAGCGGTCTCGTTCTTCGCCGACGCCGTAGGGGCGGCAAGCCGACGCGACCGACTTTCATCGTCGACGCGCTGACCGGCGAGATCGTGTTCGAGTACGAGGGACTGACGTACAATGACTGCGTCAGCGACTGTCTGCATGAAACCAGCCTGTCTGGCAAGAGCAGGAAGTGGCAGTACTTCACATTTCCAGTCCCCGCAGACTCCAACGGTAAACTGATCGAGATCTCTATCTCGGGCGGCAGCGGGGACGCGGATCTGTATACCCGGATGGGGCCCCCCCACCCTCAGCAACTACGCATGCCGGCCATATCTTAACGGGAACGACGAGATGTGCTCGACGCAAGCGTCGGCGGGTGAAACCTGGTATATCGGCATTTATGCCTACCGCCGCTATAGCGGTGTCGACCTCCGGGCAGAGGTGAAGAGCCTCTCGCCCTTCTCCGGCACCGGGCCGGGCGGCAACCTCAAAACCGGAATGTACAATTACGGGACGGAATTCGACTATTTGGATGTGGTCAGCAGCGATGACGACACCACGTGCACCATGGACAATGCCAACGTCAAGACCGTCGACCTAAACCACGGCACCAGCGGCTCGACGGCGTTCGCGTACACCTGCCCAGAGAATCTTAAGAAAGAAATCAACGGTGCTTACAGCCCACTCAACGACGCGCACTACTTCGGTGGCGTGGTCTACGACATGTACAATGACTACCTCGGGGTACCGCCGCTCGATTTCCAGCTGACCATGCGCGTGCACTACAGCAACAACTACCAGAATGCCTTCTGGGACGGCTCGTCCATGACCTTTGGCGACGGCGGGAGCACATTCTATCCGCTCGTCAGCCTCGACGTCTCGGCCCACGAAGTGAGTCACGGCTTCACCGAACAGAACTCAAACCTGATCTACTCAGGTCAATCTGGGGGCATCAACGAATCGTTCTCCGACATCGCCGGCGAGGCGGCGGAGTTCTTCATGCGCGGCGAGAACGATTTCCTCGTTGGTGAGGAGATCTTCAAGAAAGAAGGGGAAGCCTTGCGTTACATGTGCAACCCGCCGCAGGACACTAGGTCCATCGATCACGTGGATGGCTATTACAACGGCTTGGATGTGCACTACTCGAGCGGTGTCTTCAATAGGGCGTTCTGCGTGCTCGCAGACGAGACAGCAGACTGGACTGTGCCAATGGCCTTTCAGGCCTTCGCCATGGCCAACCAGCTGTACTGGACACCAAGCACGAACTTCTTCGAGGGGGCTCAGGGGGTTGTCGACGCTGCTTCCTACCAGGGATTCAGTGTGTCAGGCGTGATTGGCGCGTTCGCAGTAGTCGGCATCAATAACCTCGTAGACCCCGACTTGCCGCCACCGGATGGCGTTGGATCGGTCACCGGCACGATCAAGAAAGGGAAAAACCCGCTGTTTAATGTCAGAGTCGAGATCGTCGATATTGTTGATCCGGTATATACCGAACCGGATGGCTCCTACACCCTATTCAACGTTCCTGCCGGCAGCACCAGCATCACCGCGACCTCAGAATTAGAGTGTAGCAAGACGCACAGCGTCGATGTCGTCGCGGACGATATAGTTACATTGAACATGCGCTTGAAGTGCTAAAGGCGGGGCTCGGGAGTCAAAATGACCAGCGCTCGATAGGGGCCATGAATATGATATTTTTCTAATGTTAACGCAATCATAGTTGGCAGCCAGTCATATATTAGATTTTTCTGAATGTCTGCTTATGGCTAGAAGCAGACCTCCAGTCGCCCGAAATCGACGTCTGCTATACCCCCAGGAACGGACATTTCCGTGGCCTCGGCTGACTTCCGTTGTTGACCCACAGCAGAAGTTTCAA
>SMVA01442983.1_pt1 | contig 13236 bp, 10 predicted proteins | sample 2456451 | NCBI WGS metagenome assembly SMVA01 (sample SAMN11095933, study PRJNA526329) | marine sediment metagenome | biome: Marine sediment; feature: Surficial sediment; material: Deep marine sediment; isolation source: Hadal surficial sediment | place: Pacific Ocean | collected 2014-05 | depth...
GCGGCCGCGCCGGAGAGTATATGACGCCGAAATCGAAGACCCCGAAAATTCTCAAATTCGTCGTCACCTATCTGGAGATGACGGCGCCGCCGACCCTGACGGTGATCATGCCGTCGAAGGTAAAACTGGCCCTGTTGCGGGCCGAACAGCCAACGGTGTCGTTCTACCGCTACCTTTACAACACGGTCGGCGAGCCGTGGCTGTGGTGGGAACGGCGCCAAATGTCCGACGAAAAATTACGGAAAATCCTCGATACCGAAGGGATCGAGCTCTACGTCCTTTACGTCAATGGCGTGCCGGCCGGCTTTGCCGAGCTGGATCGGCGCAAGCCACCGGATGTCGATCTTGTCTATTTCGGCTTGATACCGGATTTCATCGGCCGCGGATTGGGCCGCTACTTCCTCAACGCGATCATCAAATTGGCGTGGTCGTACAAGCCCCGTCGGCTGACCGTCAATACCTGCAATTTCGACCATCCGATGGCGTTAAGGGCCTATCAACGGGCCGGCTTCAACCCCATTGACCAAAGCCATATCGACGTCGACGACCCGCGCGATCGCGGCATCATCCCGGCCGACATCAGCCACGCCAACGATTAGGCGGCCCGCCGCCGGCGGGTCAGTGCGACAGGATCTGGCTGAGGAACAGCTTGGTGCGGTCGTTCTGCGGGTTGTGGAAGAACTCCTCGGGCTCGTTCTCTTCGATGATTTCGCCGACATCCATGAAGATCACGCGGTTGGCGACCTTGCGCGCGAAGCCCATTTCATGGGTCACGCAGATCATCGTCATGCCGCTTTCGGCCAAGCCGACCATCACGTCGAGCACCTCGGCGATCATCTCCGGGTCGAGCGCGGACGTCGGTTCGTCGAACAGCATGATGCGCGGGTTCATGCACAGCGAGCGCGCGATCGCCACCCGTTGTTGTTGCCCGCCCGAGAGCTGCCCCGGATATTTCGCGGCTTGTTCCGGAATCTTGACCCGCTCCAGGTAAACCATGGCGGCCTCTTCGGCCTCGGCCTTGGGGATCTTGCGCACCCACAGCGGCGCCAGGGTCAAATTGTCGAGCACCGTCAGATGGGGGAACAGGTTGAAGTGCTGGAAGCACATGCCGACCTCGCGGCGGATTTGCTCGATGTTCTTGAGGTCGCTCGTCAACTCGACCCCGTCGACGAAAATCTCGCCCCGCTGATGCTCTTCGAGCCGGTTGATGCAGCGGATCAGGGTCGATTTGCCGGACCCGGATGGGCCACAAATGACGATCCGCTCGCCGCGATGGACCTTCAGGTTGATCGCCTTGAGGACGTGGAAATCGCCAAACCACTTGTGAACGTCGCGCATTTCGATCGCGACTTCGTCCGAGACCTGCATCTTGCTTTGGTCAACGGCAATGTCGAGTTCCGCCATGATCGCCTCCTTGGCGCTAGTGGCCGGTATGGAGCTTGCGCTCGATATGCTGGCTATAGCGCGACATACAGAAACAGAAAATCCAAAATCCGAAGGCGGCAAAAACATAGCCCTCGGTCGAGAAGCCAAGCCAATTCGGGTTGGTCGCCGCCAGTTGGACCATGCCAAGCAGGTCGAACAGGCCGACGATCAACACCAAGGTGGTGTCCTTGAACAGCCCGATGAACGTGTTGACGATGCCGGGAATGACCATCTTCAACGCCTGCGGCAGGATGATCAGCGACATGCTCTTCCAAAACGTCAGGCCGAGCGCCTGCGCCGCTTCGTACTGGCCCTTCGGAATCGCCTGCAGGCCGCCGCGAACGACCTCCGCCATATAGGCCGAGGAGAACAGGGTGACACCGATCAACACCCGCACCAACTTGTCGAAGTTCATGCCCTCGGGCAAGAACAGCGGGAACATGACGGACGCCATGAACAACACCGAGATCAACGGCACGCCGCGCCACACCTCGATAAAAGCGATACAAAGAATGCGGACAATCACCATGTCCGAACGTCGGCCGAGGGCCAGGACGATGCCGATCGGCAATGACGCGACGATGCCGACACCGGCGATGACCAGGGTCAGGAACAGCCCGCCCCAAAGCGGCGTCTCGACAAACGGCAGGGTCACCGAAATCGCCTGGAACGCCGGGCGCGCATTCCAATTCCAGTCGAAAGCACCGAAATTGAGCAGGTCCGGCGGCCCGACAAACACGATATAGGCGATGACGAGATAGACCGGCAACAGCACAACGGTCAACGCCCCCGGCGCCTTCGATTCGCGCGGGTCGTATCCCCAGGACGCCATCGCCGCCATGCACAACGCGGCCGGCGTCACCGCCATCGCCATCGGCGGTGTCGGTCCCGCGACCTCATCCCAATTCATGATCGGCAGGGCGAACCCGATAAAGACGAGGATCGCGACGCCGATTATGATCGGCAGGTAACGGTCGTGAATAACGTCTCGCCACCCCGGCATGCGCCCGCCAAAGAACAGCAGGATTGGCGGCACGACAGCCAGCGCGACGCCGACCGTGGTGGCCCACCCCGCGGCCCCGGTCAAAATACCGCTGGTCCAGGTCGCGCCGGCGGATAGGCCCCATATTGGGACCAGCACCAACAAAAGGATCGACAACAGGTCGGACCGTTCCCGCAACCTTTGTAAAAACGGCAGCGAGGCGAGCACCGCGAGGGCTAAAGCCGTGGATCCCATTAATCGTAAGGGCCAGGCAACAACAGCCGCGCGATCGAACCCGGAGAACAGGTAATAGGCGATGACCGGATAGATGATCAGCAGGAACACGCTGAGCGGGGCCTTGAAACGGAACTTTTCGACAAACAGCGGGCCAGCCGTTGCGATCAGGAGAAGAAAGGCGAGGTTGATGCGCCAAACCTGATCGTCGGGATAGCGGCCATACATGATCTGCTTGAACCACACCCCGATAAAGGTCCAGCACGCGCCGTCATAGGCCGCGCCCCAATCGATAATCGGCTGCAGGATTTGGGTATTCGCCTTTATCGCGTCGATGTTGCCGCTTTCGAAAGCCGCGCTCAAATCGTCGCCGAGGGCGGTCAGATCGACACCCTCCAAATGGTTGGCCAGACCGGCCGGAACCGCCTCGCTACCGGCATCCAGCGCCTCGACCAATTGGTCGAGGAACTGACCGCTTTCGCGGATCGCCTTCTCGGTCTCCGGCGCCTCCAGATCTTGAAGGTTTATCACCCGAATCGCCTCGCCCAATCGGCTCGCTGATCGGCCCATATCGCAGGCATAACGGTCGGAACCGCCGAAGACCGCGGATGCAAAAGCCCAGTTCAAGATCGGCGGTACCAACAACCAGATCATGTAGATCGCGACCAGGGACAGAGCGATATTCGCCGGGCTGCCGAACAGGTTGGAGCGGAGCCAGCCAACCAGGCCGACGGTCGAGGGCGGCGGCGGCAGGTCCGGGTGATGGCCCGGCTGGTGACTTTGATGCGCGGTGTCGGTCATCTTATCTCTCCACCAACGCAATTCGCCGATTGTACGAATTCATGATCAAGGAGATGACCAGGCTGATTGTCAGGTAGACAGCCATCGTCATCAGGATGACCTCGACCGCCTGTCCGGTCTGCATCAGGACGGTACCGGCGAAGACCAGCACCAGGTCCGGATAGGCGATCGCCGCCGCAAGTGAAGAATTCTTGGTCAGGTTCAGATACTGGCTTGTCAGCGGCGGAATAATCACCCGCATCGCTTGCGGGATGACGACCAGACGCAACGTCCAGCTTTGCCGCAGGCCAAGCGAGCGCGCGGCCTCGGTCTGGCCGTGGCTGACCGCCTGGATGCCGGCGCGGACGATCTCGGCGATGAACGAGGCGGTGTAGATCGACAGCGCCGCGACCAACGACACGAATTCCGGGATCAGGTTCAGCCCGCCCTTGAAGTTGAACCCCTTGAGCGCGGGATAATCGAAATGGACCGGGAATCCGGTCGCCGCCAAGGCCAACAGCGGCAGGCCGAAAATCAGGCCGAGACCGGCCCAGATCGAGGGGAATTGTTGCCCGGTCGCCTCCTGCCGCCGGCGCGCCCACCGCGAAATAAAGAAGGTCGCGACGATGCCGATGGCAAAGGCCGCCCAGACCACCTCTATTCCGGGTTCGCCGACTGGCCTTGGAATATAGGCACCACGGATATTGAGAAAGAAACTATCGAAGGCTGAAAGGCTGTCGCGCGGCGACGGCAACGTGCGGAGGACGGCGAAATACCAGAAAAATATCTGCAAAAGCAGGGGAATGTTACGAAAAGTCTCGATATAGACCATCGCAATTTTGCTGATCAGCCAATTCGATGACAGCCGTGCCACACCGATGCTAAAGCCCAAAACTGTCGCGACAATGACGCCGACGAACGACACCAGCAGGGTATTGAGGATCGATACGAAAAATGCCCTGCCATAGGTCATATTCTCTTGCCAATCGACCAACGTCATCAGGATGTCGAATCCGGCGGTGGTGGATAGGAAGTCAAAGCCCGAGGTAATGCCCCGGGCCTCCATGTTGGCGAGGGTATTTTTGTAGATGAAGTAGAAAAAGCCGATGACCGCGACGACGACGACGACTTGAAAGAAGACGGCGCGAATGACTGGATCGTTCCAGAACGGCGGCTTGCTCGGCGCCTTGCCGTATTCGCTCTCGGCAGCCATCAATTGCCCCTTTTGCGCTTCAGGAATGCGTATCGAAACGGCGTCGAAAAGGTAGCCGGGTCCGCGTCGAATACCGCGGACCCGGCAAACCCATTACCAAACGTTTAGTTTAGCGGGCCGGCATCGCGTATTGCAGGCCGCCGTCTTTCCACAAAGCGTTGAGACCGCGTTCGATATTCAACGCGGTGTCGGGGCCCAGGTGACGGGCGAAGCTTTCGCCATAATTCCCGACCTGGCTGATGATGTAGAAGGCCCAATCGTTGCTGAGGCCCAAGTTCTGCCCCAGATCGCCCTCGACGCCGAGCAACCGGCGCTTGGCGGGATCGCTCGTGTCGGCCTTCTCGGCCTTCACATTGGCCGATGTCAGACCCATTTCCTCGGCCTCGATCATGGCGTAAAGCGACCACCGGACAATGTCGCCCCACTTGTTGTCGCCATGACGGACGACGGGACCAAGCGGCTCCTTCGAAATGACATCCGGAAGGACCACGTGCTCGGCCGGGTTCTTCATCTTGATGCGCTGGGCATAAAGGCCCGACTGATCGGTCGTGTAAACGTCGCAACGGCCCGCGTCATAAGCGGCAACCACCTCGTCCGCCTTCTCGAAGACGACCGTGGTGTAATCCATCTTATTGGCGCGGAAATAGTCGGAGACGTTTAATTCCGTCGTCGTCCCGATCTGCACGCAGACCGTCGCACCGCCGAGTTCACTGGCGTTTTTGATGCCGGCGCTCTTGCGGACCATGAAGCCCTGGCCGTCATAATAATTGACGCCGGCAAATTCGAGGCCGAGGGCCACGTCACGGACCAAGGTCCAGGTCGTATTCCGGGACAGCACGTCGATTTCGCCGGACTGAAGCGCGGTGAAACGCTCTTTCGCCGACAATGGCGTGTACTTGACCTTGTCCGCATCGCCGAATATGGCCGCCGCGATAGCGCGGCAAACATCGACGTCGACGCCGGTCCAGTTGCCCTTTTCGTCCGGGTTGGAAAACCCGGGCAGGCCTTGACTAACGCCGCATTGCAAGTGACCCTTGGACTTGACGTCGTCAAGGGTTGCCGCGAATGCGGCCGCGCCAAACGCCATGACGCCAACCGCCGCACCGGCGGTAATCAGTTTCAAATTCCTCATTTTGAACGTCTCCCTAATGTTCAAGTTAAATCTGAATTGCGGTTTCGACCTTAACGAACGGGTTAGCCGTTTCGCCAATGGCAAGAACACCATCCCATAGTCATACTGTTAGCTTCCCTGTCTTCTTATCGGCCGCGAACGATCCTCCGCACCCACATTGCCTTAATAATCCGTCAACTATCCTCGCCTGCCAAGGGATAATTTCATCGATAGACCTTGACGGCCCGGATGTTTTATGGCTCGCAAAGGTGAATTTGGGCGCGACGGACGGCAAAACATGAAGATCGACACGAAAATTGTTTCGGGCGGACGCGATGTCGAGTCCCAGCGGGGCGCGATCAATCCGGCGGTCTACCATGCCTCCACGGTCGCCTTTCCCAGTCTGGCGGCCTTTGAGGCGGCCAATCTGAACCGGTACAACGAATTCTATTACGGCCGCTTCGGCACGCCGACCAGCCACGCCTTGGAAGATGCCATCGCGACCCTGGAGGGCGGCGGGCGGACAATCGCGGTCGGCAGCGGATTGGGCGCGATCACCGGCGCTTTGCTGGCCTATCTCGATGCCGGCGATCACGCCCTTGTCGCCGACAATGTCTATGCGCCGGTGCGCAACTGCTGCACGCGGCTGCTGGCGCGGCTCGGCATCGAGGTGACCTATTTCGATCCGATGGCGCCCGACGGGCTGGCCGCGCTGATCCGGCCCAACAGCAAGGTGATGTTCGCCGAAACGCCGGGGTCGCTGACCTTCGAGACGCCCGATATCGGCGCCCTCGCGGCCCAGGCCAAGGCCGCCGGCCTGACCACCATTTTGGACAACACCTGGGCGACACCCTATTTTTTCCGGCCCCTCGACCATGGAATCGACGTTTCGATCATGTCGGCGACGAAATATATCGGCGGCCACGCCGACCTCATGCTTGGCACCCTGACCGTGCCGGCCGGCGATTACGACAAAGTGCGGATGACCTGCAATTTCCTCAGCGGCGCGCCCGGGCCCGATGACTGCTACCTGGCCCTCCGCGGATTGCGGACGCTTTCGGTGCGCCTGCGCCGCCACGAGCGGAACGCGCTGGCCCTGACCACCTGGTTGGCGGCCCGGCCGGAGGTCGACCGCGTCCTTTATCCCGCGCTCGAAAGCGCGCCCGGTCACGCGAATTGGAAACGGGATTTCAGCGGGTCCAGCGGCCTGTTCGGGGTTGTTCTGGCGCCCGCCGCCGACGCCGCCGTGGCGGCGATGGTCGATAATCTGCGACATTTCGCCATCGGCGCCAGCTGGGGCGGCTACGAAAGCCTGATCACCCGCGAATATCCCGCGCGGTCGCGGACCGCGACGACGTGGCCGGCGGCCGGTCCCGTGCTTCGTATCCATGCCGGCCTCGAAGACCCGGACGATCTGATCGCCGACCTCGAGGCCGGATTAGACCGGCTGCGGAGCGCCGCGCCATGACCGGCGACGCGGTGGCGATCGTGACGGCGGCCCTGGCCTTTGACGACAACGGTTTGGTGCCGGCCATTGCCCAGCAACACGATACCGGCGAGGTGCTGATGCTGGCCTGGATGAACCGCGACGCGGTCGCCGAGACATTGCGCACCGGCCGGGTCTGTTATTGGTCGCGCTCGCGCCGTGCCTTGTGGCGCAAGGGCGAGCAATCGGGCCAAGTCCAGGCCCTGGTCGAATTCCGCTACGATTGCGACGCCGACACCGTTCTGCTGCTCGTCGACCAAACCGGCGTCGCCTGTCACACCGGGCGCCGCAACTGCTTTTTCAATGCCGTCCGCGATGGCCGCGTGGAGACCATTGCCGAGGTGGAAATCGACCCCGCCGACCTGTATGGCGGCTGACGCGATCAAATTTCGTTGGCCGCCGAATCGAGGTTTGGCACCGGGACCGGAATGGTGCATGGTGCCGGCCGCCGGCACCCAATCCCGATCGAGGAGACCCCAATGTTTCGAAAGCCCAGGTCCTTGCGCGCAGCCTACCCGATCGGTCTGGCGCTGGCCGCTGTCATCGGGTCGAGTGGACCGGCATCGGCCGAACATGGCTTCAAGGATTGTGCCATCCTTGACCATTCCCATGCCTCCCCGTTCGTGCAAAGCCGCACCCAACTGTCCATGCTCAATTTGATCAGCGCCGCCGCCGGTGCCAATGGCAAGTCCTGTAACCTGATCGAATTCCGCACCGCCGAGATGGCCCAGCTGCCGACGGTCTCCGAGCGCGATGGTGTCACGCGACAGTGGTGGAAGGAATTGTGGGGCATCAACCAATGTGGCAGTGCCGCGGTCTATGAAGTCTGGTTTCAGGAAATCGGCCTCGGTGGCGTGTCGTTCAGTTCCGAGCTGATGGCGGATCCGCCAGCCGATTTTGTCGCCCGCATGATCGCCGGCAAGGTCTTGCCGGCGGACCAGGTCGTGGCCAGGGTTGACCGGCCCCGGGTGACGAAGACCGGTGATAATCGGGAGGCCGACTACCTGGCCATCGCCAAGGCGGCAATCGCGGCCAAGGAAGTCGCCGGGACGATCGTCGCCACACCGGCGGCGAATTCGGAAGCGGCGCCCAAGGCGATCGAAACGGCGCCATCGGGCAACGGGCCGTTTCAGCCGCGCCAGTTGGCCTTCAAGTCGCCGAACTTCAAGGGTCACGATGTCTGCGCGATCCAACGCGCGCTGATCGGCGAGAAAATTTCCGTGGGCGTGGACGGCCTCTATGGGCCGGGCATGAAAAAGGGCGTGGCGAAGTTCCAGAAACGGCGCGGCCTGAAACCAACCGGCGTCTTTGACGACGCAACCCGGACCGCCCTGTCCTTCTCCCCGGTCGATGAGGCCAAAAAGAATTAGCAATTTGGAATAGGCTACGTCCGGCGGTCCGCGAATCGCGGCGCCTTGACGCTTTTCTCGAACTCCGCGGCCAAGGTGCCACGGTCGACAACCACGATATCGGGCGTCAACCCGAATGTGATCCGCGTCTTCTCGGCCACCGCGCCGGCCGCCTGGCCGGCGTCGGTCCCGCCGACGAATTCGACGGTCACGCGAAAGATGTCGAGGCCGTCGCCGTCGAGCGCCTCGGCCTTGAAGTCGCCGATATCCGTCATGGCGAACATGAAGTCCTCGAACTCCGAATGGGTGATATTGACGCCGCGCACCTTGAAGAAGCCGGCGGTGCGGTGGGCGTGGCGGATCAGCGGAAAGACCGCATAGGGCCCGGTCGTCTCTCCATGCTCGTGATAGGTCACGATATCGCCCGCGTTCCAGCGCAGGAACGGCGTCGCGTTGTTGGTGAACAGCGAGGTCATGACGAGCAGCCCGGGCTCGCCCTCGGCGACCGGTTCCAGGGTCGCCTCGTCGAGCACCTCGATGAACGCGAAGTCGGTCCAAATGTGCAGGCCGTCATGGCATTCGCTTTCGCCGGCCATCATCATGCATTCGGTCATGCCGTAATTGTCGAAGACCTCGGCCCCCCACATCCGCTCCAGCTTGGCCCGCTTGGCCGCCGATAGGGGCTCGGCCGTGCACAGCACCTTTTCGACCGAGCCGGCGGCGAGGTCGATGCCCTCGGCCTCGGCCAAATTAGCCAAGTGGATGCCGTAACTGCTCATCCCCATCCAGCAGGTCGGCGCCATCAGGTCGAGGAGCTGGATCTGGATCGCCGACGGCGCCGCCGCGCCCGCGCCGACCCAGTTGACGCCGATGCCGTCGTCGAAGGCGCTGCGCGCCCACATATGCCCGGCCGGATGGACGCCAAGGGGAAACGAGTTGTGGACGACGTCGCCGCGCCCGACGCCGGCAATGCGAAAGGTCCGGGCAAATCCTTCCATCGCATAGGCGATGTCCTCGAACGTCCGGGGATAGAAAAGGGGCCGGCCGGTCTGTCCGCCGGAGCGCCAGAACTCGGCGATCGTGCCCGCCGGCGCGATACAAAATTGGTCGTAAAACGCTTTCGGCGGCAGCGCGCGGAGCGCCTCCTTGTCGAGGATCGGAATCTTCCGCCATTCGTCGCCATCGTCGAGGCGGTCGATATCGATATGGTCGAGCTTGCCCTTGAAGAACGGCGCCCGCTTGGCGTTCGCAACGGCGACCTTCTTGCGTGCGCTCTGGATGCGGCGGATTTCGTCCCGGCTTTCGGGCAGCGGAATCGTCATCCCCCCGGCCCTACTTTCGATAGGCTAAATTGCCGATCCATCGCTGCTGGCGATCGTGGCTTGCGGGCAGTTCGCCCCGAGATTCGGCCTCCGCCATGGCCTCGAGGCGAGCCCTCTTGTCCGCATTGTCCTCGGGGATTTCGTCGAGCGCGTCCTTCAGCATGGCCTCGTAATCGGCGCCGACCGGGCACACGTCCTGGCATCGCCGGCACCCGGTCACGACGCCCGAGCCGCGCAGGATGCTTTGCCACAGGTTGAAGCTGTCTTCCGAGCGCAAGGCCGCCTTCTGCGCCGCCGGGTCGGGCGCGTCGATGACGCCGCCGATGAATTCCGCCAGTTGCGCGAAGCCATGGGGCGAGCGGTAGCGGTCGCACGCCGCCCAGTCGCGATCCCAATGGCCGACGACATCGCCGGGACAGGTCCGCAGGCAGCGCCCGCAAACCGGGCCAAGGCACAGGCTCTCGGTCATTTTCGGATCGCAGTCCACCGGCACCGAGGACAGGACCGCCGACAACATGACGCGGGGGCCGAATTCCGGCGTCAACAATTGCAGGTTCAGGCCGAGGGTGCCGAGGCCGGCCTCGACGGCGGCATGGTTGAGCGACAGCAGCGGCGACAGATGCTCCGACGGGTCGTCCCGGTAGCGCCCCGGATCGACATGGGTGGGCGGCACGATCAAGGCCGGATACCCTCTGTCCTCCAACCACAAGACCAGTTCCAGGGCGATCTCCTCGAGCGCCGTGATGGTCAGCTCGTCGTTATAGTATTTGTGGCGCTCGTCCCACTGCGTCAGCCGGGTGGTGCCGCTCAAATAGCGCTTGGCCAGGACGATGACGCGGTCGGCATCGTAATCGGTGATGTCGGACGGCCGCCGCGGGTCCGCCGGGTCGGGCGGATTGTCGTCCATCACCTTGCCGTCGGCGATGCCGACCAGGTCGGCGCCGAGCGCCCGCGCCTTGGCCTTGACCTCGTCCGCCGTCAGCGGCTCCTGAAAGACCGTCACCATCGCCGCTATTCCCCCGTCCGTTCGGCGATTTCCGCCGCCCGCTCGGCCTGGGTCTTCTTGAACGCCTGAAGCTGGCGGGCGACGATCCCCTGGTAGCCGTCGGGGCCGACCCAGCGTCGGTTCCATTCGTTGAGGCCGGCGATCGGGTCGCCGTTCTTGCGCGCCTCCTTGAACCGCTTGGCCTTGGCCACCTTCTCCGGGGTCTTTTCGGGGATCGTCTTCTGCGGTCCGGCGAGGTGGGCGTGGTAGTCGTTGCCGACCGGACAGACGGCGAGGCAGCGCGGACAATCGCCGAACGAGCCGACGACGCGCAACAAGCCCTGCCAGAAGCCGAACAGGTCGCGCGAACGCATCATCGCCTTCTTCCGTGCCGGGTCGGCATCGATGAAGCGTTCGAACAACGCCGTCGCCGTCATGTAACCGAACTCCTGGGCCTCGGTGGCGCAGGCGCGTTTGTCGATGCCGAAATGCAGGACCGCGTCCGAGGGGCAGGAATAGAGGCAACGGGAGCACGATTCGCCGATGCAGACCTGCTCGGTCATCGGCGAATCCGCCTCCAGCTCGGCCTCGGTCAGGATGCCGGTCAGGTAGACCCGGGGGCCGAATTCGGGGGTCAGGATGTTGACCTCGAGGCCGAAGGTGCCGAGCCCGGCCTCGATGCCGAGATGACGCGTGCTGAGGCGGCCGTAGCTCGCCTTCTTGTAGTTCCAGTCGGTCTCCTGGCCGGCGGTGACGATGCTCGGATGGCCGCGCCGTTCCATCGCCTCGGCGATCCGATAGGCGATCCGGTCCATCCGCCGCAGCACCAGCATGTCCAGGTACTGGACCGGGATGTTCGATTTGCAGCGGAAGGCGGCGACCGGGATCCGGCAGACGATGACGATAACGCTGCGGCAATAGGGCGAGATGCGCTCGGGCGTCTGCGGCCAGCGGGGATCGGGCGGAAAGGCATTCAGCGCATCGGCGCCGGCGATGCCGACCAAATCCGCGCCCAGCTCCTTGGCCAGCGCCTTGACCTCCGCCGCCGATATGTTCGCCCGCTCCGTCATCCCCCCATTATTCGCCCGATCACCGCCCGACGCCACCGGAATCGCACGGCAGGCCGCGACTGGGATCCAGTTCCCCTGGCATTGGGACGGTGGTACGATTTCCGTGAATTCGGGAGATATCCGGGAAATGTCGGTTAGAATCTTGGGTCGGCTGGGGACCGAGACGACATTGCTGTTGAATGCGGTGTTCGTCCTCGGACTGTATGGATTGATTCTGTACCTCCACTACATGCAACCGGTGGCTTACTTTTATGTGACCGCCGAAGATTATTGGGCGGAATGGGGCACTTTCGTCGCCTGGTTTCTCTGCTTTGCTCTCCTCGTTTGGGCCATGGCAGGGCAGAAGAGGCTCAGGAATCCGGGACTCATTTTGCTTGCGATCGGTAGCCTGTTGATCGCGCTTGAGGAAATCAGTTGGGGGCAAAGAATTCTCGGCTTCCAAACCCCCGAATTTCTCGCTTCATCGAATAAGCAAGGTGAAGCTACGCTGCACAACCTGTCGAATTTCCAGCCGGAAAGGACGATCGGGTATCTGCTGATACTCTGGAGCGTCGTGCCGATATTGCTGCGGCCCCGGATGACAAAACTGTTCGGGTGGCTCGATCGGTTGGGCGTCGTGACGGTACCGGTTCGCGTATGGCCCTTGTTCCTGTTCGCCGGCGTGTTTCTGATCAATCACCCATGGATTCGTGTGCAAGGGGACGAAATCGCCGAATTCTTTCTCGCGCTCGCTTTCGCCGGTCTTGCCTTGGACCTCGCCCGTCCCGCCTTGGGCAATCGCGGCCCGGCTCGCGCCGGCGGCGCCTACGTCGTCGCCATGTTCGCCGTTATGTTCCTGCTGACCGCCTTACTCGTTCTTCTCTTTCCATTGCGGCAGGATTTTGCCAAGCATCTGACTCACTGGGCCGCCTACCGGTACCCGATTGCCGGGCTCTACGATCAGTCGCTGGAAATCTTTGAATATACGGAACGACGTGAGGAGTTCCGGTATGTGGGTACCCGCTATCAGCACGCCTATATACTAACCCGCGTTGGCCGGAAGGAAGAAGCTGCAGTCGTTCTGGACGCCGCCCTGCGCGAACGGGAGCAAAATCCCGCGAGCGACCCGCCCGCGTCTATCGACAGCCTTCGAACGATTGGTAAGATTCATTCATTGGCGGGCCGGGGCCAAACGGCGGGCGTCATCTTCGACCGCGCGCTGGAAGAGGATTATCGACGACTGGAACAATCCGCCGATGGGTCCGAGATCGCCCGGATCCATTGGTCGATCGGTAAGACC
>SMVA01437279.1_pt1 | contig 13234 bp, 10 predicted proteins | sample 2456451 | NCBI WGS metagenome assembly SMVA01 (sample SAMN11095933, study PRJNA526329) | marine sediment metagenome | biome: Marine sediment; feature: Surficial sediment; material: Deep marine sediment; isolation source: Hadal surficial sediment | place: Pacific Ocean | collected 2014-05 | depth...
GGAAGGTGGCGGCGGCGAGCAGGCCCACGTGCAGCGCCCCGGCCAGGGCCAGCGCGCCGGCGAAATGAGTTGGCGTGACGCGGATCACGGCGCCGCCGCCTGGGTCGCCAGCGCCACCCGGTTGATGCCGGCGGCATGCGCCCGGCGCAGCACGGCGACCACGTCCGATGTGGTCGCCCGCGCGTCCGCCTTGACCATCACGGTGGGCGCCTCGCCGTCGCCGATCGCCGCCTCCAGCGCCGCCACCACCTCGCCGATGTCGACCGGGCGGTTGTTGACCGCGATGGCGCCGTCCGGGCCGATCAGGATCACGATCGGTTCGGAGCCGTGCGCGGCGCCGCTCGCCGATTCGGGCAGCGCGATGTCGAACTCGTCCGGCGTGGTCAAGGTGCTGGTCAGCATGAAGAAGATCAGCAGCAAAAAGACGATGTTGATCAGCGGCACCAGGTTGATGCCGCCCTTGATCGGCGCCCGCCCGGTGAATTCCATGGTCAGTGCCCCCTTTCACAATAGGATGGCGCGTCTGATCGCATTTTCCCGCCCCCCGGGTAGGAAGCGTCGCGCGGGCGATGGCGGACCATCGTCGAGCGGCGCTGACGCCCTCCGGGGGGCGGGAAAAGCGACCCGGAGGGCGGTTTTGCGGGGGCTTCGGGCGTCGTCGCGCGGCCCTTGTGATGGTCCACCATCACGGCGGACCACGCTCCTAGCCGAAGCCCCCGCAAAACCGTCATACGCGCCATCCTATTGTGAAAGGGGGCACTAGCGCTCCGGCGTGGCGAGCTTGATGTTGGTGGCGCCGGCGGCGCGGACCCGGTCCATCACGCTGACCAAAAGCTGCACGGGCACGGCGGCCTCGGCGCGCACGGTGACGCCGCCGTCGGTGGTGTCGCGAAGCCGCCCGGCGATTTCGCCGTCCAGTTGTTCGAGGGTCAGGTTCAGCCCGTTGAGGCGGATCCGGCCCGCCGCGGTCACGTCGACGACCAGCGTCTCGGCCGTCGGCGCGGTTTGCGGCGCGGCGCGGCCGGGCAGCACCAGGTCGATGGCTTGCGGTTCGATGAACGTGCTGGTCAACATGAAGAACACCAGCAGCAGGAACACCACGTCGATCAACGGCGCGATGTTGAGCGTGGGCCGCGGCCGTTGGTGTTCGGCGAAGTCCATGGTCTTGCCGGCGGCCTTACCGCGCGCCGCGCGACGCCAGGGCGCCCTGGCCGTAGGCGCCGAGCACGCGGGTCGCGGCGTCCTTCATGTTGGCGCGGACGTTATCGACCTGGCCCTCGAGAATGTAATAGGCGGCCAGGGACGGGATCGCCACGGACAGCCCGAATGCGGTGGTCAGCAGCGCCTCCCAGATGCCGCCCGCCAGCAGCGCCGGATCGACCTTGGTGCCGGCGCCCTCGAGCTGGGCGAAGGCGCCGATCATGCCCATCACCGTGCCCAGCAGGCCGAGCAGCGGGCTCAGGTTGGCGATCACCTCGAGGCCGCGCAGAAAGCTCTCAAGGTTGCGGATTTCCGCCGTGCCGACGCGGCTGATCTCGGCGTCGCGGTCGGCCGCCTTCATTTGCGGATCGCGCGCCGACAGGATCGCGGCCTCCATCACGCGGGCCACCGGATTGGGATTGACGCTAAGCGCGGCCAGGGCCTCGCGCGCCTCGCCCCGGTGGATGGTCTCCAGCACCGGAACGATGAACGCGGTCCAACGCAGCCGGCAGCGGGTGAACTGGTAGACCTTGACCAGGAAGATCGCCAGCGCGATCACCGACACGCCAAGCAGCACGTACATGACGGGACCGCCCTTGTTGATCAGGGCGATGCCGTCGGTGAGAAATTGGTCTTCAATCATGTCGCGTCACGTCTCCCGGGCGGTCGCGCCGCCCGTCAATTCAACCGCACGCGAACGCCAAGGAACGCGCCGAATGGCTGGCCGGGCGACAGGTAACGCGGATTGGTGACCACGCCGCCCGGCAGTTCGTGGATCGGCACCTCTGAAGGGGCCTCGCCGAAAATGCCGAAGGTCTCATAGTTGGTGTCGAAGACGTTGTCGATAAAGCCGAACAGCTCCACCCATTCGCCGAGCCGGTAGTTGGTGCGGAGCTTGACGATGGAATAGCCCGACGTGCGCGGCGCCAGGTTGGCCTCGTCGCCGCGCAGATAGATGCCCGACGTGGCCACCAGGTCGGCGCCGATGGTCCACCCCTTCATCACTTCGAAATCGACGCCGGCCTTGAAATTGTGCTCGGGCACGCCGGGCACGTTGTCGCCGGGTTTGACCGCGATCTGACCGTTGATGGCGAACGGATGGTTGGGCGAGGCCACCGTGAAGGGCGATCCGAAGGTCGCTTGTATATACGAATAGTTTGCGCGCCATTGAACCGGCCCCGCCTCGCCACTTAGGCCGATCTCGAGGCCCTGACGCCGGGTCGCGCCGACATTGCGGAAGAACCCTGTGCCGACCGTCGGCCCGGCGCTGACGAAAAGGATGTCGTCGGTGCTCTCGGTGGTGAACAGGCCGACGCTCCAGTCCAACGTGGTGAGCCCGCCAAGCCAGTCCGCCGGCGCGTCGCCGCGCAGACCGAGCTCTATCGAGCGCGCCACCACTTGGTCGAGCGGCGGGTCGGACAGGAACGAATTCGGCAGCCGGCACGGGGCGGCGGGGTCGGCGCAGGTCAGTTCCGCCGGCGTCGGCGCGCGGTTGGCCTCGCTGTAGCCCATGTAATAGGTCGTGCGCAGCGGCTCCATCCGGTAGGTGAAGCCGATCGCCGGATTGAACCGGGCGAAGCGGTGCGAGCCGTTGAGGTCGATGTCGCGCGGGAAGTACGAATCGAACTCGTCGCTGAGGCTGACCCGGGCGATATTGAAGCGGCCGCCGGCGGTCACCGCCAAGTCTTCGGTCACGTGGAAGGTGTCGCTAGCGTAGACCCCGTAGTAGCGGTTATGCGCCTGCATTTTGACGGGGCCGGTGCTACCGCGCTGCACGCCGGTCTGGTTGACGGAGTCGAAGACGGCGGTGAACAGGAACGGAAACACGTTCGTATTGATGGTGCGGTCGACGTCGAAGGCGCCCAGTTGCGTTTCGGAATGGAAGCGGGTGATGCCGTAATCCGCGCTGACGCCAAGCACCAGTTGGTTGTCGTGGCCCAACAGCGTGTCGTCGAGGGTGCCCTGCAGGCCGAAGCCCCAGCCCTTTGTCATGGTCGAGCTGGTATTCAGCGCCCCGGCGATCTGGCCTTTTGAAGTGACGAAGTTGCCGAATTGGTCGAGCACGAACTCGGCCGCGCCTTCTTCGGTGCATAGGAAGCCGGCGCCGTTGCCCGCCACCACCTGGGCGCCGTTATTGCCTTGCGCGGCGATGGCGGCCGCGTCGGCGGCGACGGCGGCGGCGATCGCGGCGGGGTCGCAATTGGTGGCTCCGACCTCGTCGGCGTTCAGCGTGGCGCGGATGACCTTGCGGAAATAGGCGTTGCCCTGGAGCGAAAATGTGTCGGAGACGTCGTAGCTACCGTTGAGCGTGCCGAAATTCAGCTTGTTGTCGGTGATGTCGGGCCAGGTGAACACGCCGCGCCGGTTCGACTCCAACAGCTCGATCGGCGCCGGGCCGACGCTGCGCAGATCGTTGTTGGCGTTGGCGAAACTGAAATTCACGTTGAACCGGTCGCCCCGGACGCCGATGTCGGTGTAAAACCGCGCAATGTCCGACGGCGAGCGGTTGCGCCAGCCATCGTCGTGCTGGCGGTCGAAGGCGACATAGATGCCGACCGTGTCGTTGCCGCCGCCGAGTTCGACGCTGACGCCGCCGCGGCCGAAATAGCCGCCCGAAACTTCAGCCCCGGCGCCCCGGTAGGTATGGCCGTTCTTCAGGTTGAGCGCGATCGCCCCGCCCAGGGCGTTGAGGCCGAACACCGGATTGCCGCTGACCAGATCGAGCTGGTCGATCGCGACATCGGGCACCAGGTCCCACTGCACGGTGTCGCCGAATGGCTCGTTGATGCGCACGCCGTTCTGATAGACCGCCAGGCCCTGCGGTTCGCCAAGCAACGGCGAGGCGGTGAAGCCGCGATAGTGCAGGTTCTTCTGATAGGGATTGGCGAGCACATCGTTGGTGGCGGCGCTACCCAGCGCGTTGGTCAGCAGCTCGGGCAGCGAGATCGGGTTGTAGCGTTCGAAATCTTCCGACTTCAGCACCGCGGCCTTGGTGGGAATCTCGTCGATGTCGGCGCCGGTCCCTTGCATCGGCGAAACGCCGATGACCTCGATCTCCGGCAAAAGCGGTATCGCTTCGTCTTCCTGCGCCGCCACCGCGCCGCACAGAACGAATGACATCGCGAGCCCCGCGCACCCGATGATGCGCGCCGCCGCGCGGCCAGCGGTAATCGGCATTCCCGTCCTCCCTGTGGCACCCTGTCATCACGGGTCTGAGGCCCGTGTATGGGGCACAAATTGTCGGGAGAGGGAAGCAATGTCAATACATTGAAATATACTTCTTAGCTAAAAAATTAGTCTATAAACGTAACCCATTGTATTTCGGCTGAAAACTTGCGTTTAGATGCGTAAAATCAGCCATAGCGGCTGTTATCAGCCACTCTCCGGCTCGCCCGCCGCCGGGCGCAGGCCGTGCTTCTGTATGCGGTAGCGCATGGCCATGCGAGTCACGCCGAGTTGGCTGGCCGCCCGGGACACATTGCCGCCGCATCGTTCCAAGGCGCGCTCGATAAGCCGGCGTTCGGCCGCCTCCAGAGTCATCTCGTCGAGGCCGGTGTCCGGCGCGGTCGGCTCAATCGCGGCGGGCGGGCTCAGCATGAGGTCGGATTCCGCGATCCGGGTGGCGCGGCTCAGCAGCACCGCGCGTTCCACCAGATGCTTGAGTTCGCGAACGTTGCCGGGCCAACCGTAGGCGTTCAGCGCCGCCCGCGCCGCGTCGTCGAACCTTGGCGTCGGGCGGCCGTATCGCCGCGCGGTGAGGGCGGCGAAATGGTTCGCCAACAGCGCCGCGTCGCCCGGACAATCGCGCAAGGGCGGCATGTCCAGGCTCAGCACGTTGAGGCGATAGTAGAGGTCGGCGCGAAAGCCGCCGTCCGCCGCCAGGCGCGCCAGCGGGCGGTTGCTGGCGGCCACGAAACGCGCCGCCACCGGGACCGCGCGCGCCGCCCCGATGCGCCGCGCCTCGCGCCGTTCGATCACGTTGAGCAACATGGGCTGGAGATCGAGCGGCAGTTCGCCGATCTCGTCGAGGAACAGGGTGCCGGATTCGGCGGCCTCGATCAGGCCGATGCGCGTCTCGACGCGGCCGAACAGCTCTTCCTCGATCGTTACCTTCGGCAAGGTCGCGCAATCGACGCGAACGAAGGGGCCGCCGGAATTGGCGCCCAGGCCGTGCAGCAGCCGCGCGGCCAGATCCTTGCCGGTTCCCGTCTCGCCGAGGATCAACACGGACGGCGGGTCGCCATCGCCGGTCAACGCGGCGATGGTTTGAATGCGCGCGCGCGTTTCGATCATGGCCGGGCTGTCGCCAAGCAACGCCGCGTCTTCCACCGCGTGGCTTTCCCGTTCGCGCGAATAGTCGAGCCGGTGGCGGAGTTCGACGCCGGCCAACGTCCGGTCCACGACCAGCGCCAGTTCGTCGAGATCGACGGGCTTGCGCAGATAGTCCACCGCGCCCAGCTTCATCGCCGCGACCGCGCTCTCCACGTCGCCGAACGCGGTGAGCATGATCACCGGCGGATGTTCGCCGGCGCCATCGCGATCGGCCAAAAGGTCGAGGCCGTTGCCGTCGGGCAGGCGCATGTCGAGCAGGATCAAATCCGCGCCCGCCGCCTTGGCGCGGCCGTCGCTCAGGGTGCCGGCGGTCTGGCAGTCGTAGCCGTCGCGCGCGAGTCGCTTGGCGATGGCGGCGGCCAGCAGCGACTCGTCATCGACGATCAGGACGCGGCTCATGCGGCGATCGAGGCGGCGTCGGCCGCGGGCAGGGTCAGGGTCACGCGCGTGCCGCCGCCCGGCGCTGTCTCGAGGGCGAGCCGGCCGTCATGGAGATCGCAGACCTTGTAGGCGAAGGGAATGCCGAGGCCGCTGCCCGAGGTCTTGGTGGTCGGCCCGGGAAACAATCCGGTGGCCGTGGGCTCGAACGGCAGGCCCGGGCCTTGGTCGTCGATGCGGAGCCAGCATTCGCCGTCGGTTCGCCCGACGCAAAGAGACAACCCGCCGCCTTCCGGGCTGGCCTCGATGGCGTTGTTAAGCAGCCCGTAAAGCGCCTGCTCGATCAGATGGGCGTCTAGGGTGGCCGCGTCCTTGCCCCATGCCGCCTCGGCATCGCCGTCGCGTTCGACGGCGATCCGTTTTTCCGACAGCTTCGGCTCGAGCAGCGCCAGGGCGTGATCCGCGCACGCGCTCAGGCTGCCGGCCGTCTTGTTCGCCGTGAGCGGATTCAGGTAGGACAGCAGCGATCCCAGCCAGTTTTCCAACCGGTCGACAGTGCCCACGATGTCGGTCAAGGCGTCGCGCATCTCGCGCGGCAGGGACGGCACGAGATTGACCTGGGCGGTGGCGCGGATGCTGGCCAGCGGGTTGCGGATGTTGTGCGCCACCACCGGCACCAGGGCGCCCAGCGCGGCCTGTTTCTCGGACCGCACCAGGGCCTCGCGGCTGTGGGCCAGATCGTCGGACAGCCGGTTGATGGCGCGCTGGAGGCTGACCATTTCGTCGGCGCCGCCTTCGGGCGCGCGGTGGTCGAGGCGGCCCGCGCCATAGGCGGCCATGGCGTCGAGCACCGCCGACAGCGGCTTGACGAAGGCGCGTTGCAGGAAGCCGCGCGCGAGCAGCAGCAACAGGGCGGCCAGCGCGATGGGGATCAATAGCACGGCCACGGCGAGACGCACCCAGGCGCGGATGCGCGCCTCCAACGCTCCCTGCGCTACCAGGAACAACTTTTCCGCGGCGTCGAAGGTCACCTCGACCGCCGCCAGGCGTTCGCCTTCCAGTTGGGCGTCGAACAGGTCGAGGCGCGTGGCCGCGTCGATGGCGCCGCTCTGGCGCGCCATGATGGAGTCGGTAACGGCGCGCACCGCGTCGTAGGCAGCGACCAGCCGCGCCACGGCGGCGCTTTCCTCGGGCGACACGGCCAGATCCTCCAGGGCGCGGTAATGAATTGCCAGTCGCGCGCCGTAGTCGCGGTACTGCTCCGCCGCCTCCGGATCGGCGAGGAAGTGGAAGTCGAACACTTCCTTGGTCTGGCGGTACAGGTCGCCGCGCGCCTGCTGGACGGTCTGGATCAAGGTGCCGATGCGCCGCGCCTCCGCCGCGCCGCGCTCGCTCAGGCCCATGCCGACCACGCCGACCACGCCGGTAATCGCGATCAACGCGATGAAGGCCAGGCCATAGACCACCTGAAGGCTGCGCAGGGAATTGAGTCGCTTCATGCCGAGTCTTCCGTGGTCGCGCGCTTGCCGGTGTTGTATATGGGGCTCCGCGTCGGGCGGAGTTTAACATCGACCGGGTTTGTTCGGGAAATTTCCGCGCTCGCTTGAGCTTACCCGGATTTCTTCATATTCGAGGCAAGCATTTTTGACGGGACGGGTCATGGACGATCACGAAAACGCGCCGTCGAATCCAACCCTCGGCGCCACCCTCGGCGAGGTGGTGGCGCGACGCCAGGTGCTCAAGGGATTGGCCGGCGCGGCGACCCTGGCGCTGTTGCCGGCCGGTCCGGGCTTGGCAAACGGCCATGCCTCGACATTGCGCTTTACCGAACTCGCCAAGGGCATGGACCGGACCCATCACGTGGCGCCGGGTCACATCGCGCGCGTGCTGATTCGCTGGGGCGATCCGGTGCTGGACGACGCGCCGCCATGGAACCCGCTCGACCAACGCGCGGCGGCGCAGGAAAAACAGTTCGGCTACAACAACGATTTTCTGGCCTTCATGCCGCTGCCGCGCGGATCGTCCAGCGCCGACCACGGCCTGCTTTGCGTCAGCCACGAATATACCCGCGCCAAAATGATGTTTCCGGGCGCCACCAGCAACCGCAAGGTCACGCGCGCCCGGGTCGAGGTGGAGATGGCGGCGCACGGGTTTTCCATACTCGAGTTGCGCCGCGAGGACGCGTGGCGCGTTGTCGATGGGAGTCCGTTCGCGCGGCGCGTCACGGCCGGCAAAACACAGTTCGAAATCACCGGGCCGGCGGCCGGCCACGCGCGCATGCGGACCGGCGCCGACGCTGCGGGCCGTCGCGTGCTGGGCACGCTCAACAACTGCGCCGGCGGCGTGACGCCGTGGGGAACGGTGCTGTCGGGGGAGGAGAACTTTCATTTCTATTTCGGCGGCGTGACGCGCGGCGCGCCGGAGGCGGCCAATCACCGGCGCCATGGCATCAAGGCCAAAAGCACCTTCGGCTGGTGGCGTCACGATCCGCGCTTCGACGTGGCGCGGGAGCCGAACGAGCCTAACCGGTTCGGCTGGATCGTCGAGATCGACCCCTACGACCCGGCCGCGACGCCGAAGAAGCGCACGGCGCTGGGCCGCTTCAAGCATGAAGGCGCCGCCGTCGTGGTCAATGGCGATGGCCGCGTGGTGGTCTATTCCGGCGACGATGAGATTTTCGAATATGTCTACAAGTTCGTCAGCCGACGGGCCTTCGATCCCGACGACCGCGCGGCCAACCGGGACCTGCTCGACGACGGCACGCTGCATGTCGCGCGCTTCGACGCCGATGGCACTCTGACATGGTTGCCGCTGGCATGGGGCGCGGGACCGCTGACTCCGGCTAACGGATTCGCCAGCCCGGCCGACGTGCTGATCGAGACCCGGCGCGCCGCCGACCTGTTGGGCGCGACGCGGATGGACCGTCCCGAGGACCTCGCGGTCGATCCGGTCTCGGGCCGCGTCTACCTGTCCCTGACCAATAATTCCAAGCGCAGGGCCGGCGATACGGATGCCGCCAACCCGCGCGTGGCCAACCTGTCCGGCCATATCCTTGAGTTCGCGCCGCCGGCCGCGAACCATGCGGCCGAGACATTCCGGTGGGACATCTTTCTGTTGGCCGGCGATCCGGGTGGGCGCGGCGCGCGCTACCATCCGGCGACCAGCGCGGAGGGCTGGCTCGCCACGCCGGACAATCTGGCCTTCGATTCACGCGGGCGGCTGTGGATCGCCACCGACGGCGCGCCCGGCGTCGGCGGATTCGCCGACGGCCTGTGGGCCTGCGACGCGCGCGGGGAGGGCCGCGCCCTGACCCGCCATTTCTACCGCGGGCCGCGCGGGGCGGAAGTCACCGGCCCCTGTTTCACGCCCGACGACACCACCTTATTCGTTTCCGTGCAGCATCCCGGCGGCGATTTCTTCAGCGGCAGTTTCGAGAGCCCGCTGACCCGCTGGCCCGACTTCCGCGACGACACGCCGCCGCGTCCCGCAGTGGTCGCGATCACCCGAAACGACGGCGGGCCGATCGGCGGCTAATCAACCCGTCTCGATGGGCAGGGACTCGTCCTTGGCCCACTCGCCCATGGAGCCGTCGTAGAGCGTGATATTTTCGTAACCCAACTGGTATTGCAGGAACGCGCCCACGGTGGCGGAGATGCCGCCGCCGCAATAGTTGATGATCCGCTTTTCCTTCTCCACGCTGGCGGCCTCAAACCGCGCCTGGGCCTCGGCGAGCGGCACGAAGGCCTTGGTCTCGGGGTCGATCAAGGTGGCTGAAAAGACGTTGACGCTGCCCGGAACGCGGCCCGGCCTGCCATAGCGGCTTTCGCCCTCGCCGCGATGATAGGCATCCGACAACGCGTTGACGGTGCGGACGTTCGCATCGCCGATAGCCGCCAGAACCGTGTCCTTGCCGACGAACAGGCCGTCGCGCGGCTTTGCGCTCAGCGCGCCGGGCGGGTAATTCGCCGCCTCGGTGGAAACGGGGCGGTCCTCTTGTTGCCACTTGTCCCAACCGCCGTCGAGGATCGCCGCGTTGTCGAAGCCGATCGAACGCAGCATCCACCACACCCGCGTCGCCCACATGATGGCGCCGGCGCTGTACAGCACGACCCGCGTGTCCGCGCCAACGCCGTGGCGCGCGATGGCCGCCGCGAAATCGTCGGGCGCCGGCATGGTGAAGCGCAACTTGGTTGAGTTGTCGGAAAGCTCGCCTTGCAGGTCTAGGAAGGCGGCGCCCGGAATGTGCCCCTTGTCGTAATCGGCGCGCCCGCTGACCACGTTGTAGGGTAACTCGGAGCCCGGCTCGGCCGGCTTCAGATAGGTCGTGCAATCGTAAATACGCAGGTTGGCGTCGTCCAAGTGCGCCGCCAGCCAATCGGTCTGGACCAGGGCATCGGGATCGCGCGGCGATACTGTTTCGCTAGACATTTGTTTTACCACTCTACTTGCATGCGCAGCGCCAGCACATCGACCACGGTGCCTTCGCTGAGCCCGGTGTCGCTGAGATTGTCCACGTCGATGTGAATGTAGTTGAACAGCACGCGGGTAAAGGCGTTGGGGTACCAGTTCAGGCCCAAGGTGTAATTATTGCCGATGCCACCGCGAATGCCACCGCCGGCGAGATTGTCGACGCCATCGTCGAGGTTGGTATGGGAATAGCGCGCCGCCACTTCCCACGCGCCCCAGCCACCCTTGGACAGGCTGAAGTCGTTATGCGGCTTGATGCGCCAGAACGCGCCGAAACGCGGATAATAGTTGCGCGACTCGCCGGTCAGGAAATAGCTTCCCTGAATGTAGTACCCATCGAAAGCGAGGTCCCGGAACGCCGCTTCGGTGGGGCCGTTCTTGCGGTTCAGGCCGGTGTAGCCGTATTCGCCTTGCAGCGACCACGGCCCGTGGACCACCGCCGCTTCCACGCCCACGTGCCAGTAGTCGTCAACGCGTGGGATCAGGCCGGTATCCAACAAGCGTGTGTCGTCGACGCGGACCTCGGGACGGTCGCTGAAACGGATGGTGCTGGTGTTGGCGGCGTTGTCGATGCCGCGAATGACGTCCGGCTTGCGCCAATAGCCGGACGCGCCGAGATGCAATGTCTTGGTGCGCTCGGCGATGGGCGCCCAGGCGATGCGCCCGTGCACGCCCCAACCTTCGTCGCTATTGCCGTCGGTATTGGCCGGCTCGCCGAGCAGCGCCAAGCGTAGCATGTGGTGCGGCCCGCGATGCAGGGTCGATACGCCCAGGGTCGGCGTGCCGGGGGAAAATCCGAAAATGGCCGCCGGATTGGCCGCTTCCATGAACATGCGGCGCGAGGAAAAGGTCGAGCCGTCGAGGCCGATCCGGTTGCCTTGTTGGCCGACCAGGATCCACCACGGATCGAGGCCCCGGTAGATCAGCAATCCGGCGCGAAGGCCGTCCACCACGCGCTCGCCGGTGCTCGCGAAGTCGTAGGAAAAGGCGTAAATCCAGTCCTTCAGGAACACGCCGTTGACGCCCAGGATGGCGCGGCGCAATTTCGTGCCGTCGTTGAAATCCGGCGCCAAGGACTGGGTGGTGTCGTTGTTGCCCTGGCCGTTCTGGCTGTAGGTCGCGAAGTCGTATTGCATGAGGCCGGTGAAGCCGAGCGAATACCGGCCGTCCTTGGATGTCAGGCGGGGCAGGGCGCCACCGAACGCGCGTTCCGGATCGTAGCCTTTCTTCCCGCCGCCGCCGCCCAGCGGATCGTCGTCCACCTCCGGTTGGGGCGGCGCGGCGGGCGCGGGCGTGGCCTCTGGCGTGGCTTGGGCCGCTTGCGGCGCCGGCGCGTAAGTTTCGGGTTCCGCGTCGCGCATCATGTCGCCGATCAGGCGTTCAAGTTTTTCGATGCGCGCGTTCTGTGCGTCGATGCGGCGCAGCAATTCGGCTTCGTCGGCGTGGGCCACGGTTGCCGCCAAGGCGCAACCCAGCCCCGCCACCACGGCGAAAAATTCGAATCTCCGACGACTCATGACAATACCCTACCCGGACGGCGACCATCGGGCGGCTTCCGGAACGGAACCGTCTTCTCCCCAACGCGCAAGACGGGCGAACTTAGCCGAAGCCGTCCCGGAATCAAAATGCGTAGCCGACATGGCGGCTATTCGCTGGCGCGATGGCGTCGCCGGTTCAGCGCGGCGTATCGGGGGTGTAGTGGGTGGCCAGGTAGTCGAGGATCAGGGCGCGGTCGGCCGGCTCCAGTTCCGGCATGGCCTGTTCCTCGACCATCCAGTCGAGCACCTCGTCCCACACGCGCCGGCTCAGGCGCTGCTGCGTGACGATGGCGAGCGAGTGGCACGGGATGCAAAGAAAGTACACCTCTTCCTGGCCGGGTCCGGCCGGCAGTCCGTCATAATCCTCGGGTTCCGAGGCCGCCGCGCCGCTGGCGAAAAGGCCGGCGCACAACGCGGCGCCGGCCGCCGCGCGCCAGCTCATGTCACCGTGACGGCGATGCGATGGCAGGAATTGTTGAGATAGCCGCGCGGATTCCAGCCCGGCACCACCATCGGCTGGGCCACGCCGTGGTCGTCGGTGGCGCGCGCCCAGACTTCGTAATAGCCCGCTTGCGGGAACGGGATGTCGGCGGTCCAGGTCTGCCACGATCCTGGATTTGGCGCCGGCTCCAGGCTGGCGGCGCGCCAGGTGGCGCCGAAGTCGATGGTGATATCGACGGCGCGCACGCTCCGGTCGCCGGCCCAGGCGTGGCCGCGCACCACCAGCCGCTTGCCGAGGCGGGCCTGGGCGCCTGTTTTCGGCCGGGTGATCAGCGACTTCACGGGCATCGCCTCGATGATCGCCATGTCCTCCTTGGCGACGTCCGCGCCGGGCGCGACGGGGCGGGCGGGCACGCGGTACGACATGCCGGTCATCTTGCGCCCGTCATGGACCCGGTCGCGCACCCAAATGCGATTGAGCCATTTCTGCGAGGTCGAGCCCGGCCAGCCCGGCGACACCACGCGCAGCGGCGCGCCGTGGGTCATCGGGATCGCCTGGCCGTTCATGGCGAAAGCGATCAGGGTGTTGTCGCGCATCGCCTTTGCCATCGGAATGCCGCGCGAGATCACTTCCTTTTCGGGATCGCCCGAGGGGTGCGTGTCGGCGCTGTAATGGCCGGTATAGACGGCGCTGGCTTTGATGCCGGCGGCATGCAGCACGTCGCGGTAGCGCACGCCGGTCCACGACGAATTGCCGATCGCGCCGGTGGTCCACTGATTGCCGCGCGCCGGCGGATCGAATCCATAGCGGCCGTTGCCGCCGCACTCGATCTGCAGCGCCATCTCGACCACCTTGAAGCGGCGCCTCAACTCGGCGA
>SMVA01301846.1_pt1 | contig 13233 bp, 7 predicted proteins | sample 2456451 | NCBI WGS metagenome assembly SMVA01 (sample SAMN11095933, study PRJNA526329) | marine sediment metagenome | biome: Marine sediment; feature: Surficial sediment; material: Deep marine sediment; isolation source: Hadal surficial sediment | place: Pacific Ocean | collected 2014-05 | depth 0-1...
CCCCCTCTCCGCCGAGGGCCGCCGAGGGCCGCCGAGGGCCACCGTTATCGGTGCCGCCTGTCACGCGGAGAGGGGTTTCTAATGTTTCCCCACCAGCAGGATATCCGTCGCCTCGGTGGTGGCGAGGGTGAGCGCGCGCATGTCTTCGGGCTCGAGGTTGTGCAGTTTGGTCTTGCCGGTGCAGCGCGCCATCATCGAGGCTTCGCCACAGCTCGCCTTGATGATATTCGCGATGGCGGCGGCGCGTTCTTCGGTGCTGTGGTCGGGGGCGAAGCGCAGTGACGGCCCCTCCCCGATCACGCCGCCCGCGGCCAGCGCCGCCGGCACGCCGAGCACCACCGCCTTGAAGCCGAACGCGATCACCTTGGCGGCATCGGTGCCGGAACGGATGCCGCCGAAGTAGACCAGATCGATCTCCTCCTCCCGGTCGAGACGGCGCAGGATTCGAATCGCATCGCGCAGCATGGTCAGATCCGGCGCGCCGGCCAGTTCCGCCCAGGGCGTGCCCAGGCGTCCGGTGCCGTCCAGCAGCAGCATGTCGAAGCCGTGTTCGAGGCCGTGGGGAATCGCTTGCTCCAGCGCCGCCGGCGACGAGACCGCGAGACCCAGCGCCTGGTTGTCGTGCCGGCGCACGGCCTTGGGGGCCTCAAAACTATGACCGAGGGAGAAAATCAGCGCATCGGCATCGGCGCTCGGCGCGATCTGGCCGGGCACCACCAGTTGCAGCCAGCGCGCGCCATCGCCGATCGGCTTGACTCCCAGGTAGCCGGCCTCGGCCTCGATCAGGCCCCGGGCCACGCCGCGGCGCACGTCGTCGGGCGCGTCGTCGAAGCCGGTCACGAAGAACGGCTGGGACAACTCCATGGCCCCGATTTCGGTGCCGATGTGGCAGGCCTCGCGGTACGGGTCGATGACCAGGCGCGAGAGGTTGGCGGGCAGGAACACCAAGTCGTCCAAGGTCGCCGGGCGGCCTTGCGGGAAAGGATTGTCGCGCGGGCTCAGGCGCTTCTTGAGCATCGCCTTGAGTTGGACGTGGTCGCCCGGTTCGACCCGGGCCATGGCGAAGATGTCCTCGCGGCTGTGCACCGAGTAGTCGGCCGAACCGGTCTCGGCGTCGCAGCGGTAGCAGCGCGCCGCTTCGTTGCGGGCGGAGGCCGCGTCATAGGTCGATTCGATCTCCGGGAACTCGACCGGTTTTTCGCCAAGTCCGAAAAACTCGGGTTCGTGCAGCGCCAGCACCTCCCACTTGTTGTCCTGGGCGACACGCACCCGGCGGGTGCGGTGCGGCGTGCGGTAAGGCATGGGGCTCTCGCGGCCTTCGAGAAAGGCCTTGATGTAGTAGGCCGCGCGCTGGCCGTGGCTCATGGCCATGACGATGGTCGAGCCGCCGAAGGCGCCGTCGCCGGCGGCGAAGACCTGGGGATCGGTGGTGCGCATGCCGTCGAAGGCGGTTTTGACCCGGTCGTTGGCCATCAGGCCGCGGCTTTCCAGATCCTCGCAGGCGGTGTACTGGCCGACCGCGGCGATCACCATGCCGCAGGCGATGTCGTGCTCGGTGCCGGCGACGTCGACCGGGCGCCGGCGGCCGTCGGCACCGGGCGCACCGGGCTCGGTCGAAATGCAGCGCAGAGTCAAACCGTTCCCCGTCTTCTCGACCGCGACCTGGCGGGTGTTGTAGACGATCTCCACGCCCTCGGCGATCGCGCCTTCGAGTTCGATCTTGCGCGCCGGAATCTCCTCGGGCCCGCGCCGGTAGATCACCTTCACGGTCTTGCAGCCGGGCAGACGCAGGGCGGCGCGGCAGGCGTCCATGGCAACGTCGCCACCGCCGATCACGACCACGGTCTCGGGCATCTCGGGGCGCTCGCCGTCGTTGACCCGGCGCAGGAACTCGACCCCGTCGATGACCCGGTCATCGTCCTCGCCGGGCACGCCCATATCCTTGCCCCACCAGGCGCCGAGGGTCAGCAGCACCGCGTCGTGGCGCGCCTTGAGCTCGTCGAGGGTCACGTCGCGGCCAAGCGCCGTGTTCAGGTGCACGCTCAGGCCCGGGCAGCGCTGTTGCAGCCGGGTAATGTCTTCGTCGATGATTCCGGGCGGCAGGCGGAACGCCGGGATGCCCCAGATCATCATACCGCCGATCTTGCCGGTCATCTCGTAGACGTGGACCTCGAAGCCGGCGACCGAGAGATCGTGGGCGGCGACCATGCCGGCCGGGCCGGCGCCGACGATGCCGACGGTCTGCTTGCGGGTGACGGGCATGGCCGGCGGATCGTAATCGTGGCCGACTTTGTCCATGACGAAACGCTTGAGACTGCGAATCTGCACGGTGCCGTCGCTGGCCGTGCGCCGGCACGCCGGCTCGCAGGGCGCGTCGCAGACCCGGCCGCAGATCGACGAGAACGGATTGGTCGAGGTGATCGCCTCGAAGGCCTCGGCGAATTTCCCCTCCCAGATATAGGCGATGTAGGACGGCGCGTCGGTGCCGACCGGACAGGCGACCTGACACGGCGCCGGCACGAAGTGCAGATCGCCGGTGTCGTCCGCCAGCTCCTCGGAGTCCAGCAGCTCGGTCGCGCCCTCGGGACCCTTCGCGAGCGCCATCTCAGCCCACCTGGCCGAGCAGCTCGGCCTCCCGGACGCGGTATTCGGGCGCGTAGGGCAAGCCAGTGATCTCGGCCGCCTCGGGGGTCAGCGCCACCAAATCCTCGCGACCCAATTGTTTCATGTCGTCGTAACCCATGGCGTGAGTCAGCGCCGCCATCTGCCAGCGCACGGTTTCCAGGAAGCGGTGGATGTTCTGGGCCTCGACCTTTGGTTTGTAGCGCGCCTCGTGCTCGCGGTCCTGGGTCGCGATCCCGGTCACGCACTGACCGACGTGGCACTGCATGCAGGCGATGCAGCCGCCGGCGACGATCGCCGCGGTGCCCATGGCGGCCGCGTCCGCACCCAGGCACAGCGCCTTGACCGCGTCGACCCCATCGCGGATGCCGCCCATCAGGACGATCTCGATCTTGTCGCGGCACCCGATGTCCTCCAGCGCGTTCAGCGCCTCGACGATGGCGGCGATCGTGGGAATGCCGACGTATTCCATGACCTCGGCGCCGCCGGCGCCGGTCGAGCCTTGCATGCCGTCGAGCTCGACGAAGTCGAAGCCGTCCTTGACCGCGATCTTGATGTCGTCGTGGATCCGCCCGGCGCCCAATTTCACGCTGATCGGCAGCTTATAGCCGGTCGCCTCGCGCAATTCCTCGACCTTGATGACCAGATCGTCGGCGCCCAGGATATCCGGATGACGCGACGGCGAACGCAGGTCGATATTGGCCGGGATGCCGCGGATCGCGGCCAGCTCCGGGGTCACCTTCTTGGCCATCAGCTGGCCGCCGAAGCCGGGCTTGGCGCCCTGGGAGATGTAGATCTCGAGCCCGTCGGCGCGCCGCATGTCGTGGATGTTCCAACCCAGGCGTCCCCCCAGCATCTGGAAAATAAGCTGCTTGGCGGCGTCGCGCTGAGCGTCGCTCATGCCGCCCTCGCCGGTGTTCTCGGCGATGTCCGAGAGCCCCGAGGCGATGGCAATGGCCTGCTTGGCCGAACGGCTGAGCGCGCCATAGCTCATCGGCGCGATCATCAGCGGCATCGAGAGGTCGAGCGGCTTGGCGCCGTTCTTGCCGCCGATCAGGGTCCGCATCTTGACCTTGGATACCGGGTCCGGCTCTTCGCCCAACCGCGACAGGTCCTTGCGGAACGCGAGATCGTTCAGGTGCGGCAGCGATCGCGCGCCGCCATAGCCGCGCACCCGGTAGCGGCCGATCCGCGCCTTGACGTAGATGTCCTCTTGGATTTTGCGGTTCCAGTAATCGCAGTCGTCCGAGAAGGTGAAGAACGGCAGCGAACGGACGGTCGGTTCGGTGGTGTCGTAGCGCAGCCGCTTGCCGGCGTTGACGACTTTCTGGAACGTCCCCTTGAACGATATTTCATAACGATCCAGGAACGCCATGATCGAATCGATCTCGTCCCGGGAGATATCGGTCACCATGGCGTCCATGCCGAGCGAGTGGAGCTTGCCGGCCAGGAATATCTCGCCGCCCGACATGTCTTCGCCGAGGCGCTCGCCGGATTCGCCCAGGATGACGATGCGACCGCCATACATCATGTAGCCGGCCATGAAGTTGGCGTTGCCCACGCAGCACAGTGTGCCCGCCTTCATCACCTGGCCCGCGCGCGAGCCGATGTTGCCCTTGACCACCACCTCCGCGCCGCGGATCGCGACGCCCGCGATGGCGCCGGCATTGCCGCCGACCACGACCGAGCCATTGTACATGTTGTCGGCCACGCCCCAGCCGACGTTGTTGTCGATCTCGAAGCGGGGATAGTCGCTCAGACCGGCGCAGAAGTAGCCGCCCGAACCGCGCACCCGCACCGTAATCGAGCCGACCAGGCCGACGCCGATGTGGTGGCGCGCGTCGGGGTTGAGGACCTCGACGTCCTCGCCGCGCGTGCCGGCCTCGCGAATGCGCTCGTTGGCCTCGCGGACCGGAACGTCGGCTAGGTCGATCTCGACCATGTGTCGTAGCTCCCCGGCGGTGGTTCCCTGGTATCGAGCGCCTGTCCCGGGAACAGGCGGTTGAGCGAGACCTCCTCGGACGCGATCGCGATCAGGTCGTCGTTCTCGTACATGATCATCGGTTTGGCGGCCAAGCGGTCCTTGGCGTAACCGATCTCGTCCTTGGTCGAGACCAGAAACGAGAAGGTGCCGTCGAGATCGTCGATCGACATCTTGAGCGTCTCCTTGAGCGGCACGCCGAGCGACAGCTTGTCGGCCAGGTAGACCGCGATCAGCTCGGAGTCGTTGTCGGTCGTAAACTCGAAGCCGCGGCGCTCCAGGCGGCGGCGCATCTTCCAGTAGTTGGTGATCTGGCCGTTGTGCACGATGGCGACGTCGGCGAAGCCGGTCGCCCAGAACGGATGCGCAGCCTCGGGTCTGACGTCGGACTCGGTGGCCAGACGGACGTGGCCCAGGCCGTGGCTGCCGGTCGCCTGATGCACGTCGTAGCGGTCGTCGACGTTGTGGGCACTGCCGATGTCCTTGACGATCTCCAGGCTCTCGCCGATCGAGATCACCTTGGCGCCGGGGGCGGCGTGCTCCATGGCGTAGGAGAATTTCTGCAAGTCGCCGCGGAACTCGACCAGGGCGCGGTAATTGTTGCCGATCTGTTCGTCCTCGACGATGCGCACCCGATGCTCGGCCAGCGCCGCCTTGATGCCGCCGATCGCGTCCGCGGCGGCTTCGTCTTCGCCGACGAAGAAGCGCAGCCGCAGCCGGTCGGCCTGCTCGGCGCCATAGAGCGCGAAGCCGGTCGAATCCGGCCCCCGGTGCTGGCAGCCGTCGAGCATGTCGATCAGCGCCTTGCCCATCGAAAGCGTGTCCGCGTCGTGCTTGAACAGTATCCCGGCGATCCCGCACATGGCTTCGATCCCTCGCTCGCGTTACGGCCCCGTTGCAACGAAATCACGGCCCCCGCGCGGGCCGCGTCCACCCTGGACCGAATTTACCTTGATTTGGGTCGCATAAGCAATGGGGGGAATAATTATTTCTTGAGAGGAATATTCGAAAATATCGGTTTCCGCCCCCCTACTGCCTCCCCTGCAGCCGGGATTCGGCTTCTATGAAGACCCGGGTGATCTCCGGGAAGGCGGCCTTGATCTGGCGCTCCAGGCGGGTCACCTCGGCCTCGACCTGGTCCGAGCTGAGCGACGAGCGGAAATCCAGGCTCAGGTTCAACAGCACGTCGCGCGGGCCCATGTGCATGGTGAGAATTTCATTGATCCGGTCGACCCCGTGCTCGGCTCCGACGATGCGCCGCAGCCTGGCGACCACCTCGGGCTTGGCCGCCTCGCCGATCAGCAGGCCCTTGGTCTCGTAGGCGAGCAGAATGGCGGAGCCGGCCAGCACCAGGCCGATCGCCACCGAGGCGACCCCGTCGAGCACCGGCATGTCGAGGACCTGGGCCAGGATCAGACCGACGAACGCGATCGCCAGGCCGAGCAGCGCGGCGGCATCCTCCATCAACACCGTGAACAGCGCCGGGTCCTTGCTGACCCGCACTGCCGCCAGATAGCCGCGCCCGCCCTTGACCCGGTTGAACTCCCGCAGCGCGAACCAAAACGCGGCGCCCTCGAACACCATGGCCAGGCCGAGCACGATGTAATTGATGTAGGCCTCGGTGACCGGCTGGGGATCGAGGATTTTGTGGACGCCCTCGTAGACCGAGACGCCGGCGCCGGTCGAGAACAGCAGGATCGCCACGATGAAGGCCCAGAAGTAGAGCTCGCGGCCGTAACCGAAGGGGTGGCGCGCATCCGCCGGGCGCTGGCTGCGCTTGATGCCGTAGAGCATCAGCCCCTGGTTGGCGGTGTCGACCACCGAATGCACCGCCTCGCTGAACATCGCCGAACTGCCGGTCATTCCGGCGGCCCCAAACTTGGTGATCGCGATCAGGCCGTTGCCGATGAAGGCGGCGATGACGACCTTGGTCGAACCTTCGGCGGACATGGGCGCGTTTCCCCCCTTTGCGGGCCTTCTGGTATAAACTGAGACCGTCATAGATCAGCAGCCAGGAGTCGGCCAAGGCCTTGCGGGGGGACACCAGACCATGAAACGCGCGCTCGTCTGGTTTTTGCGCACGCTCGCCGGCCTGACGGTGCTGCTCGCGCTCGGCCTGGGCGGCGCGGTTTTCTGGCTGCGCGGCTCCCTGCCCCAGACCGAGGGCAGCATCGAGATCGCCGGGCTTGCGGCAAGCGTCGAGGTGCTGCGCGACGGCGACGGCATCGTCACCATTCGCGCGGACGGAGAGACCGACGCGGCGCGGGCGCTGGGTTTCGTCCACGCCCAGGACCGCCTGTGGCAGATGGACTTCATGCGCCGCGCCGGCGCCGGACGGCTGTCGGAGCTGGTCGGCCCGGCGGCCCTACCCCACGACCGGCTGATGCGCACCCTGGGGCTGTACCGGATCGCCGAAGCCAGTCTCGAAATTCTGGCGCCGGAAACCCGCGCCCTGCTCGAGGCCTACGCGGCGGGCGTCAACGCCTATCTGGAACACCCACCGCGCGCCTGGCCGCTCCCGTTCCACCTGTTGGCGCCGCCCTTCGGCATCCAACCCGAGCCCTGGCGCCCGGCCGACAGCCTGGTCTGGAGCCGGATCATGGCGCTGCGCCTGGCCGGCAATTGGTCCGACGAGATCCGGCGCGCGCGCCTGTCGAAACGCCTGAGCCCGGCGCAGATCGACTTCCTCTGGCCCGACTATCCCAGCCAGGCCCCGGTCACGATCCCGAACCTGGCGGCGTTGCTCGAGGGCCTGCCGCTGGACCGGCTGGCGCGCGACTCCGCCTGGATGCCCGCCACCAGCCAGGCCTCCAATTCCTGGGTCGTGGCCGGCAGCCAGACCGAGAGCGGCGCGCCGATCCTGGCCAACGACCCGCACCTCTCGCTCAACGCGCCGGGTCAGTGGTACCTGGCGCGCATCGAAACCCCGGAGCTGACCCTGACCGGCGCCACCGCGCCGGGCCTGCCGTTCATGGTCTTCGGCCACAACGGCCGCATCGCCTGGGGCTTCACCAACACTCATGGCGACGTCCAGGACTTCTTCATCGAGAAGGTGGTCCTGGGCGATCCGAGCCGTTACCAAACCCCCGATGGCCCACGTGCCTTCGAGACCCGGGAAGAAACGATCCTTGTGGCCGGTGCGGAATCCGAACGCCTTACCGTGCGAACCACGCGCCACGGGCCGGTAATCTCGGATATCGCGCCGCGCGTCCGGGACGCGGCCGCGCCCGCGACCGTCCTCGCGCTGTCCTGGACCGCGCTCCGCAGCGACGACCGCACCGCCGGGGCATTCCACGCCATAAACCGCGCCCGCGACTGGCCCGAATTCCGCCAGGCGCTGCGCAATTTTCACAGCCCGCAGCAGAACATCGTCTACGCCGATACGGCCGGCACCATCGGCTTCGCCGCCCCGGGGCGGGTGCCGATCCGCAAACGCGGCGACGGTCGCGCGCCGGTGCCGGGCTGGAGCGGCGACTACGACTGGATCGGCTTCGTGCCCTTCGAAGGCCTGCCCCTGACGGTGAACCCGCCCTCCGGACGTTTCGTCGCGGCCAACAACAAGATCGTCCCCGACGACTACCCCTACCTGATCGCCGCCGATTGGCCGGACCACTTTCGCGCCCGGCGCATCCATGAGTTGCTCGACAGCGCCAGTTCGCTCAAGCCCGGGGACCCACTCAAGCCCGGGGACCCACTCAAGCCCGGGGGCCCGCTCACGCCCGAGGCCGCGATCGCGATGCAACAAGACACGCTCTCGCTGGGCGCGCGGGATTTGCTGCCGCTGTTGCTTAGGGTCGTGCCCGCCAGCACCCGCGGCCGCGAGGCCCGCGCCCTGCTCGCCGCCTGGGACCTGCGCATGGACCGCGAGCAAGCGGCGCCGCTGGTGTTTTACGCCTGGATCCGAGAGCTGAACCGAATCGTCTTCGCCGACGAGCTGGGTCCGGTCTTCGGCGCCTTCCAGCGTCCGAAGATGGACCTGCTCGCACGTGTCCTCACCGAGGGCCAAATCTGGTGCGACGACACCAACACCGCGGCGCGCGAGGACTGCGGCGGCCAGGCCGCCCGGGCCCTGGAAGACGCGCTCGACCTGCTGGAGGCGCGCTTCGGCCTGCCGCTGGACCAACTACGCTGGGGCGCCGCCCATGTGGCCCGCTTCCCCCATCCGGTCCTGAGCCGGTTGCCCTATTTCGACGACCTGTTCGGCTACGGGGTCGAGACCGACGGCGGCAGCAACACCCTCAACAAGGCCGGTGCAAACTTCGGCGGCCCACCGGAAGCGCTGTTCGCCGACGTCCACGGGCCCGGCTACCGGGCGGTCTACGACCTGGCCGATCTCGAGCGCTCGCGCTTCATGATCGCCACCGGCCAGTCGGGAAATCCGTTCTCGCGCCACTACGGCGATATGGCGACACGCTGGCGCGACGGAATCTATGTTTTAATGGACGGTAAGGGGACAGCGGCGCGGAACCGACTGAGGCTAATACCAAAGGTCCCTAGGGCGCCATAACGGAGAGAGGATCATGACCGCGACCAAGGTCACCGCCGAGGACATCCGCGCCGCGGCCCGGACGATCGCCGGCGCGGTCATCCGCACGCCGTTGGTGGCGGCGCCGCGCCTGAGCGAGATTCTCGGCTGCGAGCTCTATCTCAAACTCGAGAACCAGCAGTACACCGGCTCGTTCAAGGACCGCGGCGCGCTCAACAAACTGAAGAGCCTGACCCCCGAGCAGGCGAAATCCGGCGTCATCGCCATGTCGGCCGGCAACCACGCCCAGGGTGTCGCCCACCACGCCCGGCGCCTGGGCATACCGGCGACCATCGTGATGCCGGAGTTCGCGCCGGTCACCAAGGTCGAGCGCACCAAGGACCTGGGCGCGCGGGTGGTGCTGACCGGCGAAACCCTGGACGCCTCCGCGATCGCCGCGCGGGAGATCGCGGAAGATGAGAACCTCACCTTCGTCCATCCCTACGACGACCCCATGATCGTCGCCGGCCAAGGCACCATCGGTTTCGAAATGCTCGAGGACCAGCCCGGCCTCGAGGCCATCGTGGTGCCGATCGGCGGCGGCGGGATCATCTCGGGCATCGCGATCGCGGCCAAGTCGGTCAATCCGGAGATCGAGATCATCGGGGTCGAGGCCGAGCTGTTCCCCTCCATGTATCAGGCGGTGCACGGCCAGGCGCCGGCAAGGAGCGCGCAGGTGGCGGGCGGCCAGACGCTGGCCGACGGCATCGCGGTCAAGAACCCGGGCGAGCTCACCCGCGCGATCATCGCGGAGCTGGTTTCGGACATCCTGCTGGTCGACGAAAGCCAGATCGAGGCCGCGGTCCACGCCCTGGCCGAGCAGCAGAAAATCGTCGCCGAGGGCGCCGGCGCGGCCGGGGTCGCGGCGCTGATGAAGGCGCCCGAACGCTTCGCCGGACGCAAGGTCGGCGCGGTCATCTGCGGCGGCAACATCGACGTGCGGCTGCTGTCCTGGGTGCTGACCCGCGGGTTGGTGCGCGACGGGCGCATGGTGCGCCTCCGGATCGGCATCGTCGACCGGCCCGGGGTGCTGGCCCAAGTGGCGCAGCTGATCGGCACGACCGGCGGCAACATCATCGAAGTCTACCACCAGCGCCTGTTCCACGACGTGCCCGCCAAGCAGGCCGACGTCGACGCCGTGATCGAAACCCGCAACGCCGAGCACGTGCGCGAGATCGTCGCGGCCCTCGAAGCCGGCGGCTTCCCGACCCGGGTGCTCTCGGCGCGCTCCGACGAAGGCCAGGCCCCCGGCGCGACGTGATTCATGTTCGGTGGCTCCCCACGCGCCCCGAGAACTTGCGGGACGGCCCCGGGCCGGTCACTCTAGGCTGGCCCGCGCGCGATTCGAGACAGGATAGGTGCCTACCATGTCCGCTCCCGTGTTCCCCAATGTGCTCGACAGTATCGGCAACACGCCGATCATCGAGGTTCGGCGCATGGATACCGGCCCCTGCCGGCTGTTCCTCAAGCTCGAAAATCAGAATCCCGGCGGCTCGATCAAGGACCGCATCGGCAAGTCGATGATCGAGGCGGCCGAGCGCGACGGCGCGCTCGCCCCCGGCGGCGCACTGATCGAAGCGACCGCGGGCAACACCGGGCTCGGCCTGGCCCTGGTCGCGGCCCAGAAGGGCTACCGCCTGACCATCGTGGTGCCGGACAAGATGGCCCAGGAGAAAATCTTCCACCTCAAGGCGCTCGGCGCCGAGGTGCTGCTGACCCGCTCCGACGTCGGCAAGGGCGACCCCGAATACTACCAGGACATGGCCGAGCGCATCTCCAAGGAGACCGGCGCCTTCTACGTCAACCAGTTCGCCAACCCGGCCAATCCGCTGGCCCACGAGACCACCACCGGGCCGGAGATCTGGGAGCAGATGGACCACGACCTGGACGCGGTGGTCTGCGGCGTCGGCTCGGGCGGCACCATCACCGGGCTGTCGCGGTACTTTTCGCGCGTCGCGCCCGAGGCGGAGATGGTGTTGGCCGATCCGGAGGGCTCGGTGCTGGCCGAATACGTGAACACCGGCAAGCTCGCCAAGGAGGTCGGCTCCTGGCTGGTCGAGGGCATCGGCGAGGACTTCATGCCGCCGATCTGCGATCTGTCGCGCACCAAACAGGCCTACGTCGTCTCCGATCGCGAGGCCTTCGACATCGCCCGCGAGCTGCTCGAGAAGGAAGGCATTCTGGCCGGCTCCTCCTCCGGCACCCTGATCGCCGCCGCCTTGCGCTACTGCCGCGCGCAGACCGCACCCAAGCGGGTCGTCACCTTCGTCTGCGACAGCGGCAACAAGTACCTGTCCAAGATGTTCAACGACTACTGGATGATCGACCAGGGTTTCATCGAGCGCGAACGCCACGGCGACCTGCGCGATTTGATCTCGCGCCGCCACGCCGAGCACGCCACGGTGTTCGTTGCGCCCGCGGACACGCTGCTGATCGCCTACGGCCGCATGAAGCTCTACGACATCTCCCAGCTGCCGGTCATGAGTGGCGAGGACCGGGTCGCCGGGATCATCGACGAGAGCGACATCCTGCTCGAAGTGATGCACGACGAGGCACGATTCGCGGCGCCGGTCGCCGACGCCATGATCTCCAAGATCGAGACCCTCCAGGCGGACGCGCCGATCGAAAGCCTGCTGCCCATCTTCCGCGCCGACCACGTCCCCATCGTCCTAGACGGCGACAAATTCCTGGGGCTCATTACCCGGATAGATTTGCTGAACTATTTGAGACGGCGGATGAAGTGAGGGGTGTTGCGGGCGACAGGGCAATGAACGTCCGCTATGCAACTTGTTTCGGACGTTCCCCGGGTGGGCTCGAAATGTCCGAGATTACCTAGGAGCGGAAGTCGAACGCGCGGTTTCAAACCTGGAGGCACCCTTACCGCATATCTAGCGTACTCACCAAACCCGATACCCTCTAGTCTCAGCACTCGGATGGCACGCCACGCTGTCTAACGCTTCACATCACCGATAACAATAGGCGGAGCGATGAATGAGCTGAGCATTTTGCTGTCCGAGTGCATCTGATTGTTAGTGGCCTCGGCGGCTTGCCTCATAAGCACTTAGTTTTTGCTCCAGCTCAAAAATCATAGGTTCCGCAACGGCAACCACTTCCTCAGGAGAACCAAATTGCTCAGGAAATCCCGGCTGAACTAAGGCTCGTAGTGATTCGCACTTAAACGGATAAAGACCGCGGAACGCTTGGGACAACAATTCTCTGCATAGATCAATCGCACCAGCTCCCGAGTATTCCAATTGGCCTACTTCGGAGCGGAGTCCATGCTCAATTCTATGGCTTTTTGGAATGTCCCAGTAACGATCGTTACACACTTGGGTTCGGTCATAAAGCTCGCGCAAGCGCATCGAATATATGTCGTTTCTGGCGGAACCGCTAATTTCAGCAAGTGAGGTGACTTTAACGTTCGTGAGATTTGCTGCTTCAATGGCCCCGCTTTGGAACCCAACTTCACACAAAAGGATTCCTCGATCAGCCCCGACTTCGGCGACGATTTCGCGTAAAGCAAGAACGTGGAGCTTCGATACGCGCGTTTTCCAATGCTTGCACTCTACAAGCCAAGTGATTTCGAATCCTACGTGGTGGGACTTAACAAGCACATCGACATCGTGCCTCGTCCTCACCCCTGTTACAGTCACATCTGTTGAGACATCAAGGCCGAGTGAACGAAAAAATGAAGCCGCCTCTTCCTGATATTCTTTCCATGCGGTAGCCATAATATTTCTCTTAACCTGATCGAGGAGCGTCCACAGTTGACATGGAATTGTGAATTCAGGGTCCGGTTTGTCGGCGCTCGGTCGTGGTCGAACGCCAAATTCACAATTCAAGACCTGACCCCGTGTTTCACTATTCTTCACTCACCTATTTTTTCATCTGCGTGCTCGCACTCATTGGCCAATATTCCCTCGTTCATTGCCTGCCCTCGGTTTTCCGATTTTCTTCCAGAAATCTTTCGGTAGGAAAATCGCTCAATCGAGCAAGAAATTGAGCCTTGCATCGGTTTTTGCGGGGGCGATTTCCAGGAACTCGGCTGTCACCACTTTTTCAGCCACAAACGGGTCGGTGTTCACTCTGCTTTGCAGGTCCGACA
>SMVA01445953.1_pt1 | contig 13232 bp, 13 predicted proteins | sample 2456451 | NCBI WGS metagenome assembly SMVA01 (sample SAMN11095933, study PRJNA526329) | marine sediment metagenome | biome: Marine sediment; feature: Surficial sediment; material: Deep marine sediment; isolation source: Hadal surficial sediment | place: Pacific Ocean | collected 2014-05 | depth...
AAGTTGAGCTGAGCCGTACCGGCACTGTCTGGCGCTACACCAACGCCTGCTACCAGCCACCGGAGCCCTTTGTCGCAGCCGACCCCTTCAAGCCCTACGCCATTGCCGCGGTGGAACTGGAAAAGGAACAAATGACCATACTGGGTCAGGTTGTTGAAGGCACCAGTGTGGACGATCTCAAGGTGGGCATGACCATGGAACTGGTACTCGAGACCCTGCACGAAGACGAGGAAGACACCAAGGTCACCTGGAAGTGGCGCCCGGTCGCAGCAGGAGCATCCGCATGAGCGATAACGAAGCACGGGAAATCGCAATTATCGGCGTCGGCATGACGGCCTGGGGCAAGTGGGGCAAGAACTTTGTGGAATACGGCGTGGCCGCCGCACGGGAGGCACTGAGTGATGCGGGCGTTCCCTGGCAGGACATCAAATTTGTATCCGGCGGTGCCACCATTCGCAACGGCTACCCGGGCTTTGTCGCCGGTGCCACCTTCGCCCAGGCACTGGGTTGGCAGGGCGCCGAGGTGAACACCTCCTACGCCGCCTGTGCCTCCGGTTCCCAGGCGCTGGCCGCCGCCCGCACCAAAATACTATCCGGTCAATGTGATGTAGCCCTCGTAGTAGGTGCAGATACCACCCCGAAGGGCTTCTTGGCACCGGCTAAAGGCTACCGGCCAGAAGATCCGGATTGGGTGCGTTTTTACCTGGGTGTAACCAACCCTACCTATTTTGGCCTTTACGCCCGCCGCCGAATGGATTTATACGGTGACACCCAGGAAGACTTCGCCGCGGTCAAGGTCAAGAATGCCGCCATCGGCAGCCTCAACCCCCGCGCGCGCTACAAGAAAACCTTTAGCGCCGAAGATGTGGCGGCTTCGCCCATGGTTGCCGATCCGCTGCGCCTGATGGATATCTGCGCCACCAGTGACGGCGGTGCCGCGCTGATTGTTTGCAGCCTGGACTACGCCAAAAAAATCGGCAAGGGCGACGCGCCCCGTGTGGCCGCAATCTCAACTGTCACCCCCACTTTCGCCAGCGGCGTGGTGGAAATGCCGGATATCGCAACAGATTCCGCCGCCGCCGCGGGCGTAGAGGCCATCAGCTACCGTTCACAGATTCCGCTCAAAGCCTACGAAGAAGCCGGTATCGGCCCGGAAGATGTGTCACTGGCGGAAGTCTATGACCTGTCCACCGCGCTGGAGCTGGACTGGATAGAAGACCTGCTGTTGGCACCACGGGGTGAAGCCGCACAACTGCTGCGTAACGGCGATACCGCAGTCGGTGGCAAGATTCCCGTGAACCCCTCAGGCGGCCTCGCCTGTTTCGGCGAAGCTGTACCGGCGCAAGCACTGGCACAAATTTGTGAACTCACCTGGCAACTGCGCGGCGAAGCCGGTGAACGGCAGGTGGAAGGTGCAAAGGTTGGCATTACCGCCAACCAGGGTTTGTTTGGCCATGGCTCGTCGGTAATAGTAAAACGGTGATCGCGCTTTGTAGGGCCGAATTTATTCGGCCAGTACCCGCCGGCGTTGCATCCTTTTCGGTCGAATGAATTCGACCAAGAGTTCCGCGGCCGAAATCCTTCAGTCAAAGCCGGCGGTGTACTCTTTTCAGCTTGGCAGTGTTAAACCAGCGCAATAACACAAAACCCCAACAGAGCAATATTCGCGACCCATCCCAGCATAAAAAACCAGGTTCTGGGGCTGGGGTTTTTGTCCGTTGAAATGCCGTAGTAAAGTACCATGTGGCCTATACGCGCTATTGCGTATATCCAGATCAACCATCCCGTCCACAAGACATTGGCTCCAATCAGAATCGCCAGCAGGGATGTTCCCAGCATGGCTGGGAAATTTTCCAGTGAATTCATATAGGTGCGATGCGCCCTGAATACAAAGGAGGAATGACCCAGGCTTTCATCAATTTTTCCGGGAATAGCACCGGGCTGTTTGGCCTTTGATCCGCTGGCCACAAACCACTGCACCTGCAGAGTGATAAGGCTGACAAGCAGCCCCCAGAAAGCCATCGTGTAGGTATCAATCAGGTTCATGGTATTTCCTCTTATGTGTAAGCCTCACTGTGTGACCTCGACATAAGCTCGCATCTTGCCCGAAGCGGCGTCCGTAGTGCTCATGCCCGCGTAGAGTAACTCAATCGGCACCCATGTGGGCGGGTACTTGTGTGCCGCCGCAGCCATGACTAACACACTATCTGTCTGGTGATCGTACGCCGCCAGCGGGGAGATGTGCCCGACCCTGCCCTGCCCCAGCGCCTCCCGCTGGTAATTGACGAGCAAGTAATCATTGTCGGTTGCCAGGTTTTTCTCAACGGCTGCCCGGAACTCCACAACGCTGAATTGATCGGCGTAATGCACCGAGGTTTTCAGCCCGTGGGCATCGAGCAGACCGGCCAGGTTGGGTAGTGACATGCCGCCGAAGCTGACTTTAAACCGTGAGCGCACCGCGCTGGTCTCGTCAGTGAAAAAATCACCCTGGGTCGTCGGGGTTCCAAATGCCCCCAGCACCGCAACGCCACTTGCAACGCCGCAGTAGCTGGCCAGGCTTTGTGCCTGAAAGGAACTCACCAACAATTGGTAATCGGCAAACGCATCAGCAGCGGCAAGACGCTCAACACCTTCGGTCGTGGTAACAGCTACCAGCGCCGACGGCAGCGGTAGTAGATTGTCGTGGGGGTATAAAGCCCACCCCGCGAATCCGGCAAGTCCCAGCACAGTTGTGGCCAGCATAACCCCGAGGATGATCAATACTTTTTTCATGGGCAGACAGCCATATTTTCCTATTGCTTGTCATGGGCGCCAGACCAAATCAACACCAGCCCAAAAACCGCTATCCAAACGTACTTAATATCTCAATGCTCCTGAAACGGTGAAGTAGAAATATAGCCAGACTATACCCACAAATCGTTCTCAGCGGTTAACTCGCTTAGGGCGTCTCCAGTGTTGGTTACTCCCCTGGGCTCTACCAGCATAATTCTGCACTCTTCCTTTGCCACGGGCTTGTGCTCCAAACCTTTAGGCACTACAAACATTTCACCTGCCTCAAGGCTCACCTTGCCATCCCTGAACTCAATATCAAGACTTCCTTCAAGAACAATAAACACTTCATCCGTATCGGGATGATCGTGCCAGACAAACTCTCCCTGAATTTTTACCAACTTGAATTGATAGTCATTCATCTCGGCGATGACCCTGGGAGACCAGAGCTCGTCGAATTTGGAAAGCTTTTCAGCGAAATTTATGGCCGTGTGATTCATGATTTTTCATCGCGCTAATGCTCCAGGCAGGCGCGTCTACGGGGTGGGTGTCCGGCCCACTCTTTTTGTGGGCGTACTTGAAGTGATTGATAGCTGTTTTCCATCAATATGCGCCATTAATATCATAAGATATTTGAACAAGTTTTGAAGCCTGGCGTGAATATCAATTTTTGCTGAACTAGCTTGCAGTTTTTTCAGGATAGATAAACGCTCATAAGCCTTGTACACAAGTTTCTCGGTGGACCAACCATTGTACTTGTCAAACTCCCTTGCCCCACCATAGGTCTTCTTGGAAAGAGATCTATTTTGTATCGTATTGAAATTTAAACCGGCCTCAATTGCTCGATCGAGCTGAGCATTTACCAGGCCCGCGACAATCTCGGGGCCTTCAAGTTTTTCAGCCAAACCTTCTCTCAAAAAAGCAAGGTTCTCGGCCAATTCCCGTAGCACCAGGTTTTTCGAAGACTGGGTTGCTACGTACTTTTCCCTTTCGTTATCAAATATTAAATACAGATCACTTATGATACTCATAGTTCTCACTGACATCTGACAGTTTTGGATTGAATGGGTCAGAGTAATATTTACCGGTGTGGCCAATAGGCAAGGACAAACCGAAATGCACCACGCCTCATTTTGACATCTTACACTGACCCCGCTTTCCTATTTCAAGCTGCCTGCATAAGGCTTCAAGAACTGGCGCGCAGTGCCGGAATCTTTGACGACTGTTTGCGCCAGCATCGCTGCTTTAGCTCAGTTCTGACTGCAACAGGTCCAGCGTATTTTCCAGTGCACCCTCAGCCACCGGCATAATCGCGGCATTAAAATCCGTTACCCCGATATCTCGCAAACGCTGGATGCTGGCACGCAGGCTTGCCTCATCGCCGACCAGTGATAACTCCGCGGGACCTGCAACGCCCTCTCGGTCGAGCATGGCCCGGTAGGACGGCAACATACCGTAAACCTCCAATTCCTTGGCAATTTTCTCGCGGGCTGCATCGACATCATTGGTTAACACAATGGGTAATCCACACACGGTTCTGGGCGCCGGCTTGCCGGCCGCCTCTGCCGCGGCATTAATGCTGGGAATAATATGCTCTTCCATGGTTTTGGGGCCGGTCATCCAGGTCACCGTACCATCGGCGAAAGTGCCCGCCAGTTTCAACATGGCGGGACCCAGCGCGGCAACAATCAAGGGAACCGGTTGTACGCCGGGCACATCCAGCGCCATCTTGCCGGTCAGTTGATCACCGGCAAAATCCGCGGCCTCACCCTTCAGCAGGGGAGCAATAATGCTCAGGTATTCTTTCATGTGCGCCGCGGGTTTGTCGTAAGACATACCGTACATGCCCTCAATCACCACTTGGTGCGACAGGCCAATACCCAGGGCAAAGCGGCCGCCGCAGGCGACACTGGTGGTCAGCGCCTGTTGGGCCAGGGCGCCGGGATGACGTGGGTAGGTCGGTGTGACCGCCGTGCCAAACTCAATTTTTTCGGTTTCCCAACCGGCTATGGCACAGGCGCCCACGGCATCCAGTCCAAAAATATTGGCCAGCCAAATGCTGTCAAAACCCCGGCTCTCTGCATCCTTCGAAAACTCGACCAGGTCCATAATGCCACTGCCAATGGCGGCAGATGTTCCACCCATTAATCCAATACGCATGTTATTGCTCCAGTTGTTGTAATGATTCGTTCAGTGCCAGGATGCGCCGGGCGTCATCCACGTGCATGGTTTCCACCAGTTTGCCGTCGAGAACGGCAACGCCCTTGCCGACGGCTTCCGCGGCCTCCCAGGCGTCGATGATCCGGCGGCAGTGCTCTGCCTGCTCGTCATCCAGGCCATAGACCTCATTGCTAATATCGATCTGGCTGGGGTGAATCAGGGTTTTGCCATCAAAGCCCAGGGCATGGCCGTGCTCGCAATCGGCGCGAAAGGCGTCACTGTCTTTAATATTGAGGAATACCGAGTCGAGGATCACCTTGTCATGCATACGCGCCGCATTGACACATTTGGAAAGCGCGTACAGCAGCCCCAGTCGATCCGCCCGGTGGGGCGTGCGCAACTGGTGTGACAGATCGGTAGTGCCCATCAGCAGCGCCTGCAGATCCTCCCCTGCCCCGCAAATCTCTTCTACATTGGCCACACCCCGGGGTGTCTCAATCATCGCCCAGACTTTCAGGCTGTCGGGGGCACCCGATTCGCGCAGCAGGCTAAGGCAGCGCTGCAGTTGTTCGGCAGAATCAATTTTCGGCAGGCAGACGGTTTTTACTGCCGCCGCACCCAGGGCTTTGAGGTCAACTTCTCCCCAGGGGCTATCAATGCTGTTGGCGCGCACGACCAGTTGCCGGGCACCGTAGCCACCGGCTTCCAATTGGGCCAAAACCTGTGCGCGGGCGGTTTCCTTCATATCGGGGGCCACCGCGTCTTCCAGGTCAAATACCACCGCATCACAGGGCAGGGTGCGCGCCTTGTCCATGGCGCGCTGATTGGCACCGGGCATGTAGAGGACCGACCTCAGTACACGCTCACTCATCTCTCTGTCTCCGATTCAGCACAGGGCAGAGAGCATAAACCGGGTGCCGGCTGAATGCCACGGATAACAGCTCAACGGGGGGGCGCCGCTGGGCCCAGGATTCCGCCGCTTGAGATAGGCTTGCCAACTGCGTATAGTGCGCGCGCCAGGTAAAAGCCAGCAAGCCGGAGAACACACCATGCCTTCACTGACCCAAGTAATGCGCTACAGCACCCTCGCTGTTATTCTCGTCATCGGCGCCTGCTCCCAGGAGCAGGACCAGACCGACACCACCGGGGACTCCGCGTACTCACTGCGTGACTTCCTGGCGGCGAACTACGCCGAAGATATGCAGGATTTGCCGCAAACGGCCACCCGCCGCGACATCCTCGACAACAACGGGCAGTGGAACCCAAAGTCAGAGGCCTTTGCGCAATACCGACGGCAACTGCAAGAGCAGCGCCTGGTGCAGTTGCAGGGCTTTGAGCCCGCACAACTGGAAAGCGCCGACGCCCTGTCCTGGCAGCTCTACCAACAGGAACTGCGCCGCAATATCAGCAGCGACAATTTTCGCCAGCACCACTACGCTATTCATCACTACCGCGGTGTTCACACCCAGGTGCCCACCTTTCTGGTCAATGTTCACAAGATCGAGAACATCCACAACGCCGAGGATTATATCGCCCGCCTGAATGCGGTTGCTCCACTGTTTGCACAGGTGATAGCGCGTATGGCCGCGTCTGCAGAGCAGGGCATCTTCCTGCCGGACTGGTCCTACCCGAAGATTATTGATACCGCCCGCAACACGATTTCAGGCGCTCCCTTTGACGAGGGCGAAGATTCTGCCATCTGGGCCGATTTCAAGGGCAAGCTCGCCGCCCTGGATATCAGCCCCGAGCAGTCTGCCGCCCTGTTGGACCAGGCCAGGCAAGCCCTGCTGCAATCAGTAGCACCCGCCTACCTCGCCCTGATCGCTGAATCTTCCCGCCTGCTGCCGCTGGCTTCCGCCGATGATGGCGTTTGGAAGCACCCTGACGGGGAGGCCTTTTACACCGAGCGTCTCAACTATTTCACCACCACGAAGCTGACCGCCGACGAAATTCACCAGATCGGCTTGCGTGAAGTGGCGCGCATTCACGACGAAATGCGCGGCATTATAGAGCAAGTGGCTTTTGCGGGAGACCTCAGTGAATTCCTCGAGTTTATGCGCTCTGACGAGCAGTTTTATTACACCGATGATGAGGCCGGCCGCACACGCTACCTGCGGGAGGCCACAGCATTGATCGACACCATGCGCGAACATCTGCCAGAAGCCTTCGGTATTTTCCCGCGCGCTGAACTGGTGGTGAAACGGGTCGAGCCTTTCCGCGAGCAATCCTCCGGCAAGGCCTTCTATCAGTACCCCACCGCGAACGGTTCCCGTCCGGGCATGTACTACGCCAATCTCTACGATATGGCCTCCATGCCCACCTACCAGATGGAAGCCCTGGCCTACCACGAGGGCATTCCCGGCCACCATATGCAACTGGCTATCGCGATCGAGTTGGAGGATGTGCCCGAGTTCCAGAAGTACGCCACGTTCACTGCGTACTCCGAGGGCTGGGGCCTGTACAGCGAAATGCTGCCCAAGGAGATGGGTTTCTACCAGGATCCCTACTCCGACTTCGGACGCATGGCCATGGAACTGTGGCGTGCCGCCCGCCTGGTGGTGGATACCGGCCTGCACCACAAGCGCTGGACTCGCGAAGAGGCTATTGCTTACCTGGTGAAGAACACCCCCAATTCAGAATACGATTCCTCCCGCGCCATTGAGCGCTACCTGGTCATGCCCGGGCAGGCGACCGCCTACATGATCGGCAAGCTGAAGATTGTGGAGCTGCGCGAAGCGGCCCGGGCCGAGTTGGGCGAGCAGTTTGATATCCGTGACTTCCACGACGAAGTACTCAAGGATGGCCGAGTACCGCTGGATATTCTCACCGCCAAGATCGAAGCCTGGGTGGAGCGGGTTAAAGCAAGCAAAACCCTGTAGGGTCTGGGCGACCCCGTCGATTCATGCGACCAACAACCCGGCCAATACCTCCATCGGTCGAATGATACCCACGGCATTCCCTCCGCTCATGGGGTACGCTGATTCGACCCTGCATGTCGATTGGGTCGGAAGAGCTTTGCGCTGCGCTGGTGGAAAATTTTGGCAGCGAAGCTATGCTTGACGCTGTAGCCTCAGCATCGGTGATACAGATGACACACAACTTTTTCCGACTGGCCATTTGCCTGATTAGCCTGAATTTTGCAAGCACTGCGCTGGCGGAAACACCAGTCCCGCAACTTTCCGACCTGGATTTCATGACCGGCCACTGGGTGTCTCCCTCCAGCGACGGTGCAGAGGAAGTGTGGCTTGCCGCGAAGGGAGGGACGATGACGGGTTCTTTCCGTTGGGTTGTACCCAATGGCCCACATGTTCTGGAGTACATTGTTATTCAGGAGACAGAGCAGGGCGTAGTGCTGCGCTTCAAGCACCTGCGTCCCGACTACACTGCCTGGGAGGAAACCCCCAATTACTACGAGTTGACGGAGACCCAAAAGGGCCGGGCAGTTTTCACCAATCGGGGTGACAACAAGCACGTACCAGAGCGGATGATCTACACCCAACCCGCTGCCAACGAGCTGCATTTCCGCGGCGAGTCCAGCGGTGAGGATGAGCCATTGATCCTGAAATTTATAAAAGCAGGAAACTAAAGCTGGCACGATCAGGGCGAGAATAATACGGCACTCCCGAACGACACATTCAAACTCTGAGCTCACTATGAATAAATTCCTGCTGGCAGTCACACCACTTATCCTGCAGTTGGTCATTCTCCCATCAGCTGCCTCTGCCTCCGCGCTTGATGAAATACCCAACTACAGACAATACAGTGATACCTTTGCCAGCTCCGGGCAACCCGATGAAAAACAGTTAAAGGCCGCTGCCAACTCCGGCGTAAAACGTGTCATTTATCTGGCCTTTACAGATAATGAAACGGCTATCGAACATGAAGACAGGACGGTGAAGAAGCTGGGGATGGAGTACATTCATATTGCCGTCGATTTCATGGCGCCGACACTTGATGATTTCCAGCAATTTGCCAGTGTCATGCAACAGGCTCCGAACAGGAATACGCTGCTTCATTGCCAGGTTAATTTCAGAGCCTCAAGCTTTAGCCTCCTGTACCGGGTAATTTATCTGGATGTACCTGTTCTGGAAGCAAAGGAAGCATTTGACAGTGTCTGGCAACCCAATGAAGTGTGGTTCCGGTTTATTCAGTCTGTGCTCAAGCACTACGATATTGAGCATGCCTGTGAGGGTTGTGATTGGGGGGTTAATGAGTTTATTGAGTAGGCCGGATTAGGACCGACTTCGAATGGGGTCAGAGGAGCTTTGCTATCCGTGCATAAGTATGAAGCCACTTATCCACCGATAGCGGCAGCACCTCCGACCCCGATTGTGCGAGGTCCCGTTACTCCTGTGGTTTGATCAGGTATTTTTCTCCGGTGGCTTGCTTGCCGTAGACAGCGATTGCCTCCAGCGAAAGAGCTTCGGCCAGGGAAATTTCCCTGGTGTAGTGGCTGGCAAAGGTAGTGGTGATTTCCGCCGCCACCCGGGCGCGCATTTCAGCCATTTTTTCGAAACCCACTTTCTGCATGAATGGCGTCAGCAGGAAGCCGCCGATACCCCAGGAAAAGCCAAAATTGCGGGTCAGGGTGGTGGGGCTGCGATCAAGGCCGCCGTAAATATAGAGCTGCTTGTACACGTCTGAGCCATAGCGGTTGTACTCGGTCATCGAGCGGACGGCGGCGGCCTCCATGCAGGTGAGAATGTCGCTGCCCAACCTGCCGCCACCGGTGGCATCGAAAGCCAGGGTTGCACCAGTGGCCACCAGCGCTTCGGTGAGATCGTCATAAAAGCTGTCAGCAGTGGAATTGACGATGTATTTCGCACCCAGCCCTCGCAGAATCTCTTCCTGCTCGGGTTTGCGCACAATATTCACCAGTTCGACGCCGTCCGTGATGCAGATGCGATTGAGCATCTGGCCCAGGTTGGACGCCGCTGCAGTGTGCACCAGGGCTGTGTGATTTTCCATGCGCATGGTTTCGACCATCGCCAGTGAGGTCAGCGGGTTCACGAAACAGGAAGCGCCCTGTACTGCCGTGGTGCCTTCTTCAAGCTGCAGGCACATGAACACATTCACACAGCGATACTGGCCGTACATCTCGCCACCGATAATACCCACGGTCTTGCCCATCAGGGCCTGGGCGGCATCGGAAGACCCCGCCCCGATCACCACGCCTGCTGCTTCATTGCCCACCGCCAGAGATTCGCCCACCCGGCCGGCGACCATCTTCATCAACTTCTGCGGAATATCCGCTGTCACCACTGGACGCTCCGGGGTGCCACCGACCACCGCTGTGGTCATATCCGCCGGGCCGAACAACAGGGCCAGGTCAGAGGGGTTCAGGGGTGCCGCGTCTACCCGCACCAGAATCTCATCCGGGCCGGGCTCCGGCATTTCAACATCGACCAGTGAAAGCTCAAGACTGTTGTCATCTTTCACCAGTGAGCGTAGCTGTAATCCTGTTGTCGTCATTATCCTGTCCTCTGTGAATCAGTGATGGCCTGGCAGGCCAGTACCCCGGCTGTATTCACCCTCCGACCCCGTACCGGCATGGGAAGCGCCCGGTTTAGTGCTATTCTGGAAGGCGGTTGATGGGTACAGCCAGATCAAGCCCGACAGCATATAAAAGGAAGCCCGCATGCGTCTATCAAAACCGCGTATTCCCGCACTCGCCCCAGACCAGTGGAATGAGAAGGCACAGGCGATTATGCAGCCCCTCGTCGACAGCAAGCGTGACTACAACATCTTTAGAACCTTGATGAACCACCCGGATCTCAGCAAGCGCTGGATGGTGTTTGCCAACCATATAATGGTGAAGTCAACACTACCGGAACGCGAGCGCGAACTGCTCATCCTGCGCACCGGCCATCTGTGCCAGGCGGACTACGAATGGAACAAGCACGCTGATATCGGCCGCTCCCTGGGGATGACTGATGCAGATATCGAGAGCAGCAGGACCGGGCCCGATACACCAGGGCTTGCAGAACTCGACAGACTCCTGCTACAGGCCACCGATGAACTCCACGGGGACGCGTACATCACCGATGACACCTGGCACGGGCTAACTGAACACTTCTGCAGCCAGCAAATGATGGACCTGGTGTTTACAGTAGGCCAGTACAACCTGGTGTCGATGGCTTTAAACAGCTTTGGCGTACAACCCGATAAGTAACAGGCTTGGCAGCTCCCGCCCGGCGCAATAAGCAGTCAATCAGCAGCGGAGGCCGCCTGCTTGCCAGCCCTGCGGCCGAAGAAAGTGGCGTCACCTACCGACATACCGCTGGCATAGCCCTTGGCCGTACGCGGCAGACCGGCGGTCGTGCGACCGGCGGCATACAGGCCGGGGATAACAACTCCCTGTGGTGTCAGCACCTCGCCGTCGGCAAGGGTTTCCAGGCCCCCCAGAGTAAACATCAACCAGCCCGAATTCTCTCCCAGCGGGTATTTCACGTCTGCGGGCTTCATGCTGATCAGGGCATAGGGCGGTTTGTCGATGGGTTTGAGCCAGTCGGCACTCTTGTGCAACAGCGGGTCCTCGCCCTGCGCCGCATGCTGGTTGTAATACTCAACGGTGGCCTGCAGTGAGCCGATTGGCAGCCCCGCTTCCCGCTCCACCTCCGCAACCGTGTCGCCGGTACCGACCAGGGGCGGTGGTGGATCAAAATAGTGGGGCAGCTCAAAGTCCTCGTTCTGCACCAGCAAATACACTTCCTGTTTATCCTGAATGCCTGCGTAATGACCCATCCGTGCCAGGTAGGCGTCCTCATTGATAAAACGCTGGCCCTTGTTGTTCACCAACAGCCCGTAGGTCAGTTTGGCGGGGGGATAGAAGGCAAAGCTGATAAAGCACTGATCCATATTGATGGCATTACCGCCCGCCGCCATCCCCATCTGAATACCGTCACCCATATCCCACTGGTTACCATAGGGCTCGCCGAAGGGGACGGTATGGGCGGCGTGCCTTGCCAACATCTCACGGTTCATAACGAAGCCACCGGCGGTGAGAATCACGCCCCGGCTCGCTTCGATCGCCACTTCCATACCGTCAATGCGCGCCACTACTCCCCGCACCCGCCCACTGTCGTCCTGAATCAGGCCCAGTACCCGGGCATCGGTCTTGATCAGCGCACCCTCGGCTTCTACCGTCGCCATCAAGGCCTGCATAAATATCCTGCCGCCCTCATCCCCCTCCTTCGAGGGCACATGTCCCCGCGGTACCGGCTGGGCCACCGTGTTAAAAGGCCAGGCGCGTTCATTGCCGGTAAATAACAGGGATTCATCCGAGAAAGGCACCACCGTGCGCTCCAGGTACACGGCCCGTTTATAGGGCACCCCAAGAGACTCCACCCAATCGAAATGCTCCGCCGCGCCCTCGGCGTATACACGGATTTTCTCCGGGTCGCCATGGGCACCAAAACACTCTGAAAGGTAAGCGATCATGTTGTCTGTAGAATCTTCCAGCCCTACCTCTCGCTGCAATTTGGTACCACCGCTGCCGCCCAGGTACATCTCACAGCTGGACATTTGTGTGGACCCGCCGCCCCCACTGGCGCGCTCCAGCACCAGCACATCGGCACCGACCCGTCGCGCTTCCAGTGCGGCGGAGGCACCGGCACCGCCGTAACCGCAAATAACCACCTCTGTGCTCAGGTAGAATTCATCATAGTCTTCATAACGTCGTAGCCAGGGCTTAACCGTGATTGCACTCATGAGGCGTCAGTCCTTGCGATAGGCAGGAGGCACGAAGCCCGGCTCCAGGGCCTTGACCGGGTGGGAGGCGGTCACCTGCCCCATAAAGGGCGGATGAATGGAGTAACCCAACAGGGATTGCAGTTTCGGCGACATCTTCGCCACTTCCGCCGGTGGTATCCCCAGGAAAAAGTTTTCCTGGGGCCGCGCCCAGGGCTGGCAGTACTGGTTGCTAAACGCCCGTCGCATACGGTCACTGTTATTGGCGCCACCGCGGTGCAACAAGGTTCCGGCAAACACCACGCAGGCGCCGGCGGACATTACCACCGGTACCGCCAGCTCGGCCACCCGGTCGGCAAAACCCGGGTCGATCTCATTGTCGCCAGCCTGGTAAACACCACCGATTTCCTCGTCGCTCCAGAGATGGCTACCGGGTATCACTTCCGTGCCGCCGTTATCCGCGGTGAAGGCATCGACTGCCACAATCGTCGACAAACTGATTATGGGACGAGGTCTGGGGATGGGGTAAAAGAGATCATCCGTGTGCCAGGGTTGCGGCGTTTCCCCGGGGGACATACAGATCGCCTGGGTGGCAGTGAGCAGGTAGTTGGGCA
>SMVA01141317.1_pt1 | contig 13227 bp, 13 predicted proteins | sample 2456451 | NCBI WGS metagenome assembly SMVA01 (sample SAMN11095933, study PRJNA526329) | marine sediment metagenome | biome: Marine sediment; feature: Surficial sediment; material: Deep marine sediment; isolation source: Hadal surficial sediment | place: Pacific Ocean | collected 2014-05 | depth...
ACAAACTGAATGACTAAAACCAGTAATGCCAGTGATCCAAAGTAGTACCAGAAATTAAAATTCTTTGGCGCGTAGTACTGGGCAAGATGTTCATTCCAGGTCTTGGTTAGAGGAAAACGATCATCAATCCAGCCGAGGGTATTATTCAGCAGTTTCATGCCCCCATTGATAAGCTTGCTCATGAGCTTGCACCTAAATCATTATCATCACCAGCAGCATCATCACCAATCAGTATTTTTGACTCACTGATAAACTGGTATTTCGGCACCACCAGATTAGCGGGTGCAGGCACACCTTTGTAGACGCGTCCAGCCAGGTCAAATTTTGATCCATGACAGGGACAGAAGAACCCACCCTTCCAGTCAGCGCCGAAATCATGTGCCTCATTCCTTGCAAGATAGTTCGGTGAACAACCAAGATGCGTACACAGGCCTATAACAACCAGATATTCAGGATTGACAGATCGATGTCCATTTTTTGCATAGTCGGGCTGCTGCTCAACTTCTGAGTCCGGGTCACGTAACATGTCCGACATTCTAGACAGTTCTGCCAGTGATTCTTCACTTCTGCGCAAGATCCAGACTGGCTTGCCGCGCCACTTTTCCACCATCCTTTCGCCAGGCCTCAAACCACTAATATCTACCTCAATTGGTCCGCCGATTGCCTTGGTCTTCGCGCTTGGGGACAATGCAGACATAAACGGGATGGCCGTCGCTAAAACACCCGCACCACCAACAACAGTCGCAGCAGCTGTGAGAAAATGCCGCCGCTTTTTATCTATACCATTATTTTGACCATCGTCTTGCATATCACTTACCCCAAGATTCTAATTACCACTCACAATTGCAAGGAACTATTAATTTTATTCTGGTTCGGTAGTATATCATGCTATGTCAAGCCTATTACCTGGAAATAATCAAGATTTGCCCAGTTAACTGGCTTCATATAACTAGCTTCAAATTTTAACGAAACCCAGACAATGAATTTAAAACAAACACTGACATTTGTTACTCAATCTATTGTTATTGGCCTCGCCGTAGCTGCCGTTGTTTTATTGCTAACGTCAGGCAGTATGCCCTTCAATTCAACCAATCAAATAGATTCATATCACACAGCAATAGAGGCTGCCGCACCAGCAGTGGTAAATATTTATTCCGGCACTACGTATACAGAACCCAGAAACCCTATCCTTCAAGATCCGCTGTTCAGGCGATTCTTTGGCGAATCCTCCCAGGACAAACTCTCCGCAAGTAATACAAGGAAAAGAATCGATAGTAAGGGCTCCGGCGTCATCATGGATTCACAAGGACACATCCTTACCAACGCACATGTGATACAAGGTGCTGAAGAAATATATGTGGTCTTGCAGGATGGTCGCGAAACCATTGCCAGAACCATCGGCATCGATAGCGACACAGATTTGGCCGTACTGCAAATTGGTCTGGACAATCTCCCAGTCATCCCCATAGGTGACTCCAGCCAATTACGTGTTGGTGATGTCGTCCTCGCCATTGGCAACCCGTATGATTTTGGCCAAACCGTCACCCAGGGAATCATCAGTGCCACTGGCAGAAAGCGGCTGGGTATTACAACTTTTGATAATTTTATCCAGACCGATGCAGACATTAACCCCGGTAATTCAGGGGGTGCTCTGATCTCTTCTCAAGGCAATCTTCTTGGCATTAACACCGCAATCTATTCAACCACAGGCTATTCTCAAGGCATCGGTCTGGCAACGCCGGTCAACACAGCACTTGACGTCATGCAGCAACTCATCAGCAATGGACAAGTCGTTCGCGGCTGGATAGGTATCCGAGCACAGCCCCTGCCCGCAGACATCGCAGAAGCGATGGGTTTGATGAAAGGCGGTGTAGTTGTTTCGGGGGTACTACAGGGAGGCCCGGCAGATATCGCCGGAATCAATCCCGGAGATGTTGTGATCAAGATTCAGGGTCAGGACATCATCGACCCACGACAAGCCATCGACACCATCGCCAAACTTCTACCAGGTTCAAAAATTGAAATAATAATTGTACGAGGCTGGGAAGAGCTGAAAATCAACACGGTCATCACACAAAGACCACATATTAAGCGGGGTTGAGATTTGTTTCGCCTTAATGGCGACCCACTTTTCTTCATAGAAAAGTAGGCATAAGGTCGCTCCTGTGCATCCTGCACATCAACCTTTACCTAATGTCTTACCCTGCGGGTTCCTGAATTTATTTTGCTGACCAACGCGCCGCCCACAGGACTCGTCCGTGATCCGGTAGACTAAAAATCTACAGAACACTTATTACAGTGGAATCATTATGGAAATCGATCTATCCTGAATTCTAATTATTTCTAAGTACGAAAGGAATTAGTGATGTGAATACCTCACAAAATAACTTACCTGCTCTCCTCTTTGACCTGTATATCATAATATAGTGAGCCACTATGTCTCAGCATAGTATTGAAAATAATCGGCCATCCTCATGGCTGCTTATCAACGAATTTTACATAAAAAGCAACATCACATAGAAGTTTCGATGAAAAAACTGATACAACGGTTTCTTCCGGCAGCAGACATCGTGCTCACACCATTTGTTTCCCCCGCCGCATGGTTGCTAAAGCTAGTTCGTCTAGCAGGAGTCCATAATCTGCCGTATTGCAAGAGTGCTTTAATGAATGTAGGTGTTTTCCCCATACGCAACCATTATTACGAACCACAATTTGATAATCGAAATCCAAAGCAAAATTTCTCCAGAGACAGAAATCTACCTGGAATAAACTGGAATATTTTTGAACAATTAAAAATTCTTGAAAAATTTATATTTTCTCAGGAGCTTGCAGATCTTCCTCAAAAGAAACCCGATAATCTCAAATTCTATTTGAATAACGGAGCATTCGAATCGGGAGATGCTGAATATTGGTACCAGCTAATTCGCACCATTAAGCCAAGAAGGATATTTGAAGTCGGCAGTGGGAAATCCACTTTAATGGCGGTCAACGCTATTTGTAAAAACAAAAATGACGATACGAACTATGAGTGCGAACATATTTGCATTGAACCTTATGAAATGCCTTGGCTTGAAGAAATAAGCGTATCAGTAGTCAGGGAAAAAGTTGAAGACATAGAGTTATCGTTCTTCTCCCAGCTTCAAGAAAATGACATCTTGTTCATTGATTCATCACACATCATAAGACCGCAAGGTGATGTGCTTTTTGAGTATCTTGAACTGCTACCTTCTCTCAATAAGGGTGTCATTGTTCATCTGCATGACATCTTTTCACCAAAAAACTATCCCGAAAAATGGCTAAAAGATAAGGTTATATTTTGGAACGAACAATACTTGTTAGAGGCATTCCTATCACATAACAGTAGTTGGAAAATTTTAGGCTCTCTCAACTATTTGCATCATAATCACTATGAAAATCTTAAGTCAGTTGCGCGATTCCTAACTCCTGATAGAGAACCTGGATCATTCTATATTCAAAAAATCACTTAGTATTATCGCAATATTTGGTGCTATCTTTAATTTTGATCACAGCCATAGCCGATGCTTTATTCCGTCTGGAAGTGTTAAGCAATCTACCGTTGCATTCGGTTATATTTCTTATAACACTCTATAGTTTTCTTTCCTTCGTACAAAGAAAAGGTAAGCGCCATTAAAAGGTGGAATCAATATTATAGAATTACTGGATCCACATATACATTAGTAACCGTCGTTCCCGAGAACACGGGAATCTAGCTGAATTTATACCGCTTTGGAAGCGGACTTTATCTGCTGGAAACCCGCGCACGCGGTTATGACGAATAATGAAACTAGCTCGATATCGCCAACTTCAAAGCAGCAACAAAAGCCTCGTTCTCATCTTCCGTCCCCACCGTCACCCGTAAACAATCCTTTAACGCTGAAAAACTTCCAGAAACATTCTTGATCAAAATTCCCTGCTCGAGCAAAGCAGTCGAAATAATGTCCGCCGATTTTTCAGTCGATTTAAATAATATAAAATTAGCAGAACTTCGCCAGGGATAAACACCATCAATGGCTTGCAACTGTTCAAACAAACCAGAACGATTAGCGCAGATAATTTCAGCCTGCTTTTCCAGAATGTCATAACGTGACAATATTAATTCCGCCATTTTCTGTGAGAGCGTATTAATATTGTAAGGTAAACGTAATTTATCCAGTTGCTCTAGCCACAAGGCAGGCCCGGCAAGAATACCGAGACGTAATCCAGCCAGACCAGATTTAGAGAGTGTTCGCATAACCAGAAGATTGTCGAACTCGCCGAGACGTTGCATGAATGATTTTTCAGAGAAAGCAGAATAGGCTTCATCCAACACCACTAAGCCAGGCGCGGCGCGAATAATTTGGCTGATGACATCTTCGTCAAATAAATTTCCGGTTGGATTATTAGGATATGCCAGAAAAACGACCGCTGGCTGATGCTTTCCAATTGCAGTCAGCATGGCTCCACTGTCCAGAGAAAAGTCATCGTGATTTAAAGCTACCCCAACATATTTAGCACCTACAGTATCAGCAATAATCTTATACATGACAAATCCGGGTTCAGGCACCAGAATGGTCTTGCCTGAATGTGCAACTGCCAGGGCAATAATTTGAATGAGTTCATCTGAGCCATTGCCCAACATGATCTCTATGCTCTCGGGAATATCCATTACCTCACGCAAACCTAGCTTCAACTCACCAGCGTCGGGATCTGGATAACGATTAATTTCAGCCCCGGAAATGACCTCCAGTATCTTCTCTCGTAATTCATCAGGTAATAGATACGGATTTTCCATAGCGTCCAGTTTGATTAAGCCCTCAGCATCAGGCACGTGATACGCATGAGCTGCAAGTAACTCCGGTCTAATCCAATGTTGCAATCGCTCTTCTGGAGAAGGCTTTTTTGGTGTACTCATATATTTGAATCAGGATATGATTCGATATTCTGCTGAACGTGCGTGTGCTGTCAGGCCTTCTCCACGTGCTAACACCGATGCCGTCGATGCTAACGATGACGCAGACTGTTCTGTACACATGATGACTGAAGATCGTTTTTGAAAATCATACACCCCCAGAGGCGAAGAAAATCTGGCAGTACGGGCTGTCGGCAAAACATGGTTTGGTCCGGCACAATAATCACCCAGGGCTTCCGCCGCATAATGTCCCATAAAGATGGCTCCAGCGTGACGAATCCTGGGTAGTAATGGTTCCGGTTCGGTTACAGAAAGTTCAAGATGCTCCGGTGCGATTTGATTTACCAACTCAATAGCTTCGTCAATGTCTTTAACAAGAATCAAGGCACCATTTTTATCCAGTGAGCTCTTAATAATTTCTTTCCTTTCCATCTCAGGCAATAAGCGATTGATACTTTCCTCAACAGCATCAAGAAACTCAGGTTTTGGGCAAACCAGAATGGAACAGGCTTCTTCATCATGTTCTGCCTGAGCAAACAAATCCATCGCCACCCAATCCGGATTACTTTCCCCATCACTCACTATTAGCACTTCTGACGGACCTGCAATCATATCGATACCCACGGTACCAAAGACCTGTTTCTTGGCGGTCGCTACATAGATATTTCCCGGCCCAACGATCTTGTCCACCTTTGGCACTGAAGCCGTTCCATAGGCAAGCGCGGCCACTGCCTGTGCACCACCGATAGAGAATACCTTGCTCACGCCCGCAATTGCTGCTGCTGCCAGAACCATCTGGTTCTTTTCGCCTTTAGGTGTTGGCACGACCATAATAATTTCCGAGACACCTGCGACATGGGCAGGTATTGCATTCATGAGCACAGATGAAGGATAGGCCGCCTTGCCACCGGGCACGTATATCCCCACACTGTCCAAAGGCATGACTTGCTGGCCTAATGTATTACCTTCTTTATCCTTGTATGACCATGATTCTATCTTCTGTCTTTCATGATAGTCACGCACCCTGCTTGCTGCATGTTCAAGCCCTTTGCGGAGTTCATCTGGGATTGCAGCTAACGCTGCCTCAAGTTCTACGACTGGTATTTCAATCTCATCAAGGTCTGCATCACGATCATCAAAGCGATTGGTGTATTCCAGTAGTGCTTCATCACCACGTGTTCTGACATCAGCCAGAATAGATTCGACGGTTCGGCTAATTTCTACAGTAGGTTCATCTGTATTGGAGAGTAATGAGTTTAATTGTTCTTTAAAACCGGCATCAGAACTATCTAAACGACGGAGTTTCATTTTGCCTCTACGACTTCTGTGAGCTTTTCTATCATTGGCTTGATCAGATCATTTTTCATCTTCATTGCGCCTTTATTGACAATCAGCCTGGAACTGATATTCATGATGGTTTCGACTTCAACAAGACCATTGGCTTTCAAGGTATTGCCTGTATCAACCAGATCAACAATCTGATCAGCTAAACCAAGTACCGGCGCGAGTTCCATAGAACCATATAATTTAATGATTTCAACTTGCTGACCCTTATTGGCAAAATAATTACGCGCAATGTTTGTGTACTTGGTGGAAATTCTCTTTCTGACGATTTGCTCTCCCGCTTTCCCCTGACTACACCCAGATACCTTAAGTTCAGCAACCACCATCTTGCACTGAGCGATTTTCAGATCAAGCGGTTCATAGAGTCCATTGCCATCATATTCCAGCAAAACATCCTTACCCGCGATGCCAACATCAGCGGCACCATATTCCACGTAAGTGGGGACATCTGTTGCTCTGACAATAATAATCTTCACATCAGGGCGATTTGTTTCCAGGATTAACTTACGTGTTGTCTCCGGTGCCTCTGCAGGATAAATATCCAGCGCAGCTAATAGAGGCATGGCCTCTTTAAATATGCGGCCCTTTGAAATGGCGATTGTTATATTATTGGACATTAATCAAACTTCCCGAATTAATCACCTAAGCGAAATTAAACAACTCTGCGTATAGAAGCACCGAGCTGTGTCAATTTTTCCTCAATCGTTTCGTAACCTCTATCGATATGATAAATACGGTCAACCACCGTATCTCCTTCTGCAACCAGGCCTGCTAAAACCAGACTGGCCGATGCACGTAGATCGGTTGCCATGACTGGTGCGCCCGTCAAACCATCAACCCCGGTACTGATTGCAGCGTTGCCTTCCAGCTTTAGATCGGCACCCATTCGTTGCAACTCCTGCACATGCATAAATCTGTTTTCAAATACTGTTTCCGTAATCACACCACTACCTGTTGCAATACAGTTCATTGCAGTAAATTGCGCCTGCATATCAGTGGGGAATCCTGGAAAAGGTACCGTATGAATATCAACCGCTTTTGGCCGTCGTCCATCCATGTCCAGAGTAATTGTATTCTCACCAACATCAATACTGGCCCCTGCCTCAGTTAATTTCGAAAGTACTGCATCAAGTAGCTCAGGCCTGGTATTTCTTAATTTTATCTTCCCCCCAGTCATGGCAGCTGCCACCAGATAAGTCCCTGTTTCGATCCTGTCCGGCATAATTTTATAACTGGTACCAGAAAGTTTTTCCACACCTTCAATTTCTATTCTATCTGTTCCTGCACCTTTGATTTTAGCGCCCATGCTAATCAGACAATTTGCCAGATCAGAGACTTCAGGTTCACGAGCAGCATTTTCAAGGACAGTGATTCCCTCTGCCAAAGTTGCTGCCATCATCAGATTTTCCGTGCCAGTCACCGTGACAATATCCATTATTAGATGTGCACCATTCAATTTCTTTGTAGTCGCACGTATATAACCACCTTCAACCTGAATATCAGCACCCATGGATCGCAAACCCTGTAAGTGTATATTTACAGGTCTTGAACCAATGGCACAGCCTCCAGGCAACGAAACATCAGCTTTATGGTATTTCGCCAATAGCGGTCCTAATACCAGTATTGAGGAACGCATGGTCTTGACCAATTCATACGGTGCGAAGAAATCCTTGATGTTGGTGCTATCGACTTCAAGGTTCATACGTTCGTCTATGGTTAGTTCTGAACCCATTTGCGCCAGCAAACCTATGGTCGTTGTAACATCATGCAAATGTGGAACATTACTGATGTTCACAGGGTCATCAGCTAGTAGTGTGGCAGCCAGAATAGGCAAAGCCGCATTCTTGGCACCAGAAATACTAATTTCACCACACAGTGGTCGCCCACCTTTTATCATTAACTTATCCATACTTTTGCATCAATTTAATCTATTGAATCTCCTTAAGTTTTTTCTGTTGCTGCCATTCTTCATTGGTATATGTGCTGATCGACAAGGCATGTATATCACCACCGACCTTATCACCCAAAGTCTGATAAACCAGCTGATGCTGTTGCACCATGTTTTTGCCTGAGAAATCATCACTCACCACAATTGCCTGAAAATGGCGACCATCCCCCTCAACAAATACCTCACAATCAGCAAACCCTTGTTTGATCTTTTCCTTGATTTCCTCAACCTGCATGCGTAACTCCTGATAAAATCCAATAATATATACAGAAAAACTACCCTGCCTTTTCTGTATAACTTGATTAAAAAGCAGGGTAGTTTACATGATTTAACTAGATTTCAGCATCAAAGAATTTATGCTGACAAGAAAAGCTCTTAATACTGCTTAATTATGTGATACCAGATACAAACAAAACGAATAAATATCAGTTAGAAGCCGTATTATCCCCAGCATTAACCATGGCTGCGTTACGCCGTGACAACTTGCCGATCAAAGAATCAAGCCCATCTTTTTTAATTTGAGAGGCGAATGACCCTCGATAGGTAGATATCAGACTCACACCGTCTATAACAATATCGACGACCTTCCATTCTCCACCGCTAACATGCATTCGATAATCGATTGGTATCGCTTTTGCCCCAGCCTGATTGATCTTTGTTTTTACCACAATCAGATTTGAATTAAGATTTTCTTCAGTAGGCAAATATTCTATTGCTTCATCAGAGTATTCCAACAAAGCCTTGGCGTAAGTACGAACCAGTAAAGTCCTGAACTCACCGATAAATTGTTCCCGTTGACCTTCAGAAGCACCACGCCAATTCTTTTTGCCCAAAACCCATTTAGACATACTAATAAAATCAAAGTGAGGAATAACAACCTCATTCACCAAGCCGTAGATCCTAGCAGGATCAGCATCAATTGCTTCGCGTTCAATGGTCAGTCGTTCAAGCACTGCATCCGCTGTGCTCATCACCACTTCCTCCGCGGTCTGGATGGCTGCTTGTGCTGTGTTGAATAAAAGCAATAACCACACACAACTTATTAGAGATATTGTTTTTTTCATTGTGTCTTCTCTGTTCTTTTCCCCAATTAAACAGGGAATATTTCCCTGCCATATTCTTAACTTGAATCTTGACTTGTGTACCTTAACTTACCGCTATTCTGGTCAATGGCCGTGACCCGACGCAGACAGTATATTCTAATTAGTTCCACTGATAAGTAAAAGGTTTCTGCACAAACAAAATTATTACCAAATGATTAGCTTCATTATGTTTCGCTTACGTGTAAATACATATGGTAAGCTATTGTTAATTATGTATTTATGTGAACGGCTTCCAGATTAAAATCAATCTTGGCAATAAGGTCAATGCCGCCAACAAGGCCACCAACATAGCGAATGCTGTCAATACGCCAAAATAGATAGTCGGTATAAAATTAGATAGGACCAATATGGAAAACCCAATAATAATGGTGATGGCATTATAGAAAACAGCCTTACCAATATTCGCGTGACAATAATGTAGCGTCTTGATGTAGTCCTGATTTTTAGCAAATTCCTCCCGAAATCGATAGATATAATGGATAGAATTATCCACCGCAATGCCAATTGTGATCGCTGCAATGGTGATCGTCATCATATCAAGTGGAATTTTCAACAGTCCCATCAAGCCAAGAATAATAGCCGACGCCAGTATGTTTGGGATTATGCCGATGATGGCCAGGGAGACTGAGCGGAAAAGCAGCAGTAACATCAGGGCAATGCCTGCCATCACTACCCCCAGAGTCAGAATCTGTGACTTAAATAAACTCTGTAACATATTATTATAGAGTACCAACAATCCAGAGATGGCAATACGATCTTCAGAAAATCCCAGCTTACCGGTCAGATCAGAATGGATTTGTTCAAGTAATTCCTTACGGCGTAAATTTTCAAGAGAATCAAGAATACGCAGATTAATTCGCGCTTCATTATTATCAATCGAGATATAGGGGTCGATCATGCTGGCCTTCAATTCCACGGGCATACGCTTATAGACGATGGCCAGCTCAAAGGCATCGAACTCCCCCTGATTTACATCTTCGCCAACACGAATGAGGGAAGCCAGCGAAAGCACCTTGCCGACAGCAGGCAAGCCTTCCAGATAATCATGGATTATTTTGACTTCATCCAACTTATCCGGCGTGAACCAGTAATCTGCGGGATCTTCATCGGCACCGTCGGCGAAATCAAAATCGAAATCAAAATCATCTTCTTCATCGATGTCATCTTCGAAGACTTCTTCAACTTCTTCTTCAAATTTTAGAACGATGTCAAGAGAGGTTGTTCCTCCTAACTTATCGTCAATCAATTTAAGCCCACGATAGATTTCAGTATCCTTACTGAAGTAATCAATGAAACTATTCTCTACTTCAAGTTTAGAAGCCCCGTAGATACTGACCACAAACAAGACAACAGATAAAAATAAAATTTTATTACCATGATTCACCGTTAACGCAGACAGGACGAGCATTATCTGAAAATTATCGGCCTTGTCCTGCTCTGCCTCAGGCTTTTTCATCAGCACCAGCAAAGCGGGAAACAACAGGAAGGTGGTAGTAAAAGTGACAGTCAGACCAATCGTCATCATCCAGCCAAAATCTATAACGGGTTTGATACCACTCACCACTAATGAGCTAAAGGCCATAATGGTTGTCAGGGCAGTATAAAAACAGGGCCAAACCATTTTGCCGGCCATTTCCATGACCAGATCCTTCTGATTTAAATCCGGTAGATCCTGACGCAGCTGTCGATAACGCACCACCAGATGAATATTCATCGACATAGTGATAATCAACATTAAAGAAATAAAATTGGAAGATATAACCGTCACACTCCAACCAACCAAACCGAGCAGGCCAATCATTAACATGCCAGCATAAGCACAACTCAATAAAGGTAGCGCCACCCAGCGAGCCTTCCTGAAGATAATGCTTAACATAGCGATAAGAAATGCGAAGACCCCGACACCAAAAACGACAAGATCGTTCTTGATAAAGGTAACCATATCATCCGAGATCATAGTCACACCGCCGAGGTGTAGCATTCCAAACTGGTTATACTTTTCCATGATCGCGCGAATATTGAGAATATTTTGATGATCTTTTTGATTAATTTCATTTTTGAGTGATGCATAGGCGTCAGAAACTTCCTTCAACTGCTTCCCTTCATCAGAGTTTATAGTTCCCTCCTGTTGTTTTACCAACAGTGCATTTCTTTTGTGAAGTAATTCCCGAAATCTATCATTGCCTTTCAGATTTACCTGTAGGGCAGTAGTATTGCCATCCAGACTAATGATCAACTCCTTGAATATCGGACTTGCGATCAATTCAGCCTTGGCCTTGGCCTTATCTACACCCTCAGATTCCAGTGTCCAATAGTTACTGGTCACTTCTGATAACGAGCCTTCAATTTGTTTTACCAAAGGGACATCCAGCAAAGTAACCACAGAATCAGTTAATTCAAGTTGCTTCAACTCGTCTCTTAAACTAGCGATGATGTGCAGGGAACTATCAGCAAATAAATCCTGATTGGGTGTAAACGTGACGAAAAGAAAATCCTTGGTCGCATAGCGATCATTCAGATCACGAAAAATTTTGAGATCCTCATCATTCTCCAATAACAAGGCGTCTGCAGAGGCGTCCAGCTTAAAATCTTTTGCATGAGAAACAAAAAATCCGAACACCATCAGTAATAACAGGATGGTAAAGACAGGATGATTGATCACTACACTGCAATAATAATTTTTTATAATATTAATCATGAATATTCCATGAAGTTTTTAAATGGTGACAACACAGTGGATATCCCCTTCCCTGTATTTATAAACACGTGATTCTCATTGACAGTCGTAGCTGAGTCAACCTGCATCGGCAACAAATTGTTCTTTCTACCAATTGCTCGCTTGCCGATAATAGAATAGAGTCAATTTTATTTTCAATAATGTGTGATGAGTTTGCAGAATCTGATGACAATAAGACTACTTATTACCGGCGGCACCATCGATAAGCAATACAACGAACTGAATGGTGAACTGATATTCACGCAATCTGGCATCGAAGATATGTTGGCGCAAGGCAGAGCCAAACTGGATATTGCGTATGAAACAGTGATGCTAAAAGACAGCCTTGATATGGATGATAATGACAGACAGAGAATCCTGACTTCTTGTCTGACCTGTGATGAATCTAAAATAGTCATTACCCACGGCACCGATACCATGGTTGAAACCAGCCGAGCCCTAGCTGAGATAAAAGACAAAACCATCGTTTTACTCGGAGCAATGGTGCCCTATAAGTTCAAAAAATCGGATGCCCTGTTTAATCTGGGTTGTGCTATAGCCGCAGTTCAGACATTGGAAAAGGGTGTTTATATCACCATGAATGGGGAAATTTTTAATTACGATAATGTAATTAAAAATAAGGATTTAGGAGAGTTTCAGTCCAAGGACTAAGTAATCGGATAAATTTGATTGTTTATCGTATTTTTATTCTTGGGGTCTCGCCTTGATGGCGACCCACTTTTCTTCATAGAAAAGTAGGCAAAAGGTCGCTCCTGTGCATCCTGAACATCAACCTTTCCCTAATGTCTTCCCCTGCGGGTTACTAAATTTATTTTGCTGACCAATGCGCCGCCCATAGGCTCATCCCTGATCCGATGGGCTAAAATGTACATCCTGTAAATTTCTCGCTACTCATCAAAATAAATTCAGTAAGACATCAACGGGATTTATCCCTTCACTTATCTCAACGCCGCAATAATGGGCCGAACGAAGTGAGATCCAGCCAGCTTTGCTGGCGATCATTCGATTGCCTTGTTATGAGTAGGGATACGAATTATTTTAACAAACCTATGCCCCTTATTTTTAGAAACGTCATACCCCATTTCTTTAAGAGCTAAGTATGCTGAAACTTCTGTATTGCCTACCGAATTTAATTTCATCTACAGTGATCTCGAATACTACTAATTTATTAATAGGTCGAATGAGG
>SMVA01068718.1_pt1 | contig 13222 bp, 15 predicted proteins | sample 2456451 | NCBI WGS metagenome assembly SMVA01 (sample SAMN11095933, study PRJNA526329) | marine sediment metagenome | biome: Marine sediment; feature: Surficial sediment; material: Deep marine sediment; isolation source: Hadal surficial sediment | place: Pacific Ocean | collected 2014-05 | depth...
GGCACGAATACCATCTGTGCGATGCGCTCGCCCGGCTGAATTTCGTAGGGCTTCTGACTGCGATTCCAGCAGGAAATAAAGATCTGGCCCTGGTAGTCGGAATCGATCAGTCCGGTCAGATTTCCCAGTACCAGCCCGTGTTTGTGGCCAAGCCCTGATCGCGGCAACAGCACGGCCGCAAGCTGAGTGTCTTCAATGTGAATCGCGAGGCCCGAGGGCACTAACACGGTCTCCCCCGGTTCCACGGTCAGCGCCTCATCGATGCAGGCGCGCATATCAAGGCCGGCGGCGCCATCGGTTGCATAATTGGGAAGTGCTATGGAGTCACCTACACGTGAATCCAGAATCTTAAGTGGAATTGATCTCAATGATATCGCTCGTCAATCGCTGGCCGCCAGCTGTGACGCTTCGATACAAGCTGGTTGATTCCGTTTCGCCTGATACATATGCCGATTATCGTTATGGGCGCCGTTACTCGTGAATTATTCGGGCCCGGTCAGCCAATTCGCCTCGTGTTCCGGGTGCAGATCTTTCCAGGTATCGCTCGCCAATCAGTTTTATCAGCGCGACCGCCAGCTCTGTCTTGGGCATCATCGGAAATGACTGGTCCCCGGCCGTCCAGAAAACATCGACCTTATTATCATCGCTGTCGAAGCCGCGATTCCTGCCGACCTGGTTGGCCACTATCATATCGAGATTCTTTTTCTCCAGCTTGGATATCGCGTATTCCCGCAGGTTTTCAGTTTCCGCAGCGAAGCCTACCGTAAATGGACCGTTTTCCAGTTCCGCAACCGATGCAAGGATGTCGGGCGTTCGCACGAGCTCGATCGACATCCTCGCCTCCGTTTTCTTGATCTTGTTCTCTTGCACGCTTTCGGCACAGTAATCCGCGACGGCCGCCGCCGCGATGAAGATATCGATGTTATCGATACGCTCATGGGTAGCAGCAAACATCTCCCTGGCGCTTTCGACATCGACGCACTGAATACCGTCCGGTGTCGTCAGTTCAACCGGGCCACTAATGAGCACGACTTCTGCCCCGGCGGCAGCCGCGGCACGCGCCATCGCGTAAGCCATCTTCCCGGAACTTCGATTGCTGATATATCGCACCGGGTCGATTGCTTCTCGTGTCGGTCCGGCGGTAATCATGATTTTACGGCCAATAAGCGGTGGCCGCTCGACATCGGCCACGATCGTCGGGCCTGTCACCGCGGCAGCAATCGCGTCAGGTTCCACCATCCGGCCCTCGCCGGTTTCGCCGCAGGCCTGATCACCGCGGTCAGGCCCCAGGATGCGCACGCCCCGTGCCTCAAGTACCTGCCGGTTCGCCTGCACTGCAGGATTCGACCACATCACATGGTTCATTGCCGGCGCGATAACCAACGGCGCATTCGTTGCCAGGCAAAGCGTCGTGAGGAGATCGGGAGCAGCGCCTGACGCGAGCCGGGACATGATTTCCGCGGTTGCAGGTGCGATGAGGACCAGGTCCGCCCAGCGGGCAAGCTCGATATGCCCCATGGCGGCCTCGGCATCTTTATCCCAGAGATTGGAACGAACCGGCAGCCCGGAAACCGCTTGCAGTGTCGTCCCGGTCACGAATTCTTCCGCGGAGCGCGTCATGACGACCTGCACCTCTGCGCCACGGTCACGCAGACGCCGCACCAGTTCAGGTGTTTTGTACGCAGCGATGCCGCCTGCTATGCCCAGAATGATTTTCTTGCTTTCAGCCATCTGTTTGCCTGGAGTTGCCGGTCTGTCAGCTTAGCCCGTTGTCCGGTGCCATTTCCAGCAAATAGGCCCTTCCTGGGGCATTTTGTCGCTTGCGCCGGTCTCTTCGTGAAGTCAGTCTGGCAGCCTCGTTCTCTTATCGGACAGGGATCGTCCATGTCAGAAGATATCCGGCCGGAGCCAGTGGCGTTGCGGTCAAAAGTGCTCAATGAAACCGCGGCATCATTGTCGGAGAGCGAGCTGCTCGCAGTGCTGTTGCAAACCGGATCGCGGTCGGGACCGGCACTGGATCTTTCCAGCCGTCTGCTGGTCCGCTTCGGAGGTTTAAGGAAATTGCTGAATGCGGAGCGCCAGACACTGGCAGCCCAAAGCGGTGTTGGCGACGCCAGGCTGGCAATTTTGCGGGTGTTGCCGGAGCTCGCGCGACGGTATTTCGAAGAAACGCTGCCCCGGGGTGAGGCCATTCGCAGCCCCGCGGATACGGAAACCTTCCTGCTGGCGCGGCTCAGGGACCGGCCTCACGAGGTATTTTGCTGCCTGTATCTCGATAACCGGCATCGGGTGCTGTGCTTCGAGGAACTATTCCGTGGCACGATTGACGGTACCAGCGTCTATCCACGCGAGGTGGTCAAGCAGGCACTGGCCGTCAACGCCGCAGCCATCATTCTCGCGCATAATCATCCGTCCGGCGTGGCCGAACCGAGTCAGGCCGATGAGCGCATCACGCGGCGCATAAAATCGGCCCTGGAACTGGTCGATATCAGGCTCCTCGATCACCTTATTATCGGTGATGGAACCAGCACCTCTCTCGCCAGCCGGGGAATGTTGTGACGGCCGCTTGATTACGCACATGCGTACTGGTATAAAGTCACGCTCTTTGCCCGCAACTCGCGGGCAACCCTTCGTAAAATCAGGAACTTACAGCTCATGTCGAAGGTCTGCCAGGTCACCGGGAAGCGCCCGCAAAGCGGCAACAACGTATCCCATGCCCATAACAAGACTCGTCGGCGCTTCTTGCCGAACTTGCAGTACAAGCGATTCTGGATCGAATCCGAGAAGCGCTATATTCGGCTGCGCGTGTCCCACAAAGGCTTGCGCATCATCGACAAGCACGGCATCGACAAGGTGCTCACCGACCTGCGTGCGCAGGGCCAGCGAATCTAAGGCCGGGAGGATTATCTAATGCGCGAAAAAATCCGACTTAACTCCACCGCCGGCACCGGACACTTCTATACGACAACCAAGAACAAACGCCTGCATCCTGAAAAGATGGAGACCAGGAAGTACGACCCGAAGGCTCGCAAACACGTCCTTTATAAAGAAGGCAAAATCAGGTAACTGCGGTATTCGGAAAAATCGTAAGGTATCGTAGGAGCTCGCCCTAGCGAGCGACAAACATTAAAGGCCATGTTTCGCAACATGGCCTTTAATGTTTGCAAAGAATAAATCCACCAACTGGAACCAAAGCAGATCGCCCGGTGGGCCGGGCTCCTAAGGCAGATTACCACGCCGGAGCTAGCTGGTACGATCGCAGCCGCTCCGCGAAATCTTCCAGCACCTTGATACCACTGGCCTCAGCCGCAGCGCACCACTGTTTCAACTGCGCCAGTAATCTTTCATTGCTGATGTTGTTGGCGCCACTCCACAGCTCGCTCAGGCTTTCGCGAAAATCGTGGACCGTCTGCAGGGCTGCGTTGTCTGCCAGTAATTTGCGCAGTCTCAATTTTGCGTCTTTATCCAGCATCACCGGCCTGCGTACCAGTAACTTCTTCGCCCGGTGAAAGGCGGCGTCGCCGGCAGCGAGCGCTTGCTCCTTTTTGAATACCGGCAGCGTCACCTGCTTCGTGTAGTCACGCAGCACGTGCATGCGATTAATAATGATTGCACGAAGGTTTTCGATGTCGATATTCGAACCTGGTTTTTTCTGCAGGACGGGTCGCGGTGCAACCTTGTTTACCTTCACCAGGCCAAGGCCGCGCAGTATTGTGATGTACAGCCAACCGATGTCGAATTCCCAGCGGCGCACCGAAAATTTTGCCGAGGTGGGAAATGCGTGATGATTATTGTGCAGCTCCTCTCCACCAATCAGAAAGGCCCAGGGCACAAGATTTGTTGAAGCATCTTCACATTCAAAATTGCGGTAGCCACTGTAGTGGCCGAGTCCATTGATGATGCCGGCCGCGAACAATGGCATTGACGACATCTGAATAGCAATGATGATGATGCCCGGGACGCCAAAAAGTAATAACTCAGTGATCACCAGCAGAAGAATGCCGCCAAAGGGCACGCGAAGATAAATGTTTTTCTCCAGCCAGTCGTTTGGGGCGCCGCGTCCGAATTTCTCTACCGTCTCGCGATTATCTTTCTCGGCGCGATAAAGCTCTGCGCCCTCGAATAGCACTTTCTTCAACCCATAAACTTGCGGGCTGTGCGGATCACCCTTTGTTTCGCAGAATGCGTGATGCTTGCGATGTACGGCGACCCATTCCCTGGTCAGCATGCCTGACGTGCACCAGATCCAGAAACGAAAGAAATGCCGCAGCACAGGATGCAAATCGATCGCGCGATGTGCCTGGTCCCGGTGCAAATACAGTGTTACGGCCATCATCGTGATTTGCAGCATGACAAGCGTCACGATCACGTAACCCCAGGCACTTAGGTGCAGCGCGCCATACAAGAATTCCATTCGCAGATTCCGTTGAAAAAGTCGGCGCCACTATAGCCAATGCTTGTGACGGCTCCAAGGACGAGCTCATGAAATCGACAATATGCGCAACCGGTAGTTCAGGCCAGCGCAGGAAGCGACTGATAAATATCCGTTTATTGTGCAGTTTCCAGCCTGGCACAATAACTCTATAGTGTGCTGCCCGTCACAATTAGTGGTCAGCATGCCGGAACTCCCCGAAGTCGAAACCAGCCGTCGCGGAATCGCACCATGGGTTCTGAATCGTAAGGTTTGTCGTGTGGTTGTTCGCGAGCGGCGCCTGCGCTGGCCGGTCCCCGTGGAAATCGACCGGCAACTGCCGGGGCAAATCATACGATCGCTGCAGCGTCGCGCAAAATACCTGCTTTTCGAGACGGACGCCGGCACCGCACTGTTGCATTTGGGCATGTCAGGCAGCCTGCGCATCATTGACGCGGACGAACCGGCCGGCAAGCACGATCACGTCGACATCCAGTTCGACAGTGGCAAGGCCTTGCGATTCAGGGACCCAAGGCGTTTCGGCTGTTTACTGTGGACCCGCAACCCCCTCGAGCACGCCCTGTTGCGCAGTCTCGGCCCGGAGCCCTTGTCCCTGGCTTTTGATGGCGATTATCTGTGGCAAAAAGCGCGTGGACGACGGGTCAGCATCAAGCCCTTCATCATGAACGGCTCGGTAGTCGTCGGCGTCGGCAACATCTATGCGAGCGAAGCATTGTTTCTCGCCGGCATTCATCCGCAACGCAGGGCGAACAGGATTTCCGCCAAACGCATGGCGCGACTTGCCGACGCCATCAAATCGGTGCTTCAGGACGCGATCGAGGCAGGGGGTACAACGCTTCGGGATTTCCACGGCAGTGATGGAGAGCCGGGGTACTTTCGACAAAAGCTCGCGATATATGGCCGTGAAGGCGAACCCTGCCGCCGCTGCAACCGGCCGGTGTCAGTGGTCGTGCTCGGCCAGCGTTCGACGTTCTATTGCAAGGACTGCCAAAAGTAGGGAGCGCCTAAGCGCGACTGCAGCGCTCCATGAGTGCTGCTTTGACTTTGGGTGACACGAATTCCGAAATGTCGCCGCCCAGACTGCAGACTTCCCTGACCAGGCTCGACGATATGTAGGTGTAAGTCTCTGTCGGTGTTAAGAACACTGTTTCAACATCATCGGCCAGATGCCGATTCATATTCGAAAGCTGGAATTCGTATTCGAAATCCGAAATTGCCCGCAACCCGCGTATGATGACCTGAAGATTTTGCTCGTGCGCGAAATCCACCGTCAGCCCTTCATACCCGCAAACTTCAACATTGCTGATTCCTGACAGTACCGACCTCGCAAGATCAACTCGTTCTTCGGACGAAAACATGGGTTCCTTGCCGGGATTCGCGGCGATCGCAACGACGACCTTGTCGAACAGACGGCAGGCCCTGCGAACAAGATCTTCATGACCAAGCGTAATCGGGTCGAATGTTCCCGGATACATCGCGGAGACTGTCATTTTTTTGCTCCTGAATCGTCAATCTTTTACTGCTACGAGTGCGTAGCGTACCTGACCCGCTGTTTTGTCGTTAATTATTGTCCACCCATCAGGCAACCTGGGCCAGGGTCGTTCGCGCGCCTGCTCCAGGTAAATCCGGGCGCCTTCAGCCAGCCAGCTACCCTCGTCCAGCAGTCTACACAAATCGCCGAGCAGATCGGCGGCAAACGGAGGATCAAGAAACACGATGTCGAAAGGTTTGTGATCACCCCGCAAATAGCCGATGGCATCAGCCTTATGAATGCGGGCGCCGTTGGCGCCAAGCCTGTCGGCGCTTTCTTTCAGCAGCGCGGCAGCGCGCGCGGAATTTTCGACGAAAACGACCTCCGCAGCGCCCCGCGACAGCGCCTCAAGGCCGAGCGCCCCGGTGCCCGCGAATAAATCGAGGCACCTTGATCCCTCGATGCTCAAAGCAAGCCAGTTAAACAGCGTTTCACGAATTCGCTCGGGCGTCGGCCGCAAACCAGGCTCATCCGCAACCGACAACAGACGACTGCGCCATTTTCCCGCTACAATACGCAGCCGTCCGGATGGCGATCCCGTGTCGTTACGTCCCCGGCTTATTCGTCGCCCCATACTCCCCCCGGATATCCCGGCTCAGGGCACGAGGTTACTTCAGGATTCCGCGTGGTGGAAATTTGTGTTTGGCAAGATCAAAGAAACTAAACCCGTTCCGCGGGATGGATTTGTCAAACGCCTGCGGTCACGGCTCAATCGTGGTGCTGGCTGGCTCACTTATGACCTGGCAAATCTGGCGCCTGGCGGCAAGATCGATGAAGAGGCCCTAGAGGCGCTGGAAACCGGACTGATCCTGGCAGACGTCGGGGTTGACGCCACCGGGAAAATCATTTCGGATCTGCAAGATCGCCTCGCCCGAAAGGAATTGAAAGACGTGGATGCCCTGGCCAGCGGGCTACGCACTGCGCTGACTGAAATTCTGCAGCCTGTCGAGCAACCGCTCGTGATTAAGGAGCAGGACTTGCCCTTCGTCATTCTCGTGGTCGGCGTTAATGGTGCGGGCAAGACAACAACGATCGGCAAGTTGGCGAAGCAGCTCAAAGATAATGGTTACTCGGTCATGCTGGCCGCCGGTGATACATTTCGTGCCGCCGCAATTGAGCAGCTTCAGGCATGGGGTGAACGCAATGAGGTATCCGTCATTGCACAACAGACCGGCGCCGATCCCGCCGCTGTCATTTTCGACGCCTGGGAAGCCGCCCGTTCCCGGAATATCGACGTTCTGCTTGCGGATACCGCGGGACGCCTGCAAACGCAGCAGAGCCTGATGGATGAACTGGCAAAAATCAAGCAAGTGGTTGCGCGACAGGATCCCGCAGCGCCACAGGAAATCATGCTCGTCCTCGATGCCAGCCAGGGCCAGAATGCAATGGCGCAGGCGGAGAAATTCAATGAGGTGCTTGGCTTGACAGGAATTACGGTCACCAAGCTGGACGGTTCCGCCAAAGGCGGTATTCTTCTCGCAATCGCCAGCGAGCTGGGGGTGCCTGTGCGATTCATTGGAATCGGCGAGGGCATCGAGGACATGCAGCCGTTCCGCGCCGACGAATATGTTGATGTGCTGCTGCCGCACACTGATTCAGGCTAGCAGCCTCCAGAAAAACTATGTTTTTCGGCAGGCTGTCTGGTCGGTACAAGGATGTAACGGCATTTTTGATGGCATTAGCCATTGAACATGCAAGCGAACCGAAAATCGCACTTTTCGGTTCGTGTCGTTGAAAAAGTCATGGATGGCTTTTTCAACATTCGCTAAGGAATTTGATTGCCTTGATTCAATTCGAAAACGTAACCAAGCGATTCCCCGGCGGGCACGATGCGCTCAGGGGATTGAGCCTGGTCGTCGAAAAAGGCGAGATGGTGTTTGTGACCGGCCATTCCGGCGCCGGCAAAACCACCTTGCTGCGACTGATCGCGTTGATCGAGCGGCCCACGAGTGGACAGGTCATCGTCGACGGGCAAAATACTTCTCGCGTTTCACGCAGGAAAATCCCTGCCTATCGCCGTCAGATCGGCATGGTATTTCAGGATCACAAGCTGCTCTATGACCGGCCCGTTTTCGACAATGTCGCACTACCACTGATCATCGCGGGTCTCAGTCACCGTGACGCCGCGCGCAAGGTCAGGGCGGCGCTTGACCAGGTCAGTTTGCTCAACAAGGAAAAGCAATTTCCGGAGACGCTTTCGTCCGGCGAGCAACAACGTGTCGGAATTGCCCGGGCTATTGTTTCGCGGCCGAAGCTTCTGATCGCGGATGAGCCGACGGGCAACCTGGATCCCGATCTCTCGCTCGAGGTCATGCGTATATTCCGCCGCTTCAACGAAATCGGCGTAACCCTCCTGATCGCAAGTCACGATATTGCACTGATCGACCAACTGGGTTGTCGCCGCATACCGCTGGCGAATGGCATGCTGCACTACGAGGAAGAAGAAGACGTCGTTGCCGAATATGCAGAAAGACTCGAGTCTGAACGGGGGCGGACCGGGTAGCGGCTATGAAGTCAGCGGACACACTGAACGCACCACGTTCGTCCGGCCCGATCGCGAGCTGGACAGTGCGGCACGTCAGTACTGCGATTGGTGCGCTCGGCCGGCTGGCGCGACAACCTTTTGCCAGCCTGATGACAATCCTGGTTATCGCGGTAACGCTGGCGCTGCCCTCGGCATTGCATCTGCTGATCAAGAACACTCAGTCCATCAGCGCCTCATGGGACAACGCACTGGATTTCTCGGTCTATCTGAATGGCGATACATCGATCGATGCTGCCCGCCGACTGGCGGATATCATCCGACAACGTGCCGATGTCGAAGAAGTAACGCTGATTTCAGCCGACGAGGCCCTCGAAGAATTCCGCGATCAATCGGGATTCGGTGAGGCACTGGACCATCTCACCGTCAACCCACTACCGCATACACTCGTCGTTCGGCCAGGCAGTGCCAGTACCGAAGCATCGTTGAATCTCCTTCACGAGGAACTCGGCAATCTTCCCGAAGCTGATTTCGTGCAGGTCGATACCGAGTGGGTACGCCGTTTCCATGCCATCCTCGACATCCTGCAGCGATCGATTGCTATCGGTGCGGCGTTACTCGGCGCCGCCATTTTTGTCATCATCGGCAACACGATTCGCCTCGACATTCAGAACCGACGCGAAGAAATCGAGGTCACGAAACTGATCGGCGCCAGCAACGCGTTTGTGCGGCGGCCATTCCTTTACTCGGGCCTGTGGTACGGGCTCGGCGGGGGGCTGTTGGCATTGGCCCTGGTTCGCTACGGGCTTTATGCCCTCGAGGCGCCCGTTACCCGGCTGGCCGGACTATACAACAGCCCGTTCAGCGTCCTTGCGCTGGACTTTGGAGAAAGCATGCTGATTATCGGCGCAGGCGTGACCCTCGGGCTAAGCGGTTCCTGGGTCGCGGCGGCCCGTCATATGCGTCGCATAGAGCCGCGCTGATCGGCATCCAAGCGCTGTAATTCGCCATTGACCTGACATAATCCAGGCATTCAGTCAAAGGCTAACTAATTGCTTTATATTGATTTTTTCTTCGATCCAGGCGGGAACTATTCGCCATTGTTAGCACTCTAAGGCGGTGAGTGCTAAAATTGCCACGGCCAAGGGAGGTAGTAATATCCATGACAACAGCAGTCGCAATATCGATGAAAGATCTCGACCTGACCAGCCCGGTCGGAAATCTGGGCGCCTATATTCAGGCGGTTGGCGCTATCGCAATCCTGAGCAAGGAAGACGAGCAGGCGCTGGCCCGCCGCTATCGCGAGCATGAAGACCTCGAGGCTGCACGTGAACTGGTTATGGCTCACCTGCGCTTCGTCGTACATATCGCGAAGGGATATACCGGATATGGCCTGCCAATCGGCGACCTCATCCAGGAAGGTAATGTTGGCCTCATGAAGGCGGTCAAACGCTTTGACCCCGACTTCGACGTAAGACTGGTCTCATTCGCCGTGCACTGGATCCGCGCCGAAATTCATGAGTTCGTGTTGCGCAACTGGCGCATCGTCAAAGTTGCGACAACAAAAGCGCAACGCAAACTGTTTTTCAACCTTCGCAAATCGAAGAAAAGTCTTGCATGGCTATCGCATGCCGAGACCGAGGCAGTCGCGAAGGACCTCGGAGTAAGTCCCAAGGAAGTCACCGAGATGGAACGCAGGCTCACTGCCCGTGATCCCGGCTTCGATCCACTGCCCGATGTTCGCGATGATGACAGAGCGTTTGCGCCGGCAGCCTATCTGCCGAGTGCGGATGCGGATCCGGCGGTGCTCGTTGAGAAGACCGACTGGAATGACGACGCTACTTCGCGAATGAGAAAAGCACTGACAACGCTCGATGAGCGCAGCCGCGAAATCCTTGAGTCGCGCTGGCTGACCGAAGACAAGCAGACATTGCATGAGCTGGCCGATCAATACGGTGTATCTGCAGAACGCATCAGGCAGATCGAAGCCAGTGCGATCAAGAAGCTTGGGGTTGTGATGGCGGTTTGATTAATCGCGGCGAGTCGCCGCTTGCACATCCATGTGCGCAGCATAAGTACCTCCCTGTACAAAACGCCGCTCCTACCGTAGGTGCGGCGTCTGTGGGAGCGGCTTTAGCTGCGATTCCTTATCAACCCCGTGCAGGCTTGGCTAGCACGGGGTTTCCTGTTTATGTCTACCGACCGGCTCCGGCGGCGATTGAATAGGTTAACCCATTACGGGATGATACGCTCCGTGCGGAAGGTCGGCCGGCGAAAGCCAAATCGGGGAAAATCTCAGTGGAAACAGCGGTAGGCATATTTGTCAACGGAATCACCGGTGTATTCATCGGCATGGCAGTGCTCTACCTGGCCATGAAACTCATCGCGCTTGTAAGCGCCGTGCGGGTTGCACCGGACAAGAACGAGTAGCGTGGCAATTTTCGAGCACATGGGCGTATTCGCCATGACACCGGGGATGGGTGTCATGTGGCTGATCAGTGTGACGCTGATGTATCTCGCCATCCACAAGAAGTATGAGCCGCTGCTGCTGCTGCCCATTGGTTTCGGCATTCTGATCGCCAATCTTCCACTAACGAACCTTATGGACCCCGGAGAGGGCCTGATCTGGCGTTTCTACCACTATGGTATTGAGTGGGAGATCATTCCGCCGGTGATCTTTCTCGGGCTCGGCGCATTGACAGACTTTGGCCCCCTTCTCTCGCAACCTCGGCTGATCTTCCTTGGCGCCGCGGCGCAGGCAGGTGTCTACATCACATTTTTTGTTGCGACGTCAGTCGGCTTTACGCTCGAAGAAGCTGCAACTATCGGCATCATAGGCGGTGCGGATGGGCCAACAACGATATTTCTTGCGGCGAAACTTGCGCCACATCTGCTCGGCGCCTGTGCTGTCGCCGCTTATTCATACATGGCGCTTGTACCGATCATCCAGCCCCCGATCATGCGTCTGTTGACAACGGAGAATGAACGCAAGATCAAAATGAAAAAGGGGCGCAAGATCAGCACTCGCGAGAAACTGCTTTTCCCGGTTGTGGCAACCGTGGTGATCATATTGCTGGTACCGGCGTCTGCCCCGCTGATTTCAATGTTCATGCTGGGCAATCTATTTCGCGAATCCAAGGTGGTAGAACGCCTGACGGACACGGCACAAAGTTCTTTAATGAACATCGTCACAATTTTCTTAGGGATAAGCATTGGTGCAACAATGAGTGCTGAAAACTTTCTTCGTCAGGAAGTGATATTCATATTTATCCTCGGGCTGGTCGCGTTCATGATCGGTACGGCAACCGGCGTCATCCTGGCAAAGCTCATGAACTTGTTTACCTCTGACAAGATCAATCCACTTATTGGTGGTGCAGGAGTATCGGCAGTGCCGATGGCAGCCCGCGTTGTGCAGAAGATGGGAATGGAGGCGGACAAGAAGAACCACCTGCTGATGTTTGCGATGGGCCCGAATATTGCGGGTGTGATAGGCACCGTTATAGCAGCCGGTATTTTTCTGACCTTACTAGGGTAATCAATAAGAGATAAGGATTTGACATGGCACAAGAAGTTCTGGCCGCGCTTGCGGGCAACGTTTGGAAAGTTTCCGTGGAGGTCGGCGACACCGTTGAGGAAGACGATGAATTATTCGTCGTCGAAGCGCTGAAAATGGAGATCCCGGTTTATTCGCCCTGTGATGGCAGCGTTGCAGAAATCCGGGTCAAGAAAGGCGATAAGGTCGAAGAAGATGACGTGATGGCTGTGATCGATTGAGCACGTAACGAACGGAGTGATGGGAATCAATGTTTGAACTCACTGAAGAACAACTCCTCGTCCAGGACACGGCTCGGCGGTTTGCCGAAGAAGATATAGCGCCCACACTCGAGGAGGAGGAAAAGAAACAAGAGTTTCGGGCCGATCGTGTCGTCCGCATGGGTGAACTCGGGTTTTTCGCCTGCGCATTGCCCGATGAGCTTGGCGGTAACGGCATGGGGTTCCTGGAATCCGTGCTCATGGCCGAGCAGATTGCCCGCGTCTCGGCTTCCTGGCGCGTGCAATTCAACATGCAGAATCTCGGGCCCCCGTTGACGGTCGCCCGGTTCGGTAACGCCGGGCAGAAGGAAAAATATATTCCCGGCTGGATTTCAGGGGAAAAACTGGGCTTCTTTGCGATGACCGAACCCAACTCCGGTTCGGATGTCGCCAGCATGAAAACTGTCGCGGTCGACAAAGGAGATCACTGGGAAATACACGGTAGCAAGCTGTGGATCTCCAATGCCCAGGTCGGTGATGCCGGACTGCTTTACGCTTATACAGACCGAGACGCTAAACACAAAGGAATTTCGGCGTTCATCATCGAGCCGAAAAACCTTGAAGGTTGCACGGCGAAATCCATCGACACCAAGCTCGGTTTGCACTGTTCACCAACCGGTGAATTTGTCTTTGACGGTGCGAAGATCCCGAAGGAAGCATTGCTCGGCGAGGAGGGGGAGGGCTTCAAGATCTGCATGTGGCAGCTGAACAACACGCGCATCAATTGTGCCGCGGGCGCCCTGGGTGTCGCCGGCGGCGCCCTCGATCTGTCCATCAACTATGCAAATGAGCGCACTCAGTTCGGTAAACCGATATCCAGGCACCAGATGATTCAGGCGCAGATTGCCGACATGGCGGTCGAACACGAAGCGGCGAAGCTCCTGGTGTACCGCGCCGCGTGGCTCAAGGATCAGAATCGACCGAACCAGTACGAAACCTCGATCGCGAAACTTGCGGCTTCCGA
>SMVA01332843.1_pt1 | contig 13221 bp, 13 predicted proteins | sample 2456451 | NCBI WGS metagenome assembly SMVA01 (sample SAMN11095933, study PRJNA526329) | marine sediment metagenome | biome: Marine sediment; feature: Surficial sediment; material: Deep marine sediment; isolation source: Hadal surficial sediment | place: Pacific Ocean | collected 2014-05 | depth...
ACGGCGATGGGAACGAAGGTGGGGCGCCTTGGGCGTCGCCCGCCATTCTTGTTTCCGCCGCCACGCATGGGTCGCAATGACCGGCAAGCGGACCGTGATCGGGCACGATGCCAAGGGTTATTCACCGACGGCGCGCCGGACCCGCGATATGCGTGAGATCGCGGTTCAGTGTCCGAGGCGCGCCAGGAGATTTTCAATGATGTTGAGCCCCGTCCGGCTTGCAGGCAACCGAGTGGCCGTCGCGCCATTTGGGGCATCGCCGGGCCCTGTGGACTCGACTCGACAACCGGGCGCGCCGCGCGACCGCCGTATCGGCGGCCGGCGCCGGCGCGCCGCAAGGAAAAGACACTTATGGCAAGCAGAATGCTCATCGACGCCACCCATGCCGAGGAAACTAGGGTGGTCGTCGTGGACGGCAACACGCTCGAGGAATTCGACTTCGAGACCGCGACCAGGAAACAACTCAAGGGCAATATCTATCTAGCCAAGGTCACGCGGGTCGAACCGTCGTTGCAGGCCGCCTTTGTCGATTACGGCGGCAACCGGCACGGTTTCCTGGCGTTCAGCGAAATCCACCCGGACTACTTCCAGATTCCGATATCGGACCGCAAGGCCCTGCTCAAGCAACAAAAGGCCGAGGCCGAGGCCAAGGCGAACGAAGCCCTGGAGCAGGCCGGGCGCGCCGAAGAGGACACCGACGAAGACGGTGACGAGGCGGTGCGCGAAAAGGCCGAGACCGTCAGCGCCGAGGAAGAGGACGAAATCCAACGCCGCCCCGCGCTGCATCAGAAATACCGCATTCAGGAAGTCATCAAGCGGCGCCAAATCATCCTGGTCCAAGTGACCAAGGAAGAACGCGGCACCAAGGGCGCGGCGTTGACCACCTACGTTTCCCTCGCCGGCCGGTATTGCGTCCTGATGCCCAACGCGACGCGCGGCGGCGGCATCAGCCGTAAAATACAATCGGGCGAAGCCCGGCGCAGGCTGCGCGCCGTGGTCAGCGAACTCGACATTCCCGACGGCATGGCCGTAATCCTGCGTACCGCCGGGCAGGAACGCACCAAAGCCGAAATCAAGCGCGACTACGACTATCTGCTGCGGCTGTGGGATTCGATTCGCGAGGCGACCCTGAAAGCCAGCGCGCCGGACATGATCCACGAGGAAGCGAACCTGATCAAGCGCTCGATCCGCGACCTCTACCGGCCCAAGTCCGAGGGCATCCTGGTCGAAGGCGAGGAAGGATACCGCACCGCCAAGGCCTTCATGAAGATGCTGATGCCAAGCCGCGCCAAGGAAGTGCAGCCCTACCGCGACTCGACCCCCTTGTTCCACCGCTACCAGGTCGAAGGTCAGCTTGACGACATGCACTCTCCCACGGTGCAACTGCGCTCCGGCGGCTATGTGGTGATCAACCCGACCGAGGCCCTGGTGTCGATCGACGTGAATTCGGGCCGCGCCACCAAGGAACGCAATATCGAGGAGACCGCGACCAAAACCAATCTGGAAGCCGCCGACGAGGTCGCCCGGCAGCTCCGCCTGCGCGATCTCGCCGGGCTGATCGTCATCGACTTCATCGACATGGAGGAGAACCGCAACTGCCGCGCCGTCGAACGGCGCATGCGCGAGGCCGTGCGATCGGACCGCGCGCGGATTCAGATGGGGCGAATCAGCGCGTTCGGATTGTTGGAGATGTCGCGCCAGCGCCTGCGCCCCAGTCTGTTGGAAGTGAGTACCGAGGTGTGCCGTCACTGCGACGGCGACGGCCGGGTGCGTTCGGTGGAATCGCTCGTTCTGCACGCGCTGCGCGCCATCGAGGAAGATGGCATTCGGGGACGCTCGGCGGCCATCGCGGTGTCGGTGCCCGGCGCTGTGGCGCGCTACCTGTTGAACCAGAAACGGGCGGCGTTGAGCGAAATCGAAAGCCGGTATGGAATGACGGTCACCATTAACGGCGACGACACGCCCAGGCCGCCGGAGTGCCGCATCGAACAGACCCTGGCGCGCGAAACGGCGAGTACGGCCGCCGCGCCGGCACCGGAAACCGTGTCGGAGCCCGCGCCGGCCGAGGCCGCCGACGAAGCCTCGGCCGAAGGCAAGCCGCGCCGGCCGCGGCGCCGCCGCGCGCGCGGCGAGGAAACGGAATTGGCGGCGACGGCGCCGTCGGACGAAGCGGCCGCCGATACCGGCGAGGCCACCGAGGCCCGCGAGGGCGAGGGCGAGGGCGAAACCGACGAGACGGTGCGGGCCGAGGCGCCCAAGCCCCGTCGCCGCCGTGGCAAACGCGGTGGCCGGCGTCGCTCCCGCGCCAAGGCGCGGCAGGAAGGCGCCGAGGTCGCGGTCGAGGGCACCGAGGGCGCCGGCGTCGGGGAAGCGATCGCGCCGACGCCAGAGCCAGAGCCAACCGTCGAGGCCGATGCAACGGACGCCGAAACCGTGGCCGTGGCCGACGCTCCGGACGTCGAATCGACCGACGCCACGCCGGCCAAGCCCGCGCGGCGCGGACGGCGACGGGCCAAGGCCAAGCCGCGGGCGGAAGCCGAGACCGCGGCCGAGGCCGAAACCGTTGCCACCGACACGGACGGGACAGTCGCCGATGAACCGGCGGCCGCCGACGATTCGTCGAACGGCGAGACCAAGGCACCGCGCCGGCGCGCGGCGGGCGCGGCCAAGAAGGCCCCTCGAAGGCGCCCGGCCAGGAAAACACCGGTCGACGGCGAGGAAGCCACCCCCGCGATGTCACCACCCACCGAAGAGACGGGCCTGTCGGCCGAACCGGCGAACGAAAATCGGCGCGAGACGCCGCCGAAAGGCCCGGCGGATTACGACGAGGCCGACTCGCCCCGGCGCGGCTGGTGGCAACGGTTCACGGGCGCTTAGATCGTCCCAAAATGGGACATTGTTTCACGTGAAACATTCCCATGCCCGCATGATCAAGCGGCGGGCGCGGCGGCCGGTTCCAGCGTGGCGAGGCGGGCTTCAAGCTCCGTGATGCGCTGGCGCAGGGGCTCGACGGCCGCGTGGATTTCCGCCTCCGTGTGACGCGGCGTGATGTGTTGCGGGCAATTGACGTCCCAGGCGGAAATCGTGAACAGGATGGCGCGCTCGGGCGCCGCCCCGTAGCCCGGATCGGCGAGGCGCGTCATCAGGGCCGGGTCGTCATCCACCACGCGGGCGCGCCCCCAGATCTTGATGCGCCGGCGGTTGGCGTAATCCATCAGAAAGATGTACGCCTTATCGTTGTCCACCAAATTACCCGTGGTGATGTACTGCCTGTTGCCGGCGAAGTCGGCGAAGCCGAGGGTGCGGTCGTCGATCACCTTGAGGAAACCGGTCGGCCCGCCGCGATGCTGGATATAGGGCTGCCCGTCCGCCGACACGGTGGCCAGATAGAACGAATCCCGTTCCGCGATGAAGGCGGCCAGGTCGTCGGTCACGCTGTCTTGCCAGCCGCGCTTTTGCTCCATCCGCGCGTAGGCATCGCGCGAGCCGTGGCGGGTCTGTTCGGCCTTGACAGTGGGCGTGAAGGCGATGTCGCTGACGAATTCGGTCATGGATCGGTCTCCGGTCGTTCTTACGGTTCACGTTTTAGCGGTCATGAATTCGAACCGCCGGTGGATCGCGGTGGTGTCAAACATGATTGTTAATAGACTGATCTGTCTGTCTTGTCTAGAGACTCACGAAAAAGTGATGCATACACCCGACCAGTTGATAATTCCCATCGCAACCACTATTCTATAGTCATGATAAACAGACAAGTTTGTACATCGTTTCCCGACCGAGGCCGCCCATGACCGCCTCGCCGCGCCGCGACCATCTTGTGGAAACCGCCCTCAAGCTGTTCTCCCGCGACGGCTACCACGCCACGGGCATCGACAAGATTCTGGCCGAGTCCGGGGTCGCCAAGATGACGCTGTACAAGCACTTCGAATCGAAGGACGCGTTGATCCTGGCCGCCTTGAGGCTACGCGACGAACGCTTCCGCGATTGGTTGACCGGCGATGTCGAGCGCCGCGCGCGGGCGCCGCGCGAACGTCTGCTGGCGATTTTCGAGGCCTTGGAGGACTGGTTCGCCGAAGACACGTTCAGCGGCTGCAGTTTCATCAACGCGGCGGCCGAATTCGCCGACCCGGACAATCCGATCCACGCGGCCGCGGCCGAGCACAAGGCGCTGATCGCGGCCTATGTCCGCGATCTCGCGGCCGCCGCCGGCGCGTCCGATCCGGAAGAGTTGACCCGGCGTCTCGAGCTGCTGATCGAGGGCGCGATCGTGGTCGCCCAGGTGTCGGGGCACAAAGGCGCCGCCGACGCGGCCGGGCGCGCCGCCGCCGTTCTGATCGCCGACGCCATTGCGTGAAAGGTGGGCGCTTAAACGTCCACGGCGTGACAGGGCGCGGGGAATCTGCTACCCGGACGCCAATTGCCGTGTGGCATGGGCCGTGTGGCGTGGGCCGCGCGGCGCGGCGGGAGCCAGTCATGGACGAAACCCTGCTCGACAACATCGCCTTCAACGCCGACGGCCTGGTGCCCGTGATCGCGCAACAGCACGACACGAGCGAGGTCCTGATGATGGCGTGGATGAACCGCGACGCGGTCATGGAGACCCTGGATACGGGCCGGCTTTGCTACTACTCGCGCTCGCGCGCCCGCCCGTGGCGCAAGGGCGAATCCTCCGGTCAGGTCCAGAGCCTGATAGAGCTTCGCCTGGACTGCGACGGCGACACGCTGCTGGCCCTGGTCGATCAGACCGGCGTCGCCTGTCACACCGGCCGGCGCAGTTGCTTCTTCACCGCCCTCGGCGCCGCCGGCGCGCGCGAGATCGCCCCGGTGCTGGTCTCCCCGGACACGCTCTATGACCGATCCGACTGACCCCGCCGCCGTCCTGGCGCGTCTGTTCGCGGTGATCGAAAGCCGCCGAGGCGGCGACCCGGACGTGTCTTACGTGGCCCGACTCTTCGCCCAGGGGCGCGAAAAAATCGCCCAGAAAGTCGGCGAGGAGGCGGTCGAGACCGTCATCGCCGCCGTCGCCAACGACCGCGACGCGGTAACGCGCGAAAGCGCCGACCTGCTGTTCCACCTGATGATCCTATGGGCGGCGGCGGGCCTGCGCCCCGAAGACATTTACGCGGAATTGGCGCGGCGCGAAGGCACCTCGGGCATCGCCGAGAAGGACTCGCGGTAGACCGGGAGCCCGGCCGCGTGGTCCCAGGGTCGTGTCTCGGTTTGGAATTCGACGTACCGAATGCGCGAAGTGGACTCATATGTCGGCTAGCGGTCCCAAAGCGGTCATCGTTCTGGCGCGGTCATTTGGCCCGAGTCTAGCCAAACGGAGAAGTCGATGATCGGCGCGAAGATCGTGCGCCACGGGCGCTACGTCACGTTCCAGATGGCTGAGGTCGCCATCCCTCGTGACCTGTTCGCCGACATCCTGCGCCGCATCGACCAGCTCAGACCGAAGCCAAGTCCAGCATGATCGACGAGATACTGCTCATCCGCCAAGAGGACAGGATGGGTGTGTCTGGAAAACGGCCCAAAGGTCAGTTCCGCCGACCGGCACCGCCGTTTGGACCTTCGTCGCATGGAATCCACTCGATGCCACCCCGCAATCGGCCAGCGGATTGCCTCACGGGCGGTTTCGAGTCACGCTCAAGCCGCTCGAAGGCTCCACATGGGGAATCCCGGATAAACATTGTTAGGCGCGGCAAATGAGCTACGACGAACTAGACGCAGCCCGGGACGCGATGTTCGACGAGATCGCCCGCGATCTCTACCCAGAGCACAAGGCGCAGGCCATCGTCGAGTTCACGACCGAGCGGCTCCAGTCTTACTACATTGCGAACCCGGGAGTAATGCGCCCCGCAGTTGACGCCATAAAAGAGGGCCGGAAACTGCAGGCCAATGGCCACAGCGCCGCCGCCGTTGTTTTTTTTGTAACTGCCATCGAACTATTGCTAAAGGCCACGTTGCTCAAGCCAGTCGTACACGGCCTCGTTCACAGCGAAGGTCTCGCCGAAATCATCGTTCAGCTGGCGCTAGGACAGCCAGGCTTTGATCGCTACACAAAGCTCCTAGCAAAGCTGTTCAACGAACTCGTTGGCATTGACATTACGACAGTCTCCCGCCCGAGCGTTACCGAATCCCTTCTTAAAGAATGTGCCGGGCAGCAGTCCTTGAGAAACAAGATCATTCATCAAGGGGCATCGGCAACCGCCGATCAGGCGGACAATGCTCGCTCCGTTGCTGTCGCGGTCTATGAACTAGTGGTCAAGCCAATGCTCACCCAAGTTGGCCTTGAGGCTGGCGAACATGGTGAAATCAAGCGAAGCGGGGCATAATCCTTTAAACAACTCGGCCGAGGTGATCCGCCTCGCGGTAATGACATTCTCCGATACGCGGCGGTTATTCAGTGTCGCCGCTTTCGATTGTGCTATCGCAATTGGCCTTTATATAATTTCGAAACTGATTTGCGGCCAACTTTTTATGGTCACCTGCGCATGACGGCTTTGGGTCAATTTTGTCCGTTCCGGCAAGCGTGTGGCAAGGTCCGTTCTTGGGTGCAAAGCAGGCATGATCCTCTGAGAAGCGGACGTGCCAGTCATTTGTTCGGTGGCATTTCGAATCGGGATACGACCGATCCTCGCCCGGTTTGCCGGCGGCCAGGCGTTCCGCCATACTCCGGCCCGCTTGGGGCCGCCGAGGGAGACTATCATCGTGCTATCCGACTACCGCCGCGCGCTTGTGACGGGCGCGTCCAGCGGCTTTGGCGCCGCCGTGACGCGGAGCCTGCGCGCGCGCGGCATCGACACCATCGCCTTGGCGCGGCGCGCCGATCGGCTGGACGCCCTGGCCGCCGAGACCGGCTGCGAGACCCTGGCCGTCGACCTGCGCGACACGGACGCGCTTTACGCGGCCCTGTCGGGCCTCGATATCGACATCCTGGTCAACAACGCCGGCGTCAATCGCGCCATGGGCAAGACCTTGCTGGAGACCTCGCGCGAGGACATTGACGCCACCACGTTGACCAACGTGCTCTCGGTGCTGCACGTGATCCGCGCCGTGGCGCCGGGGATGGTGGCGCGCCGGCGCGGCCATATCGTCAATATCGGCTCCATCGCCGGGTTGCATCCGATCACGCAAAGTCTTTACGGCGCGTCGAAGGGCGCCATCCACACGCTCAGCATGGACCTCCGTCTCGACCTCGCCGGCACCCGCGTGCGGGTCACGGAAATCTGCCCGGGGCGGGCGCGGACGGAATTGTTCGACGCCGGCTTCGAGGACGCCGAGGACGCGCGCAAGTTCGCGGCCGGGTTCGATTTGCTTGAGGCCGAGGACATCGCCGAAGCGGTGCTTTACGCGCTCGACACGCCGTTGCGGGTCAACGTCTCCACCATCGAGCTGTTTCCCACCGAACAGGCGGCGGGCGGACCCGTGGTGACGCCCGTGGGCGACGGCTGATGGCCGCGCGCAAAACCCCCGAGCAACTGCGCAGCCACCGCTGGTACGGTGCCGCGGATTTGCGCTCGGCCGGTCATCGTTCGCGCACCAAGCAGATGGGCTACGGCGACGCGGATTACGCGGGCAAGCCGGTGATCGGCATCATCAATACCTGGAGCGACCTGAACACCTGCCACGGCCACTTCCCGCAGCGTGTCCAAGAGGTCAAGCGCGGCGTGTGGCAGGCGGGCGGCTTCCCGGTGGAAATGCCGGCGCTGTCGCTGGGCGAGATTCTGGTCAAGCCGACCACCATGATGTACCGCAACATGCTGGCCATGGAGGTCGAGGAGATTCTGCGCTCGCACCCCATCGACGGCGCGGTGCTGATGGGCGGCTGCGACAAGACCACGCCGGGGCTGTTGATGGGCGCCGCCAGCATGGACCTGCCGGCGATTTTTATGCCGGCGGGGCCGATGCTGCGCGGCAACTGGCGCGGCCAAACCCTGGGCAGCGGCACCGACGTGTGGAAATACTGGGACGAACTGCGCGCCGGCGCCATCACGGAGAAGGACTGGAGCGAGATCGAGGACGGCATCGGTCGCTCCGCCGGCCATTGCATGACCATGGGCACGGCGTCCACCATGACGGCGCTGGCCGAGGCGCTTGGCATGACCCTGCCCGGCGCGAGCTCGATCCCGGCGGTGGATTCGGGCCACGCGCGCATGGCCGCGGAGTGCGGGCGGCGCATCACCGACATGGTGTGGGAGGACCTCAAGCCGAGCCAGATCATGACCGAGGCCGCGTTCGCCAACGCGCTGGCCGTGGACATGGCGTTGGGCGGCTCGACCAACGCGACGATTCACCTGATCGCCATCGCCGGCCGCGTCGGCATCGACCTCGCCCTCGACCGCTTCGACGAGGTCGCGCGGCGCGTGCCGCTGCTGGCCAACATCCGCCCGTCCGGCGCCTATCTGATGGAGGACTTCTATTACGCCGGCGGCCTGCGCGGCCTGATGGCGCGCCTCGCCGGCCATCTCGACGGCACCGCGCCGACCGTCAACGGGCGAAGCCTCGGCGACAACATCGCCGGCGCCGAGGTGTTCAAGGACGACGTCATACGCCCGCTCGACGATCCCGTCTCGACCGAGGCGACCAGCGCCGTGCTGCGAGGCTCGCTGGCGCCGGACGGCGCGGTGATCAAGCCGATCGCCGCGGACCCGAAGCTGCTGACCCACACCGGCCCGGCCGTGGTGTTCGACGACTACAACGACATGGCGGCGCGGATCGACGATGACGCGCTCGACGTCACCGCCGACTCGGTGCTGGTGCTGCGCAATTCCGGACCGCAAGGCGGCCCCGGCATGCCGGAATGGGGCATGCTGCCGATCCCGCGAAAGCTGCTTCGCCAAGGCGTGCGCGACATGGTGCGGATTTCGGACGCGCGCATGAGCGGCACCAGTTACGGCACCTGCGTGTTGCACGTGGCGCCCGAATCCTTCGTCGGCGGCCCGCTCGCGCTAGTGCGAACCGGCGACATGATATCGCTCGACGTGCCCGGCCGCCGTCTCGATCTGTTGGTGGAGCCGGACGAAATGGCGCGACGCCGCGACGGATGGACGCCGCCGGCCGCGAAATTCGGGCGCGGTTACGGCGCGTTGTTCTCGCGCCACGTGACCCAGGCCAACCGGGGCTGCGACTTCGACTTCCTGCACGCCGGCGCGCCGACTCCCGATCCCGAAATCCACTGACCCCGCGAGCCCTCATGAAAATCACCAATATCGAAGCCATTCCGGTCACGATCCCGTTCAGCCATGGCGGCCCGCCGACCGGCTTCGGCGGCACCGAGTGGACCACGCTCAGCTTTCTCATCGTCAAGGTCGATACCGACGAGGGCATCACGGGCTACGGCGAGGCGTTCGGCTACAACGTGATCCCGGCCACCAAGACCGCCATCGACACCCTGGTGGCGCCGCAAGCCGTGGGCCGCGACGCCACGCAAATCTCGGCGCTGATGGACGACTTGTTTATGAACTTCCACATATTCGGCCGCTACGGGGTCACCGTGTTCGCGCTTAGCGGTCTCGACATCGCGCTGTGGGACATCGCCGGCAAGGCGGCCGGGATGCCGCTGCATCGCCTGTTGGGCGGCGCCCGGCGCGACAAGGTCAAGGCCTATGCCAGCCTGCTCAAATACGACGACCCGGAAGTGGTCGCCCGCCTGACCCGCGAAGCGCTGGACCAGGGTTACGAATTCATCAAGCTGCACGAGATGACCCACGCGCCGGTCGAGGCGGCGCGCGCGGCGGCCGGCGACGACGTGCCGATCATGGTCGACGTGAACTGCGCGTGGAGCCCCAAGCAGGCGGCCGCCATGGCCGAACGATTGGCGCCCCTGGAGTTGCACTGGCTGGAGGAGCCGATCTGGCCGCCGGAGAATTTCGCGGCGCTGGCGGCGTTGCGCGCCGACTGGGGCATCCCGCTGGCCAGTGGCGAGAACGCCTGCACCGCGTGGCAGTTCGCCGCCATGTTCGAGGCGGAAGCGGTCGATTACGCCCAGCCCAGCGTTACCAAGGTCGGCGGTATCACCGAGTTCCGCAAGGTCGCCGCCCTGGCCGAGACCGCCAACGTGACCCTGGCGCCCCATTCGCCCTATTTCGGCCCCGGCCTTCTGGCCACGTTGCACCTGATCGCCGCCTCGCGCGACATCGAAACGATCGAACGCTTCTACGTCGATCTGGGCGCGAACATGTACGGCGACGCCGTGGACGCGGTGGGCGGCGAAATTCCGGTGCCCCAGGGCCCCGGACTAGGCCTCGACCCCGACCCGGACTTCATCGCGAAATACCGCACGGACACCACCTGAACCGCTCAGGCGGCGCGCTGGAAGTTGGGCGCCACATCGGCGGCGAAGCGGCGCAAGGTGTCGTGGCGGGTGGCGCGCGGGATGCCCTCGGTGGCGCATTGCAGGACGATATAGTTGTAGCCGAGGTCGAGGAATCCGCGCAGCCGCTCGGCCACCGTGTCGGTCGCACCGATCATGTTGAGGTCCATGAACGGGTCCAGATTGGCTGGGTCGGCGAGCTTTTCCAAATTGGCGAAGAAACGCGAGAACTGTTCGTAGCCCTTGATGTTCTGCCAGTGGTCGGCCTCGGCCTCGTAATGTTCGGCCTGCAACGCGAAGAACGGCGCGAGGTGCCGGCGCGCGATGTCGCGCGCCTCGTCGTCCGTGTCCGCCATGAAGATGTTGACCGCGATGGGCCGCGTCGGCGTCGCCTCAAGCTCGTTCTCGGTCGCCCGCTCGTTCCAGTTGGTCATGATCTTTTCGAGGATATGCGGCGGGAACTGCGAGACGCAGAGCGGCGGCAGGCCGAGGTCCGCCATGATCGTGGCGCTGGGCGGGCTGCCGATGGCGCCGTATAGGTGAATCCGATCGACTTGTGGCACCGGTCGGATGCGCACCTCGCGTTCGACCCGGTAGTACTCGCCGTCGTAGCGGAAGGCCGCGCCGCTGAACGCGCGCTGTAAAATTTCCACGCTTTCGCGGAAGCGGTCCCGGGCTTCCTCCATGTCCACCCCATAGGCGTCGTATTCCAGCTTGGCGGTGCCGCGCCCAAGCCCGAGATGAAGCTCGCCCTCGCTCAGATGGCTGAGCATGGCGATTTCCTCGGCCAATCGAATCGGCTGGTACCACGGCGTCACCAGCACACAGGTGCCGAGTCCCAGTCTCGGGCAGTGGGCGGCGATGTAGCTCATGAACAGCAGCGGGCTGGGGGTCGGAAAATAGTCGGTGAAATGGTGCTCCAGGAACCAGGCCGCGTCGTAGCCGAGAGCGTCGCCCAGCTTGCAGTCGGCCAGCACTTCCTTGTAAAGCGCCGCGTCCGACAGCCCGGCCTCGCCGGTCGGCGCCACGGCGAACGCGAATTTGATTTCGGTCACTTTTTTCCTCCCCGTTCGCGCAACGTCCAAGGACGCGGCTATGGCGGCGGAATTATAAGCACGGTAAAATAACGGCGCCACAAGAGCGGAGGTCAGTATGGTGTCCCACACCGAAGCACTCGAAGAGCGCGAATCATCGCCCAAAGGGCACGAGAACCAGACCCGGCGCGGCGGGGAACCGGACATCGCTTCGATCGCTCCCGACACGGACCTGCCCGCGGCGCGGCAGACCGAGATCGACGAGGAGCGCGCCGCGACGCACGATACCCGACGCGCCACGGTGCCCGCGCTCGAGGAACTGCTTTACAGGGAAATCCCGGTTCTCGATCACGGTTTCATCCGTATCGTCGATTATTTCGGCGACGACGGCGCCGTCGTCCAGGCCGCGCGCGTATCGTATGGCAAGGGGACGAGGAAGGTCAGCAATGACCGTGGCCTGATCCGCTATCTCATGCGCCACCGTCACACGACGCCGTTCGAGATGTGCGAGATCAAGGTGCACGTGAAACTGCCGATCTTTGTCGCGCGGCAATGGATCCGCCACCGCACCGCGAGCGTCAACGAGTATTCGGCCCGATACTCGGTCCTCGATCATGAGTTCTATGTCCCCGACAGCGACTATCTCGACACACGACGCGAAGAGAGGCAAAAAGAGTATCGGCACCACAAAGAGCTGGACGGGCGTCAGCACGAACTATTCGGCTTCGACGGCAAGGGTGAAACGAAGACGCCCGAGTCACGGCCCGAACACCTTGCGGCGCAGTCGCGGGACAATCGGCAAGGGCGCGACGAAACGTTGTCGGGTTCGGAAGCCGACGAGGCGGTGAGCAAAATCAGTAGTGAAAGCAATCGCGCCTATACGATTTATACGAACTTGCTGAACGAGACCGCCGCCGGCGGGGTCATCGATCCAGACAAGAAGGGGCTGGCGCGGGAGCTCGCCCGCATGGTGCTTCCGGTAAACTACTACACGCAGTGGTACTGGAAGATCGACCTGCATAACCTGCTGCATTTCCTCAGCCTGCGCGCCGACCCACATGCGCAGTACGAAATCCGCGCATACGCGGATGTGCTGTGCGACATCGTCCAACGGTGGGTCCCGCTCGTCTGGGAGGCGTTCGAGGACTACCAGCTGACCGGCACCCATATCTCGGGACCCGGCTTCGAGGTGTTGCGCGAGATTGTCGGCGACACGGTGCTTCAGGACCAGGAGAAGCTAGCCGAATTACAGAAACGTAGCGGTATGAGCGCGCGCGAATTCCGCGAGTTGATCGAGACGTTGAGACGGCGGGGTTAGGCGCGACACCCGCGCCGGGAGTCGGCGTTCATGTAGCGGGCAATCCGCCTGGATCTAGGAATCTTGGGCTCTCAACATGATGAGTTTTTTGATAATCAGGACCTCGCTTCGGCCTAGCGTAATCCCACCATCCGTATTGCTTGGGTATTGATCAAGATACAACTCCATGGCGGAGGCCAGGAGAAGGGCTTCGTCTGGTGTAAAAGCCGTTGTCTTCGTGGGATCATCGAGCTTTTCCGATACCAGTGACGCCACCGCCTTGTCGGCTTGGGATGCCTCGGCCGACGCGTACCTTTCTCGATATTTGTCCCATGCCTCTCCAAGAACGTGAAGCTCGCCAATCGAAAAAAGCAGCCTCAATGAATTGGAGCGAACCATATTGTCGAGCTTATACCAAAGGTCCTTAATATTGACCCCTAGAGATCGCGCGGGCGATCCGCCGGGTAGGAGGGGGGCCGCCGGCGATGCGGCGCATCGGCAAGGCCACCCGACGCCCTCCGGCGGTTCGCCCGCGCGACCGGAACGGCGGCTTCCCAAGGCTTTCGGGCCGCGTCGCG
>SMVA01332025.1_pt1 | contig 13216 bp, 7 predicted proteins | sample 2456451 | NCBI WGS metagenome assembly SMVA01 (sample SAMN11095933, study PRJNA526329) | marine sediment metagenome | biome: Marine sediment; feature: Surficial sediment; material: Deep marine sediment; isolation source: Hadal surficial sediment | place: Pacific Ocean | collected 2014-05 | depth 0-1...
CTGAATCCGCAGATCCACATCACCTCGTCGGTGGAGCCTCCGGAAATCGGCACGCCCGCATAGCCCGGAGGCCTCGACGGGCGGCGAGCAACAGTACGTCGAGCACACGAATCAAGCGCAACGCTGTCATCGTGGGCCATTGCGCTCGCGCAGCCGTGACCCGTTGAGAAATGCGGGTTAGGAGCTCTCGTCTTCGTCGGCCAGGGGAATCGACGGCTTGAGGCCGGGAGGCGGGGTGGGGAACACTAGACGCGGCGGGGTGGGCGCTGCTGCGGGAGCGGCGTGTGGCTCCGCCTGCTCCGAAGGTACTGTCGGTGCGGCTGGCTCCGAAGGTTGAGCCGCTGCGGCCGGCAACGAAGGTTGAGCCGCTGCAGCCGGCCCCGAAGTTTCTGCGGGCGCGGTCGGCTGCGAAGGTTCTGCTGATGCCGCCGGCCCCGAAGATTGTGCCGGTGCGGCCGACGGCGGTGGTTGTGGTGCCGGGGTGTCGAGGATCGCCGTGGTCACGCCCATGACGCCGGAGATCTTGCCGTCGACGCCACGCAGGGGCGAGTATTGGGTTTCGAACAATATCCCCTCGAGCAGCAGCGTCCCCGCTGCCAGATCTCCTCCGAGCGCCTTCTCGAAGGCCTCTTTGGTCTGCTCGGGGTTCTCGGAGAGGTCGAACAGCGACTTGCCGATCCGTTCCGCGGGGGCATCCTTGAGGACGGCCGCACCCCGCCCCTCGAACAAAGTAATGGTGCCGTCGCGGGTAAGAGCGAACATGATCACGGGAGCGTTGGTGATCAGGGCGCGCAGCTGCACCTCGTCTTCGAGCTTCTTGCGCGCCTGGATGAAGGCTCCGGTCATGAGCGATACGGTCCCGAAGAAATCGCGCTCGCCGGCGCTATACGTACGCTCGTTGTGGTCGTCGATGAGGAACAGCGCGCCCAGCACGCCGTCGTCGGCCGTGATCGGTGCAACCAGCAGACTGCCGAAGGGGTTCGAATCAGGAAAAAACACCTTGACCTTCTCCATCAAGTCCTTGTTGTCGCCCGGGTGCAACTCGTCGAGCTTGCCCTCCGGGAGGATCGCCGACAGCGTGTCTGGTCCCACGGACAGCGTGCGTACGGTGGTTTTGCGGTCCTTGGTGCGCCCGCTCCAGCCTTCTCCGTGGGGGCTCTGGGGAAAGACGACGAGCGTGCACCGGCTGGCGCCGAGGGTCCGCTGCGCGCGGCGTGTCATCTCCAGGAGCACCTTGACGGGGTGCGAATCGGCCGAGGTCAGCGCCAGACGACCGATTTGTGATAGCGCCTGCAGCCGATCCTGCCCCTTGACCAGATGTTCTGCGCGGTTCGTCTTCTGGCGCGCGGTTGCAATGATCTCGTCGCGCCGAGCTTTTTCTTGCTTGAGATACGAGGTGATGGAGGCGAAGTGCAGTCCGACGGCGAAGAGGAAGGGAACGCGCAGGATGATGTCTACCTGGCGCCAGAAACCCGGTCCGGTTTCCGTGTACAAGTAGCCGGCGTAGGCGCCGCACACCAGCACCATGAGTAACATGATTACGGGCACACGTCCCAGCGCAAAAGCCAGGATGAGGGAGCCGGAAATCGCCGCGTACGTTTCGGGAGACGGGTCCACCCACCCGACCACCACGGTGACGACAAGCACGTCCACTACGGTGATGACCTCGAGGGCCTGCGTCAGGCGTATGCCGCGGCTGCGCAGCAGCGCGAGTACCACGTTGGAGACGATCATCGCGCCGGCCAGCGCATACTCCGCGTTGCCCGGGAGGGACCGTCCACCGAACGCGAGGATGGCGGTAACGGCGATGACGAGCAACCAACGGCTGCGCAGCACTGAGTAAGGAAACTGGATGCCCGCCGCCACGCTGGTCCTCGTCGTCATGTCGGTCTTGCTGTGGCCCATGACGCGCTTGCTTCTTTCACCGGAAACCGCCGGCCGGTGCGGCCGGTATGGCTGAGTGAAGACAGTCTATGGCTGGCGCACCCGTGCGATCAATAAGGATCGCGATGGCGAGCGGGAGACAGATGAAGTATCAGGGCTGGGTGTTGGGCGCCTGTCGGAACAGTCGCTTCACCTGTGCGTGTTGGGGACCGCCCCCTATGGAAGGGGCTACCGAGCTGGTCGACTTGGAAATCAGTCGGCGGCCGGCGCCAGGCGGGCCTGCCCGTTTTTCTGCCCGTTGAGGATCGAGCACCAGTCTTTGTGGTCGTTTACGGGCATGCCGCACTGGCTGCATGCCTGCACTCGATCGGGCTGCGCACTATTCTTGCCGCCGAGGATCTTTTTCAGAAAGGACATCGAAAGCCGTCTCCGCGTTCGAGGATCTTGGGGCACCGTTGCTGCCGGAACCCTCTAACAGTTTGTTACGGGGGACACGACCCTACAGTTTCGTCGCCAGACAACTTATCATGGCCGCTGCCGATTATCGCCTCGTGTGGCTGCTCGGTGTCGGCTGCGGTAACCTCCGGCGCGAGAGGGAGTTCTTTGGCCTCGTGCTGAAAATCCGATTTGTTCCGATCGCCCCATTTGCTTCAACAACACCAGCCCCCCGGCAAGGTAGCAGGGGCGCAACAGGAGCTGTGTAGATGGTGCGGTCTGATCGCTTCCAGGGCCATCCGGGCGGGCCGTACCTTGCCGCGCTTCTGCTCATGTTCGTGGGCAGCGGTTGCGCCGCGCTGATCTACGAGATCGTCTGGTTTCAGTTGCTGCGGCAAGTCATCGGCGCTTCGGCGATCTCGCTTGGCATCCTGCTGAGCAGCTACATGGGTGGTCTCTTCCTGGGCAGCCTGGCGTTCCCCAAGTACGTGTCGATGCGGCACCACCCGCTCAAGGTCTACGCGCTACTCGAGCTCGGTATCGCCGCGTGCGCCATTCTCATGCTGGCGGCGTTGCCGCTGGTGCGGTTCGTTTACGTCGGCGTCGTCGGGTACGGTTTGGCCGGCATCTTCCTGCGAGGCTTTGTTTGTTTGCTGGTGTTGCTGCCGCCGACGATCCTCATGGGAGCAACGCTGCCCGCAATCGCCCGCTACATGGAGACCACCCGCGTCGGCATCTCACGCATCGGCTTCCTCTATACCGCCAACATCTGTGGAGCCGTCGCCGGATGCCTGCTGGCGGGGTTCTACCTGTTGCGGGTGTACGACATGGTCGTGGCGACATTCTTTGCCGCCGCCATTAACGTCGCCATAGCCGCTGTGTCGATCCTCATCGCCGCCCGGGGCAAGCGGTTCGAGGCGCCGCAAGATGAGGCCCAGACCCTTGTCGTCACCAGGGCCACGAACCCTTGGGTGTACGTCGTTATCGGGGTCTCGGGGTTCACTGCGCTGGGTGCGCAAGTGGTGTGGACCCGGCTGATCTCGCTGTTGTTCGGCGGCACGGTGTACACGTTCTCTATCATCCTGGCGGTCTTCTTGATCGGCCTGGCGCTGGGTAGCGCCGCCGGCTCGCTCCTCGCCGAACGCGTGCGGCGCCCGGGAGTAGCGCTCGGATGGACGCAGTTGCTGCTGGTGCTCGCCATTCCCCTCGGCGCCTTCATGATCTCGAGAGAGATCCCTTTCTGGTACCTGAACCCGGACTTCTACGGCGACATCCTGCTGCGCTACGGACACGATCTGTTGCGTGCCACGGTGGCGATGCTGTTCGCCACGTTGCTTTGGGGCGCCAGCTTCCCACTCGCCCTGGCGGCGGTCGGCCGGCCCGGGGAAGATCCCGGCTCGCTGGTGGGGCGCGTCTACGCCGCCAACACGGCAGGTGCCATCCTGGGGTCGGCGGCCTTCAGCATGTTCATGATTCCTGCCTTCGGAACGCAGCAGTCGCAGCAACGGCTCACGCTGCTGGCCGGTCTGGCGGCGGTGTCGATGTTCATCTCCGACCGCTTCGCCCCGGCGGAGGATGAGGCGCCGACCTCCCGCGAAGCGCCGGCGGGTGCGAGCCTGTTGGAGCGTGCCGGTGGCGTGGTTGGCGCCGTGCGCGTGGCGGGCGCCACCGCCTTGATGCTGCTGCTCACCGTAGTGATGGTGGGCTCGGTGACACCGGTCCCCGATGGGCTCATAGCCTACGGGCGCTTCATCGAAGACTGGGACGCGGTGGAGGTGTATCACTACGTAGGCGAGGGGATGAACACCTCGGTGGCGGTCTCGGACTGGCCCGAGGAGGGCGTGCGCAGCTTTCACGTGGGCGGCAAGGTGGTGGCCTCGACGCGGCGCGTCGACATGCGGTTGCAGCGCATGCTGGGCCATTTGCCGGCGCTCTTTCAGGGCGGGCCGAAGTCGGTGCTGGTGGTCGGCTTCGGCGCCGGTGTGACGGCGGGATCGTTCGTCGTGCACGATGAGCTGGAGCGCATCGTCATCTGCGAAATCGAGCCGTTGGTACCGGAGGCCGCCGCCGAGTGGCTGGGGCCGGAGAACTTCTACGTCAAGGACGATCCGCGCACCGAGCTGATCTTCGACGACGCGCGGCACTTCATCGCCACCACTGACGAGACGTTCGACGTCATCACTTCGGACCCCATCCACCCGTGGGTGAGTGGTTCGGCGGCGCTCTACTCCGCCGAGTACTACGAGCTCGTCAAGCAACGCCTCAACCCCGGCGGGGTGGTGGCGCAGTGGTTGCCCCTGTACGAGACCAGCGAGGAGGCGGTAAAGAGCAGCCTGGCGACCTTCATGGAGGCCTTTCCGCATGGCACCGTGTGGAACAGCGACATCTTCGGCGAGGGCTATGACGTGGTGATGATCGGCAGCATCGAGCCCCTCACCGTCGACATCGTCGCCGTCGAGGATCAGCTGGCACGCAACCCGGCACTGCGTTCGTCGCTCGCTGCGGTGGATTTCCACTCGGGGATGGAATTGCTGACCTCCTACGTGGGACAGGCGTCCGACTTGCAGCCCTACCTGGTGGGGGCGCAGCTCAACCGCGACCGCAGCCTGCGGTTGCAGTATCTTGCCGGCCTGGCACTCGATGAGAACAACAGCGCGGCCATTTTTCAGGCCATGTCCCAATACCGAAGGTACCCGGAGAATCTGTTCACGGTGCCGCCGTACATGGAGGCGCAGTTGCGCCAGGCGTTCGAGTCCGGTGGTATCCGGTAGCAGGCCCGTGACGCCTCGCATCCGTGCGCGTGGCGTCGTAGCCACCCATCACACGGTCACCACGGTGAGCCGGCACGGGGGAGGACCACATGCGGGAAGGCAAGATTAGCGAGACGAGTCGGCGGGGGAGGGGGCGAGCGGCGTTGGCGCTCCTGATGATCGGCGCTGCGGTGGGCGCGACACTGTCTCCGCCTCTGGTGCCGGCCGCCGGGGCACGACAAGGCGCAGTTCAGGTCGACGAGGTCGACGCCATATTCGCCGAATGGCACCGGGTGGACTCACCGGGCTGTGCGCTCGGCGTCGTCCAGAATGGCGAGCTGGCGTACGAACGTGGTTACGGTTCCGCCAACCTCGATTGGCAGATCCCCATCGCCACCGACACGGTGTTCTACGTGGGCTCGGTGTCGAAGCAGTTCACCGCCGCGGCCATTGCCCTGCTGGCGCAGGACGGGCTGATCTCACTCGACGACGATATCCGCGACTACTTCCCCGAGATGCCGGCCTACGAGCGCCCCATCACCATCCGCCACCTGGTGCACCACACCAGCGGTGTGCGCGACATCTACACGCTCATGGCGCTCGCCGGCATCCGGTTGGAGGACGTCTTTTCCGACGAAGAAGCCATCGCCCTGATCGCGGCGCAACGGGAAACCAACTTCACCCCGGGCGACGAGCACCTGTACAGCAACTCGGGTTATTTCCTGCTCGCCCAGTTGGTCGAGCGGGCCAGCGGCCGGAGTTTGCGAGAATATGCCGAGGCGGAGATCTTCGCGCCGCTCGGCATGAACGATACCCACTTCCACGATGTTCCCAGCCACGTCGTGGAACGCCGCGCCATCAGCTATCAGCGCGATGGCGATGACAGCTTTCGCGTCAGCTACCTGGGGAACTTCGACAAGGTCGGGGCGGGGGGGCTGTACAGCACGGTGCGGGACCTGCTGCTGTGGGACCGCAACTTCTACACCGGCGATGTCGGCGGGCAGGAGTTCCTGGATCTCATCCACAACCCGGGGGTGCTCACCGGTGGGGAGCGGCTGGTCTACGCCTTCGGTCTCAGCGTCGACGAGTATCGCGGCCTGAGAACGGTCAGCCACAGCGGTTCGATGATGGGGTTCAAGGCGGCGTTCCTGCAGTTTCCCGAGCAACGCTTCTCGGTGCTCGCCACCTGCAACCTCGGCAACATCGCGCCCATGGGCTTGGCACGGCGGGTGGCCGATATCTATCTGGCCGAAGAGCTCGGCCCGGCGCCGCAGGACTCCGGGCCTTCCCGGCCCGGTGGCAGTCGCGCCGCACCGGAGACGAGCTTCACAACGGCGGAACTCGCCGCCTACGCCGGTACGTATTACAGCGCTGAGCTGGAGGTGGTCTACGAGTTGAGCGTCGGGGGCGACGAGCTGTGGCTCTCGTTGCGCAGCACGCCACCGCGCCGCCTGCGCAAGCGGCAAGATGGGAGCATCCGTGCCGGTGGGTGGGAGTTCGACTTCCAGCGTCCAACGGATGGCGCCGCCGTCGGGTTCACCATCAACGCCGGCCGGGTCACCAACATTCGGTTCGAGCGACGCTAGGGCTCGGCCCTCATAGCGTCAAGAAGCTCCACTCCTTCGAGAACGGGATGCGGCTGAAACGGACTCCCTTGGTGGTCGTCACCCGTAGGTTGTCGCTCGGATTGATGCCGATGCCGTTGGTGGCATCGTAGAGTCCCGGCTCCATGCTGAAGGTCATGTTCTCCTCGACCAGGGAGTAGTCGCCCAGGGCGATGAACGGCGGCTGGTGCCCGACCCCCAGGGTGCCCTGGCCGTGGGCCGGACGGTGGTAGATGAAGTCGGCCATTCCGTTGGCCACCTGGTGCTGGTGGATCTTCAGGGCGATGTCGGAGCACACCGCTCCGGGCTTGGACTCTTCCTCTTGGATCTGCACCGATTCTGCGACCACGTCCCACATCTTCTCCTGGGCGGCGGTCGTCGGGCCGATCAGGTAGTTGCGGTAGCACTCCCCACCGACTCCGCCGAGCAGGATGTCGGTGTTCACGTACACGCTCTGACCGCGCTCGATCTTGGCGTGAAAGAACTGGTTCGGATGCGGGTAGGCGGTCGCTACACCGGTGCGCACGTAGTTCGATGTCACCTCGATGCCCACCCCACTGTGGGGCCGCCCGTCGCGTTGGACGTCGTTCATCAACAAGGCGATGCCGTAGGCCTGCAGCGCCTGGCCGAGCTCGAAGTCGGTGGCATCGGTGCCACGCTCGAGGATGTAATCGCGGGCGAAGGCGTGGATCTTGTCGAAGTATCGATAGGCGCGCTGCAGGAGGGCGATTTCCTCGGGGGTCTTGATCACCTGCATCTCGAGGCAGGCCGATGAGATGTTGATGAAGCGGGCCCGCGGGAGCAGGTTTCCGGCGGTGCTCAGCTCCGCTTCGGACAACGTCCGGTCGAGGGCGATGGTCTTGTCGCCGAGCCCCCGTCGCCGCAGCCCCTCGAGCAGCCACTCCCACAGGTCGACGCGCGGGCCCGGGGTGAGCTCGCCGCGGTTGGGGAAGCCACCCTCGGCGTGCGGGTAGCAGAAGTAGTACTCGTTCTCCGTGCACCACCAGGAGGTGATCAGGTCGCGGTCGATGCCCGGCGAGTACCAGTACGCCGTGTCTTCCTCGTCGAGTCGAAACAGGACCCGGGTGGTGCGCTCGCCGCTGGAACGGAAGCAACCGGTGAAATAGACGATGTTCGGATCTCGCTGCAATACGATGGCGTCGGCGCCAAGCTCGCCGGCGCGTTCCTTGAGCAAGCGGGCCCGAGCCTGGTGCCACTCGAGGGGCAGGCGATCGTAGCCCACCGGGGCCGGCTCGACGTGGTCAGGATTATCGACCAGCAATGCTTCGGAATCGCTCGAGAGCGCGCCTTCCCCGGCAGATGCGCGTTGCCCTAGGGAAACCCCGCCCCCGGTGGAGCGGGCGAGGCTGGAGGCTGCGACGCCGGCGCTCGCCAGGCCGGTGCCCATGGTCTTGATGAAGTCGCGTCGAGACGGGCGCATACAGTGTGTCTCCGTGGTTGGGTGAGGCGCTGCGCGCCACGGGGTCGCCAATGGCCCCAGTGTAGGATGCCGCCCCGGTGCCGTGCCCGGGGTCTGCGGTGTGCGCGCCATAGTAATCTACGGAAATTCGGTTATCGAGATTCACAGAGCTCGCACCGTAGCGTGATCGGGCTAGCAACCCACCGGAGGAACAAGATGCTGCCTCGTACCCATCAATTCCGTCTGTGCATGGTCGCCGCCCTGTTGGCTTGCGCTCTCGCCCTTCCCGCGCTGGCTCAGGACGGGCCGCAAGCTCTCACCGCCGCCGACTACGAGCGCGCCGAGCAGTTCTTGGGCGCCAACACCAACCCGTTGGTGCTGCGTGCCGGCGTGACGCCGAACTGGTTGCCGGATGAACGCTTCTGGTACCGCGTCACCACCGAGCGGGGCAGGGAGTTCATGCTCGTTGATGCGGCCGGCGGCACGCGGGCGCCGGCCTTCGACCACGCGCGCCTGGCCGCCGGGCTCTCCGATGCCAGCGGCGAAGCCTACGAGGCCTTCGACCTGCCGTTCACCAGCTTCAGTTTCAGCAGCGACGGCGAGGCTGTCCGATTCAACGCCGCCGGCGCCGGCTGGGCGTGCGACCTGGACGACTATCGCTGCACGCCCGACCGTGGCGTCCCCGCTGCCGGCGGTGGGCGTGGTGGCCGTGGCGGGCGCGGCACCGTTGGCGGCAATCGCAACGAGGTGCTCTCGCCCGATGGCACCCGGGCGGTCTTCATCCGCGACCACAACCTCTGGGTCCGCAACGTCGCCACCAGCGAGACCCGTCCCCTGACCCGCGACGGCGTGTTGGACTACGGCTACGCCACCGACAATGCCGGCTGGACGAGGAGCGACCGCCCCGTCGTGTTGTGGTCGCCGGACTCCAACAAGATCGCCACCTTCCAGCAGGATCAACGCGGTGTCGGTGAGATGTACCTCACGGACACGCGGGTCGGACACCCGAACCTGACGGCGTGGAAGTACCCGCTGCCGGGCGACGCGGTCATCACGGTGATCGAGCGTGTGGTCATCGACATCGAGCAGGGCACGGTGGTGCGCTTCGACATGCCGCCCGATCAGCACCGTTCCTCGTTATGCGACGACATCGCCTGCCGTGGAGGGTGGGGCGATGTGCAGTGGAGCCCGGATTCCTCGTCGCTGATGTTCCTGTCGACGTCGCGCGATCATAAGCGCGAATGGCTACGCCAGGCCGACATCGAGAGCGGCGCAATCCGCGAGGTGCTGTACGAGGAGGTCGATACCTTCTTCGAGTCGGGCAACGGCGCGGTCAACTGGCGCTACCTGCCGGGCTCGAACGAGGTCATCTGGTTTTCCCAGCGCAGCGACTGGGGGCATCTCTACCTCTACGACCTGGAAACCGGCGAGCTCCGGCACCAGATCACTTCCGGGGAAGGGAACGTCGCCCGTCTGTTGCGCGTCGACGAGGAGAATCGGCTGCTGTACTTCATCGGGGTGGGCATGGAAGAAGGGCGCGACCCTTACTTTCAGCATTTTTATCGCATCGGCTTCGATGGCCAAGGCTTGACGCTGCTGACGCCTGAAGATGCCAACCATAGCGTCAGGCTGTCGCCTTCCGGAGACTACTTCGTCGACAGTTACTCGACGCCGGACACGCCGCCGATCACGGTGTTGCGTGGTGCCGACGGCGCCAAGATTGCCGACCTGGAAGAGGCCGACATCAGCCGCTTGCTCGCCACCGGCTGGCAGCCGCCCGAGCCGTTCACCGTCAAGGCTCGGGACGGAGTCACCGACCTCTACGGCCTGATGTTCAAGCCCACCAACCTCGACTCCGAGCGCCGCTACCCGATCATCAACAGCATCTACCCCGGCCCACAGACCGGCAGCGTCGGGTCCCGCAGCTTCTCGGCCGCCCGTGGCGACGCCCAGGCCATCGCCGAGCTCGGTTTCGTCGTCATCAAGCTCGATGGCATGGGCACGCCGTGGCGTTCGAAGGCATTCCACCAGGCGTACTACGGCGACATGGGGGACAACACCCTTCCCGACCAGGTCACCGGCATGCAACAGCTCGCCGAACGTTACCAGTGGATCGACATCGAGCGGGCCGGAATCTATGGACATTCGGGCGGTGGGTATGCCGCCGCCGGGGCGATGCTCCACTACCCGGACTTCTTCAAGGTCGGCGTCTCGCAGGCCGGTAACCACGACAACCGCGTGTACGAGGACGATTGGGGCGAGAAGTGGCAGGGCTTGCTGACCCGCGACGCCGACGGCGAATCCAGCTACGACACCCAGGCCAACCAGAACTTCGCCCGCAACCTGGAGGGCAAGCTCTTGCTGGCGCACGGCACCATGGACACCAACGTGCCGTTTTACAGCACGCTGCTGCTGGTCGACGCACTGATCGCCGCCAACAAGGATTTCGACCTGATCCTGTTTCCCAACCGTAGCCACGGCTTCGGCAACGAGCCCTACATGATGCGGCGGCGCTGGGATTATTTCGTAGAGCACCTACTGGGCGCCGAGCCGCCGCCCGAGTATCTGATGAGGGCGCGGCGCTAACCGGGACTTCTCAACGGCTGGCTACCATGCCCTCGCCCTGGCTCGCATCGGGGCATCTCCCGACTTTGATATCTGAATACCGCCACCTACCATGGGTTCGTCGATATCGACACCACCGCACCCCCAATAGAGTCGCATCGGAGACACTTTAATGGTTGTTCGCATGGCACTCGCACTGAGTCTTCTTGTCCCCCTGGCGGCGCAGCCTTCAACCACCGCCGCTCCGGCTTCGGCGGGCGCTTCGGTATCGCAGCAGTCGGCGATGATCGGGCAGAATCACGCGTCATCCGAGCGCGCCATCCGCCGCGACGTGCCGCTGACCAACGCCATCGTGCGCGCCATGGAGGCCGGAACCCGCGACTTCACGGGCAGTCCCGGGCCCAACTATTGGCAGCTACAGACCGATTACACGATCAACGTGAGTCTCGACCCGGCGACGGCTATGCTCACCGGGGAAGAGACCATCGTGCTGCACAACAACAGTCCCTCGCAGCTGGACCAGATCGTGCTGCGGCTCGACCACAACATCTTCCGCCCGCGGGTGCCGCGCGGCTCCTCGGTGCCGGCCGAGACCACCGAGGGCATGATCGTTACCAGCATCCGTGTCGACGGCGTAGCGGTGGACCTGAACCCGCCGGCGCGTGGGCGTCGCGGTCGCGGCAACACGCCGCGCCAACTCGCCGCCTCGGGGCTCGACCAGACGGTGGCAGCGATCTCGCTGGCGACGCCGATCGCGGCGCGCTCGACGGCCATCCTCGAGATCGAGTGGCATACCAAGCTGCCCGGCGGCCCTGACGGTCGCGGACATCGCATGACGCAGCGCTGGGACGACACGCTGTTCCAGCCGACGCAGTGGTTCCCGCGCATCGCCATGTACGACGACCTGAGGGGTTGGGACACCAGCGTGTATCTGGGCCCGGCCGAGTTCTTCAACAACTTCGGTCGCTTCGACGTGCGCATGGACGTTCCGGCGGGGTGGATCGTCAGCGGTACCGGCGTATTGCAGAACCCCGACGAGGTGCTCACCGCAACGGCACGGCGGCGCCTCGCGGAGGCGCTGGAAACCGATGAGATCACCACCATTGTCGATGTCGACGAGGTGGGCCCGGGGCAGGCAACCGCCCCCGGGGACCGCCTCGTGTGGCACTTTGTCGCCGACATGGTCAACGACTTCGCCTGGGCCACGGCGGAGAAGTTCGTCTGGCAGGCGACGCGGGCCAATATTCCGGGCAAGGGATATGTCCCCATCCATATGGTGTTTCTCCCCGAGCGCGCCGACCGGTTCGAAAACGCCGGTCCCATCAGTCGCCACGCGCTGGAGTTCTACTCCGACCTGTGGGCGCCGTATCCGTTCCCGCAACTGACGCTGCAGGATGGCCCGAGTGCCGGCATGGAGTACCCCATGGTGATCAACTCCAACCAGGGGGCGGCGGACCACGAGGTGGCGCACCAGTGGTGGCCGATGATGGTGGGCACCAACGAGACCTGGTACGGCTGGATGGACGAGGGTTTCGACCAATATATGAATATCCTGTCGAGTGCCCATTGGCGCGACACCGAGCCGGTTCTCGATGGCCGGGGCCAGAGCTATGGGCGCATCAGCGGCAATGAAGAGGAGCCGCCGATGATGTGGGCCGCCAACTATGGCGGCAACATGTACGGCTTCCAGACCTACTCGAAGACGCCGCTGATGCTGTCGATGCTCGGTGGCATCGTCGGCGACGAAGAAGTGCAGCGCGCCATCAGCGAGTACACCGAGGCGTGGGCGTTCAAACACCCGTCGCCGTGGGACGTCGCGTTCTTCCTGAGCAACGCGCTCGAAGAAGACCTCGGCTGGTTCTGGTACTACTGGCTGTGGACCACCGAGTCGGTCGACGGCTCCATCCAGGACGTCTCCACGTCAGGATCGCTTACCACGGTAACGGTGCGCCAGGACGGCCAGATGCCGTCTCCGGTGGTATTGCGGGTCGAGCTCGCGACTTCCGGAGCGGCGGTGCAGGCCATGGACAACGCCGAGATGGTCGACGCAACCACTGCCATCGTTACCTGGCCGGTGGAGGTGTGGTTCGATGGCAGCCGCGTGTTCGAGGCGGTACTCGACTTCGGTGGGCGCGGCGTCGAGAAGGTCACCTTCGACCCGTTTGGCCGCTTCCCGGATCGCGACCCGAGCGATAACGTGTGGCCGCGAGAGCGATAGGCGGGGGCGGGAGCGATAAGGCAGCGTCTGCGGCGTTGCGCTTGATCGGACTACCTACGACGTACTGACGTACGCCTCCGGTATTCCTCACGGCGCGCGCCTTGCATCCACTACCTTCTCGCTCCCGCTGAGAGGGTGGTGGCGGCCGGCGACTCAGGAAGGGCGCCTGTCGGGACCGATGCTTCGCTCCCCTGTGCGAGCAGCGGAACAACTGCCCACCGCATGCAAGCCGCTTTGCCCTCACCTGTGCGCCTAGCGGGCAGCGAGGCGCCGCAGGCGCCGAGAGGTCGGGGGTGGGTGGTGGGAAATCAATAGAATGAACCCACTCTCAAGCCGGCAC
>SMVA01093602.1_pt1 | contig 13211 bp, 13 predicted proteins | sample 2456451 | NCBI WGS metagenome assembly SMVA01 (sample SAMN11095933, study PRJNA526329) | marine sediment metagenome | biome: Marine sediment; feature: Surficial sediment; material: Deep marine sediment; isolation source: Hadal surficial sediment | place: Pacific Ocean | collected 2014-05 | depth...
CGGCGGAGAATCCGGTTGAGCTCGATCTCGACGATGTTGCGGAAACTGTTGGCCGTGATGACCTCCTGCCTGCTTCTGGCGATTTCACTCTTCCAGCGCGCGACCTCCCCGGCGGTCGCGGTGCCGATGGACCGGCGTACTTCGGCTACCTCCATGTTGGACCGGGTCACCCGCAAGTTGTGCTGGACGATGAGTTCGACCGTCCTGGCCCTGAGCACGGTCAGGTAGGTCGTGGCCGCTCCGAGAATGACGTCCAGCCGGACTTCGTCCCGTCCCTGCACGCGACCTTCCTGGAGATGCTTCTCGATCCCGTAGCCGGCCCAGGCTCGCTCCGAGTAGAGCCGCTGGACCAGCGTCGCCGATCCGGCGATCGACCGCTCCGGCTGGCGCCCGAAGCTGGCCGCCGCGCGATCGGCGTCTATCACCAACGCGTTCACGCCGAAATTCACCTGGGGGAGCAGTGGCGCTCTCGAACCGCGAACCCGTTGCTCTCCCGCGGCCACGGCAAGTGCTTGGGCAGCCAGATCCAGGTTCCGTGCCACCGCTTCACGCACGACGTTCCCGAGGTTGACCCCGCGGCCGGCATCGCGGGGCTCACGCTCGAGGAGCACCGCTTCGGTCAGGATCGCCCAGGGCACGGAAATACCCACCGATCGGGCCGTGGCCATGTTGATGCTGACGCGAGCGTTGCGGGTGAACTGGACCGGCATCCTCGCGGGGTCTTCACCCAGGAGGATTTGCTGTACCTTGAGGGCCGCTAGCCGGGCGATGCGTTGGCCGACCAGATCGGTGGCGGCGGAGGTCAGGAAGCCGCGCCGCACCCATTCCTCTCCCATGACGGTATAACTCGGCAGTCGCCGGCGCTTCAGGGTTTGGATGAGGCGCTCGGTGTCTTGCTCGGAGACCCGTGGCAGGAACCCCACGAACACCGCGTCCACATTGGGCGGCACGGCCCCGAGGGCCAGGTCGATGGACGGACCGACGCCGATGATGGTTCCGTTGATTCCCAGAGCCGCCAACGCCTGTTCCGTACTGCTTCGCATGGATGGGATGGCCCGGAGGTACGCCCGCTCCACCAGGACGGCAAGGCGACCGAATGGCACGACTTCCCGGAAGGCTTGGAGGTCGTTCACCGTTGCGGTGGGGTATGCCACGTAAGTGAAGTTTTGAACGCCGCTGGCACCATTCACCATCGGCAGGCCCTGGAGTTCAGCGTCGAGCACAAACGGAGCGACCACGGGTTTGGAGAGCGAGCCGAACTCGGCGGCAACCTGAGACGCGATGGCCCCGAAGGTAAGGATCAGATCGACGTCCGGATCGTCCAGCAGACGCTGCAGGGCGGTTTCGATCGCCGGCCGGGTCCAGTCGGCCACGATTTCTTTCTCGTTGGGAAACCGGGCATCGAACTCGCCGCCCAAAAGATCACGGATATCGTTCTGCAGCAGGGGTCTGAAGGAGGCGTTGTAGAACGAATGCCCGTCGATGACCACACCGAAGGTCACGACACGTTGCGCTACGGCACGGACTGGAACGAGCGAACCGAGTAGCAACACCGCGATGACGCTGAGCGATCGAGCCATGGATCAATCCTGCTGTTTGTTGGAAGAGCTGGCGGTGTCACGTCCGGTGCCCGCAGCCGTTGGTAGTTGGGCACCGCCTCGGCTTATCAACAGCCCGACTACGGCGGCCACGAAGAACTGCCCTACGATGGCCTCCCCCGCGGCCATCGTTCTCGCCATCGGTGCCACCGGAGCGATGTCTCCGTAGCCCAGCGTCGTCAGCGTCACCAAGCTGAAGTAATTGAGTTCGGCGAACAACTGGGCCTGGCTCAGGCCCTGGAGGTTGGTGAATGAACCCGGCGCCAATACCTCCATGAGTTCGTAGATGACGGTGCTGGTGACACCGATCAGGAGGTACACCGCCAGCGCTCCCAACAGCGTGTCTCGGGTCACCCAGTTCTCGCTAACGGCCTCGTAGGCAATGACGACTGTGATGATGGTCAACGCGGCCACGCTGGCTAATCCGCCAATCAAGTGTGCGGCCCAACCGGCAGAGATCTGGTCGGCGGGAACCGCCACAGCGGCAACCACGAACAGGATACCGCTGACCCAAACGAGCTTCCGGTGTGGCTGCAGGATTCGGAAGGCACCCACGATCACCAAGAGGGTCAGCACCTTGGTGGTGTATCCCGGGATGGTTCCCTCGGCGACCAAAGGCTGCGTCAGGATGAGCAGGACCAGCGGTGTAAGCAGTGACTGAAAACGGTTGGACATGGCGTGATTCTCGGCGGCGTAGGGGCTGTGAAGGCGGTGAGGAGGCTAAGGTAGCCTCTTGTGGAACACCACGGAATACAAAAGGGTGCCTGAGTCCCTACGGTCACCTTGACTCTCCGTCACCACCGGTCGATCTTTGGTCGCTCCACGCTAAGAGACTATCACTGCAGGACTTGCATGGCCTCACCAAATTCCGTGTCCCCCCCGCCCGCCATCCCCGCCGGCCTGTCCGTCGAGCAACTGCTCGACCTGTACTATTACATGCGGTTGACCCGCTCGCTCGAGGAGCGGCTGGTCGCGCTCTATCGCCAGGCCAAAGTGGTTGGAGGACTGTTCCGCTCCTTGGGGCAGGAGGCCGATGCGGTGGGAAGCGCCTACGCCATCGACCAGGACAAGGGTGACATCCTCTCCCCCCTGATCCGCAACCTCGGATCTATGCTGGTGTGCGGGGCCACGCCGGTCGAGGTGTTGCGCCAATACATGGCAAAAGCCGAAAGCCCCACGCATGGCCGGGATCTCAACATTCATTACGGAACACCGCAACAGGGGTTCATCGGCCAAATCTCCCATCTGGGCGACATGGTACCGGTGATGGGCGGGATCGCCCTGTCGTTCAAGATGCGGGGCGAAGACCGGGTGGCCTTGGTATACGTGGGTGACGGCGCCATGAGTACCGGAACATTTCACGAGGGTATCAACTTTGCGGCGGTGCAACGGCTGCCACTGGTGGTAATCGCCGAGAACAACGGCTACGCTTTTAGTACGCCGACGGCCAAGCAGAGCGCCGTCAAGCACCTGACCGACAAGGCCGCTGCGTACGGGATCCCCAGTGTCCGCGCCGACGGGAATGACGTGCTCGCCGTGTATGAAGTGACCCGCCGGGCGGTCGACCGTGCCCGGAGTGGGGAAGGGGTGACCCTCATCGAATTGGAAACCTACCGGCGCAAGGGGCATGCGGAACACGACGATCAGTCGTACCAATCCGCGGAGGAAATGGAACGGTGGGAAGCCGACGACCCCATCGACCGCTACATCCGGCAGCTGACCACTTCCGGCTGGAGTACCCCGGCGGCGTTGGCCGACATCGACCGGCGCATTGCCGACGAGTTGGCCGCGGCGGTAGCGTTGGTGGAACCGGAGGCGGGGCCGGGCGCCGGCACGGCACTCTCGGGCGTGTGTCTCGATCCACCCGAAGCGGAGAGGGAATGGTATGATCGCGGCTAGTCGGAATAGGGAGGAGGTCCCATGCCCGAGGTGACCTACCTGGAGGCAATACGCCAGGGCATGTGGGAGGAAATGGAGCGCGACGAGAACGTCTTCATTTTGGGCGAAGACGTCGGCGCCTACGGCGGCGCGTTCAAGGTGACTGACGGGTTCCTCGAGCGGTTCGGCGCGCAGCGCGTCATCGACACGCCGATCAGCGAGGCGGCCATCGTCGGCGCGGCCGCCGGCGCAGCCCACATGGGCTTAAGGCCCATCGCGGAGATGCAGTTCATCGATTTCATCTCCTGCGCCTATGACATGTTGACCAACTACGTGGCCACGGCCCGGTACCGCGCCGGTCTGCCGACACCGATGGTCGTCCGCGGCCCCAGCGGTGGGTATGTCCGTGGGGGGCCGTTCCACTCGCAGAATCCCGAGGCCGCGTTCCTGCACACGCCGGGGCTCAAGATCGTGTGCCCCGCCACCGCCCGAGACGCCAAGGGCCTCATCAAGGCCGCCGTGCGCGACGAGGACCCCGTCCTCTACTTCGAGCACAAGTACCTGTACCGCCGCATCAAGGAAGACCTTCCCGCCGACGAAGAGATCCTCACGCCGATCGGCAAGGCCCGCCTGGCCCGCGAAGGCCACGACCTGACCATCGTCACCTGGTCGGCCATGGTGTTCAAGGCGCTCGAGGCCGCGGAACAACTCGCTTCGGAAGACGGCCTCTCGGTCGAGGTCATCGATCTCCGCACCCTGCTGCCGATGGATGACCAGGCCATCATGGCGTCCGTGAGAAAAACCAACCGGGTGTTGATCGCTCACGAAGACACCCGCACCGGTGGCGTGGCGGGAGAGATCACCGCCCGGATCAACAACGACGCCTTCGAGTTCCTCGACGCGCCGGTAAAGCGCGTGGCCGCCCACGACGTGCCGCTGCCCTATGCGCCGGCGCTGGAAGACTTCGTGCTGCCCCAGACCGATGATCTGGTAGCGGCGGCGCGGTGGTTGGCGGCATATTAGTCCTACCGCGGACGGCACAAACTTGAATCAGACCTTGGAGCAGCTGCATGGCCCGTATTGACGTGATAATGCCCCAGATGGGCGAATCCATCGCCGAAGGCACTCTCTCCACCTGGATCAAGCAGCTGGGCGACGAGGTCAAACGCGACGAACCCATCTTCGAGATCTCCACCGACAAGGTCGACGCTGAGATCCCCTCGCCCAGCGCGGGCATACTCGCCGAGATCCTGGTGCAGGAAGGCGAGACGGTCGAGATCAACACCGTGGTGGCCCGTATCGAGACCGACGCGGCCGCGGCGGCGGACGCAGCACCTCCCGCCGAGGCAGCACCGGCCCCCGCCGTAGAAGCGGCCCCTGCCCCTGCCCCTGCTCCCGCTGCAGCGCCTGCTCCTCCCCCTGCCGAAGCGCCCCCGCCTCCCCCGCCTCCCGCTGCTCCGGTCGCTCCCGCGGTGGCGTCCCCGGCCGGTGTCGAGGAATCGGCCGACGAGCGCCTGCGCCGGAAATCGACGCCCCTGGTCCGAAAGATGGCCGCGGAACACGACCTCGACATCTCCGTCATCCCGGGCACCGGGCACGCCGGCCGGGTCACCAAGAGCGACGTGCTGCAGTTCCTGGAAAGCCCCGCAGCGTCGGCCCCCCCTGCTGCCCCCGCCGCTCCCGCTGCCCCCGCTGCCCCCGCCCCCACGGTCCAGCCGTGGGAAGACGACCGGGTCGAGCCATGGTCCCGTATCAGGAAGCTCACGGCCGACCACATGATCATGTCGCTCCGGGTATCGGCCCACGTTCAGAGTTTCTTCGAGGTCGACTTCACCCATATCGCCGACATTCGCCGGCGCAAGAAAGCCGAGTACGCCGATCGCGGCGTCAACCTGACCTACTTGGCGTTCATCACCAAGGGCGTGGCCGAGTGTCTGCGCCGTCATCCCGGCCTCAATGCCGCCGTGTCAGGCGAGAGCACCATATTCAGGCGCGACATCAACGTCGGGCTGGCGGTGGCCCTCGATTGGGGGCTGATCGTCCCGGTCATCAAACATGCCGACGAGTTGTCGCTGATCGGGATCGCCCGTGCCATCAACGACCTGGGCACCAGGGCCAAAGAAAAGAAGTTGCTCCCGGACGAAGTGCAGCTTGGCACCTTCACTATCACCAATCCGGGCGGCTTCGGTTCCTACGCCGGCACCCCGATCATCAACCAGCCACAGGTTGCCATCCTGGGTGTGGGCGCCATCGAAAAGCGCCCCGCGGTCATCACCCACGCGGACGGGACAGATTCGCTAGGCATCCGGACCAAGGGAATGCTGTCGATGTCATACGATCATCGGGTGGTCGACGGGGCGGACGGCGACCGATTCCTGGCGGATCTCAAGTCGGTGCTGGAGAACTACCCGGACGAAGCGATCTGATCATGCCACGAGCACTGACGATGACCCGCACGGAGGTGGGTTCCGACGAGGAGCCGGCGTATCTGGCCGCCCGGCGCGAGGAGGCCGGCCGGTTCAGGGACAGCGGCGACCATCTGTGGCTGTTCCGCCACGAAACCATCAGGGGGGTGTTCCTGGAGTTTCGTGAAAGCGGGGACGCCCGGCGTCTGGCCAGCCTCGACCCGGCAGCAGAACTGTGGGCCGAGGTCGAACTCGGCTAGGCCACGCACCAATTCCTCAACCCGGGATTGCCAGGAACCATGTCACGGACCGTCATCATCGACAACTCGACCTGGAGCGTCGCGCCTGCCGGGCATGTGACGCAGTACTTCAAGGACGAATTCGGCCTGGTGTTCACCCGCGGTACCGGAGACGATCGTCAAGAACGGGTCGTCCGTTATTCCCCACGAGGGTCCCGCCACCGCGAGTTCTCATTGCAGGAACTGAGCGAACGACAACTGGTGAACCTCTTCCACAAATCACAACCGTCGTGGACTTCGCCCGAGACGGAATACCGTCCCTGACCTTGTCGGGCTTCGTCGATCTCCATCTGCACTCCACCGCCTCCGACGGGGAATTGCCTCCAGCCGCCGTCGTCGAACGGGCTGCGGCCGCCGGGCTCGAGGCCATCGCGCTCTCGGACCACGACACCATGCAGGGACTCCCCGAGGCGGTCGAAGCGGGAGCCGGGTTGGGAATTCGGGTCATCCCCGGGTGTGAGTTCTCCGTTGCCGCTCCATGGGGCGAGCTCCACGTTCTCGGCTATTTCCTCCCGCTGCAGTCCCCCGACTTGGAAGCGTTCCTCATCGCCCGCCGGGAGGATCGCCACCGGCGGGCCCAGGTCATGGTGGCCAAACTCGAGCGGCTCGGCGTGCCACTTCAGATGGAGGCCGTATTGTCCGTCGCTCGAGGCGCGGCCCTGGGACGGCCGCACGTCGCCCGGGCACTGGTGGAGCTGGGTGTGGTGCCTGACATCGGCGAGGCCTTCAACCGATATCTCGGATGGGGTCGCCCGGCCTTCGAACCCAAGGAGTTGCCCACCTTGCGCCAACTCGCCGACCTGGTCCACGCGGACGGTGGGGTGCTGTCGGCCGCGCACCTGAAGGACCGGGCGACCCGCACCAATCTGAAGCGGCTCAAGGAGTCGGGGCTGGACGCCGTCGAAGTGCGCCACCCGAGCCACCCACCGGAGACGCGCGCCCGGATTCTGCACCACGCCGAGTCTCTGGGACTCCTCCCCACCGGCGGAAGTGATTGGCACGGCGACACCATCACCGGTAGCGGCCACACTGCCATCGGCTCGCAGCACGTTCCGGCTGAGTGGCTCGCCCGGCTGGAAGCACATCGGGGCCGGACGCCGGACACGGCCTGATGCCATCACCTGCCTTCGGCGACATCGTGATAATCGGGGGAGGCTGCTACGGATCGTTCTACACCGGCCAACTGGAGTTGGCCCGCTCCCGCGGCCGGCTCCGGTACCGCCGGCTCATCGTGGTAGACCGTAACCCCTCCTGCCAAGTGTTTCGGGATTCTCCCGAGCCGGGGCGACAACGGGTGTGTGCCGAGTGGGGCACGTTTCTCGACGGCTACCTCGCGGGCCCACCGCCCGAGTCGAGCCTGATCGTGCCATCACCGCTCATGCCCCACCTCCTTTACCACTGGCTACAGCGCCGTGCACAAACGCAGTGGCCCACGCGCACAATCACCACTGAGCCGGCCGCTCCGGTGGGCACCCCGTATGAGACGGAGGCTCCCGACGGGACGCGCTACCTGTCGTATGCCGACTGGCTGTGTCCCACCCACTGCATCGAGCCGGCGACGTGTCCGGTGACCCGGACCCCTCGCACGTGGGACATGGCCGAGGCGGCCACCCGCCTGGTCGGGCGTCATCCCGGGAAGATGGTGGGACCGGTACTGTTCGAGTGCCGCCATGTGGCCTATGGCGTGGGCGCTATCGCCATCGACCAGGTCCTCGCCGGCGCGGCAGCGGTCCTGGACGCCGGCGCCGGAGGCGGTGCCACCGATCTGGTGGTGGCCACTGTGTCCGGCTGTCACGGTGCCTTCAATCTGCTGCACCTCGGCGCCGTGTCCTGAGAGCGGGAACCCGTGCCGGGCGGATTATATTGCAGCAGTAGACAACGACCTGAACTCTACCCTGTGGTGATATCTCAATGACCAGCAGTTCGCAGCACGACCTGATCATAGTTGGCGGCGGACCCGCCGGCCTGTGCGCCGCGATGTACGCCGGACGCGGCATGCTCGATAGCGTCCTTCTGGAGCGAGGCCTTACTGGTGGCGAATTATTGAATACGGACTTGGTGGAGGACTACCCGGGGTTCGAGAGCATCCTGGGCCGGGACCTGTCGCAAAAGATGACCGACCACGCCAAGAAATTTGGCGCCGATATCCGCCAGGAGAACGTCGAGTCGATCGAGAAACGGGCCGACGGCATTTTCGACGTGACCACGTCACGCGGCGACCACTTTCTGGCGCCGGCCGTGATCCTCAGCGCCGGCGGTGCGCCCGTCAAACTCGAGGTCCCTGGGGAGCAGGAGTACGCCGGCAGGGGTGTGTCCTACTGCGCCGTGTGCGACGGGGCCTTCTTCAAGGGCGAGGTGCTGGCGGTGGTCGGTGGTGGCGACGCCGCCGTCGAGGAGGCGGACTACCTGACCAAGTACGCCTCGAAGGTCTACCTCATCCATCGGCGAGACGAGTTCCGGGCGTCCAAGCTGCTGCAGAAACGGGTGTTCGACAATCCCAAGATCGAAGTGATCTGGAACAAGGTGGTGACCGAAATCAAGGGCAAACCTGCCGGCGTCACCGAGCTGGCGTTGGAGGACACGGCCACCGGTGAAGCGAGTACCCTCCCGGTCGGCGGCGTCTTCGTCTTCATCGGCTTCACGCCCAACGGTTGGCTCATCAAGGACCACTATGAGCACGACGCCGCCGGCTACGTCATTACCGACTCTACCATGCAGACGTCGATCCCCGGTCTGTACGCCGCGGGTGACTTGCGGGTGCAGGTCACCCGCCAGATCACCACGGCGGTCGGTGACGCCACCACGGCGGTGATCGCCATAGAGAAGTACCTGAAGGAGCGGGCCCAGGAACCGGTGCCGGAGTCGGTATGACGGACACAGAGGACGGCCCGGTCATCGTGTGCCTCACCAACGGGCAATTCCAGGAGAACTGCTATCTGATCGGCGATCCGGACTCGAACGCTGCCGTCATCGTCGACCCGGGCGAAGACAGCGACATGTTCCTCGACGCCATTCGTCAGCGGGGCTGGCACCTCGAGGGCATCTGGCTGACCCACGCCCACGTCGACCATGTCACCGGGGTGGCGGCCGTCAAGGAGGCAACCGGGGCCCCGATCTATCTCCATCCCGAGGACCGCCAATTGTACGATCAAGTCGCCGAGCAGGGTGCGTGGCTCGGCCTGCGTGCGGAACCCGCCCCCCCCCCGGACCACGAGTTGCACCACGGCGACCGTCTCACCGTGGGCCCGTTCGAGTTTGAGGTACGGCACACGCCGGGGCACTCACCTGGGAGCGTCAGCTTCGTGGGACACGGGGCAGTGTTCGGCGGCGACGTGTTGTTCCGCGAATCGGTGGGGCGGGTGGATCTCCCGGGAGGCGACGCCGCTACGCTGATGGCCACCATCCGCGACCATTTCCTTACATTACCCGAGAACACCGTCGTGCACAGCGGCCATGGTCCGCTCACGACCATCGGCTACGAACGGGATCGCAATCCATTTCTCACCGGAGCCGCCCCGCTTGCCTGAACCCGCCAACGCCGCCCAAGGCCATCGAGCGGTTACCGCATCTCCGGATCTCTCGATGTCCTCGGACGTGCTGTGCAACCGGTGCGGCTTTCCGGTGGTGATCCGTCCTTGGGGCTGCAAGAACCCATGCACCAACTGTGGTACCGTCTATCCCTTGGGTGATTGCTCCGATTGAGGCTCCAGCCGAAGGCGTCTCACCATCCCTAGCCACTCTCCCAGCGTACCCCGCTCAGCCGCTCCGGCCCCATCGGCGGTCGACCAGTTGACGCCGGATTCCCGCGACAACCGCCTCGACCTGTCCCACGATATCTTGCCGCCGCCGCTCCGGCCCGGCGCCGGCCTGCATGTGCTCGATATCACCAAGTACTTCGGGGCCACCACGGGAGGCATCCGCACTTACCTCATGGAGAAAGCGGCGTGGGTTGGGCGGCACCCGGATCTGCGGCACACACTCGTCGTCCCGGGCGATGCCGACAGCGTCACTGATACCGACGGGACACGGTGCTATCGTGTCCGCAGCCCCCGGATCCCTTTGCAGCAGCAGTATCGGGCCATGATCGCCGCCGGGACCATTCGCCGCATCATCGTCCACGAGCGGCCCGACGTCATCGAAGTGGGTAGCCCGTTTCTGGTGCCCTGGCTGGTGTACTGGGCCAATCGCAGGTTGCGGGTCCCCGCCGTCTGGTTCTTCCACAGCAACGTGACGCGGCTGGCCGCACCGCGCTCGCTCGAGGATCCGCCGCGGCAGCGCTGGCGCCATGCGCTGGCCCGCCGATACGTGGCTCGGGTGAGCCGCCTGTTCGATGCCGTGGTAGCTACCTCCGACTTCGCCGAACACGACCTGCGCAGCGCGGGGGTCCGCCAGGTACGGCGCGTGACCATGGGCCTCGATCTGCACCGCTTCCACCCTGACCGGCAGGCGCTCCGCCAAGCTACCCGGCAGCGGCTCGGCTGGCCGGCCGGGCCCGTCGTCATCTATCTCGGGCGGCTCGCCCGGGAGAAACGGCTCGATGTGGCCGTCCGCGCCTGGCGTATCCTCGGTCCGCGTACCGGGGCCACGCTCGTCCTGATGGGCGATGGTCCCGATCGGGCCAGGTTGCTGCGCCTGGCCAGCGGAGGCCGGGTGCTGTGGCAGCCCCACGACTCTGATCGGGATCGAGTGGCCCAGGCGCTGGCGGCGGCCGATGTTTACTTGGCGCCCGGCCCGGTCGAGACGTTCGGCCTCAGCGCGCTGGAGGCCATGGGATGCGGCACGCCGGTAGTGGCCGTCGATCGGGGAGCGGTCCCGGAACTGGTACGGCGATCGGAGGGGGGCATGACCTTCCCCAACGGCAACGTCGACGCATTGGCCCGAACGGTCGAGACAATGTTGGGACAGGACCTCCAGGCGATGGGCGGCCGTGCCCGACGCCACGTCGAACGGCACCATCGGTGGGATGAGGTCTTCCCCCAGTTGTTCGGTATGTACCGAAGCGTCATCCCATGAGTCGGCTCGCCGCGTTGTCCAGGCAATGGAACATTGAGGGACGGGGCTGCTGATGTCGTTCGCCGTGGCCCAGGTAGTGTGCCTGTTGCTGATGACCGCCGACATGGTGGCTCGCACGTGGCGCATCGTATGGCTCCTCCGGGGGATTGGGCAGGCGGTGACGTTTGCCGACGCACTGGTACTCAACGCCTTCGGCGATGCGGCCGCCGCCCTCACTCCCGCGCGGCTGGGCGGTGAGCCTGCCCGCCTGGTCGGGATGGTGCGCGCCGGCGTGCCGCCGGTAGCAGGGGTGGCGGCCATCAGTTACGAGGTGGTCGCCGCCTGGCCGGTCATCATCGGTTTTGGGGCGGCATTGCTGTGGGCGTTTGCCCCCGAATGGCTCGCCACCACCGGGCCCGCTTTCGTCAGCACGATGGCCAGCATGTGGCCCTGGTTCGTAGCCGTGGCTGCCGCGACCGTCGTGGCAGCCTTCCTCGCCCGGCGCGCCGCCGTCCGCTGGGCCCACCGCATCCGCCGGCCTGGCCGGCGCCTGTGGTCGTTGTGGCGGCGCATGCCGCCGGGCCCGCTGCTAGCGAGCATTCCCCTGACCCTGGTGAACCTCGCCACCCGGACGGCGATCCTCCCGGTTCTGGCACTGACGTTGGCCGACCCACCCTCCATCGGGCCGGTGGCGTTGGGGGCCTTTGCCCTGCTGTACAGTCAGTTGGTTCTGCCTACACCGGCCGGCATCGGTGGTGTGGAACTTGGGTTTCTGGCGGGCGCGGCGGGGAGCTTCGGCACCGGAGAAGGCATGTTGCTCCTCCTCTGGCGCTTCTATACCGTGGGTCTTGGGGTGGTGCTGGGAGGGTATTTTCTGGTCCGGCTGTATGGCTGGCCGGCCGCCCGGCGCCTGGTGTTCGGTGACCCGGCGCCGGCCCGGACAAAGTGAGGCGATTACCGCGGATCGGCTGGGTCGGTTGAAACGGCGGGGCGTGACGCGCATATTACGAGTATGCGGATAACTACCGGGACCGAATACAGCCTGATCATCATGCTGCACCTGGGCCGCTGCAAACGGGTCGGTGATGGCGCCGTGCCCGCTCGCGAGTTGGCGGAGACCGAAGGACTCCCGGCGGACTATACCGAGCAGATCTTCCTTCGCCTGAGACGGGCGGGGCTGGTCCAGAGCGTCCGGGGAGCCAAGGGTGGTTACTTTCTCAGTCGGCCTCCCGAGGAGATCTCGGTGCGCGATGTCATGGCCGCGTGCGAGCGCCAGACGTTCGAGGTCAATTGCGAGACGCATCCCGTCAACGACGATCGCTGCAGCCCGGCGGCGGCGTGCAGCATCCGACCACTGTGGGCTGCCCTCCAGCAGCGGATCGACGACTTCCTGTCCAGTGTCACGCTGGCCGACCTCATGAAACAAGAGGCCTCTGTCGAGGAATTGGTCGCCATCAGCAACTCCGACTGAGTGAACGTGCCCGTTCGAATTCAGCGCCCGGTCCCCGTGGCCGGGCTTTGTCATTTCTGAGAGGTGAATCGGTGAACACGGCGGCAACACAGCGCGGTGAGGATGCTCCCCAGCCCGCCCACAGCGGTAACGATGATTGGTCGCAGGACGAGCGCGTAAGGTACGCCAGGCATTTTACCCTTCCAGAGGTTGGTGCCGCGGGCCAGGGCCGGCTTCGGTCGTCGAAAGTACTGATAGTGGGCGCCGGTGGCTTGGGTTCCCCGGTGGCGCTCTACTTGGCTGCCGCCGGGGTGGGGACGCTGGGCCTGGTCGACTTCGACACGGTTGACTTGTCCAATCTGCAACGTCAAATCCTCCACGGTTCTGCCGCAGTCGGCACCCCCAAACTCGAGTCCGCCGCCGCCAGGATCGCCGACCTCAATCCCCATGTGGCCCTTGAATGCTTTCCCGAGCGGCTGACGTCGGACAACGCGTTCGACATCGTGGTCGACGGCAGCGATAATTTCCCGACTCGCTACCTCATCAACGACGCCTGTGTGCTGCTGGGGAAACCGTACGTGTACGGCGC
>SMVA01432705.1_pt1 | contig 13211 bp, 14 predicted proteins | sample 2456451 | NCBI WGS metagenome assembly SMVA01 (sample SAMN11095933, study PRJNA526329) | marine sediment metagenome | biome: Marine sediment; feature: Surficial sediment; material: Deep marine sediment; isolation source: Hadal surficial sediment | place: Pacific Ocean | collected 2014-05 | depth...
GAAAATAATTAAAGTGTAAGTTTCTTGTTGAGGTCTTCTACGTACTTTCTAAATTGTTTATCTGTACTTGATAAATTATCTACCGTTTTACAGGCATGCAATACAGTGGCATGATCACGTTGTCCAATTTGTGAGCCTATTGAGGCTAAAGAAGCTTTAGTGAATTTTTTGGCAAAAAACATGGCCAATTGCCTCGCTTGAACAATATGACGTTTTCTGGTTTTAGACTGGAGTGTATCCACATCCATTTGGAAATAGTCACTAACCACTTTTTGAATGTAGTCTATAGATACTTCTCGTTTTGTATGCTTAACGTAATTATCTACTATTTTCTTAGCAAGATCTATTGTAATTTCTTTTTTATTAAAAGAAGAATGTGCAATTAATGAAATAATTGCTCCCTCGAGTTCCCTTATGTTTGTTTTAATATTATTTGCTAAGAACTCAACAATATCTTCGGGCATTATTACACCGTCTCTGTATAGTTTGTTTTTAATAATAGCAACTCGAGTGTCGTAATCCGGATGATTTAATTCAGCAGAAAGTCCCCATTTAAAACGAGACAATAATCGTTGTTCTATATCGACCATATCTACAGGAGCTTTGTCACTAGTTAAAATAACTTGCTTTCCATTTTGATGTAGGTGATTAAATATATGAAAGAACACATCCTGTGTACCAGCTTTTCCAGAAAATAATTGAATATCATCTACAATGAGTACATCGATAATTTGATAAAAATGTATAAAGTCGTTTCGGTTATTCTTTTTTACAGATTCAATATACTGTTGTGTAAATTTTTCGGCAGATATATAAAGAACGGTTTTTTCGGGATATTTATCTTTTATTTCGACTCCAATAGCATGAACTAAATGTGTTTTTCCCAATCCGACACCTCCAAATACCAATAAAGGGTTAAATGAAGTTCCACCAGGCTTATTGGCAACTGCCATACCCGCAGATCGAGCTAAACGATTTGAATCTCCTTCTAAAAAATTTTCAAAATTATAATTAGGATTGAGTTGAGATTCAATTTTTACATTTCGAATTCCTGGTATTACAAATGGGTTTTTAAGTTCTGGACTTTTACTTTTTATAGGAACATCTATTTCTTGAGATTTTATATGGCTCCGGTTCGAACTTGGTATTTTTTCAGTAAAAGGTTGTTTGTTTCCGTAGGTGTTTTCCATTTTAATTATGTACACTAACTTTGCTTTCGCACCTAACTCTTTTGTAAGTGCTACTTTAAGTATTTTTACATAATGTTCCTCGAGCCATTCGTAAAAAAACTTGCTTGGAACCTGAATACTAAGTGCGTCATCTGTTAGCTTAACAGCACTGATAGGCTCAAACCAGGTTTTGTAGGCTTGAACAGTGATATTGTCTTCAATAAAATTCAAACAATTACTCCAAACCAAATCAGCAGTTTTGCCCATAGTTATTCTTGAGATGTTAGTTAGTTTTTAATTGCGTCTAAGAAAAGAAAAAAAGTAAGTACTCTGACATTTTCTTAGCAATGCAAATATGTGAACAAAAAAGTTAAAAAAAAAATAGCTTGCTATTGAATATTCAGTTTTTTTTTCGGATATTCCCAGAAGGATAAATCTACGACAAAAGTTCCTCTTTTTCATAAATTATTTTGAAAAAAACAAATACTAAATTAAGAGTACGCTATAGTGAAACCGATCAAATGGGTGTGGTTTATTACGGAAACTATGCACAGTATTTAGAGCAGGGTCGTACTGAATGGTTGCGATCACTAGGATTTTCATATAAATTCATGGAAGAAAATAATGTGCATTTGCCGGTTGTTGAATTTTGTATTAAATACAAATATCCTGCATTTTACGACGATGTATTAACCGTTAAGACATCCTTAAAAGAAATACCTTCTGTAATGATAGATTTTTATTATGAAATTTATAATCAGGATAATAAGCTTTTGGTAACTGCAACAACTTCTTTGGTGTTTATAAATAAATCCACAAATAAATTAATGAAAGCTCCTGATTATCTTCTAAAAAAATTAATGAAAGATTAGTATTAACTTTTAAATTTTATTAATAGAAACTTTATATGTGTTTTCGAAAATATTAAAAATACGAGCAGCCTCTTTTCTCCTTACAGAAATTATTATTATACAATCAATTCCCATTTTTTGATTTTTGACTAAAATCTTTTCGTCTTTTATAATCCTCATAACCTTATTCATTTCGGGGTAATAAAACTTTACTAAAAATATATCATTTATAGTTTTCTTTATAACTTTTGAAACTTCAAGAGCCATCTTTGCAGTTATTTTATACGCTTGAATTAATCTACCTACACCTAATTTTGTACCTCCAAAATAACGAACCACTACCACTAAGACATTAGTTAGTTCAAACGATTTTATTTGACCATAAATAGGTGCTCCGGCACTATTAGCGGGCTCACCGTCATCACTTATACGGTATGTTGAATATAGTTTGCCTAATTGCCATGCATAACACCAGTGGCGGGCATTGTAATGTTTTTTTTTTAGTATATCGATTTGCTTTTTAATTTCTTCTTTTGATATAACTGGAAATGCATAACCGATAAATTTACTACCCCCGTCTTTAAAAATTACTTCTTGAGAAGCTTTGTCAATTGTATTATAAGTATCTTTTCGACTATTCATATTTGAAAAGACATAGCTATTAAAAAAATACCAATCACAGCAAAAATAATTCCCAACCAATTTCTTAAAGATAATTTTTCTTTAAACAAAATTATACCTGCAAGTGTGGATAAAGTTACAATCGCTACATTATTAACAGTAAATATTCCTGAGCTTTCAAGGATATCACTTCGCAATGTTTTTACTAAAAAATATATTGAGAAATAGTTAGGGATCCCTAAACAAATTCCCCCTAAGATATTTTTAAATTCAAATTTAAAATTACCACGAATAGCTTGTATTATTAATATAAAGATCCCGACTATACCAGCTGCAAGAAATAATACAGCCGAAAATAAAGGAATATCATTTTGAGCTACAAAGGTTTCTTCCAGGAATTTAATGCTAGTATCAATAATACCACTTCCTATAAACACAAGAACAGGGAAAAGAATATACTTTCTGTTTATATTGATTCCTTGTTTAGACCTTATTGATGTGAGATATACTGCTGTTAAGGCTAGTAAAATTCCAAATAGTTTAAGGAAACCTATGCTTTCTTTATAATAAAACAGTCCAAACAAAACCGGGATAACCAAACTCATTTTTGTAGCTACAGAAACTACTGAAAGTCCACTTTGCTGTGTTGTAATTGCCATGAGATTAAATACGAGAATAAATAATGCACCAAGAGCCAATGCATAGTAAAACCAACCGAATTGTGGTAATTGGGTGATAGATACAGAAGTTCTATATGCAATAATAGCAGTACTAAATGCAACCCAATAATTTGCCACTATTGCTTGTAAAATGTTGATTTTAAATCTTTCAAACAATTTAAAAGTTACAAAAATTAAAGTAGATGCTAAAACACTAAGGAGTAGAAAGATCAAAGGAATTTGTTTTTAAATATTTGTAATAAATCATCTTTTATTTTTTCTTCAGAAATCAAAGTGCTTGTTAATTTTGGTGCCCTAATACCTTCTCCAAAAGTAGAGGTGCCAGTAAAAACTTTTGCTTCATCCCATAAATTTGAATCGATAAAAGATTGTAAAGTTTTTGAGCCCCCTTCAATGATCATCGATTGAATTTTATACCTATATAATATATCACAAATTTGAATCGTACTATTTTCTGTTAAATCGATCGTTTCATAATAAATATTTTTTCGATTTTTTATTTTTTTTTCAGTCAGGATAATTGTCTTCACTTTACCATTTAATACATTAGCTTCATTAGAAATTTTTAAACTCTTGTCTATAACTACTCTTATTGGTGAATTAACAATCCAGTTTCGAGTGGTCAAACTTGGATTATCGTCTATAACAGTTTGAGTACCTACTAAAATGGCTTGTTCTTGAGATCGCCATATATGTACAAGTTGTCTGGAGAACTTATTGGTAATCCAAACGGGTTCTTTTTCTTTTCTTGAATTCTTTAAGGGTGCAATAAAACCATCAATTGTTTGTGCCCATTTTAAAGTAATGTAGGGCCTCTTATTATTATAGAATGAAAAAAAACGCTTATTTAATTCATCGCATTGATCTTTTAAGACTCCTTCGATAACGTTACAACCTGCTTCCCTGATTTTTTTTATCCCGCTTCCAGATACTTTAGGATTGGTGTCGGTGCTCCCAATTATCACATTTTTTATTCCATTTTCAATGATTAAATTAGAACAAGGGGGTGTTTTACCGAAATGATTACAGGGTTCAAGGTTCACATAAATGGTAGCATCCTTAAGTAATGATACGTCGGTTACACATTTTAAGGCATTTACCTCTGCATGAGGTTGTCCGGATTTGAGGTGCCATCCTTCACCAATAATTTTATTATTGTAAACAATTACACTACCGACCAAAGGATTTGGATAAGTAGTACCCAATCCTTTTTTAGCCAATTCTAAACAACGCTTCATGTATTTTTCGTGTATCTTCACGCTGTAAAAATACATAGTTTCATCGATATGAACGTACCAATAATACGACCCATCTTTAAAGAGGATAATAAGCAGATTGCCAGCCTTATCCGAAATGTATTATTAGAATTTGGTGTTCCTAAGGAAGGAACGGCTTATGCAGATGTTACTTTGGATACAATGCATGAGGCTTACGATAACCCCCGTGCTATTTATTTTATTATCGAAGAAAACCACAAAATTATTGGTGGAGGGGGAATCTCGCAACTTGATAATTATAAGGGCAATGTTTGCGAATTACAAAAAATGTATTTCCTCCCGGAAGCTCGAGCTAAGGGATTGGGTAAAAAGATGTTGGAGCTATGTTTGTCCAAAGCAAAGGAATTTGGTTTTAAAAAATGCTATTTGGAAACCATGCCATATATGAAAGTTGCTCAAAAACTCTACGAGAAATCAGGCTTTCATTATATAGACAAATCCATGGGAAATACCGGCCATTTTTCTTGCCCTGTCCATATGCTAATAGACTTGTAAATTGAAAATTATTGATTTAAAAGTAGAGTTTATAGATGCTCTTTCAGACCTATACCCTTCACAAGAAGTACTTTCTTTTTTTACAATTCTTGTTGAAAAACATCTTGATTTATCACGATTAGAAGTTGCCCTAAAACCAAATCACAGTGTTTCACTAACTGTTTCAAAAAAAATTAAAAATGCTATTCAGCGTCTTAGGAAATTTGAACCTATACAATATATAGTGAATGGGGTGGAGTTTTATAATTTAAAATTTTATGTAAATAGAAATGTGTTTATCCCACGCCCGGAAACGGAAGAATTGGTGTTTTGGATTGTAGACAGACATAAAAATCGCGACTCAAAATCGCGAAGAATATTAGATATTGGTACAGGGAGTGGTTGTATTGCTATATCATTGGCATTTAATATACCAGACTGCGAAGTTTCGGCTTTTGATATATCTTCAGAAGCACTAGATGTTGCAAGAAAGAATGCAATAATTAATAACGTAAATGTGGATTTTTTCAAAGAAGATGTGTTGAACTGTAAGAAACTACCCAAAAAATATGATATAATAGTTTCTAATCCACCATATATTATTGAAAATGAAAAAGATAAAATGCAATCTAACGTTTTAAAATATGAACCAGATATTGCTTTATTTGTAAATAATGATGATCCCCTGTTGTTTTATAGAAAAATTGCTCAATTAGGACAAAAACATTTAATCTCTGAAGGAAGTATTTACTTCGAAATAAATGAATATCTTGGTAGTGAGTTATTAATATTACTCAAAACAGAAGGCTATAAAGAGATAACCCTGCAAAAGGATATTTTTGGCAAATACCGAATGGTAAAATGTAGAAAAGATGAATGATTTAAAAACTATATGTGTTTTTTCCGGTAGCAGTGAGGGTAATGATACTTATATAATTGATAAAGCCGAGCAATTGGGAAAAACATTTGCAATAAATAACATTACATTAGTTTATGGTGCTGCAAAAATAGGTATTATGAGTATTATAGCTAAAGCTGTGTTAAGTGAAAAAGGTAAAGTTATAGGAATTATTCCTGAATTTTTAAAGAAAAAAGAATTAGTACACCTAGGACTTTCCAAACTTATTACGACACAAAATATGCACGAACGCAAGCTTAAAATGCAAGAACTTAGCGATGGCTTTATTGCGTTGCCTGGTGGTTTGGGGACCTTAGAAGAACTTTTCGAAATTTTTACCTGGTTACAATTAGGACTGCATAGCAAACCTATAGGGCTCCTTAATGTAAATCGTTTTTATGACAATTTATTGAAATTACTTGAAAACATGGTTCGTAAAGGATTTTTATCTTTGGAAAATTACGAATTGTTACTTGTAGACGATAATATAAATACACTTTTACAAAAGATGAAAAACTTCAAAGACCCTAAAAAACCTAAATGGTTAAATACAGAAAGGACTTAATGAAAATAGCAAAAAATCACTCCTATTCAATTTGTTATTTTTTATTCATTTTTTAAAAGCAATTAATTTATATATTCTATTTTTATATTTGTTTTATGAATATCGAACAGAAAATCAATCAACTTCGCGAAGAACTTCGAGAACATAACCATAATTATTACGTATTAGACACACCCATAATATCAGACTACGAATTTGATCTAAAATTAAAAGAACTTCAAGAACTTGAAACCAAACACCCACAACATTACGACCCTAATTCCCCAACCCTTCGTGTAGGAGGTGAGATCACTAAAAACTTCAAGACGGTTACACATGAATTTCGTATGTATTCATTGGCCAATTCATATTCAAAAGAAGAATTAGAAGATTGGGAAAAACGTATTAAGAAATTGGTGGATGGAATTATAGAGTACACCTGTGAGCTTAAATACGATGGAGCTTCTATAAACCTTACTTATGAAAATGGTGAACTTCTTCGTGGTGTTACTCGTGGTGATGGCTACCAGGGAGATGACGTGACAACTAATATTAAAACAATTAAATCTGTTCCTTTGAAGTTGAAAGGAAACTTCCCCAAGCGATTTGATATTCGAGGGGAGATAATTCTACCTTTCGAAGGATTCGCAAAGATGAATAAAGCAAGAGAAGAAGCAGGTGAAGACCTATATCGTAACCCACGCAATACTGCTTCCGGAAGTTTAAAATTACAAGACAGTAGTGAGGTAGCAAAGCGACCTTTGGAATGTTTATTATATAGCATTAAAGGAAAAGGGTTACCTTTTACTACTCAATTCGAAGGACTTGAAAATGCACGTGAATGGGGATTTAAGGTGCCTAACGCAGCTAAAATTGCCAGGAACATGACTGAGGTTATGGATTATATTAATTACTGGGACATTCATCGTTACGATTTACCTTATGAAACAGACGGGGTAGTAATAAAGGTAAATAGCTTTTACCAACAAGAAGAATTAGGGTATACAGCCAAGATTCCACGTTGGGCGATTGCATATAAATTTAAATCGGAACAAGCTGTTACAATACTTCATAAAATTACTTATCAGGTAGGAAGAACCGGTGCTATAACCCCTGTAGCCAATTTAGAACCAATAGACTTAGCAGGGACCATTGTAAAACGAGCTTCCCTCCATAACGCAGATCAAATTGAAAAACTTGATATACGTGAAGGAGATACCGTTTTTGTTGAAAAAGGGGGGGAAATAATCCCCAAAATAGTGGGAGTCGATTTGGAAAAGCGTACCAAAAAATTACAACATACATCATATATTACACATTGTCCAAAATGTAATACTGAATTAGTACGGAAAGATGGTGATGCAAAACATTTTTGTCCGAATATTATGGGCTGTCCTCCACAAATTATAGGCCGAATACAGCATTTTATTTCTCGTAAGGCCATGGATATTGAAGGATTGGGAGGAGAAACAGTTGCTTTATTAGTAGAAAATGGCCTTATAATTAATTATGCCGATCTATATGACTTAACCGAGGATAAGTTAATTCCGTTAGAGCGAATGGCGCAAAAAAGTGCTGAGAATTTAATCAATGGAGTTGAGGCTTCAAAGCAGATTACTTTTGAAAGAGTGTTATTTTCCTTGGGAATCCGATTCGTTGGAGAAACAGTTGCGAAAAAGTTGGCAAGGCATTATAAAAGCATCAATGCCCTTGCTAATGCATCAGAAGAGGAATTAATCCTGGTTGATGAAATTGGAGATGTAATAGCAAAAAGTGTCGTTTCTTTCTTTTCTTCAGAAGAAAATAAAACCCTTATTGATCGTTTAAAATTATACGGACTTCAGTTAGAAATCTCTTCAGAAAGATTAACTAATCAAACCGATAAACTTGAAGGGAAAACTTTTGTGGTCTCTGGTATATTCTTTAAAGTAACACGAAATGAACTAAAGCAGCTAATTGAAGATAATGGAGGTAAGTTTTCTAGTTCTATATCAAAGAAAACAGCGTATGTAATTGCAGGCGAAAATATGGGGCCCAGCAAAAAAACAAAAGCTGAAAGTTTAAAGGTCCCTATAATTACAGAAGATGAATTTTTACTAATGATTTCTTAATGCGACTTATAAATAGTTGCTAAAATTGTATTTTTACAGAATGTGGGGTATAGCACTTATGTTTGATAAATTAAAACGAAAGGCACTTAAAAGACAAACCGATAAAAATCTAGAAAACAGAGATTTATCTCAGCGGAATGAGCCGTTAAAAACGATTGGATATTTAGTTGATGAAGTTATATTTCAAGATTTTGAAAGGCTTTATGATTTTTCAGAAGAGTTAGGCTTGTTAAGGAAGAATACAACAGTATATACGTTTATTGAATTAAAAAAGAAAGCGCCTTCTTTAATACAAAATCAGATAAACAATAGACATTTTACTTGGAAAGGGAACATAAACAATCAAAATGCAAATGAATTTCTAGACGATCCATTTGATGTTTTAGTGGGAATTTACACGAGCAAAAATGAATTTTTGGATGTTATGATGTCATTGAGTAAAGCGAAATTTAAAGTGGGATTTGCGGGTGCAGACGAACGCCTATTTGATTTATTAATTGATATTGACCTTCAAGATTTTGATAAATTTAAAAGTGAGTTTATAAAATATTTAAGGATATTAAATAAGATATAATGCAAGAATTAGTAGGTACAGGTGTAGCATTAATAACTCCTTTTAATGAAGATTTCTCGGTAGATGTTGAAGGTCTTAAAAGAGTAGTTAAACACAATATTAAAAATGGAATAGATTACTTAGTTGTTCTTGGTACTACCGCAGAGAGTGCTACATTAAATAAAGACGAAAAACAACTCGTTATTGATACTATTGTTGCTGCTAATGCAGGCAAATTGCCATTGGTATTAGGCATTGGCGGAAATAATACATCGGCAGTAATGTATGAAATTTTATCTGTTGATCTTTCGGCCTTTACAGCTATTTTGTCGGTTTCTCCCTACTACAACAAACCAACACAAGAAGGCATCTACCAACATTTTGCCACCCTTGCGAAAAAAACTCCCCTGCCATTAATATTATATAATGTACCTGGAAGAACAGCTTCTAATGTACTTCCTGAGACTGTAATTAAATTAGCAATTGAATATAAAAATATTGTAGCAATAAAAGAAGCTGCTGGAGATATTGTACAAGCCATGCGTCTTATCGATGGTTGTCCAGATAAATTTCTTGTGATTTCCGGTGATGATATGATTGCGCTTCCAATGGTTTTGGCTGGTGGAGCAGGTGTAATATCTGTTATTGCAGAAGGATTTCCTAAGGATTTTTCACATATGATACGATTAGGTCTAGAGAAAAAAGCTGCAGAAGCCTATAAAATCCATTTTAAAGTTGCTCCTGCTATAGATCATATTTTTGCTGAAGGGAATCCTGCAGGCATAAAGGCGGTCCTTAACAATTTAGGGATTTGTAGAGATACATTACGATTGCCATTAGTTGGTGTAAGTAACGATTTACGATCTAAAATAGATGCTTTTATAGAAACATTTTAGATTAATTGATAAAATTCTACGTTAAATATTTCAAAAAAGCAATAATTAACAACTGTAGTAGCAATATTTTAGCATCTAAATAAGTTTTTGTAATCACGTTAAATTCATTACTTTTGCACGATGTTTTTTAAAACTTTGAAATGAGTTAATAAAACTTTCAAATTGTTTGAAAGGAATAATTTATGAATTCAAATTGACCTTTAAAAAAAATTAAAACACCCAAATGAGATTTAGTCTTTTATTAATTTTTACCGCCTTTCTTTTTTTATCCTGTAGCGAATACCAAAAGATACTTAAATCAGACGATGCCGGAAAGAAATATGCCTATGCAGAATCTTTGTATAAGGAGGGGAAATACAAAAAGGCATTGAATTTAATGGAGCAGATTGTTCCAGTTTATAGGGGTAAACCACAAGCAGAAAAGCTTATGTTTATGTATGCAAATACTTTTTATAATATGGAAGATTTCTACCTTTCGGGATATCAGTTTGAACGTTTTGTTACAACCTATCCAAAAAGTGATAGTACAGAATTTGCCGCATATCGTTCTGCAGAAAGTTACTACAAGTTATCTCCGAAGTTTTCTTTAGATCAAAAGGAGACCTATCAGGGATTAGAAAAACTTCAGGATTTTATAAATAAGTATCCAAATTCTCAATATAGAGCAGATGCAAATGAAAAAGTTTCTGAATTACGTGAAAAACTTGAGAAAAAAGATATAGAAATTGCAAAGCAATATTTAAAAATTGTAGAATATACTAGAAACTATAAAGCAGCTATTGAATCTTTTGATAATTTTATCTCAGATCATCCGGGTTCTAAATATCGTAAAGATGCTTTTTTTGGAAGACTCCAGGCTTCTTACCAGCAAGCAATAAAAAGTCACCCATCTCAATTAAAAGAACGTTTAATAATATCCAAAAAATATTATTATAGTTTTATAAAATATTATAGTGATAGTGAATTAAAAACAGATGCAGATAAAATATTAGAAGATATAGATAGGAGATTAACAAATAAAGAACCTTCAAGTTAAAATTTAAAATATGATAGATATTAAAAATTCTGGAGCACCCGTCAGTACAACAACAATTGATAAGAACTTAATTGATGAACGCACAAATAATATATATGAGGCAATATCAATTATTTCCAAACGAGCAATTCAGATAAACGGAGATGTCAGGAAAGAACTTCTTGAAAAGCTAGATGAGTTTGCTACATACAATGATAGTCTGGAAGAAATTTTTGAAAACAAAGAACAAATTGAAGTTTCTAAGTTTTATGAAAAACTTCCAAAGGCTCATGCTATGGCAGTTCAAGAATGGTTAGAAAATAAAATTTACCATAGAAATACCAAAGACGAAGAAATCGAAAATTAAAAAATGTCTGTTTTAAGCGGAAAAAAAATATTGGTAGGCGTAACAGCCGGTATTGCCGCTTACAAATCTCCTTTTTTAGTAAGAGGTTTTATTAAAAAAGGAGCTAATGTTAAGGTGGTGATGACACCTTCTGCAAAAGACTTTGTTACTCCTTTAACACTTTCTACACTTTCAAAGAATGAAGTTTATTCTTCATTTACAAATGATGAAAACGAGAATGCTCAATGGAATAACCATGTGGAGTTGGGTCTTTGGGCAGATTTGTTTATTATAGCACCGGCTACTGCAAATACATTGTCTAAGATGGCTAATGGTACTTGTGATAATCTTTTATTAGCAGTATATCTATCTGCCAAGTGCCCTGTATATTTTGCTCCGGCAATGGATCTCGATATGTACAAACATCCTACTACCATCAAATCTTTTAATAAACTTGATGGTTTTGGAAACATACAAATACCTGCAACAAAAGGTGAACTTGCAAGCGGTCTAAAAGGTCAGGGAAGAATGGCAGAGCCTGAGGATATTATTGAATTTATTGAAAAGGATATATTAAAAGCACTCCCTTTACGAGGAAAAAAGTTTTTAATTACTGCGGGACCAACCTATGAAGCCATTGATCCGGTACGATTTATTGGAAATCACTCAAGCGGAAAAATGGGATTTGCACTGGCTGAAGCTTCTGCTAACTTAGGGGCAGAAGTTACACTTATTACGGGACCTGTTAGTTTGCAATTAACAAATAATTTTATTAAAATTGTTAATGTAACATCTGCTCAAGAAATGTATAATGAGACTCACAACTATTTTAAGGACTGTGATGTTGCCATATTAAGTGCTGCAGTTTCAGATTTTAAACCTGTAAAGGTGGCTTCTCAAAAAATCAATAAGAAAGAAGATACCATATCCCTAAAATTAAAAAAAACCAAGGACATTTTAGAATCCTTAGGTAAAATAAAAGAGGATAAGCTACTTGTAGGATTTGCATTAGAAACCCAAAACGAGCTTGAAAATGCAAAAACAAAACTGAAGAAAAAGAATTTAGATTTAATTGTATTAAATTCGCTTAGTGATAAGGGAGCCGGTTTTAAAACCGATACCAATAAAGTAACGCTTATAACTCGGCACAATAAAATACATTCTTTTCAAGTTAAACCCAAGAAAGAAGTAGCTGACGACATTTTACAACATATTATAAAACAACTTCATGCGTAGATTTTTATTTTTAATTTCTATTTTAATTATATCATTTACTTCCCAAGCACAGGAACTTAATTGTACAGTAAACATAGATGCCGTACAAACAGGCCAACCCAACCTACAAGTTTTTAGAACTCTGGAACAACAAATTTTAGAGTTTATAAACAATACTAAATGGACAAATAAAGATTTTAAAAATCAAGAACGTATAGATTGTAATATGTCTATAATAATCTCTCAGTACGATTCAAATTTTTTCAGTGCAACCATTCAGATACAAGCTTCACGGACAATTTTTGAATCTACTTACGGTAGCCCCATATATAATTATAATGATAGACAGTTTAATTTTAATTATAATGAATTTGAACCTTTAAATTTTAATATTAACAATTTCCACTCAAATTTAATTTTCGTAATTGCTTTTCATGTATTTACAATTATAGGCCTTGATGCAGACACCTATGAATTAAATGGAGGCGAAGAGTATTTTGATATCGCCAAACAAATTGTAAATACTGCAGCTTCTAGTAGTTTTTCCGGATGGCGTTCTAC
>SMVA01234245.1_pt1 | contig 13208 bp, 12 predicted proteins | sample 2456451 | NCBI WGS metagenome assembly SMVA01 (sample SAMN11095933, study PRJNA526329) | marine sediment metagenome | biome: Marine sediment; feature: Surficial sediment; material: Deep marine sediment; isolation source: Hadal surficial sediment | place: Pacific Ocean | collected 2014-05 | depth...
CCTACCGGTATCGATATCAAAGAACAAAAGATGACACTTCCACTAATTTATACACTTAATAATTGTTCAGAAAAAGAAAAAAGTTGGATTATTAATTCAATTAAAAATCATAACAAAGATCGAAAACGAGTTAAAGAGGTTATCGCTTTTGTAAAATTCAAGGGCGGACTGGACTATGCTGTTTCAAAAATGAAAGAATATCAACAACAAGCATTACTTCTTTTGTTATCGTATCCCACAACTCTTTATAAAGATTCATTAGAGCTTATGGTTAATTATGTGATTGATCGAAAAAAGTAAGTTTGTTGATAGAGTATAATATCTAATGATGATTTTTTTTCACTACATTTACGTTTCATAGTTTAGTGTGATTTACTTTCTGAAATAATTCCCTTTGATATCAAGAACTACTATAGATACAGTCTTTGAAACCGCCCGTTTAGAGGAGGTAATCGGGGATTTTGTACAATTAAAAAAAGCAGGAAGTAATTTTAAAGCACTAAGCCCATTTACAGATGAGCGTACTCCCAGTTTTATGGTTTCTCCAGCGAAACAAATCTGGAAGGATTTTTCAAGCGGAAAAGGAGGCAATGTGATTTCTTTTTTGATGCAACATGAACACTTTACCTATCCAGAGGCCATAAAATATTTAGCAAAAAAATATGGGATAGAAGTAGAAGAAACCGAACAAACCAATGAACAAAAACTTCAAGCCGATGAACGTGAGAGTTTATATTTGGTAAGTGATTTTGCTAAAAGATATTTTCATAACACATTACTAAAAGTAGAAGAAGGTAAAGCTATTGGCCTTACCTATTTTAAGGAACGTGGATTTACAGAGGAAACTATTAAGAAATTTATGCTAGGTTATTCACCAAATCAATGGGATGCCTTTACAAATACAGCAATAAAAGAGGGATATAAGCTTGAGTTTTTAGAAAAAACAGGACTTAGTATCGTAAAAGAAGAAAAACAATTCGATCGTTTTAAAAATAGGGTAATATTCCCAATTTTAAGTATGAGTGGTCGTACATTGGGCTTTGGCGGTAGAGTATTAACCAATGGTAAAAAGGCTGCTAAATACCTTAATTCGCCTGAGAGTGATATTTACCACAAGAGTAAAGTGTTGTATGGTATTTACCACGCCAAACAAGAAATAGCAAAAGAAAATAATTGTTATTTGGTTGAAGGCTATACAGATGTCATTCAATTTCACCAAACAGGGATAAAAAATGTAGTATCTTCTTCCGGGACAGCTTTAACGCACGAACAGATCCGGCTTGTTAATCGTTTAACAAAAAATATCACAGTACTTTTTGATGGTGATGCGGCCGGATTAAAAGCCTCTCTTCGAGGAATAGACCTTATTCTTGAACAGGGGATGAATGTAAAAATATGTGCCTTCCCTGAAGGAGAAGATCCAGATAGTTTTGCTAAAAATAACTCTTTTGAAAAACTTACTAATTTTTTAAAAGAAAACACAAAGGATTTCATCAATTTTAAAGCCTCTATATTGGCTTCCGAAACGAAAAACGATCCTATAAAAAAAGCCGAGACCATACGTGATATGGTGGTAAGCATAGCAAAGATACCAGATGTAATAAAACGTGAAGTGTATGTTAAAGAATGCTCTCGTATTATGGATATTTCTGAAGAGGTACTCTTTAATACTTTAGCGCAAATTCTTCAGAAAGAAAGAAGATACTTATCGGAAAGAGCAAAAAAATCAACTCATTCTTTTGATGTAATTTCTTCAGAAAAACAACCAGTTCAAAAAGTAGATATTCAGTTTAAGTTAGAGAAAAAATTAATCGAGTTACTTTTATTGTATGGAGTTAATGAAGAAAATTTTGAGGAGGTAACTATTGAAGCGAATGAGAGTGGAGAAATAATTTTTAAATCAGAAATTGTAAAAGCAAAGGTATTTGAAAAAATTTATCTCGATTTGCAGGAAGATGAAATAGAATTTACAAACGAAAACTTTAAAGAATTATATCATGATATAATAACTTGTTTTAATCAAGAACAAGAGTTTCAATTGGATCGTTTCATAAATCGGTTAGAACCTGAAAAAGCCGAAACTGTTACCCATTTATTAATGGATGATGAGAAGTATCAATTAGATAATTGGGAGAGTAAGGATATATATGTAAAAGAAAAAGATTACTCTATTGCACAAATAGTAACTGAGACCATATTGAACTTAAGGCGGTATTTAGTTTCTCAAAAAATAAATGAACTTTCAGAAGAAATAAATGAACTGGATACACAACAAAAAGAAAATAGCCTAAAAGACATAGTAGACTATTTAACACTTAAAAAAATTCTTTCAGAAAAATTAAATAGGGTTTTGTAATTAACCAAACTGAAACATTCTAGACTGGTGGATTAAATCTGCAAGGTTATCCACTTTCAGCTTTTTCAGTAATCTTGTTTTATAAGTACTTACTGTCTTTTCATTAATGTTTAAAGCAGTTGCAATATCTTTATTTCGTTTACCAATAGATAAAAGATTTAAAACTTCGATCTCTCTGGAGGATAATTTTTTATATCGGCTAATTGCACTTGTTTCTCCTACATTACGACTTGTGAAAGTTGAAGTTAACTCTTCATTTAAGAAAATACCGCCTTTGGCAATTTGTTTAAGCGCTTTTAAAAAAATTTTTGTAGAAGCAGTTTTTGGGACATATCCTGCAGCTCCCGATTTAATAGAGCGTAATGCATAAATTTCTTCAGGATGTGTTGAAAAAATAAGGACCCGTGTTTTTGGAAATTGTGACTTTATTCCTCGTAAAGCATTTATGCCATTTATTTGTGGCATATCAATTTCCATTATTAAAATGTCAGGATTGTGTTTTTCTAATTTTTTATATAACTCATCACCATTATTCGCTTTACCAATAACGGAAAAATCATTATTTTTCTTTAACATACAGGTAACTCCTTTTCTAGTTACAGGATGATGATCAGCAATTAAAATTGTCTTCATTAAATAGTCTTCATTATTTCAAAAAGACACTTAAAACATTAAAATGCTATAAGTGTGAGGTTTTGTAAAACAATTACATTCAACCAAAGTAAAAAAAACTAAATTAAATTAAATAGATTTGAGGGAAATTTCGCTCAACTTCAAAAATATTCGTTAAATAACCCTTATTTTTTTAATGCAGAGGGAATTATACATATGGGTATTGGTATCATTTTGTGTTGATTTACACAATTTAAGCGTTTATATATTTCAAACACTGTTTTTTCGCGATTTTTAAAATCAATTATCTTTTTTCCTATGTTTTTCATTTTCATAGCCCATTCTAATTCATCATAACTAGCACCTAATTGATCTTCATCGGTACGATTGTCACCAAACAAGCCATCTGTAGGGGCTGCATTAAGAATAGTATCTGGTACTTTTACTTGATATCCTACATTATAAACCTCACTTTTTAATAAATCCGCAATAGGACTAAGATCAACGCCACCATCACCATACTTTGTAAAAAAACCAACACCAAAATCTTCTACTTTATTACCGGTACCAGCTACCAGATACCGGTAAAGACCTGCAAAATAAAATAATGTTGTCATACGTAAACGAGCTCTTGAATTCGCTAATGTTATATCTAAAAAAGTGTCATTTTCAGAAATTGATGCCTGTTTTTTAAATTCTTCAAAAACAGGAGTCAAATCCACACACTTATGTTTAACATTCGGAAATCTTTTTTTTAATTGTTCTATGTGTTTTTTTGCTCTGGAAACCTGGTTTTTTGACTGGTGAATGGGCATTTCTATACATAAAGTTGATAATCCGGTTTTTGCGCATAAAGTAGAAGTTACTGCAGAATCTATTCCACCGCTTATACCTATAACAAAACCTTCTAAGTTTGCATTTTCTGCATAGTTCTTTAACCAATTTACTATATAGTCAACAACTTCTTTAGTATTCATTTTGTAAGTTTTAAATAATACCTTTACAAAGCAAAAATAAAGGAAAAGTAAAATTTAAAAAAAGGTTTTGCGTTAAACCCTTGCAAAGTAGTTTTAATTATGAAGAAATACCTGTTTATTTTTGTTGTGATTTTATTTGTTAGTTGTTTTACCGAAGATAAGACCGAAAAGAATATTGCTAGTGTTCCAATTGATTTTGAGATAATTAGATTCGATAAGATTTTTGGGACGGCCAATACTAAAGATATTCCTGAACTTAAGAGAAAATACCCGGTTTTCTTTCCCATCCAATATCACGATAGTATATGGGTTCAAAAAATACTAGATACACTTCAACAACAACTTTACCGGGAAGTAATTAATAAGTTTCCTACAGAAGAAAAATTGCATAACGATCTTCTTTCTCTTTTTCAACATATAAAATATTATTTTCCACAATTTAAATCGCCGTTGGTTATTACAATTATTTCGGATGTAGATTATAAAAATAAAGTAATCACTTCAGACAGTTTACTAATCGTTTCTTTAGATACTTATCTGGGAAGTAATCATCCATTTTATGATGGAATTCCAAAATATTTTTCTCAAAACATGAAGGAATCTCAAATCACTCCCGATATTGCGACCTCCTACGCAAAACAACTTATCTCAAAACCACAACATCGTTTCTTTTTAGCACAAATGATTTATTTTGGAAAGGAATTGTATTTAAAAGAATTGTGGTTACCTCATATATCTGATGCTGAAAAAATAGGATATACCAAAGATGAATTTAAGTGGGTTGAAGAAAATGAAATTGAAATTTGGCGTAATTTTGTAGAAAATGAAATTTTATACAGTACAGATCCAAAATTAACTGCCCGTTTTTTAAATCCGGCTCCATTTTCTAAATTTTATCTCGAAATTGATAATGATTCTCCGGGAAGGGTAGGGAGGTATTTGGGATGGCAAATAGTACGATCATATATGAAAAAAAACCCTGTAAAAATTCATCAACTATTGATGCAGGATGCAAACCAAATATTTAAAAAGTCTAAATATAAACCCAAAAAGTAATGAATAAAAAAAATACTTCAGACATATCAATTAAGGTAACACTGGACGAAAATAAAATACCTGAAACTCTACATTGGTCTGCACAGGATAGTGGAATTAAAAATAAACCTTCTAAAGCCATTTTTATGTCGGTTTGGGACCACAAAGCAAAAGAAGCATTGCGTATTGATTTATGGACAAAAGACATGCCCTTGGATGAAATGAAAGTTTTTTTTCATCAGACATTAAGTGCTTTAGCAGATACCTTTGAGAAAGCAACTAACGATTATAAAATGAGTGCGACTATGCATGATTTTTGCGATTATTTTGCTGAAAAAATGGAATTGAAAAAGTAAAAAGGCAACTCATCTTGGTCTATAATACTAATTCAGGTAAGTTAAATACCTGGTTGGAGAGTTTGCATAAAATTGTAAGTCCTTCCACTTTAGAATGTAATTTATAGGCCAAAACCTTTTGAGTTTTTAAAGAAGATTAGGTTTGGTAGAATTTATAGACAAAAATCTACTTATAATTATGAAGTTTTATCATCTTGATGAATTTCAGACTCAATACAATTTTAAGACAACAACAATACTAAATAAATATTGGAATGACTTACCTATTTATATTTTCTTAGGAAGGATGGGTATTAAATGTGTTTATTTCTTCTAAAGAATTATATACACTAACTTTTTTTAATTAACTAATTGATTTAATTACAAATCGTTTACCTGTAAATTGACATCAGCAATATAATTTAATAATCCATCGCGTCCTGTTCCTTTACTTGAAGAGCTGATAAAATAATGTGGCATTTCCTCCCAAGATTCAAGCATCTTAATCGAATATGCTTCTATGTTTCGTTTTAGAGCGTTGGGTTTTAATTTATCGGATTTGGTAAAGATAATAGAAAAGGGAATTTGATTTTCACTCAACCATTCCATAAATTCTAAATCGATTATTTGAGGTTCAAGCCTGGAATCTATCAACACAAAAGCCAGGACTAATTGTTGACGGTTTTTAAAATATTGTGTGATAAACTTCTGAAATACTTTTTTGTTACTTTTAGAGACCCGTGCATAACCATAGCCGGGTAAATCGACCAAATACCAATTTTTATTTATTATAAAATGATTGATTAATTGTGTTTTTCCTGGTCTACCCGATGTTTTGGCCAAATGTTTACGTTGCATTAACATATTAATAAGTGACGATTTCCCAACATTAGACCTACCTATAAAAGCATATTCTGGGAGTCTGTCTTTGGGGCATTTGTCAACATCAGTGTTGCTTACCACAAATTCTGCCGATTTAATCTGCATCTTTTTTGGATTAAAATTCCCGTTTTTGTAACCAGGCGAAGAGGATTTTATTAAATTCATCTGGGTGTTCCATCATCGGTGCATGACCACACTTATCTATCCAAAATAAATCGGAGTCCGGGAGTAGTTCATGAAATTCTATTGCAACATCAGGAGATGTTACCGTATCATTTTTACCCCATATAATACAAGTTGGTGTTGGCATATGCGGTAAATCTTTAGACATATTATGGCGAATTGCACTTTTGGCAATTGCAAGGGTACGTATTAGTTTGTTTCTATCGTTAATTGAAGCAAAAACCTCATCTACGATTTCTTTAGTAGCAATTGCAGGGTCATAAAAAACATCTTCAGCTTTTTGTTTAATGTAATTGTAATCACCACGTTTTGGGAATGAACCACCCATCGCACTTTCATATAAACCAGAACTTCCAGTGATAATTAATGCTGTTAATTTTTTAGGAAAAGATTTACTACAATACAGACCAATATGACCTCCAAGAGAATTTCCCAATAAAATAATTTTATTAAAACCCATATGATCAATAAAATCAGATACATATTTTGCAAAACTCTTTACATTGGTTTTAATCAGGGACATTTTGTAAATAGGTAACTCGGGGATTAAAATTCGATACCCTTTTTCAGGAAAAAAATTTATTATACCATCAAAGTTACTTAAACCACCCATAAGCCCATGTAATATGATAACCGGAGTTCCTTCCCCTATGTCTAGATATGTAAATTTCCCCTCTTTATTAATCTTATGAGCCATATTTGGTTAATGCAATTAGCAAAGCAAAAGTAAGCAATTTTATTTTTCGGTTTTAAAATATTACAACACCTTGTTTTTTAAAAATTTAGAAGTTATACCACCAGATGTGATAAAACTTATTAACATTGTGGTAAAATGTGGTAAAATGTGGTAAATGTTCTATATATTTGAAACTATATTTTAAAAAAAAACCCCCCTCATGCTCAATTTAATTGGGACATACGAGTGCAAAGCAGATGTAAAAGGACGATTGATGTTGCCTTCGGCTTTAAAAAAACAGTTAGCTCCTGTTTCTACAAACGGGTTTGTTATTAAGCGCGCTGTTTTTCAGCCATGTCTGGAGTTGTACCCAATGGAGGAATGGCAATTACTGATGCAGAAAATGGGTAAACTTAACCGTTTTAACCGCAAGAACAATGATTTTATCCGGCGGTTTACAGCTGGAGTAAAGACTGTTGAGATGGATTCAACGGGTAGAATACTTATTCCTAAAGACCTTGCATCTTTTGCGGGAATTAGTAATGAGATAGTAATTTCTTCAGCAATTAATATTGTTGAAATCTGGGATAAAAGTAAATATGAACAAGCTATTAATGATACAGCCAATGATTTCGCTGATTTGGCCGAAGAAGTAATGGGAGAAGAAAGTGATGATAACAATGGAATATCATAATCCGGTATTGTTAACCGAAGCTGTAAATGGGCTTAACATCCAACCTAATGGAGTATATGTGGATGTAACTTTTGGTGGTGGTGGACATTCACGGGAGATACTAAGCAGGCTTGATATAAATGGAAAATTAATTGCTTTTGATCAAGATAAAGATGTATTGGAAAATGTTATTGATGATTCTCGTTTTTTATTAATTAACGAAAATTTTAGATTCTTCAAACGATTTTTACGTTTTCAGGGATATACCAGCGTAAATGGAATATTAGGAGACTTTGGAGTTTCATCTCATCAGTTTGATGTTGCTGAACGCGGGTTTTCAACTCGATTTGAAGCAAATCTTGATATGCGGATGGATCAAGATGCAGATTTTTCGGCCTATGATGTAGTAAATAAATATTCCGAAGTACAACTGAAGGATGTTTTATTTCAATATGGTGAGTTACGATCTGCTTCAGGAATGGCAAGACTTTTAGTTAAAACTAGAGAAAAAAAACCAATTCTTACTACTGAAGAACTTAAAAGTGCATTGAGGCAATTTTTACCAAAACACAAAGAATATAAAATCTTGGCGCAGGTTTATCAGGCCATTAGAATAGAAGTAAATCAAGAATTAGATGCTCTAAAAGAATTTTTAACACAAACACAAGAAGTTTTAAAACCCGGTGGACGGTTGAGTCTTATTTCATATCATTCTTTGGAAGATAGGTTGGTAAAAAGATTTATAAGAAGCGGCCTCTTTGAAGGAGAGCCAGAAAAAGATGTCTTCGGCAGGGTGAAAGTGCCTTTTAAACCTATAGGTAAATTTAAAATACCTTCTGAAGAAGAAATAAAAGTAAACAACAGGGCCCGTAGTGCAAAGCTTCGAGTTGCTGAGAAATTATAAAGTGTCCCTCCGCTTGGGGTGCAGATTGTCAGTTCTTTGAGCGGGACCAAAAGGAGTTTAACAAGGAATAGTGAAAAACAATTTTTATAACATACTTAAAGCAAAGTTTTTGGTGAGTGATGACTCCTTTAAAAATTGGCGTTTTATCATTTTTTTGTCAGTATTGGCTTTAATTATGATAGCAAGTTCGCATAGTGCAGATAAAAAAGTGCATCGAATTGCTCAACTTAATAATGATGTTAAAGAATTAAAAAGTGAATATGTTGATGTACGAATGACTCTTATGCAGGCTAAATTGGAAAGTAAAATTATTAAAGCGATGGAAAAGCGAGGATTAAAACCATCATTAATGCCACCTCAGAAAATAAAAATAATAACAACCATAAAAAAGTAGTGCAGTGTCCATATCAGAAAAGAACATTTTAAACCGCTTTTATTTTGTTGCAGGATGTATGTTCATCTTTGCGATATTAGTGGCTATTAAATTGATAAATATTCAATTTGTAGATGGAGAAAAGTACCGCGAATTAGCATTAAAAAATACTACTAGAAACTTTATTATTTCTTCAAATCGGGGGAATATTTATTCAGATGATGGAAGTTTACTTGCCACTTCAGTGCCAAAATATGACATTAGATTTGATGCAGTTACCGTTTCTTCTTCAAATTTTAAAAAACATATTCCTTCACTTTCCAAAGAACTTAGTAAAATGCTAGGGAAGTCATCTTCATATTATCAAAATCTTTTCAGAAAAGCTCGCACAAACAAAAACAGATTCCTTTTAATAGCAAAAAATTTGGGTTATTCAGATTATTTAAAAGTGAAGCGTTTTCCACTTTTCAATTTAGGACCTTATAAAGGAGGGATTATAGTTGAACAACGTACTGTAAGAGAACATCCAATTGGAAAAATTGCTGAACGTATAGTGGGAAATGAAATAAGAGAAAGACCAGGTAGCTATGAAGTTGGGCTCGAAGGTGCTTTTGATGAACTTTTACGCGGAAAAGATGGCAGGAGGCTAAAACAAAAAATTGCAAAAGGACAGTGGAAACCGGTTTATGATGAAAATGAAGTAGAACCACAGGATGGTTTCGATATTATTTCGACCATAAATATAAATATTCAAGACATTGCTCATCATGCACTTTTGAAGCAATTGGAATATTATGAAGCTGAACATGGATGTGTGATTGTTATGGATGTGAAAACAGGCGAAATTAAAGCCATTTCTAATTTAGGACGCACCAAACTAGGAACTTATTATGAAAAACTGAACTATGCTGTAGGTGAATCTCATGAACCGGGCTCTACTTTTAAAGTAATGTCATTAATGGCTGCATTAGAAGATAAGGTAATCGATACAAGTGTAATTGTTGACACCAAATCTGGTGAAAAAGTTTTTTATGGAAGAAAGATTTATGATTCTCATAAAGGGGGGTATGGAAAAATTTCAGTGGCTCGCGTTTTGGAAGTATCTTCAAATATTGGAATGGCAACCATCATAGACGAAGGATATTCGAAAGATCCAAAAAAATTTATAATCCGTTTGAAGAGTTTTGGGTTAAGTAATTCTCTGGGAATTCCCATTAAAGGTGAAGGAAAACCAGTATTACCAGGACCTGGACATAAATTATGGAGTAAAAACGCATTGCCCTCAATAGCATATGGATATAATTTGCGACTTACCCCTTTACAAACACTTACATTCTATAATGCAATAGCCAATAATGGGGAGATGGTAAAACCTAGATTTATCAGCGAAGTCCGAGCTTGGAACATGTCTGTTAAAACTTTTAAAAAAGAAATACTCAATCCTAAGATTTGTTCGGAAGAAACAATTTTACAAATTCAGGATATTTTAAAAAATGTTATAAAAAGGGGAACAGGAAAGTCATTGTACTCCACCTATTTCTCCATGGCGGGGAAAACAGGTACGGCACAAACAGAATACTGGAAACCAGATTGGAACGAAAATAAAAGATATGTTTCTTCATTTGTTGGTTATTTTCCAGCTGAAAATCCAAAATACTCTTGTATTGTAATCATTCATAAGCCTAGTATTAAAAAAGGTTATTATGGAGCTGATGTTTCGGGTCCGGTGTTTAAACATATAGCTCAAAAAATATTTACGGTTTTACCATTAATTTCCGAAGTTTCAAAAATAGAAGAGGAAGACATATTGGTAAAATTAGATTATGAAGACTATTATTCTAACGCTCAAAAACAATTCACTCAAATCCCTAATGTTATAGGAATGGCAGGTATGGACGCAGTTTCATTATTAGAAAACATGGGATTAAAAGTAAAAATCGTTGGTAATGGAACTGTTTCTAAGCAATCTATTAAGTCTGGCTCAACCTTTAAAAAAGGAAATCAAATAATATTGAATTTATCGTGATTCAACTTAAAGATATATTATATAAAGTAACTATTGAAAAAGTAATAGGGAATACCTCTGTGGATATTCAAAAAATTGAATTTGATTCACGAAAAGCAAGGTCGAATGATGTCTTTGTAGCGTTACGCGGAACGGTTACAAATGGTCATGATTATATTAAAATGGCTTCAGATAATGGAGTAATGTCTGTTATCTGTGAAGAAATACCAAAAGATACTGTTGAAGGGATTACTTATGTACAAGTCTCAGATTCACAAAAAGCATTGGCAATAGTGGCAGCCAATTATTATGATAATCCTTCTGAGAAATTAAAACTTATTGGAGTTACTGGAACTAACGGAAAAACTACCATAACCACATTGTTATATCAACTTTTTAAGAAAGCTGGGTATAAAGTTGGATTGCTTTCAACAGTAAAAATTATGGTCGATACAAAACAATATAAGGCTACACATACAACTCCTGATTCAATTACAATCAATAAATATTTAAAAGAGATGGCCGATGTAGGAGTAGATTATTGCTTTATGGAAGTTAGCTCACATGGCATTCATCAAAAACGTACTGAAGGGCTAAATTTTATCGGCGGGGTTTTTACCAATTTAACACATGATCATTTGGATTATCATAAAGATTTTGATGAATACCGGGATGTAAAAAAATCTTTTTTTGACAAGCTAAGTAAAAGATCTTTTGCATTAGTAAACATAGATGATAAAAACGGGAAGGTAATGCTTCAGAATTCAGTTGCTAAAAAATATACTTATGGATTAAAATCTTATGCAGATTATAAAACACTAATTCTTGAAAATCAGTTTAACGGTTTATTACTGAAAATAAATAACAACGAATTATGGGTAAAACTTATAGGAATTTTTAATGCATACAACCTCCTTGCTATTTATGCTGTAGCAGATTTAATGAAGTTGAATAAAATGGAGACCCTTCAATTAATGAGTACACTCGAAAGTGTAGTTGGAAGGTTTCAATATTTAGTTTCAAAAAAAAATATCACATCTATTGTAGACTATGCTCATACTCCTGCCGCATTAAAAAATGTATTAGAGACTATTAATAGCATTAGAACTGGAAATGAAGAATTAATTACTGTAGTAGGCTGTGGCGGTGACAGGGATGTTCAAAAAAGACCTAAGATGGGTAATATTGCTGCTTCACTTAGCTCGAAGGTCATTTTTACAAGCGATAATCCAAGAAGTGAAGACCCAAAAACTATTATAGAAGCCATTGAAACAGGTGTTCCTGCTGAACATTTTAAGAAAACCCTTTCGATTACAGATAGAAAACAGGCAATAAAAACTGCCTGTCAATTAGCGCAAGAAGGTGATATTATATTGGTAGCTGGCAAGGGTCATGAGACTTATCAAGAGATTAAAGGAGAACGATTTGATTTTGATGATTTTAAAATAATTAACCAAATATTAAATGCTTTAAATAAATAATCTATGTTGTATTATTTGTTCGATTTTTTAGAGAAAAAATACCAAATACCAGGAGCAGGTCTTTTTCAGTTTATTACGTTTAGAGCAGCAATGGCAGTAATATTTTCACTTTTAATCGCTATCATATATGGAAAAAAAATCATCAATTATCTACGAAAAAAACAAATAGAAGAAACTGTACGAGACCTGGGGTTGCAGGGGCAAAATGAAAAAGCAGGAACTCCAACCATGGGGGGAATAATAATAATATTGGCAACTATTATTCCAGTATTATTATTTGCTAAACTTGAGAATATCTATGTGATTTTGCTTTTAGTAACAACGGTATGGATGGGAACCATAGGGTTTATTGACGATTACATTAAAAAATTTAAGAATAATAAAAAGGGATTGTCGGGTAAATTTAAAGTTCTTGGGCAGGTAGGACTAGGAATTATTGTAGGTGCTACTATGTATTTTCATCCAGATATTACTATAAAACGGCATAAAGGTATTCAGCAAAATACTATTGAAAGTGTAACTCAAAATAAAATACATGAGTTTTATCCTGAAGAAAAAACCTTACTTACAACAATTCCTTTTATAAAGAAGAATGAGTTTAATTATGAGAGCCTTATAAGTTGGGCCGGTGAAGAATACCGATCATATGTTTGGCTCATTTTTATCCCAATAGTGATTTTTATTATAACTGCTGTTTCCAATGGGGCTAACCTCAC
>SMVA01300498.1_pt1 | contig 13200 bp, 11 predicted proteins | sample 2456451 | NCBI WGS metagenome assembly SMVA01 (sample SAMN11095933, study PRJNA526329) | marine sediment metagenome | biome: Marine sediment; feature: Surficial sediment; material: Deep marine sediment; isolation source: Hadal surficial sediment | place: Pacific Ocean | collected 2014-05 | depth...
CAGGGCGGGGAACACCGAACCCAGGTAGGTGCCGAAGGTAAGGGCGGCCAGGGCGGTGGGTGCCGCAAAACCGACGGTGGCGGAAACCCAGCCTGAGATGAAACCGGCCCCGGGATGGTAGATCTCAGAGAGGAAATTGTACTCGCCGCCAGAGCGGGGCAGGGCGGCACCCAATTCGGCGTAACTGAGGGCGCCACACAGGGCAGAGACGCCACCGACGACCCATAACATCAACAGTACAAAGCCGGAGCGGATTTCCAGTAGTAGAAAGCCGAGACTGGTGAACACACCGGTTCCGACCATGTTGGCGATGACTACCGCAGCGGCCACCGAAGGTTTGAACTTACTCAAACAACATCTTCCCGAACTGCTCCAGTACCTGCTCTGTGCCGCGCCTTGACACCTCGTAACTCACGTGTGTGTCGGACCGGGCTTGTGGTGAGAGCTGGATACTCCACAATCCGGCAATCTGGTTGGGTAGAAAAGAGTAGCGAATATCGGTAATACGGTTGGGGTTGTTTGGGTCCCTGGCGAGGTAGCCGTCAGAGAACCAGCGAAACCGCTCGATATCCCGGGCCTGCTGTGTGTCGTGATCCAGCCAGGGAAAATCCCGCTCGAGATCGAGTTTGGGTACAGAGTCGCCACTGAATACTCGCGGCTCGCCCACAACCCGTACCGCGTCAACGAAGTACCGTCCCTCGTGCTCATAGACAATTTTCCACAGAATCAGGTTGGCAAAGCTCGGCTTGGCTTCCAGGGTAAGTGGATTGTGACCTCGACTGGCTGCTATTTCCCAGCCGACAGCCTCCGCCCGCTCACGCTGGAGCAGCCCCAGTGTCGGGTAGGCAATGGCCCAGGCCAGGGCGATCCGCGCGAGCAAGGCACTGCGCCGCCAGACTGAAAAGGCAACCAGCAGTAGTACCGGTACAGTAAATAGTGGATCGACCACAGATACCGCATTCCAGGCAAAGCGCGCGTCGCTGAAGGGCCAGAATAACTGGGTGCCATAGGTAGTGCAGGCGTCGAGCAGGGCGTGAGTAGCATAGCCGAGGGTGCAATAGAGTATGCTCTGGCGCAGTGCCAGTCCGCGTCGCCGTCCGCATAGCTGATGCAGTAGTAGCCCACAAATCAGCCCCCCCACGGGAATAAATATCAGCGAGTGGGTGAACTGGCGATGGTATTCCAGAAACAGCAGGGGATCGCTACTGGAGCGAATAAAAACATCCAGGTCCGGTGCCATGCCTGCGAGAAAGCCCAGCAGGCAGGCGATGCGCGCATGCTGGGGCGGCGACATCGAACTGGGAAGGGCCGCGCCGAGTAAGCCCTGGCTCAGTGGATCCACAGCAGCTTACTGGTAGTAATCCAGGGTCAGCTGGTTTAGCAGCCGCACTCCCCAGCCGGCAGCGCCTTTCGGTGCGGTAGGACTTCCTTCAAAGCCCCAGGCTTTGCCGGCGATATCCAGGTGTGCCCAGACGGTATCCTTTTCGACAAAGCTGCCAATAAATTCAGCACCGGTGCTGGCGCCGGCGGAACCGCCCTCAACAGAATTTTTTATATCGGCAATATCTGACTTGATGGCTTTGACATAGCGCTTGTGCAGCGGCATCCGCCAGAGCTCCTCGCCTGAGGCCCGACCCGAGGCGATTAGCTGGTCTGCCAATTCATCATGACGGGAGAAGAGGCCAGCGTAGGCAGACCCGAGAGCGACCTTGATGGATCCGGTGAGTGTGGCGACATCGACCACGATGACCGGGTCAAACTGCGTTTGTGCGTACCAGATGGCATCGGCGAGGATCAGGCGCCCCTCGGCATCGGTATTGATGACTTCGACAGTTTTGCCAGACATCGTCTTGCGCACATCACCCGGGCGCTGGGCCCGTTGTGAAGGCATATTCTCAACCATGGCGGCAATAGCCACGGCATTTACCGGCGCTTGCCGTTTTGCCAGGGCCAAAATTGTGCCTGTCACCGCGGCAGCCCCGGACATGTCGTATTTCATGCGCCACATGCCCTTGGCGCGTTTGATGGAAATACCGCCGGAATCAAAGGTGACGCCTTTGCCGACGAAGGCGACAGGAGCTGCGTCCTTGTCTCCACCCTGATATTTAATGATCAGCAGACGTGGCGGTCGCTCGCTGCCCATGCCCACGCCGAGTAGCGCGCCCATGCCGAGTTTTTCCATATCTCGAACATCGAGCACCTCGATACTGACATCATCCACATCGCGGAATGCCTCGCGGGCTCTTTCCACGAAAGACTCGGGGTAGATGACGTTGGCGGGTTCGTTGATCACATCCCGGGCAAAATATACGCCATCGGCCACTCCGGCCCAGTTGTTCTGCCATTCTTCGGCCGCGGCGGTGCTCTCTGCGCTGTGGACTACAAAGCGGGTAGCCGGTGCAGCGTCATCCTCCTCCTCATCGGTAGTTTTGTACTTGTCGAAGTTGTATGCTCCCAATTGCAGGCCGAGGGCGATATGCGCCGCGGGCCAGGGTGGTTCAGCCGGCTCTCCTGCCCACACAATACTGACTCGCTCGCTGTCGTCACTGCCTGATTCCTGTACCGCAGTGCCCCCCAGGTCTTGCAGTGCCCGGGCCGTCAGTGGCTCAGAGCCCAGCCCAATGACGATGATGCGTTCGTAGGTACCGAAGGCAAACAAGGTGATACTTTTACCTTTTTTACCTTTAAAATCAGCAGTATCCAGCGCATTTTTCAAATTTTCTTTTAAAGTCGAATCTAGCACAGAGGGTAACTCGCCGGACTCAGCTAGCGGCACCACCAGGGTGCCCGTATTAGGCAGGTTGTCCAATTCAGCGAACTCGGGGCGGATTGCCGCGGCGAGTGTGGCGGGCATTGCCAGCAGGATTGCAAGCAGGGCAGTTGTGAGTTTCATGAATTCCTCGGTGATCAACAGGCTTATTGGTAGGGGCTGACTTGCCGAAGTGAGACAAGTCTTGCACGATGGGTTAAGTTTACACTGAAACCCGTACACAATTGGAAATATAGCGAGCCGCTGATGACTGCCAATGCAGATCGGTGCTTCCCCGGGAATGACGCCGCGATTCGCCACCAGCCATCTGACTATTCACAACCACGCGGTGCATGGGGCTTACTAGTAATCAACCTTGCCGCGGTCACTCTTGGTGCGGCCACGGCGGGTTTTGTCGTCGACCCGGCGCCTCCGGGAAGCCCGGGTAGGGCGCGTGGCCCTGCGCGCCTTGCGCTGTACCATTGCCTCGCGAATCAATTTCTGCAGGCGGGAGAGGGCATCTGAGCGGTTCTTCTCCTGGCTGCGAAACTGCTGCGCCTTGATTACTAGGATCCCATCCTTGGAGATACGCTGGTCCTGCAGCGACAACAACCGCTCCTTGTAGGCATCCGGCAATGATGAAGCCGCGATATCAAAACGCAGGTGTACCGCGGTGGAGACCTTGTTGACGTTTTGGCCGCCGGCGCCCTGGGCGCGAATCGCCTGTAGTTCTATTTCAGCGTCTGCAATGGAGACATTGTTGGACAGGGGCAGCATGAACAAGTGGTCAGTGTAGGCTGTGGTGCCGGTATGATACCGCAAACTCATTGGCTGGCATCGGTATCCCCAATAGGCACTGCCCGCGCATCGCGCTGCAACTGCTCCACATTACTGCCGGTGAGCGAGCGCAGAAAACTGACCAGGTCGGATTTTTGCCGCGCATCGAGATTCAAAGGCCGTATTCGCGGATCAAGACCCGGGTGGGGAATTCCGCCGCCATCGTAGTAATCCACCACTGCCTCCAGGTTCCCCAGCGAGCCATCGTGCATATAGGGCGCCGTAATCGCCACGTTGCGCAGGGACGGAGTTCGATACAGCCAGCGATCTTCACTGCGGCCGGTCGCTTCATAGCGGCCAAGGTCATTGCTTCTGGGCAGCTCAAATTCCACCGTTGGCATCACCACCACCCCTGGCGCCAGACGCACACTGCTTATACTCCGCCCGATGCCCATGCTGCGGGCATAACCGATACCCGTATCGCGGAACCCGTCATCCGTGAACAGGGCATATTCGCGGCTTACTGTGTGGCAGCCCGAGCAGGCGTGTTTGTTGAACAGTGCCCAGCCGCGCTGCGCCGCGTCCTCAAGCGCCTGTTGTTCACCGCCGAAATACCAGCGATCGAAGGGCGAGTCGGCGGATACCAGCGCGCGCTCATAACTGGCCAGGGCCATACCGACGGTTTCCATAGTCAGCCCCTGGCTGAAAGCGCCCTCGAATAAACCCCGGTAGTCGGCGGAGGTCTTGATGGTATCGAGCACGAAACCGATAGAGGGGTTGGCCATCTCGTTGTTCTTCAAAAATGGCTGCCAGACCTGGTTCTCCAGGCTGGATTCCCGGCCGTCGTGAAACAGCACCAGGCGATAGCCGGCATTGTAGAGGGAGGGGGCATTGCGATTATTGAATCGCCCTTCAATACCGACCGGTGTTTTGATCTCATATTGGGTAAAGCCCTGCTCGGGGATGTGGCACATGGCGCAGGACAGGGTGCGATTGAAAGACAGGCGGCGATCGAAAAACAGCTTGCGACCGAGGGCAATTTTTTCGGTCGTGATCGGGTTGCGCGCAGGTATCAGCATGGCCGTGAGGCCCAGGGGCGGGTTTTCGATACCGTGAATGAGGGGCAGGGGACTTCCCTCAATCGGCGAGATGGTCACCGAACCGCTGACAGCGTCCTCCGCGCACAGGCCTGCAACGCTAACGATGGCCAGGGCGAGCAGTAGCCAGCGTCGTGCCGAGGGCAGATTTGTCACTGACACGCCTCCATAAGGTGGAAGAAACGGGTTTTCCTACTATGCTCATTGGACAGCAAAAAGTATAGGGGAGGTTCAGTATGAGAATCCTGTTTGTAATTGCACTGCTGTTGTCCTGTGCCAGTATTGCCGATGAAACCTGCATGTCGCCCTACATGGCGAAAATTGAGGGTCAGGAAGATTTCGTCTACGTCTGGACTTTGGGTTTAGCCGACGTTGGTGATGAACAGGACAAACTGGTCACGGTTGACGTCAATCCGGACTCGAAGAGCTACGGCAAGATCGTCGCCAGCCTCTCTGTGGGCGGACGCAACGAAGCCCACCACACCGGTCTCTCCGATGATCGGCGCTACCTGTGGGCAGCCGGACTGGATACCAACAAGATATTCATTTTTGACATCCACACTGACCCTGCAAAACCGACCTTGCACAAAACGATATCGGATTTTGTCGCCAAAAGCGGTGGTGTGGTCGGACCACACACCAGTTACGCTCTGCCGGGTCGTATGATGATCACTGGTTTATCCAACAACCGCGATCATGGCGGCCGCACGGCACTGGTGGAATACACCAATGCGGGTGACTACATTACTACCCACTGGATGCCAACGGATGACAATCTGCAGGGGGCGGTAAAAAGCGGCCAGTTTGCCGACGGCTACGGTTACGACGTGCGGGTTTTGCCGCGGAAAAACCTCATGCTCACGTCCTCCTTTACCGGCTGGAACAATTACATGATGAACCTCGGCGTGATGATGGCGGATCCCGAGGCCATGAAGGCCTTTGGCAACACGGTGGTGGTATGGGACCTGCACGCACGCAAACCGAAAAAAATCCTCGATGTGCCCGGTGCCCCGCTTGAAATCCGCTGTGCCTGGGGCGCGGATCACAACTACTGCTTTACCACCACGGCACTCACATCGCAGGTCTGGCTGATCTACGAGGATGAGCAGGGCGAGTGGCAGTCAAAAGCCGTCGCCGACATCGGCGACGCGTCGAAGATCCCGCTACCGGTGGATATTTCCATTACCAACGATGACAGCCTGCTGTGGGTCAACACCTGGAACGACGGCTTGACCCGCCTGTATGACATCAGCGACCCCCACAATGCGAAGCAGATCTATACCAAGAAGATCGGCGAGCAGGTCAACATGGTGTCCCAGAGCTGGGACGGCAAGCGGGTGTATTACACCTCCTCATTGCTGACCAACTGGGATAAACAGGCGCCAGCGGGACCAGACCTGCACTACCTGAAGATTTACGACTTCGACGGCAAGAAGCTGAAAGAAGTGCTGGCGCTGGATTTCATCGCCGCCAAACTGGGCGCGCCACACCAGATGCGCTTCGGTGCCTACTCCCTGTACGGGAAAAAAGTCGCAGGGCGATGAACCGGGCCTGGGCGCTGGTGATTGCCATCAGCGCCTGCCTCAACCCGCCGGCGTTCGCCGAGGCGGCGACGGTACTCGCCCCCGGTTACGGCCCCCTGGAATATAGCCCCCCTGTCGCAGGTTCCTATCAACTCCCAGCCCTGGGCAGGGCGGTGGACGGTGCTGTACTGGACGACAGTGGCCGCCGGCTGCAGCTGCATGAGCTACAGGGCGACAAGTATGTGTTGATGGGGTTTATCTACACACATTGCCCTGATATCAACGGTTGTCCACTGGCCAGCTATGTCATGAAACAGGTGCAGGGTCGCCTGCTCGAGACCCCGGAACTGGCCAAACGGGTGCGCCTGATCAGCCTCAGTTTTGATCCGCAACTGGACAGCCCGGACGCCATGCGTCAGTACTCCATGCACTTTCGGCGCACGGGTTTTGACTGGCAATTCCTGACCACAGAGTCCGAATCAGCCCTGCAGCCCATCCTCGAAGGCTATGGCCAGTGGCGCCAGATAGTCCTCAAGGAGGATGGCAGTTACGCCGGCAGCATGTCACACATCTTGCGGGTCTACCTGATAGACCGGCAGAACCGTATTCGCAACATCTACAGCGCCGGCTTCCTGCATGCCGACACTGTTGTCAATGATCTACAAACCTTAGTGATGGAAGATCAGATCGCTTCGAACTGAGTCAGGAGCGTGGCCAACATGGCTTGTGGTGCTAGTATGTTATCTGCGGCAAGCAATGAGGGCAGGTGATGAGCAGCAATCCATATCTGACGGGCAATTTCAGCCCGATTGAAGATGAATTAACCAGCTTCGATCTACCGGTGACGGGTGAAATTCCCAGGCAACTGGCGGGGCGCTTACTGCGAATCGGCCCTAACCCGGTCGCCCCTGATCCCGCCAACTACCACTGGTTCACTGGCAACGGCATGGCCCACGGCTTGCGTCTGCGAGATGGCAAGGCCGAATGGTACCGCAGCCGTTATGTGCGTGATGGCGAGGTAGTTGCCGCAAAAGGCTGGGACCCCGTGTCCGGCCCGATGCCCGAATTTCAGCTGGGTGAAGGGGTCGCCAACACCAACATCATCGGCCTCGGCGACAAAACCTTTGCCATTGTGGAGGCCGGCAACCTGCCGGTAGAGCTGGATTACGAGCTGGAAACTGTTGCTCGCAGCAATTTTGAGGGTACTTTGCCTGCGGGCTTCAGCGCCCATCCACACTGGGATCCGGAGACCGGCGAGCTGCATACCGCCGTTTACTCGCCACTGTGGCAGCATATTCAATATGTTGTCGTGGGCCCCAACGGCCTAGTGACCAAAACCGTCGATGTACCGACCCCCGGCAGCCCCATGGTGCACGATTGCATGTTCACCAGGAATTATTTCATCCTCTTCGATTTTCCGGTGCTATTTGATGCGGAGGCGCTCAACAACGGCGCGCCGTTCCCCTACAGCTGGCAGCAGGATTACGGCGCGCGGGTAGGTTTGTTACCGCGCAACGGCACCGCCGCTGATGTCAGCTGGCACGAGGTCGAACCCTGCTATGTCTTTCACCCCATGAACGGCTACGAGGACGAACAGGGACGGGTGGTTCTGGATGTGATCCGCCATCCGCGTATGTTCGACACCGATAAACGGGGGCCCAACGAGGGCAGCACAAGCCTGGAGCGCTGGACCATCGATCCCTCACAGAGCCGGGTTCGGGAACAACGATTAGACGATACCGGCCAGGAGTTTCCGCGTCTCGACGAACGCAGGGCCGGTAACAGCTATCGCTATGGCTACACCACGGCCCTTGGTGAGGGTTTTGACCTGGGTGCCCTGATCAAACATGATTTACAGAAAGGCACCAGCGAGCGCCAGGAGCAAGGCGCGCAGCGGATGTTTATGGAGCCGGTGTTTGTGCCCAGGCATGCAGACGCCGACGAGGATGATGGTTGGGTGCTGGCGTATCTCTATGATGGGGATAAGGACAGCAGTGACGTGGTGATTCTCAATGCGCAAGACTTCAGCGGGGAGCCTGTGGCAACGATACACCTACCCAGAAGGGTGCCATTCGGTTTCCACGGGAATTGGGTAGCCGATTAGCACTGGATCAGCGTCAGCCCAAAGCAGCTATAACACTATGGGGCTCATTCAAACGCCAATCGTCTAGTCATTTATTCTATTTAACATAATATACATTATGCGCAGTTATAGGTGCGACGTGCGGAAGGTACTTAAAGACCGTGGCAGCGTGAATACGAGAACATATCTTTACAAAATTCGGATCCCTCTTGTGGTACAAAAGAAAGATGTCAGCAAGCGCCTTGAGGGATAGCCCTATGAAACTGTACAAGCAAGCGTCAATAGCATTAGCGAGCGTGTCGGCTCTGTTACTGGCGGGCTGCTCATCCGCCCCTGGCCCCATTATCGACACCAAGGGAGTGAACATGGCCCACTACGAGGCAGATCTGCAGGATTGCGAGGGCTATGCTGATCAAATAAAAATAGAGCGCGGCGTGGCCAAGGGCACTGTGGCCGGTGGTGCTGTGGGAGCAGCGACCGGTGCGGTACTCGGTGATACCGCCAAGGGCGCCGGGGTGGGAGCGATCGGCGGTGCGGCGAGGTCGGCGCAACGAGGCGAAGAGGAGAAAACCCGGGTAGTTAGAAATTGTTTGCGTGGCAGGGGTTACAGAGTCCTCAACTAGATTGTGATAAAGAATGATGCAGGGTCATGTCACATATACTTATGTTATTACAACATGTTAGATCAATAACCTGCTAAAGATTATGCTTTAGCTTAAAACTGATTCTAGCTTTTTTAACTAGTTAATAGCTATATTATGTAAAATACTAAGACTATTATAGGCCTGCCCGGTGAACACTTGTCCCAGTCTACAGCGTTCAACACCAAAAAACTGTCAGATATGTGTATAATCGCCCACCCTGATACCCCTCAAAAGGCTATGCGAACACAACACACTTTTCTGTTGGCCCCCACGCTACTGGCAGTGCTCTCGACCGGGTCCTGGGCTGCAGAGTCGTTTTCGCCCAGCGAGTTTGTAATCTCGGCCCCCTGCCCGGCTATTGGCTTTATCGACGAGCGACAGACGCCCTCTTCCGGCCTGGATCCTGCCCGGATCCGCGTCTTCAGCTGGAATATTCAGAAATCGAGCAATTCAGGCTGGCAACAGGATCTACGGCAGTTGGCATCCCCTTCTGACCTGGTATTACTGCAGGAGGCGCGTCTGCAGGCCGACCTGATGCCCGTTTTGGACAATCAGTCCTTTGGCACGTTTGCGCCGGGTTATACGACCGATAGGCAAGATACAGGGGTTATGACCCTGAGCACGATTGGCGCAAGCTCCCACTGTTCACTACAGCACCAGGAGCCGTGGCTGCGCACCCCGAAAGCAACCTCGGTGAGTTATTACAAAATTGATCAACATATGACCAAGTTGATGGTGATAAACCTTCACGCGGTAAATTTCACCTTCAGTGCGGCCAGTTTGGCGGCCCAACTTGGAGATATTGCCAGCCTTATCGAGAGCCATGCTGGCCCGGTAGTATATGGCGGTGACTTCAACACATGGAGCGAGGCACGCAAAGAGGCTCTGAATCACTCCATTACCGGTCTCAATCTGCAGAAAGTCGGGTTTATGGAGGATAACCGCAAACGCGTGCTCGGTAATGCCCTGGATCACCTGCTAATCAGAGGCCTGCAGGTACTGGAGAGTCAAACTTACCCGGTCAGCAGTTCCGATCACAACCCCATCAGCGTTACGTTGGCGCTGGAGCCGGCTGCAAGCGCTGGGCAAACAGCCACCTTATAAAATGCGTTGGGCCTGATCCCGGACCGCCCGGTTCAGAGATCGCTTTAACTTCCTATAAATACTTACAAAACAATGCGATGGATAATCTATCTAACCGAAACTCCAGGTTAATCTAAAGTATATTCTTCAGTGTTCCAGGGCGCTGGATGTGCTACACACGGTTGCGCGATACCGGGAAGAAGCACCGCCATGGCTGTTCCTGCCATTCAACTCCGATAATGGAGCCCTTCCTATCCAGATACCCACGGTGATTTGTTAGCTGGGACTTGCATTTTGGAGTAAATAACATTAATTATCAGTAGGTTCACGAGAAAACTGAATCCCAATTGTCTGACGTCAACTATCTTGGCCGGTTTGGCGACAATTATGATGGCCGGTTAAGTGTTGTTGGTTCCTGTGCGTTCGAGCCCTCTATTCGCTGCTGCTTCCGGTAGCTCTCCCCCGTAAATTCGATGATGCTCCCGTGGTGGATCAAACGGTCAATGGCGGCGACCGTCATGATTGCGTCGGGGAATATCTGATCCCAGGCACTAAAAGGCTGGTTGGCGGTGATGATCAGACTACCGCTCTCATACCGATGGGCGATGAACTCAAACAGCACCTGTGTCTCGGCATCCGTTTTCTTGACGTAACCAATGTCGTCGATGATGACCACACGGTATTTGTCCAAACGAGTCATCACCGCCAACAGATCAAGATCTCGCTTGGCCAGCTGTAGCATCTGCACCAGGGCGACGGCAGAGAACAGTCGGCAGCGCACGCCCTGCTCAATCAGTGTGTGCCCAAGCGCCGATGCAATGTGGGTCTTGCCCGTACCGCTGGGGCCCATCAACATCACATTATCGGCGCGTAGCGCCCAGTCACTGCCATGTTGCAGCGTGGCCAGCTGGCCCTGTACGGTTTTCCCCAGGCGCTCACCCTGCAGGGTGGCAAAGGTTTTACCCGTCGGCAGCCGGGCTTCCCGCGTCCATTTCTGCACCCGACGCTGATATCGGTCGGCGAGTTCTCGTTCGCACAGCGCCGCAAGGTAGTCCGCGTGGCTCCAGGTATCGGCTCGCGCAGTGTCTCCCAGGGACGGATAATGACGGACGAACGCCGGTAATTTGAGCTCCTTCAAGAGCAGGGGCAAGACATCAGACATGGTGGGCCTCCGCTGGCTCCGGACGGCCGCTCAAGGTCAATAAGCTGTCGTAGCTGCTCAGGCAGTGTTGTGCGACGGCTGTCTGTGCGTGGTGGTGTGCTTTGGAAGGCAGGAAGCGTGCCTGTAGTTGCTGGCGCGAAGGCAGTTGCCCCTGCCTGCCAGCTTGCAGCAGTTCCTGTACCAACAGGCCCTCACAATCGTAGTCATAGGCCAAACGCAAGACCGTCACCATCCATTTGCAGGCGGTTCGCTCATCCAATTGCTCATCGACCAGCGCCCACAGAGCCCGGTAGTTGTCGCTGGGCAGGATGTCATCACGCAACTGCGCACGGCGGAAGGCCTGTGGCTTGGCTGCCAGAGCATGGATGACATGACGGTAATCTATCCGGCGGGCCCGGGTAGTGCCCGGCGCGGGGTACACTCGCACCAGGGTAATCGCCAGGCTTTGGCCCACATAGCACTGTAAGCGATCATGGTACAGGTGGATGCGCAGGCGTTGGCCAATCAATTGTGAAGGCACGGTGTACAGCACATGGCGCACCTCAATCGTGGAAGAGCGCGTTACCTTGACGGCCACCTCACTGTAGGCGGCAAAATCGGCAGCCGGGAGAGCTTGCAAGATCGATTGTTCCTCCTGGAAACGGTTGGCTACCCGGCGATTGAGCCGCTCTACGACGGTGTCGATAAACCGCTGATAGTCTGCCGCAGACGTGAAGTCGCGTGAACCGCGCAGCTTCAGAGATTGCGACAGGCGGCGCTTGAAGGAGCCATTGGCGCATTCGATGGCACCGTTCTCGTGGGACTGCCCCGGGTTGTTCCGGCTTGGCCGCATCTTATAATGCGCACACAGGGCATCATAGCTGCCGGTCCAGACGTTCTGCCGGTTGTTGAATGCGGCACTGAGGCTGTCGCTGCGGTGTTCCCGGGGGCCGCCGCCGGCTTTACGTAATGCCCGCTGCAGCCCATCGGAAAGTGCGGCATAACTCTCACCACCGCGTACGGCCATCACCGAGCGCCAGCCACTGTAGGCCAAGCGGAACTGATACAGCAGATGTATGAAGGGCTCTCCGGCCACGGTGATGGCATCATCCGGACGGGTGAAGTCGGATAGCCCCATCAGGCCAGGTTCAGCCTGCTGTCGGAAAATCACGTCCCGGGCGGGGCCATGAAGCACCTTCCACTGTTTGACGCGTCGCTGCAAAGTCCGCAGCACACTCGATTGATACTCACCGGGATAGTGGTCATCCAGGTATTCCAGCAGGGTCAGCCCGGTGAGGTCAGGCTCCGCCTCCAGCAAAGGTACCAGTTCACGATCCCAGACTGCTGTCAGGGGATCCTTGCGCGTGCGCCACTGGCGAGGCATGGGTAAGGCAGAGTGTTCTCCACGCTCAATCCTTCGACCCGAACGAACTGAGAGGCCAGCTTTGGCGGAGGCTGTTTCCTGAGACTGACCCTGTTGACGACTTCGCATATACAACTCCTGTTGTCGTTGAGTGATGTGTAATCCCGACACCCCATTCTCCATCTGAAAAACGAGGTACCGATTGTGTCACTCAACCGGCCAAGATAGTTGTCGCTGAACCGGCCACCCTAATTGTCGTCGAACACAACCCCCTGGGATGCGTTCTTCAACTGCCCAGCGTGGCCGAGAGATCCCCTCTGTCAGCACCATCAAACAACAACGCTCCAGTCTCTCCAGTGGGACCCCCTCACTGGGCCTAATATCCGCCATTTTATTCTAAAGGCTAGCTTGAAATAGAACGAATATTACCTTGAAAGCGCTGTTAATAAATAACTTATCCTATTGATAATTAACTAAATATCGTACTTAAAGTACTTTCTGCTGTATGCGTCTACGGAGGACCCTCAACAAAATCGAGCCCTCGGGAGCGTTGGAGAATATCCCACGTGCGTCGAAATAATGTTGCGTAAGGAACAAGCAGGAGGTCGTAGACCACGAACCTCAGCGGCAGAATTGACCCGGTGAGGGGCGTGGCGCCTGGATCGGCAGCCAGGCCCACTGGGTAGCACAGAAGCTGCAGGCAAAAAGCATCTTACCTGGCAGCTGTACAGTGCCTATAC
>SMVA01151592.1_pt1 | contig 13197 bp, 18 predicted proteins | sample 2456451 | NCBI WGS metagenome assembly SMVA01 (sample SAMN11095933, study PRJNA526329) | marine sediment metagenome | biome: Marine sediment; feature: Surficial sediment; material: Deep marine sediment; isolation source: Hadal surficial sediment | place: Pacific Ocean | collected 2014-05 | depth...
ACCTGGCGTGAGGTTGCGCCTTCCCTTACCAGAACCGGGGGGTCGGCGCGGACATCGAGTACGGTTGATTCACGGCCAATTTCAGCCGCCCCGCCGTCAAGGATCAGGTCGAGCGCGCCGGGCAAAGCCTCAGCCACGCCTTTTGCCGTGGTTGGACTCATCCCCCCTGAGGGGTTCGCACTGGTGACCGCAAGCGGCAGGTGTGAGGTTTTCAATAGCGCCCGCGCCACCGGGTTTTTTGGAATTCTAATGGCGATACTATCCCTTCCGGCGGTCAGAATTTCCGGCAACGGGTAGCCTTGGCGGCGCTTCAAGACCAGGGTCAGGGCACCGGGCCAGAATTCTTCTGCCAGCCTTGCCGCCAGCGGGGTGAAATCAGCCAGTTTTTTTGCACCCGCCAAATCGCTGACAAAAATAATCAGGGGTTTATCGAATGCGCGCCCCTTGGTTTCAAAAATCCGCGCCACTGCGTATTTGTCCAGGGCATTGGCGATCAGGCCATAAACCGTCTCGGTGGGGATGGCCACCAGGCCGCCCTGGGCCAGAATGTCCCCGGCCAGGTTGATTGTGTCCTGGGTCGCCGGGTGAATTAATGTTGCTTGTTGAGCGCCTTTGGTCACGGATAAACCCTTTCCACCTCAGACCTGAAAGTCTTCTTATCTCTTACCCGCAAAGCGAAAGGCCGTCCAGCGCCCCGGCTTTTAACAGAAGCCGGAATTTTGGAATTGCGGTGACCCGCCTGAGGGTCTAAAGTCGGGGCCTTCGCAACCTGAATTGAGTGGCAAGGAGGGATAAGAATGTCCAAGTCTGCTGAACAAATTCCCGATGACATCAAAAAGCTCTCCTTTGAAGCCGCCTTAAGTGCTTTGGAAGAAATTGTCACCAGGCTGGAGGCAGGCGAAATCAGCCTCGACGACAGCATCGATACCTATACCCGCGGCACCTGGTTGAAGCGCCATTGTGAAGAGAAATTAAAGGCGGCGCAGGCCAAGATTGAAAAAATCACATTCAGTGAAGATGGAGCGCCAAAAGGCACCGAGCCTTTTGCAGAGGGCTCCGGTGGATAATTCCGATTTTCTGGAAAAAGCGATGCGCTCAACCAGCCACGCGGTTGAGAAAAGACTGGATTCGCTCCTTGCCCATAATAAAGGCAGCGAACAGGGTTTGTTCGAAGCGATGCGCTATTCGCTGTTCGCCGGTGGCAAACGGCTGCGTCCGTTTTTGGTGGTGGCCTCGGCGGATATGTTTGAGGTCGATAAATCCCGCGCCATTAATGTTGCCGCGGCAATCGAATGTATTCATACCTATTCCCTGATCCATGACGACCTGCCGGCCATGGACGACGATGATTTGCGCCGCGGCAAACCCACCGCCCACAAGGCGTTTGGCGAAGCCACCGCAATCCTTGCCGGCGATGGCCTGTTTGCCCTGGCGTTTGAGATTATCAGCAACCCCGCGACCCATCCCGATACCGCCGTTCGCTGTGACCTGGTCGCGGCGCTGGCCACATCTTCGGGAATTCATGGCATGGTCGGCGGCCAGATGATTGACATGGTCTCTGAAGGTAAAAACCTCGATATGGGCGCGGTCACCCGCCTGCAGCAAATGAAAACCGGGGCGCTGATATCCTTTTCCGCCGAGGCCGGGGCCATCCTCGGCCGCGCCGCGCCAAAAACCCGCCACCAGCTGCAGGGTTATGCCCATGACCTTGGGCTGGCTTTCCAGATTACCGACGATCTTCTGGATTATGAGGGCAATCCTGAAGAGACCGGCAAGGCCACGCAAAAGGATGCTGAGCGCGGCAAGGCTACCTTTGTCTCCTTGATGGGAGCGGATCGCGCGCGCAAACAGGCCGAATTACTGGCCGGGCAGGCGATCGAACATCTCGAGATTTTTGGTGACAAGGCGCTGCTGTTGCGGGCGCTTGCCCAGTATGTGCTCGACCGGCGCAAATAGGGGGCAAAGGTATAAGGGGAATGCCCCGATCATGTCAAAACCAAATAAAATCCGGGCGGATGAGGCGCTGGTCAAGGCCGGCCTGGCGCCCTCGCGCAGCCGCGCCCAGGCGTTGATCCTCGCCGGCAAGGTCTTTTCGGGAGACCAGCCGATTAAAAAGGCCGGCCAGCACATTCCTGAAGACACCCCGCTTCGCCTCAAGGAAAAAGACCACCCGTGGGTCAGCCGCGGCGGCCTCAAGCTCGCCCACGCTCTTGACCATTTCCACCTTTCGCTTGCCGGGATGACGGTCATCGATGTCGGCGCCTCAACCGGCGGCTTCACCGATGTCGCGCTCAAGGACGGTGCGGTCCGGGTTTACGCCGTCGATGTCGGCAAGGGCCAGCTCGCCTGGAAACTCAGGAACGACGACCGGGTCGTGGTCATGGAGGGAGTGAACGCGCGCTATCTTTCAGAAAATGAAATTCCTGAGAAGGTCGATGCGATTGTTTGTGACGCCAGCTTTATTTCGCTCAAAACCATTCTGCCAGCGCCCTTGGCCCTGTTGAAGCCGGGCGGGGTGGTGATCGCCCTGATCAAACCCCAGTTCGAAGTGGGAAAAGGGAAAGTGGGGAAGGGCGGGGTGGTGCGGGACCCGGCGCTTCATGACGCAACCGTCAAGGACATCCGGGATTGGCTGGGTGCCCTTGACGGGGTCACGGTTTTGGGGGTGACGACAAGTCCGATCACCGGCCCCAAGGGGAATGTGGAATTCCTGATCGCCGCAAAACGCGAATAACCGAGTTTCGTCAGGCCTCTTTCCGGGCCCGCCAGAACGCCAGCGCTGAAAATAAAAACGCCACAAAGAAAATGACCACCATGTTATCCACCGGGTGAAATACAATGCTTGCACCGAGGGCAATTCCCCAAAAAACCAGGTTCAACAGTGCAAATTGTGAAAGAGTTTCCTTATTTGCCTTTAAAGCAACCCACAGCGAAACCAGGGTGGCAAAAAGCAAAAACAGGGAAATTGCCAGCATCCCCAGGAAAAACAGATCAAAAATATTGTATTCGAAATATCCACCACTGGTTTGGCCAAGCATGGCGCCGAAAGCCTCAAATTTGCCTGAACTGGGATCGGTGGCCTGATTTAAAAGGTCTGGAATTCCCATCAAAGTATGTCCGGCATTGGTCAACACCAGCCAGCCACTGAGCGCATACAAATAAAACTGCGGTTTTTTTAACATTTCGCTTTCCTATCCTAGTGGGTCAGGCCCAGCTCTTTGCCGGATTCCAGCAGGGTTTTGAGGCCGGACAGCACCATCGGCCAGCCGCCGGAAACCTCACCATGAAGAATACTGCCGTCCTGGAAATCATAATGCCGAACCGATAATTTGGTCATGCCGTTCACTTCTTCCAGCAGAAATTGCACGGTTGAATTTTCATCCTTGACCGCCTCGTTCCAGGGCGCGGTGAATTGATAAATAAGCTCGTTGGGTTCATCCACCTTGATGATTTTTCCGGTCAGGACCACCCGCTCCCCGCCCTCGTCATCGGGGATCGTGAAGGTGTAATCCGAACCTTCCTTCCAGTCCGATTTTACGGTTGAATTGAACCAGTAGCGCCGGGTAAATTCCGGTTGCGTTAACGCCTGCCAAACCTTAGAGGGTGGCGCGTTGATAAAGGTTACGTAGTTGAATTCGGGTCTAGCCGTCATTTTCAGTCTCCACTTTTGATTTAAGGTCCAGAAGGGCGTCGGCGCGGGTTCGAGTGTATTTCGATACCCAGCGGCGGCTGATCTCGCGGATCGGAATTGGGTTGAGGTAATGCAGCTTCTCGCGCCCATGCCGAACCGTTGAAACCAGGTTGACCTCTTCCAGGATGTTCAGGTGCTTGGTTACCGATTGGCGGCTCATGCCCCGGCCCTCACAGAGCTGTTGCAGGGTTTGGCCATCGTTGGCCCGCAGGCTGTCAAGCAGCAGGCGCCGGGTCGCATCGGCCAGGGCTTTAAACACAGTATCCATCATCGGTTTCCAATCGTTGCTCTCTTAATAGGCAACCAAATGGTTGCATGTCAAGAAATAAATTTACTCTGGGGTTTTTGACGCTACTATTGGGAAAAATTTGGGAGTTTTTAGTGATGGAAGGCTATTTTAATTTTTTTTCGCATTTAGGATGGTTTGGGTTAATTTTTTTCTTAAGTCCTTTAGTTATTTCGATAATATTTCTTAGAAAAGACCAGAACAAAAGTAAATTTACCCATTATGCTGTGAGTTTTCATGGCTCACTTATTGTTGCAGTATTCTTTTTTTCATGGATTATCAATTTCTTGGAGTATTCTAATGACAACTGGCTAATCTTTTTGGGTTTTGTAATGTTTCTTGCTGCAGGCTCAGTTATTTTTTCGTTCCTTAAATTCACAGGAAATAAAAAGTACCATTTCTTGCATGTGGTTACATTAGCGGTAGCACCGTATCTTTGGTTTCTTGCTACGATGTTTTTTACAGATAGGTGGCTTTAATTTCAAAAAATTAAACCTGGCAATTCTTTATCCACACTGGGCGCGGTGGAGCAACAGGTGGTCGGCGAGGACGTTGGCCATCATCGCTTCGACCACGGGCACGGCGCGGATGGCGACGCAAGGGTCATGGCGGCCTTTGGTAACGATCTCGGTCTCTTTACCCGCAGTATCGATGGTTTTTTGCGGCACCAGGATGGAAGACGGCGGCTTGATCGCAACCCGGGCGACCAAAGGCTGGCCGGTGGAGATGCCGCCCAGGATGCCGCCGGCGTTGTTCGATAAGAATCTCGGGCCGTCGTTGCCCATCCTGATTTCATCGGCGTTTTCAGAGCCTTTCAGCGATGACGCTTCAAACCCGGCGCCAATCTCAACCCCCTTGGCGGCATGGATCGACATCAATGCTGATGCTATATCCTGGTCAAGCTTGGCATAATGCGGCGCGCCGAGGCCAACCGGAACGCCTTCGGCAACCACTTCAACAATCCCGCCAAATGAATCCCCGGCCTTCCTGATTTTGATCAGCGCTTCTTCCCACGGCCGCACCGCCGCAGCATCAGGGCAGAACACCGGGTTCTTTTCGACGGTGGCCCAGTCAAAATTGTTGCGGTCAATGGTCATCGGCCCGATCTGGACCACGCAGGCGCGAATAATGACCGCATCGCCCAGAATCTTGCGGGCGATGGCGCTGGCCGCCACCCGGCATGCGGTCTCGCGCGCAGAAGCGCGGCCGCCGCCGCGGTAATCGCGGATACCGTATTTGGCGTCGTAGGTGAAATCAGCGTGGCCGGGGCGGAATTTATCCTTGATATCGTCGTAATCCTGCGGCCGCATGTCCTTATTTCTGATCAGCAGCGAGATCGGATGGCCGGTGGTTTTGCCCTCAAAAACGCCGGATAAAATCTCAACGGTATCGGGCTCGCGGCGCCTCGATGTGTGTTTCGACTTGCCCGGCCTGCGGCGTTCTAAAAGCGCCTGGATATCGTCTTCATGAAGCGGTATTTTCGGCGGGCAGCCGTCGACCACACAGCCGATCGCGGGCCCGTGCGATTCCCCCCAGGTGGTGAACCGGAACAGCTTGCCGAAGGTGTTATAAGACACGGGGTGAGCCCCTTAGCCCTTGGTGGCGTCGATGTCGGGGGCGTCCTCGCGCTTCATGCCAATGATGTTATAGCCGGAATCAACATAGTGGATTTCACCGGTGACGCCGGATGACAGGTCACTCAAGAGGTATAGCGCGGACTTGCCGACGTCTTCGATGGTGACGTTACGGCGCAGCGGCGAGTTCAGCTCGTTCCATTTCAGGATATAGCGAAAATCGCCGATGCCCGAGGCCGCCAGGGTCTTGATTGGCCCGGCCGAGAGGGCATTGACGCGGATGTTGTGGTCGCCCATGTCGCGGGCGAGGTATTTGACGCTGGCCTCAAGCGCCGCCTTGGCAACCCCCATGACGTTATAATGCGGCATCACCCGCACCGCGCCGTAATAGGTCAGGGTCAGCAGGCTGCCGCCCGAGGACATCAGTTTTTCAGCCCGTTGCACGATTGCCGTGAACGAATAGCAGGAAATATCCAGGGTCATGGCAAAGTTTTCCGGGGTGGTGTCGGTGTAACGGCCTCTGAGCTCGTTCTTGTCGGAAAAGCCGATGGCATGAACAACAAAATCGAGGTGGCCCCATTCTTTTTTAAGGGTGGCAAAAACCGCGTCCATCGAGGCCGCATCGGTGACATCGCAGGGCATCACCAGGGTTGAGCCAACGCTTTCCGCCAGCGGCCGAACGCGTTTTTCCAAAGCGCCGCCCTGAAAGGTAAACGCCAGTTCGGCGTCAGCATCGGCGAGAGCCGAGGCTATGCCCCAGGCCAGCGACCGCGAGTTGGCGACGCCCATGATCAGCCCGCGTTTGCCCTTCATCAGAGAATTTCCTGCCATTTTGTAGTCCTTTGCTACGAATTTTATCAGAGACCGTGCAATTTACACAATACTAAGGTTCCGTCAACGTTTACCAGCAGAAACCTCTCAAGATTTTGTTATTTACCGGGGTTGTTGTCTTCGGTGTAACGGGCATTCAATTCTGCCCCCAAAATAAAGCCGATGGATAAAAGATACAAAAAAAGCTGCAGGATAATAACCCCGGTCAGCGAGCCATAAATCAAATTGAGGTCGCCAAGATACTTGAGGTAGAAGGAAAACCCGGCGGCCATGCCGAACCAGATGCCCAGCGCCAGAAAGATGCCGGGCAGATAGGAAATTTTGCGTTTGCGGTAATTGGGGGTGAACGTCAGGTACAACAGGTAAAGCGAAAGCGTGAGTGCCAATGGGCTGAGAACATAGCGCGCGAACCGCCACGATCCGGCGACATCTTCAGAAATCGGGATCCAGCGCTGCAGCAAATCAATCACCGCCGGCCCGGTAACCAGGACCAAAAGCGTGACCATGATCAAAACCACGGCGCCAATAACCACCACCAGGTTCTGCAAATAGCCCAAAAGCGCGTGGCTGACCTTGGGGTACTTGGCCTCAAACGCTTTCATCACCGCGCTCCGTGCCGCCCCGGCCCCGCGCACCGAGGTCCACAGCGCAATCACCAGGCTGAGGGTCAGGAAATTCGTCGAGGTTTCCGAAACCACCAGATCGATCGGCCCCTTGACCTGGGCGACAACGCTTGAAGGCAAATTGTCATAAATAAACTGGATCGACTGGAACCCGAATTCGGTCTGGCCGATCAACCCCGAGAGCGCGATCAAAACGATCAGGAAGGGAAAGACCGACAACAGCCCGATGAACGCCATGTTGCCGGCATTGGCAAGGCCGTGGTGGGCGTTAAAGCTTTTCAATGAGGCCTGCAACAGCCGCCACGGGCGAAATTCTGATTTTACTGGTTTTTTCTCCCCCATGGCTTCCTTTACCACAAAGGAGAGGGGTTTTTAAGAGCCGGTATCGACGATTAACCAGGTGCCGTCTTTCTGGCGGCAGGCGGTTCCCTCAACCGTGCGGGTGCCGTCATCGGTGGTAATGGTCTGGGTGTAGGGCCGGCAATAGAGGCCTTCCTGGACATAAGCCGGGGCCGGGGTAACCGTGCCGTAACTTCCGGTATCGGGGTTGTTCCAGTTTGAAGGCTGGCCGCTGGGGCCGCGCTCGAGGGCATACTGGGTGCGCCGTTGCATATAGGCGCGGTCGCGTTCATCGATATCCTCGCCGATTTCCGCCCCGATGTAAGCCCCGGCCAAGGACAAGCCCGCGATGGCCGCCATTGTGCCTTCGTGGCCTGAACCAATTTGCGAGCCAATCAGGGCACCGGCGGTGGCGCCAAACAACGCGCCCATTTCTTCATTGGTGCAGCCGGTGAGCACCAGGCCCGCCAGGGGAAGTATCAGAAGCGCTTTAAATCTCATTGCCTTTACCTTTCCAAACATCTCACCAAAGCCTAATCCGGGTTTGCTGAACGCAGGCTGAACGTTTCCTCACATAAGCCAAGTCTTTTTGATGCAAAACCGGGGTACTAATGGTAGAAGAGCGGAAAATTAGGGCCAAATTATGAATACTGAACCCTTCAATGTTCCTTTTGACCAGTTTGGACGCTGGTTCAAAAAGGCTGATCTGACCGAACCCGAGTTTGCCAATGCGATGGCTTTGGCGACCGCCACGGCATTGGGGGCGCCTTCGGTGCGCATGGTTTTGTTGAAAAGCTGGGATGAGCAGGGTTTCGTGTTTTATACCAATACCAAAAGCCGAAAAGGGCTGGAACTCGCGGAAAACGACCAGGCCGGGCTTTTGTTTCATTGGAAAACGCAAAAGCGCCAGATCCGCATCGAGGGCCTGATCACCCCGGTCAGCGACCAGGAAGCGGATCACTATTTCGCCACCCGCCCGCGCGGGGCGCAGATTGGTGCCTGGGCCTCGGCACAATCGGATGTCATGGCGGGGCGCCATGAACTGAAGAAAACCGTCGCGCTGGTTGCTGCAAAATACGCCGGCCGGAAAATCCCGCGCCCGGCGTATTGGTCGGGCTACCGGTTGGCCCCGGACCAATTCGAATTCTGGCAAAACCGCAGGTTTCGCCTTCATGAACGCGAGCTTTATTCGCTGCAAAAAGGCGGCGAGTGGCTGAAGGAATACCTGTTCCCATGATCAACCAGCCCTCCAAAGAGCATAAAAAACTGATGCGGCTTGGCGCCCTGGCGGCGGTACTGGTTGCCCTTGTCCTGATTGCAACCAAGGCCTGGGCGTTTTGGAAGACCGGGTCGGTGGCGTTGATGGGCTCCATGGTTGATTCCGCGCTGGATTTCATGGCGTCATTAGTCAACCTGTTTGCCATCCGCACCGCCCTGACGCCCCCTGATGCCGAACACCGGTTCGGCCACGGCAAGGCAGAGGCCATCGCCGGCCTGTTCCAGACCTCTATGATATTCGCCTCGGCTTTGTTTTTGGTCTGGCGTTCGGGCCTGCGCATTCTTGACCCGGTTCCCCTGGAGCAAACCGAGCTCGGGGTTGCGGTCTCGATCCTGGCAATTTTCCTTACCTTTGGCCTGGTGGTTTTCCAAAAGCGGGTGATCGCTAAAACCGGGTCACTGGCGATTACCGCCGACCGGCTGCATTACGTCGGCGACCTGCTTTTGAACAGCGCCGTCATCGCTGCCTTGCTGATGTCGACCATGGGCGGATATTATGCCGCAGATGGCTTTTTCGGCATCGGTATAGCCATTTATATTGCCTGGAACGCCTGGGCCATAGCCCGCCAGTCGATCGACATGTTGATGGACCGTGAGTTTTCAGATCAAGACCGCGAGGAAATTTTTAACCTGGTTCTGGGAAACAAGGACGTCAAGGGCATGCACGACCTGAAGACCAGACGCTCGGGCCCGACCAGTTTTATTCAGATGCACATCGAACTTGATCCCAAAATAAACCTTAAGGACGCCCACGCCATAGCCGATGAAGTTGAGGCCACGGTGGGCGAGGAGTTTCCAAATGCCGAAATTATAATTCATACCGACCCGCTCGGCCTCGAAGTCACTGAAACCGTCCATGAACTGGGGGTTGAAAAATGAGCGGTGCGATGAAGGAAATTCCCTTTTTCCAGCTGAACGCCTTTACCACCACCCCCGATGGCGGCAACCCAGCGGCGGTGTGCCCGCTTAGCGAATGGCTTGACGACGCGACAATGCAGGCGATCGCGGCTGAGAACAATCTCTCCGAAACCGCATTTTTCGTCTCAGACGTCTGGGATGGCTATACCCTGCGCTGGTTCACCCCAAGCGTTGAAGTTGATTTATGCGGCCATGCCACTTTGGCTTCAGGTTATGTCATTTTAAATATTCTCCGCCCCGAGATGAACCGGGTTGAATTTCACAGCCGGTCGGGAAAGCTGGCGGTGGAACGCGGTAAAGACGGGATGCTAACCCTCGATTTTCCGCTCCAGCCCGCCAAGGAAATTCCGCTGACCAAAAACCATGCCGCGCTGGTCAGCAAACCCCCAGAAAAAATTCTTGAGGCGGGCGAGAATTTCCTGTTGGTCTATGGCGGCGGCGAGGACGAAATCCGCGGCCTTGCGCCCAATGTCGAAGCGATGGCAAAATTCCCGCGCCATGGCTTTATCGTGACTTCCCAAGGCAAGGATTGCGATTTTGTATCACGCTATTTTGTCCCCAACCACGGCATCCTTGAAGACCCGGTTACCGGCTCCACCCATTGCACGCTTGGCCCCTACTGGGGTGAAGTCTTAAAGAAAGATGCCCTTCATGCCCGCCAGATTTCTGAACGCGGCGGTGACCTTTACCTTTTTCCCGAAGGCGACCGCATCAAAATCTCCGGCCATTGTTTCCTTCGGGTCGAAGGTGTCTTGAATATTTCCTGATAGTTTTGATGAATAAGTTGTGGCTTTGGATGCAGCTCAATAAAAATGCTGCAGTCCGGGAGATTCTGCGCCTGGAACTGCGGATTCTCGAAATCCAGAAAAGCCTGCAAAAATAATAAACCGGGTCTGGGTCACGGCAGGAGAAAATGTGTTAAACTCGCCCATAATGAAGGGTAGGGAAACTTAATTTGGGAGGTTGATTATGGCACAGAAAAAAGAAACCCTGATGACCATGCTATGCGACATCTTTACCGGGCCGCTGAAAAACTTGGTTTATCTCACCATGGTTTTCGGCGCCGGTTTTGCTGTCTTTTTCATTTATTCATTCTGGCAGTTCTGGATTGCCGAAAGCGTGAACAATCATTTGCATTGGGGTTTGGCGGTGATCCTGTCGGGCATGGTTATCATGCTGATGAAGATCTGGTTCTGGATGCTGATGATGCGCAATTCAATCGTTCGCGCGCTGGAAAAATAATCTAGCCCTCGAGGTCAATCGACAAGGCAAGAATCCGGCTGATTTCAGAATAGGGACGGCCGGATTCGCCGTGCCATGTATTTATCGCCTCCTGCGCCTTCCTGAACGCCCCCTTGCCGCTCAAGGGGAAGCCATCCACCACCCCGGCATCGGCCAGCGCCGCGGTGCCGTCCTTGGAAAAAACAAACGCATCCCACCCTGAAAACCTTAAGAAATATTGCCCGGTTTTGCCGCCCAGGCGCGAGCCATTTTCTTTCAGGTAAGCCATCAGCCCGATCTGGTCACCCGCCGGCCAATCCACCAGGAATTTGCCAAAGCTTCCGACCTCGCCGCGCACCTTCTGGATCAACCGGGCGTTCCCCGGCACGGTTGATATTTTTGGCCGGTTGCGGACAATCCGGGTATCCTTGGCCAATTCGTCGATGGCATCGTCGGCCAGGAACGCACAGGCATCGATATCAAAGCCCTGGAACGCGGCTTCGAACCCGTCCCATTTGTTTTCGATCACTTTCCAGTTAAACCCGGCCTGGAACACGCACTTGGTCATTTGCATCAAGAAACGGTCATCGGGGGTTGCCGCCAAATCCTCAGGGGTTTTCAGGTAAGCGAATTCAGCGATCTTTTTAGTGATCCCGGCTTCGCCGCCGTGGCGGGCCGCGGCCCGGTCATAAATTTCTGCAAAGGGTTTCATGGCATTTTTCCTAATGATCGGGGTGGACATTGCGGTTGACCAGGTCGTGCTGGACCTTGATGTGGGGCGGCCAGGTGCTTTTAATGTAGGACAAAACGGCGATGATTTCGGCATCACTTAAGGTGTCTTCAAACCCGAGCATATCGGATTTAATATCGGTGCGGTTCATGACTACTTCGGAATATTTTACCCGGCCCAGTTTGGTGATCTGGAACAGTTGGGTATCGGGATGATGCCAGGTGTGGCCGGTCTCATCGTGGGGCGGCGCGCGAAAACCGCCGCCGGTGAGAGGTTCGCGCCAGTTGTCCTCGCCTTCAAGGTTGGCGCCATGGCACGACGCGCAGGCCTCGGTATAAACCCTGGCCCCCAGCGCCACCACCCGCAGGTCCTCGGGTTTCAGCACAATTATATCTTTGGCCATGTCCATATCCATATCCTGGGCTAGTGGGGCAGGGGCCTGGGAAATCCCGTAAACCAGCACAAAAACCAAACCTGTAATCAGGAGGGCAGATCCGCTACAGATTTTAAATTTCATTCCTGGTTTCATTCTCATTTACTCCGGCTAATCTATTGCCTTTATATTTCAGACTTGTCAAACTGCCGAAATTCTTGAAGAGGGAAAATTTATGGCCGACACCGCATCCAACTTTACCGGCACCGTTCCGGAAAATTATGACCAGGGCCTCGGCCCCTATATTTTCCAGGAATTCGGTGCCGAGCTGGCGGCCCGGGTTGCCGCCGAAGACCCGGAAAGCGTTTTGGAGCTGGCTGCCGGCACCGGTATTGTCACACGTTATCTCAGGAATGCCCTGCCGGTGGATTGCAAGCTGGTCGCCACCGATCTCAATCCACCGATGCTCGATGTTGCCGCGGACAAGTTTGAGAATTATGAAGAGGTTTCCTTTGAAGAGGCCGATGCCATGAGCCTGCCGTTTGATGACGGCGCTTTCGAGGCCATTGCCTGCCAGTTCGGGGTGATGTTTTTCCCGGACAAGGCAGAATCTTTCGCCGAGGCCAAGCGGGTCTTGAAAGAAGGCGGGGTTTATCATTTCAACGTTTGGGACACCTGGGAGGGAAACCCCTTTGGCCGGGTTTGCCAGGAGGTTGCCGAGGCCACTTTTCCCGACAATCCCCCGGAATTTTACAAGGTGCCCTTCAGCTATCCCGATCCGGAGGTGATTGAAGCTGATCTTCAGGCCGGGGGATTTAGCGATATTACCATCGAGACCGTCAATCTGGAGCAGAAAATCGACTACCCGCTTTTTGCCCAGGGATTGATTTACGGCAACCCGATGTTTGAAGAAATCCAGGACCGCGGCGGTGATCCCGATGAGGTTATGGCCGCAATCGAGGCCGCGCTTAAGGCCGAGTTCGGCGACCCCGCCGTTATGCCGATCCGGGCGCTGTTTATCCGCGCGGCTTAATTTTAAAAGGAGGTCAGGAAAATGAGCGACAAAGATAGCGACAAAGATGACGGACCCAAAATTTTCATAGCGGTTTACCGCCCCAATCCCGGGAAGGACGATGAATTCCGGGCGCTTTTAAAAGGGCACGGGCCACTGCTGAGGCGGCTTGGGCTGATTACCGAGCGCCCGACGATTATTATTCAGGCCGGGGATGGCGCTTACATTGAGGTCAAGGAATGGGCGGCAAGCGCCAGCGCCAGGAAGGCGCATGAGAACGCCGAGGTTGCCGCTCTCTGGGAGGCGATGGGCAAAATCGCT